>OGLT01000011.1_pt1 | contig 181553 bp, 240 predicted proteins | sample 1572911 | NCBI WGS metagenome assembly OGLT01 (sample SAMEA2582014, study PRJEB24529) | metagenome | biome: Human gut stool | place: China | collected 2011 | reverse complement strand
GGTTACCTCCGATGGTTAAGCGACAGCAATACTATGCTTCACTACAGGAGGCTGCGTAAGGTCGAACATTCTTGAGAATAAAGTGTAAACCAATATTGACAATATCAATCATTATTATCAATCATTGATTCAAGTAATGGTAAAAAATGCACTCTTTGTTCTATCTTATTGTAAAAATTTGATGATTCTATTTTTTCAATTGTAATTGTTCCATCTGCTATTTCATCAAATACTCTGCCTCTGTCTCTGCTCAATTCAGGTCTATCTACGAGATACTGTAACCCCATAAGATGAAAGCAATCTTTTTTGTCAAATGAAATCTTTAATGTGACTGCAACACCTTTTCGTCCCAACACAAGCTCATATTCAGTTGATAATAACGGAATAAATGCGTTTATACAGTCTAAAACATTCCTCATTACAGTTCTCCATTACTTTTTAGACTAAGAAAGGCTCTGCTAAAGCAGAGCCTTTCTAACATTTTCTTTCGAGGATTAACCTCTAGCCAGATTGTGGTAAACGTCAAACCCTTATAAAGCTCATAAGACACTGCTCTCTGGCACAACATCTTACTTTATCGCTTGGCAGACACTCAAGTTGCCTGTCATTAATATTATATTACCTGCTATATGAAAATATGTCAATCCAAATTCACGACTTCATAAAGAATTTACGATTTTCATTAGAAGTATCTCGTTTGTTATTTACATTTCAAAATCTTTTTTTATTTCTTCATCCAGTTCTTTATTCTTCTTACTAAGGTATTCCATGTATTGATTATATTTTTTTATGGTAAATATTACATAATAATCAACTTTTTCCTGCTCTTTTGTGTATATAATCTTATCGGGATTTCTCTTTTTGATGAAAGCATATCCATTTTCATCAATACATTTTATAACTTTTTTCTGAGCTCTTCTCATATCTGTTATGGAGAAGCAATTGTCCTGATTTATTTGAGATGTATTATTATAGAAAGACATTAACATATATAGTGGTTTATTATTTTTGATAATTATAATAGGATTTTCTATTGACGAGGAGGTAAAAAGCAAGTTACAAATTTTAGAGACCGGTATCATATTCTCAATGTCTATTTCCTTTTCCTTTTCTTCTTTTTCTTCCTGTTGTTGCTTAATTATAGTTTGATATTTTTCTATATCAATGACTGCATATACAGGTTTGTTATTTTTGATAATTACAGTATCATTTTTGGAATCCACATTTTTAGCTATATTAGAAAAATTTCTGTTTGCCTCTGATATGGAAAATAGATTACTTGGTTCTATGCATAGCATTGCTTCATCCCTCTTTTTTGTCAGAAAAAATGCAATAAATTTTTTGCACCACATATTTCGCTTTTTTTTACTCAAATTAATATGTCAGCAATAATAAAATTTTTTCTCACGTTCACTTGTTACTATTTGGATTCCAGTGCTTTAGTAAGCTCCTGAATTCTTTTTTCCAAATCTTCTATAGTATTGTCTTTTTGTTCATTGTCTTTTCTTGATTGATCCAGCTCTTTGGCCTGTTGCTCCAGCATACTGTCTTTCTGTTCACTATCTTTTTTGAACTGCTCCAGTTCTTCTGCCTGTTTGGTTATGGTATCATGCAGATATTTCTGTTCAAGTTCATAATCCTCTCTGTCACGACACCTTTCACGCACGTTGAAATTTTCATATAAATCACATAATGTATTGGAAGCTTCTGTAAAATATTCATTGTCTTTTGCAATCATTTTTATCTCCTCCCAAGTTTTCGCTTTGAACAGTTTCGCCCAGAAGTCAAGGTTCCAGTCCTTATCTTCGTCCGTTGCCAACTCTATATGTGATAAGTCTAACACATTTACAGCAAACTTACTACTGTAAATCCTGTGCTGCACGATATCCATAAGCAGATTCCTTGAATAAAATATAGGCTGCGCTTCAAATGGTGAGAAATTCAGGATTCCAATATGAATAGCAGGCTTTGTATTAATATACTGTTTGCCTCTTTGCAGGGTGTTATACATACGACTCAGATATCCGATTGATCGTTCTGGCCAGTCATAACGGTTGACAATTTGCATCTCAAGATTGACCTGCTGATAATCATTTAATACTGCCTTGATATCTAATCTGAATTCCTTATCCTTTATCTCTTCTCCAATCAAAATTGGATTGGTGACTTCTACAGATAGAATTTCCTCAGGCTGCATATGAAGCAGGGCGCTTAATAAACCTTTCAATGCATTGTTGTTCTTCTGGAATAATGCACGGAACATGTAATCATTCGTCATGTTATATTCAATCTCGCCGGTTGCCATTTCCAATTCGGGTGTAAATTTTATTTTGTTCATTCATAATGTCCTTTTCTAATAATATTACAAACGTTTGTAAAAGGCATTATAACAAGTATTTTGCTGAAAACAAGCCAAATGTAAAAAATAAAACTCAAATGTAAAAACTCGTACTCAAAAGAGTCAGATCCTTTATATCAGAAAAAATGCAATAAATTTTTTGCACTGCCCATTTCTATATTTTTATTAATTTAATATGTTAAAAAAAGTAAAATTTTTTCTTAAAGATATTAAATAAATGAAAATATACACAACTTTTAAAATTATGTCAACTATTTATGTTAATTACGAAATTGAAAAGATGTTACACGATGCAGCATCAAATCCAGATTGCCAAGAATTTGTATCATCTGATTGCTGCAATGAAAGAACTTGGCTTATCATAACATACAAAAATGCCGTAAATCCTTGAATTTACGGCATTTTTCCTTTTCTGTTATTCTATTCTTAGAACTTACCAGCCTTTGCTGCTTCCTCAATGGAAACTGCAACTGCAACTGTAGCACCAACCATAGGGTTGTTACCCATTCGGCACGACACCATTTGTCTCATGTTCAATGATGTTACAAAATGCCTTGAAATACTGATAAATACTGAGTTAACATATTCTTACATACTGTGTTCTTTGCCATTATTTGATTAAAATTGTCTCATAAAATTCTTTGGAAATGTTATCGTAATGTTAACTTGATGGACGTGTTAACATTACGATAACAAAAATTGTGAAGTCAGATCTGCACCTGACTTCACAATTATACCATTAGTCCGTTTTCAATTCAACAATCTGGTCTAAATTAGATAGATCCATTCCTTCATACTTTAATATGAAGTCTTCTAACGTTGCTCTCCGAATTTTAAGATTTCCTAATTTCAACGCTGGCAACATACCACTGCTAATAAGCCGGTAAACAAAGTGTACATTTACACCTAATAGCATTGACGCCTCCTTTACAGTACAGAGTAGTTTCTCGTTTTCATTTGTTTTGTTCACAATAATCACCTTTCAATATGAAATTTTTCTTTGTTACACTAATATAAGACAAAAGTACTCAGAAGTTTGTCTTTTTCACACCCTTCCTACCCAATATTCATTTCTTACATCTTCCTTGTACTTATTAAATGGCACTCCAAATATCTTTAAGTCATAATCATAAACAGTATTGTCAACTTTATCCAGTAATGCAAAGTGTGATACATCTTTGTCCAAATCACGCTTTACTACGCTAATTGCTGTACAAGGGCGACCTGTTAGTTGAAAAGCAAAACCTAAACTATTGATATCTGTAAGCTTTGTTGCAATGCCTATATAATCTACGATAGGGTAGGAGGCATTAAACTTATCACCTATACTCTGAAACAGAGAATCAGACTGGGTTGGTATTACATCATCGCAGCCGACAACAAGAGCAGTCAGATTATCATCCTCTACTCTGATATAAACAGTTTCACCTGTATCTAGCTTCTTATATAAGCAGTTCTCGAAACCCTCTAACGTTGTATTTCCAACTCTAGTGGATCCAGGTAATTTGCTTAGTTCATCCTCAGAAGTACAAATAACCGGTGTCGATAAGAAAAATCTCGCATCTTTTCTAGACACTCGTGTATTATCAAGAATAAGACTTTGTAAATCCATTATTCAATCCTCCTGTAAATCTTTCTTAATTTTCATAACACTTGTATTGACTAAGAACCAGTACATAAACTTTACTGGGTCTGTCAGATAATCTGCTTTATTTTGTAGTACTAACAACTTCCAAGCTATATAAGCTAAAGCTGCTGATTCCAATACCTTATCTGGATTGTTGTAAATATCATAAAAGCAGTTGTACCTTAGGATTGCATTTCTGTCATCGCAATCCATTGCAGATAAATACATAAAACAAAACATTCCCGGAATGTCTTTAGCTACTGGAGACCTCTTCATAACTATCTCATTCCAATACTGATAAAAGTTCATACCCTTACGCTTGGACTGTAACTTAAAGATACTTAGGTCCCTTATGTCCCTATATTGGCTGCTCCCAGAGACATCTGTTGCTGGTCCATATTTTAGAGGTATTGCCTTTTCTATATTATAGACAGCAATTTGCTTCTGATTGTAATTCATCCTATCGAACCACTCTAATTCAAATTCCTGCCGTACAATATTTTTATCTTCTAAGTAGTAATAACATCTTTTTGCATACAAAATACCACCACCATATAAAAAGAAGCCTGCACTATATAAATAGTGCAAGCTTCAAATACTTAATCAATACTATTTAGACGATTCATTGAGTGCAAGCTGTAGAATTTCAGCCAGGCTCATGTCAAACTTAGTAGCTATTATAGCCGGGTCAACGCCACACTCAATCATGAACTTGATATTCTTCAATCTTTCCTCTTCTCTGCCTCGCTCAACAGCTTCTTTAGTATACTTCTCCATTACATCACACATAGTATTTAAACCTCCTTTGAGGGATAATTCATCTGGATGCGATTTGTAGGACTTCATCCAAATCCATATCAAACTTATTAACTATTGCAGCAGGATCGACACCACATTCAAGCATGAACTTGATATTCTTTAATCTTTCCTCTTCTCTTCCTTCTTCTCTGCCCTCTTCTCTGCCTTCTTCTCTACTTCGCTCAACAGCTTCTTTAGTATACTTCTCCATTACATCACACATAGCATTTAAACCTCCTTTTTGAGTTTTGATATATCTCATTCGATTAGACACTGCAGGAAACTTAGAGTTATTGAACTCTTTTAGCAAAAAAACATGTCATCAGCTCTGAGATGGATGAGTTATCTTTAATTTCTGTATTGACAAACACTCTTTCCAGTCCATCATCAACACATTCCCCAGTTTCTCTCACAATATTATCTACATGATAAATCGTTCTGCCTGATTTAAAAATATCGAATTGTGAAATAAATACAACAATCACATCCTCAACGTCTTCAAATCGCATGCCTTTCTTCGAGTCAATAACAGCAATACTAGCAGCGTTGAATCTTACACGCCGCAAATGATCATCGTTGTCTGCGCGCTGTACTTCAATATTACACTTTTTACCATTACCCAAAATACATAGTGCGTCCAAACGAACTGCCCTACCATAGATATTCTGAGCGCTGTGCTGCACCATGATATCAGTTACAATCAAATTGTCATCTTCTAAAATAGTTCTCAATATCTCCTGACAACATGGAATATCATTTATAAAGACTTCAAAGAAAACGTCATCTATAGGACGAAAGTCTTTGACTCTCTCCATCTTTTCTCTCAAATCAGCATCATCAGTATTTCTTTTTACATTTATGTCTATCATAGTATCCTACCCTCTATTTTAATACCTAATACAATTTTCAGCAACATCTTATACAGTAATGGCTGGGAACAATAATCCCAGCCATTACTCAACTTTTATTCGTCGCTACTTGTAGCGCTTAAATTTGATGGGTTATCACCAAATGTGAAAGTTGCACCTTCTGCAGAGAATGAACAACCATTACCACCCTTAGTAATTTGTGTAACCATACAACGAGCTCCATCAATTACGTACATAGGTCCTTTCTGGAACTGGAACGCCTTACAGTCTGCCAAAGCTGCCGCTTCATCTGCATACTTAGATGTATCATAAGAAGCCAACTTAAGAATAATAACATTCTGACTACCTGAAACAGACTTAAACTTACAGCCGTTATCAGATTTTACCTGTCTGTCCGCAGATAATGTGATAGTTGCATCACCCGAAGTAGCATAGCTGCTGAAATCGAAAGTCACAGTCTTATTAGTTGTGTCAATCTGAATGTTAGACGATGCTAATGTAACTGTAGCACTCTTAGCACTCTTTGTAGCTTTCTGCGCCTTAGGCATAAATGTAATTGTCCAATACAAATACCAATCAGAGACGTCATATGTTACTCCCATTGGCAGATCAGAACAATTAATCCCATCGTTGTAGATAACTACGCCATCAGCGTCAGCTTCACCATTCTGTCTTGAGAATGTTCGCTGGCCAGCCATATTAACCTTAGACTCAACAGTCCATTTATATGCGTCTGAATCTGCGTATTGTACATAATCTACATTAGCTAAATCGATTAATTTAGGTTCAAGTGTATCAAGACAAGACTGTAATGCCTCTTTTGTGATATCACCTTTTGAACGTGCTGTAGTTGTTAAAGCACTCATTGCAGCATGTGCAATCTTATTAGCAACTTTATCAGGGTCAGTAGAAGCATTTTCTGTCTGATATTTCAACAAAGCCATCTCTGTTGGAATAGATTCAGCAATAGCTTCAGGATCCATTGCATCCATAACCATATCCAAAGTAAATGTACCAAACTGACTGAATTTACCAGCAACCTGTGCAGGGTAGCCCAAATAAATAAAGACACCAATAAAGATGACTACGCACATCATAGGAATTGATTTCATAAAATAATGCTTAGCATCCATTTGTGTCTTTTCAAAATCAGTCATTGCTTTTACATTTGGAAGTAAAGATAAAAAGAAAGAGGTAAATGTACCTATAAATTTAGAGATTTGGTTGTTACCACCACCAGTAGCTGCTTCACTACGGATACCTTCCTGCTTAACATCATATACTCTATCCCAGAATTTAGGGGATGCTGCATACAATCCATGAGTTGAATTTTTTAGGATAGAAGAACATACAATCAAAAAACCGACAACCGAAATAATAACAGATGCTCCTGCACCAATTGCTTCCACCACAGGCTGTACAGGACCAGTAACATCTCCAGAGAACCAATTAAGATTCAATAATTCGTCCATAAAAACACCTCCATACAGTAGAGGCTATAGACGAACCTCTACACAATTAAATTTTTACATTACCCATACCCTAATCTCCTTTCTTCTTTAACTTGACAATAATGTAATGCTTCACATTCATAGGCAAATCTTTCTTCTCAATCAGAATGTCATAATATTTTGCATATGAATGAGGATCCAAAAGCACCTCATTAAAGTACGGCTTAAACTCATGTGATACCTGCATGGTCACACTATTCTCGCCCATATCATTCATTGCTTGTAACGCACCATCAAGAAAACTCTTAAATGCTGCAATCTTCTTCAATCTGTCTGTGGCAACCTTTTCATTTCTTTCCAATTCTGCAACATCGTCATTTGACATTGATGCAGCTATCAACCTGACCTGGTCTGCTAGACTCAAAGTCGATGTCTGGACATTATCAGTCACTTCCACAGACCGGTATACTTCTTTACCATGTAGCAAGGGCAGCTCACCTCCTACCCCGCGATTGATAATGTCTTCTTTGATTATTAGAAGTATTACCATATTGCCTATTTGCAACCTGCTTATGCTGTTGCTGTGGTTTTACAATTCTTGACAAACTGTTGCCCTTAGAATCATCTGTCATGGCTTTCCGTGTATAATTACGGTAATGCATCTTAGCCATTACAACACACTCAGAATCACAACTGTTATGCAAATACGTCAAGGCTCTATTTAATTTGTATTTCTGCTTATCAGTCTTAGGGTGCAGATCGCAAAATAAGATCTCATACCCTTCATCATTCAGCCTGGTAAGATATTCCTTGTACTCCTTGACTTCCGGTACACCGTCCAGCTTGCGGCTTTTAAAAACATTGATGATCACTGAATTATCAAAATAGTACTTGATTACGTGTTTTCCTTGAGCAACGCACTGCTTTATCGCATTTAACCCACCAATAATCTCAGCAACTGATGAAGTACATTTTCCATCTTCAGTTAAAGTACAACAACCCGACTGGCGTAGTATTGATTTATTATCCATATAGTAATAGCAATACGAAACTGTAGACTCTCTGCTGCTGCCATCTGACACTATGATTGCCTCATCATCAGATAATTCAGTTTTTCCAAGCTCCCTTACATCTTTCTCTGACTCGCTAGTATATTTTCGCTCCAACATGAGAATTAGCGAATCACGCTGGAATCTATTTTTACACTTATGGATAACAGTACCCTGTAAAATGGGTTTGCCATAATGTTTCGGTACGTAATCAGAAGATGAAAACGGCCAGTATGTGCCTGCTGCAGGGTCATCCAGAATGTACTTGAACCTCGAATACAGTCGGCTGGGTGAAATGCTCTTATTGAATGTCAGCCAGGTATCTAGGGCTTCCTGTTTATCTTTGACCTGTACAATTCTGACATCTTCACGGAATACAAAATTTTTATTCAAACAGATAATATCCGGTGCATACCATGTCTCCTTTGAATAAATGTCATAGACAATAAAACCTGGTCCGGTCACACTGTCCAAAACCTCAAGGTAATCTTTAGTCTTACCATAAGGTAAAGTAACTAAATCATCCGTCTTGTCCTCTAATGCACATTTTTCAACTTCCGCTTCATCTTCATGCATAGCTAATAACTGCACAACCTCAGTAGGTTTCTCAATCGTAATATTTTCAAGGCGCCTAGCATCCACACTGATTGGCATATCATCCTCAACACCTAATGCTAAAACTTCTTTTAAATCCATATGTAATACTCCTTTCAAATTTATATAGCAAAATGACGTACATTCTTTCTGCTGAAATGTAAAATTTTACACTTACTTAGACTGAACGCCATATTGATGCAGGTATGGCTTATTTTCTGAATCATACTTCACTTCCATCCTCATAGCCGACATAAGCAAACCATAGATATCTGATTCCCTTATGTAATTTTGCTGCTTGAATATTGCCTGCTTCTCAGTCCGGTGTACCCAGTCTTTAATCTGATAATAGGACATTCTAGAATAATTCCTTGCTTGGCAGTCAACAATTGCTTTCACAGCAGGATCCATATCTTCAATAAATTTAAAACCAGTGTTCATGAATTTATGTACTGCCTGGCTAAAGTTATCTATCTTTGGCACAAGAAACTTCATCTCAATATTAAAACGGCGTTTAAATGCCCCATCTAACTTGTCATATAGATTAGTTGCACCAACGAAGATATAATCTGCATTCATTTGGTCGAGATACTGAAATAACGTATTGTTTGCCCTACGGATTGCACCATCATCCTGATTATCAGCATCGTCTCTAGCCCAACATATAGAGTCGCACTCGTCTAAGAAAATAATTGCTTTCCTTAATTCATAGGCAAGTTCAAATATATCAGCTATTGCTGCAGCAGGTACTGTTGACTGTAACTGTGATGCATCAACGTGCAGCATTGGCAATCTTAATGTGCTTGCCAACGCAGATGTCAGATATGTTTTACCTGTACCGGATGCACCATACATCAGGATCCTATTCATCGGCTCCAACCCTATCCTTTCAATCTGCATCCTGTTTTTACGTTCCGTGATAAACTCATCTATCTTCTTCTGGTTCTCTTCAGATAACACAACATCTGCCATGTTCACAGGCTTATCATGCTTCATGCAATATTTCAGGTAGGTTTCCTGCCCCTTGCTCGACAACTTAGTAACATCTATCATTCCACCCTCCAATTCCTACCAGACTCAGCAGACCCATGGTAAACACCATTCATGCCAATATAGTTATGGAAGCAAAGACGTCCTGTTTTACTGATGTACACAAACTCTCCAGGTTTAAAGTCTTCACTGATCATCTTAGTACTAGCCCCACTCTTAACTTTTGTAATAGCTTCATCCAATTTCATAAAATAATCTCCTCACTAAATATTTCTTCTAAAGTTTTATGCTGAATATGTATAACTCCATCCACTTCCTTTCTGCAATCCAACATCTTATCAAGTACATCTATGGAGTATGTAACAAATACATACTCCACAAATGCCATGGCTGTCTGCAAAGAATCTGGATTGTAATTAAAACTCTCAGCATGATGTAGGTAGAACGTTAATCTCCCTTTCTGGATGTAGCAAACAGGCTTTCTGTTCTTATCCCAAAGAACAGCCTCATTAGCACCAACTCTACAATTCCAGCTGTATTCACCCCATAATCTACTATCTATAGGTTTAACTAATTCAAATCCAGATACCTGCATAACAAACACTCCTTAAATCAAATACTCAAATCCACCAGTAATGTGGTTATAGAAATAAACATTGTCTGCCAGGAAATCCTCAGGACTAACCTGTTCTTTATTAACCTGCTCCACTAAATCCTTAAGCAAGGTAGGTTTCACTTCACCTGCAGGTATGACAATCGTTTCATGTCGTGAAGATGGCAGTACAACAAAGTCTTCCCCTACTTGTTGTTGAATTTCTCTTATGACATCAGCACAAAGGATAACAGAAGCACCCTCAGTGGCTTCCTTGTTAGTTACAACAAGCATTTTTTCGTCAACTTGTTCTACATCATAATCATATTGTTCGCCAACCTTAGCGGGCGAATGTGCTATGAGCTCACGCATAACATTCTCCATATCCCTAACTGACCAATCTCGAGCATTGGCGATATTGTCTATTGCAATTTCACACAGTTGGGAAGCCTCTAATTTCCATACATTAGCAATTTGCTTAGTTACGTTGAAAGAATACATTCCTTCATCAGCCTCATCCAATATGACATATGGCACTATAGCAAGGTCAAGAAAATCTAGGGTTTCCAGCCTCTCCAAATACCTTAAATTCTGAGCCTTATTTATCAGCTTGATACGTATTCTTGATTTAACTTTCTCAAAGTCAAGAAACCTCTCAAACATTTCCATGTCAAATGGCGGACTGAGCTTAAGTGCTGATACAACAAACCCAGCAGCAACATCCAAGTCCGTATTTGATTCTATGTATGTAGAGATATTTGCAACAGCAGACATCATTGTCCTACCCTGGTTTGGCTGTTTGCATATCAAACCACGATACACAAACTGATGGCACTTATAAATATCAACACCTAGGATTTCACATCCTGGCTCAACCATTTCTTTAACTCTTGCGATTAGTTCCCTCTCGTATTCCATGTTTAATAATTTCAACATTGTAAAAAATCTCCTCTAGTATGTTTTATTTTCTTTGAAGTCCAGCTCATTGAAAAATCCTCCTCTCAGTTTATTTGCTTTTCTTCTATATAAATAAGGCTTTCCATAAGGAAAGCCCCATTTAACAAATTATTGTATTGTATACACCAAATCATAAAGTTTGGCATATGTAATTGCATAAGAGCCCTCCTCTACCACAAGTAGGGTATTCTTATTAAATGCATCAGCCCCAATGTTCGTAACAGATGATGGGATTGCTACTGCCTGTAAGTTAGGTGCTCCTTTAAAAGCCCCTTCTGCAATTGTTGTGCAGCCATCCTCAATAAATACTGTAGCAAGTTGATTACATTTATCAAAAGCGCCAGTGTCTATTACCGACACTGTGCCTGGTATAATAATGCTGACAATATTTGACCCCTGGTAAAATCCAGTGATCCTTGTAATGTCATAGTCAAACTCTGAGACAACACCTACATCAAACATCGAAAAGAAACCATCCTCCAAATTTACAATAGATTTTGGCAGATCAATTGATGTGATATTAGTCCCCTGTATTGCACCCTGTGTTATGCTGACCAGACCATCATGTACTATCAAACGGTTCAAGTCAGGCCAGTCAGTAAAAGATCCTTGCAGCTCATTTATACCTTTGGACACCTCAATGCATGTAACGCCTGATATAGGCTCCAAGTGCCTGACAGCATAAACAGCTTTGCCATCTACATAAGCAGGTATGACTAGCTTATTGCCATACTGTTGGTTTTGGTATGCTGTCAAAATGATTCCACCATTCCCATCAGAAATATAGGACCAGGACGAATCACTGTTATCACAGAGAACATAGCCTTCTTCGTCCTCTTCCAATTCTGGTAGCTCTGGCACATACTCATCCATAGTACCTACAATGCTGTATGTACACTCTGGGTAAGTAATAGATTCTGGCATCACATCAGGAACTTTTCCGTATAGTTCTGCCAGCTGCTCTTCTTCATTCTTAATCAGCATATCCCTAAAATAGTTATATGCATTGTTACCCATTGTCACATACTCCAAATTGAACTTTACAAGATTGCAGGTATTATCCACCATCAGTGAATCTTCAACATAATCAAGTTCCTGTAACCTGTCTGTCTGGTTTGATAAGAATTTACCATCATCAAATGCAAAGTAATAATAACTATGGGTGAACCCTGTCTCGTCAAACTTATATATTGAAAATTCCACAGTATCAGCTGTATCCCGTCTTTCTACAATCCTGCTGCCAGCAACCGTCTGTCCAATCTCATCTTTATACTGGTCAACAGCGGATGCTAAAAATTCAGGAGCCAGTATTATAGGTTCTGCCTCTGTAGTCTCTTCTACTTCCTCTTCCTCTAAATGTAACTTAACCAATATTTCCTGCTTAGAACATCCGACTAGCATAAACGATGTAATAAGTAGAAATAGAGCCATCTTCCTCATGCCAGCCACACTCCTTCCTGTATAAATAATCATCTTTTAATAAATGGCATGTGTTCTATATGCCGCATATCCAAATAACGATCATATATACTTAAAACTGTTCTGATGTCCTTTGCCATATTAGCTATGTTTCGTGGGCAATTAAATTTATCAACAGAATAGTAAATATCTTTACTGCCCTGCTCACTCACTCGTTCCTTAATGTAAAACAAATCAGCCATATCTCCAGTATGCTGTAAACAGTAATGCCAATTCTTGTTTGCAACAAATACAGCTGCCAAGTGATCTGGATCCTTTATGTTATTTACACCGCCATTAACGCTGTCAATGCATAGCAGACCCTCCGACTCTGAAATTCTAAAAATAGGGAGATTCTGTGACAGGGGAGTGTCTTCACCAAAAGCCTCTATGTTAAGGCACTCCCTCTGCTTAATCCGTTTCTCTATCTCTTCTGTTTTTGCACCAACTCCTATGAATATATTCTGCCAGTGCTTATCACATTCATCAGGTGGTGTGAATACATACTTAGAACCTTCTTCACCATACGGCTTTTTGAATATACCGCCATTATGCTGCACCACTAACAAATATTCCGTGTTTCCCACAATTACCTCACTCCATTCGAAACTATTATTTTTTCTGCAACCTTTAAATAGTCTGAGATCCACTCATCAAGGAAGTAACAGGTAGGCTTGTCAAAGTAAGTTGACCCATCCACTGGCATGTATGCATATATTGGTGGTAAGCCATTCTTATTTAAAAATGCAGCAGCAAGCGTGTGTCCTAGTACATTACTGTATATCCCACCCAAGATATCAAACTGGCTACAGAAGAAAGATATCAGTGCTGCACCAATAAGTGGATGTGCCTTAATTACAGGACTTGCACAAATACTCCTCAGATCCTCTGCTTTTTTATCATTCCAATTGGTATCAAGTGTTAGGAACTGGAATTGGTTTGCTGCATTTTTAATGGCTGCTTTGCTTGCATCGGGAGCTGCTATGAAGCTTTCATAGCATTTAGAGATGACTGCATACAATAACAACCCCGGTGACTGTTGCCAAACCATCATGGACTTAGTTAAACCAATAAGGTCGGTATTCACTGTGACATCAAACAATTTAGCTATCCCTACGAATGTATCTGAAGAAGTAACCAAATACACATGAGCCCTCTTACCAAGAACCTCAGCTTCCCTTGAAAACAAATCTTCCTTGTTGGCAATTGATACTTCATTTTTGCCATACTTAATAATTAAATCCGACATAAAATACTCCTTTCTAATGAACGTTTATAACACCTACAGTACCTCTATACGCGCCAGTAAATATATGCTGTTTGACATTCACTGTTAACGGGCCATCCCAACTAGCCATATGTACATGCCCTGCAAATACTGCCTTTACATTTGTATTATTTGAATAAACGTTCTCATTTAGGAAACTATTCATAGCTGAATTATTTCCCAATTTCCACTTGTAAGAATTAAATGACCAGTAATATACCTGATTATTATGATTTCTCTTGCTCCAGTCTTCCAAACTGTTGACTTTTGACTCAAATGGCACATGGGTTGCTAAGATAACGGGTTTGTCTGCAGTCTTTATACTGCTTTGGGCGCTTGACAGCTCAGCATTTACCCCTGCATTTGCAGAGTTGTTCAATCCAACAATCCTAAGTTCACCTAGATCTATCACGTCATTAGGCGCTTTGGCACTTGCCAGCTTGCTTATGCTGCTTACAGCTGGAGAATCACCTGTAAGCCCAGTCCAGGCGTCATGGTCGTCGGAAGAACCGTAAATGTAGATCCAAGGTATGCTGGAGTCAATATTACTTAAACCCCTTGATAATGTTTTATAATTCTCATTAGAGAAATAATCCAACAAATCACCACCAAAGATTACAGCGTCAAACCCACCTGTGTTTATGTACTTGACAATTTCATCCAATAATTCAGCTGAATGGAATAAACCATCATCCGTCTTGAACATATTATAGCGGGCTGCTATATAATCACTTGCATTCATGCCTATGTTACCATTCACAACATCATCCAGATTATTGTAATTGGATACAATATGCAAATCACTGACCCATGCAATCTTATAAGATTTAGACAACCCTAAATTAAGATTGACGTTCTCATCACGAAATGCATAGGATGGTCCGTCTTGCTTCGGCTCTTCAGGAATTTCCTCATCTTTAACTGTGACACCACCATAACGCAATTCATTGCCTAAGTGTTGCTTCCAAATCTCGTAATAAGCAGCATGTGGCAGATGATTTTGATTTTCTAGTGCTAGTGTGCCATTCTGAGTATCAAACCCATACTTAACCCAGTCTTCTGTCCAGTCATAACAACCGACACCTTGCAAGTTCTTCCTCAGGTACGTGTTATATGCTTTTATATTAACAGCAAATGTCTGGTTGTTTGGTAATGGACAACTTACCACATAAGTTGTTGTATTTTGCAAAGACTTAGAAAACTCCTGAATTGTGCTCATATAGGTAGCATAAACACTCTCACCACCATTGGCTGCTGTATACCCTTGAATAATAACAACGACCCATTTCTTCAGCGGGCTACTGGACTGAATCTGCTTAATACGACTAGCAGCACTTAATGTTGTCGTTGTACCTGATGGCGATGTATAATCATCAGTAGTCAACCAATTTGGATATGCTCCATTAAAGTTAACAGGATTGTCCGTTAATCTCTCATAAGCTATTGATGAGCTACCATAATGCATCTCAACCTGATAATCATATTGATGCAGGGTATGGACAAAGAATATGTTTTTACCCATCTCCAGATCACCATCTTTATCAGTAACCTGGATTCTTGCATTATCCCAGACTGACTGCTCAGACATAGAGATATGTGATTCACCGACAAGTATATACCCAACATCAGAAACATAATCTGAACTGTCAACATTTCTCATAGTCGATGGTAAGTATGCTTTTCGTGGTGGGCTTGATTTTCCTGATGTCCCTTTTGCACTAACTGTACATCCCAATAATAAAGAAAGAGCCATAACACATGTCATGACTCTCGAAAAATTTTTATTCAATTATAATTCCACCTTTATAAGTAAGAGAATTTTATTTTATGTAGATAATATAATCATTTGAGTACCTCAACTGACTACATTATTCCTAAAGTCCACCTCTTTTATCGGTAATACAGCTATCCCACTCATGCAGCTGCCAAATCTTATGCAGTATCCTCGACCTAAAAAGAAAATTTAACAACTTCTGGATGTCCATAAAACTTTGCATCTCCGATTAATTTCTGAACAGCAGCATGTTTATCAGGCTGCACATTAAATCTTGGACGTGCAAGATTCAATAGGTAATTTTCATCTGAATGATGAGTGACCTGCTCCCAGTAAACAGTCTCCGGTTCAAGCAAGAGCATTCTAGCATTTACCAGCGATACCTCTGCAATAACAGCTAACATAAGTGTTAATATCATAAGACCAATTATTTTCTTTATCTGTTTTACCATTGTAATACTCCTTCCTATAATTAAATAGGGCATGGTCTACCCAAACCATACCCTACTTAATACTTAAACATCTCAAATTGGCATAAGAGGTGATTTCTTGAGATGCATAAGCCTAACTATTGTTCCTGTAATATTTTAAGTCTTCATTAGTTGACTGCTGAATCCTTATATACTAATGGAGTCGATTACTCCTACAATATGCGCAGTCACCATGATTACGGCAAGATTTATCTACAGCTTTCGATTTTATGTAAATATGCTTATATGTTCTGCTCATAATAAATCAACCAACTTTCTATAAAATATTACTTCATTTATAGATGGCAATGCCTAACCAAAATTTTCGTTAGGTCTTGCAATATAGCTTGGCTCTGGATTTGCATAATACTTACAGCAAAGCCTTTTTCTTAACTGACGCAAGCTATCTTGCCCTATACCCGGTAAACTTAACAACTTCTCATCAGAAGAATTGTTTACCTGATTACTTGTATAGATGCCTGCCTTCGCAAGTGCTGTTGCTATTGATCTCCTAATTCCATAGATGTCCACAATATTATCGACAGCATTGACATCATTAACACATGACAGGTATTTTGCAATCTCCTGGCAGCAGTGCTTCTTATAATCCATAGTGATGTGTGGGTTTGTCATTTGAAGCTCTTTTATAGATTTATCAGCAACATAATACCCTAAACAACATGCCTTGAACCGTTCTGTATCCGCGCATCTACTCACAATATCTGTAATATCACTTGATCTGTTAATCCTCAACAGGACTTCTCTTAAATGTGGTGTATCACATTCTTCCAGCACATCATAACGGAAGTCAATGACTTTATAGAGTGCATTCGCTGCGTAAACATACCGCTTTGCAGCATCATAATCAATCTGCTTTGTGTCAATTAATGCTGTAAAATAGCCGACCAATGTGTTTAATTGTCCTTTAGCAACACTCCTGCCTGACTCTATTGGTAACTGGTTTATCCGCTCCATTGTACTTCTACAGTGATTCTCCCACAATTGTAAAATATCAACAGCCATAAGCACCTACTTTCTGGTAACATCAATTACCTGTATATCCTGTTTTTGCTGAACATATACCTTAGTAATGTTTGCTTCCTCACTGGACCATTTAACATCTTCCATTTTCATCTGTCTACTCTGCTCTTCAATGCCAGGTGCATAATCAGACGCACCATTATCAATCCGGCACAACACATCATCACTGCGTCTGTCAATGACAACAATTCTGCGCTTATTGTAGATTTTACCAATCATATCAACAACAGATGCCAGATTAAGGTCTGCTGTCAGCTCAATATCAGAATCTTTTGTTTTCTGCTCACTTCTAACACTTTCAATATCTAACATACCAGTTTCCTCCTATATAAGACTGTCAATAATTACTATAATATTCATAAGTACCACACCAGTTGTCATCAGACCTCAGCCTAACTTAGCTCTCGGACTGAATGGTTCTTTCACACCATCTTCATTTGTATATAATCTCCACATATGTACATATGACCAGATACACAATAGTGTCGAAAAAGTAATTAATGCTAATATATCTGTCACCTCCCTAGCATTATGAAACAAGCACTATCAATCGTAATTGTAATAAGCCACATAAATGCTAGTAATAATTTATATTTAGTCTGAAGTGGTATATAATTCCCATGTCTGTCCTGACTGTTTTTAATAAAGCTAAGAGCTAAACAACTCGTGCCTCCTGTAAAGAATAAAATTAGACCTTTGTAGATAATAGCCATAATTATACCTCCTCACTCATATTTATAGCTGCTGCCACTAAATCTCTAGCTTCTATAACAACAGATGCTACATTGTCAATATCCGCATTTGGCTTAACTATCAATTCACCAATTATCTGTAATAAATTATCAAACTCATCTATAGTGCAAACTTTCTTGATTTCTTTCAGATAGCGTGCTGCCAGTAGTGCAGTGTATTCAGACGTCCCATGATTATATTTTGATGATTTACATATTTTACCAATTAAAAAAGAGAGAATTTGAATCTCTTTCCCTCTACTTAGCTTAACTATTTCAGTTTTAGGTTTTACAACTTCAGCAGGCTGTGTCCCCAGATCACTCATGGCTTTCGTCAATATGCGTATCTCATATGGCTGATTGGTCCGTCTAGTACATACAGCACAGTGAGTTATAATATCATTCTTCCATGCATACCGTTTAGGGTATTTACCATGCCTTATCTCAATCCTATCAGCACTATTTACCCTAATAAAGTAGTAATTGCATACGTGTGAAGCTAAATACTCAACAGCCTTCTGTACGGTTTTACCAAGTAATTCTTTCTCATACACTCGGATGTAGTTATTAGGTCGCGTTTGTACAAAGAAGTCATTACCTATTTTCTCTGCCCTGGTTATAATCATGAACTCTCCATCATTAGACATTATTTTAGGCGATAGTTGTGGACCTTCCCACAAGCAGAATGATGTATTAATCATATTCAAAACATAGGATGCTTCAAACACAGATAAACCAACTAATGACTCAATTTCACGGCAGCTCCTGCCGATATCAATTTCAGCAAACTCTTCTCTACAAGCATCAGCTATGTCAGCGTAACTTACTTTCCCAAATGCCTTGAGTACAAAAACAACAGAAATAACAGAATCAAAAGTGGAGCCTGTTACTTCGCAGCTTTCTATAATACTATCGTTGTACGCTAGTTGATCTATATACTTACCCTTTCTTACTTCAAATTGATAGTTATATGGCATAATAGTAACTTTGTACCTATTAGTCACATATCCTGCTAAATAAGTAATAGCATCCTTCACGCACATACCTTTCATAAAACCAGGGTTTACTGCTTGTGTATTACATGGTAATGTATCTACAGTTACTGTAGAGCTCTCGGATTGTTCAGCGTGCGCAATAATCAGACGTCTACCATCCATTATTCTTGACTTTGGGTAATCACCTGTCCGATCCACTAGATGCAGATTTATATCCAGCTGCTCAAGTAAACTTGTTGCCTCATACACTGATAAACCAATCAACATATCAATATTGAAAATTTCTGAATTATCTCTCTCAGCTTGAATATCTTTCATATATTACCCTCCTTAAACATCTTCTTCTGGTAATTCAGATATACATTTACAAATAGCTTTGGCCTGTTTTACAAATGAGCAAGGTCCTCCTACTAGAGCGTCTAAATCAGCACGCAAACACATCCCACCAACTAAAACTGCTAGTTTATCATTTACAGATGTTACTCCAGCATACTTTAAAGCCCCTACAACAGTATGTGTCAATATACCCACGTCTTCTAGATCCACCTTGGTATTAGCACAAAACATAGAAGCTATAAATATCTCAAGATCTGACCTAGCACTGACATAATCCTTCGTGTCGTGTGAGGCAGAATCTTTGTCATTATTAGAATCCTTGAGTAGTTTATCCACATCAATTATGCATAGACTCTGCATTGAATCTGGTACATTCTGTGGTACTAAACGAATTTCTATAGGTGCATTTATATCTGGTGCTTTGACGCTTAAACCTGTTACAACTAACTGGCTGAAATTGTGTAAATCTCTGGTACATCTACCATGATTTATAGCAAATTCAAATTCTGTGTTTGGTAATTGAAGTGTAACTTTGTAAGAATTAGCTGCATATCTTTGTAAATTGTTTACTATGTCTTCAACTGTCATACCTTTCATGGAACTATAATGCACAACTTGTGAATTATTTGGTATTGTATGCACATTTATACTGTGTGAAGTTGTCACTAAAGCTTTAACAATAACTAGGGGTCTGCCTAAATCATCCTGAAGGCATGGTCTGACACCTGATTCATCATAGATATTTATACTATCATCTATCTGATTAAGCATATTTTCAGCCTCTTCTACAGTATGACCTATCAATCCATTACCTTGTATTAAGCGCATCAATCTTATATCCTTCATAATTAAACCTCCTACAAAATATCACCAGGTAACTGACTGTCTGACTTAGATTCATACACTTTAGCCTCTAACCCTTTTAGAATCTTCTCAGCAGTCGATACAATCACTTCAGCACGAGCAATAATACAAAAACACTCATTTGCGCATAATGTCCCAGTTAGCTGCACCAATTTGCTTGACACCGTTATACCAGTACGCTTACACAATTCATTTGCAATAGCATTTGCAACATCTACAATGAATTCTGTATCCTCTATAGGTAAATTCCCACGGGTACAAAGCTTCTCAGCTATAAACGCAGATATACTGAACTTATCTGCTGCATTACCTTTTACATCTTTATGGGCAACATTTATATCCAACATAGAAACCTCCTGCACCTGTCTATTTTCTTCCCAATCATATAACTCAGCGTAATCCACTGGTTTTATACCATTTAATATGTTATAATAGTTTTTCAATAATGTCTTAATGAAATACTGCTTTGTTATATTAACAAAGTATACTTGCCTTGGTTCAATTTCCGCCACGTACAGACATGGCTTAACAAAATAGAGAGCTTTAGTAACCTCACTAGCTGTGTAATATTCTTTTACTTTCTTGCAAGACACATTATCAGCTTGAGTACCTTCGGCAGCAGTTTCTACGATGATATTCATACCTTCTCTTCTTGCACTAATAATAACCATAGGAGTGCCATCAGGTGCGACCTCTTTAACCTTATTACCTTTGTCATCTGCAAAAGATACAGGTGTATTTAACATATACGCAAATGCTATGGCATCAGTCACGTGTAAGCCTATAAACTTACTACAAATGTCATCATTTTCCAATTGTCTTTGTTCTCTAATATCTACCATGTAAACCTCCATAAATAAAATAAGAGCCAACTTAGCTCTCTAATCTGCGCCGTTGTTCCGGACTAACATTTGTTACATATACCACTGCAAGAGAAATACTATTGCGAATAGCCTGATTGACAGAATTATCTAGATCTCCTACAGAAACTGCAGTAGCTAAAAACTTCAATGCATTCCATGCAATTGATAGGATCATACCTTCAATCAGTAACTCTTGCTTACATGCCTCATGAAATTGTTCTGCTGTAATCTTATACGCTGCCAGTACATTCTTTTCTTCACCTGCTTTAGAATACAACTCAAGCAGCTTTTCAATAATCTCTGGCTTAGTAATTTTAACGTCTCCAAAATCATCAATTGTTAATGTATTCATAAAATTCTCCTTACTTAACTCCTATACCTACAATCCGTAATCTGGCAAATAGAACATTTAGGTGACTTAGCGCACATCTCAATGTACCCAGATGCTCCATAATACCAAACAATCTCATTGATTAATGTTACAGGCAATCCTAACTCAGCACTTAATTGTTTCATAACAGACATAATCTCAGATATAGAACAATCTTCATAACCTGTAAAACCTATACGAGCCAGGATTCGCCTAATATGCACATCTGGCTTACAAGTATCTACACCAACATTACGTAAATACTGCAAAGCTAACGTCTGAGCAAACCCGTTTAATTTCCATGGATACGAAGATAACAAATCTGAGACTTCATACGGATCTTCAGCGACAAGATACTCTAAGTCTTCTACTCTTTCCTGCAATCTCTGCAATAACTCAATATTAGCAGCTAGACCTTGCATCTGACGGCTGATTGCACGATTACCACAACCTATTGAGCCAATTTCAAATTCTAATGTTGCTGGATTTTTATGCTTAATCAACTCAGCATCCCAGTTGCAAAATATTTCTCTGAGGTTATCCAAATTCTCTACAATCTGTTTCCAAGGTCGATTTGCAGATAATAAAGAAAGCACCATTGCTTCAACATGTTCATTGAAACTAAAATGGTGCTTTGCCTGGCGTAACTCATACATCTTATAAGCATAACTATCTGTTGGGGCTATTTTATGTTTCTTCAACGTAGACTCCATTAACAAGATGTCTTTAGAACTACTCAATATAATCACTTCCTTTTACAATAAGGGCCATACCTGATCTTCTCTTGCTTGTGCTGTATCCTTAGGTATTTCTTTCCAACCAAAATAATAAACAAGCTCTTCCGCCTGTGTATAAGTTTTACGTGTTAATTTAAGACAATTCACAGGCACGTTAAGCTTTTGAAATACCTTATTCTTTTTAAGCGCTTCAATTACTAGATTGTCTAAAACACTTTTAGCTTCCTTTATCTTCTCAATCTGTTTATCTCGAGATAGATAATGTATACCTGCGATATTTACTGTAGCAATAATGCTGTCAGGTATTTTAGATTCAGATACATAATTAAATCTAAATTCAGGTTTTTCTGTTATTGATATTTTAGTGGCTTCTTTGAAATCCTGCAATATCTTTACGTAATCATTAGATATACCATAATAATATTTTCCAAATGAGTAATCCTTTGCAAATTCAAGCCAGCTATACCATGTTTCATGACCATATGTTTTTTTACCTAATCTGTTCATACAGATCTCATCTAACATTTGACCTTCATGTATAGCCCTGCATAATTCAAAATAATTCATATCTAAATGTTGGCAGAGCTCATGAAATGTGCTCCAGCTTGTACCCCTAAATCCACATCCCTCTCTATAAGACGGTACCCTCTTTATAATAGTGTCTGGAAAATAATGCTTATATTCCCAATACCAATTGGAAAATTTGCTAATAACCTTGTAGGGTTTTACTGTAGCATAAAATGTTTGCCTATTGAAATCACATTTATTTACCAAAACGGAAGCTAAATTAAATGGGTTAACAAATCTATCTATAGGTTTACATCCTCCATTTGATACTCCGTTGACGCGAAAGTATGGTAATTCTAGAACACCTGTTACTGGAAAACTATTTCTTGCTTTATCAAGATCATAGATATTAATGTATATACAGTCCTGAAATATAAGCTTATTACTGTCATACTTATGTATAGTTAGATTTAATTCTTTATTCTGATTTATAAGAGTAAGAATACAATGCTCTAGCTTCTTCAAATCAAAAACTTTAACCTCATTATCTTGTAACATGACAAATTCTGCCCCTGAATCATTCTTCATAAAATAAAATCCTCTCTACTTAAAGAAGAGTGTAGAAATCTACACTCTTCGCATTCTAGGCGAAAGTTAGCTAACTAATCCGCCATAACTTTTCTCTATTACCTGAAATTACATCCAAATGATAGCTGCTTTAGATAGAGTGCCTGGTCACATCCATACATGCACGCCCCTCAGCATCTCGACCAATGTTTATGACTACTTCTGTGTTTCTAGAAGCTTCTGGTTTTACTCCAGCTGGTCTACACATAGCATTAAGTATATCCTGCGTTGATATTTTTATGACCTTCTCCTTTTCATGTTCACACCGTGGTGCTAAAATAGTTAATACTATTCCATACTAATAGGCGTACCGACTACACCTGCTGATTCATTTGAATCTGTTGCTTCATAGTGATCGCCTGGCAATGGGAATAACATACGCAGTAGCAAGTAGTTAATAGCATCATGCAGATACTCTGTATCCTTTGTCCTGTTAAATTTAATAAGACAGTTATCCAGTGATCCAAGTGCATCAAGTCGACCCTCTCCATAATTCTTCCTTGCTTCACCATATTTGTAGTATGAAGCATCCAGCATCTTCTTACAGCGTGCTACTGTTTCGTCAATTTTCCTCTCGTTAATTGATTTATCTTCCATATTTCAAATCTCCATAGTTGAATTTCTATTTTGCACTTGTTGTACAGCGTAAATGAAACGGCTTCATCAAATCAGCTGTATTAACACTTGCAGCTACTTTACTAAAATGATACATACCATCTTTGTCCTGCTATACGCAGAGTTTATTACCTGTACAGTACTTATCTGTAGTATACGGCGCCCATCAGTATCTCGCCCAATGTTTACGACTGCTTCTGTGTTTCTAGAAGCTTCTGGTTTTACTCCAGCATGTCAGCTACCACACGTTTAAAGAAGGAAGCTGCATGCTTAGAATCTTTATGTGCAAAATCTACAATCGATTCTACTGTATTACATCGAATTGAAAATGCCCCTACAATTTTATTAAGAACAGAGATTGGCGTGAATGGGACAATTATCTCCTGACAAGAAATTAGCGAGTCTGTAGAATTTAACATGAACCTACCACGTTCACTACAGACTGAAGCGTTAGAGCCTAAAATAACCTGATTTACGCTATCCTCTACCTTAAATACACACTTGTGTGTAAAATATGGCAATATCTCTTCCAGTAACTGGATAACACTCGGAACAACCCAAACAACACAAATACCTTTATTCACACATTCTTCCAGAACATTTTTTACGTAATCCAAATCATTCCAATCAAATGGTATATCATCAATAAAGATGATATCTGATACCCCAGAATCACATGAAGTCAGTTTTTCAATATATTCAAACACAACTCTAATAGAGTCAGTTTTCTGTCTCTTTACAATACTAGGCAAAACTCTATCCTGTGTGATTTCTCCCTTTCTTCTTACTTCCCAGTCATAGCAGTTACTGTACTCACCTGAAAATAGATGTATATTCATATCTACATAGGAGTAATCCTGTATAAGACGAAGTACTAACTGATTAATAAGTGATGTCTTGCCTACACCTTGATCACCTGTAATAAGTGTGTTAGCAGCTGGTACTGCAATCAAATTATGATTCACATCCTTGCCTGGATAAAAATAGATTGGTTTTCGTGTCGCTTTTCTCTCATTTGATCTCATAATAAATACCTCTTTCATTTGATAATATTAATAAAACAGGCACATTTAAAAATGCCTGCTTCAATCCAAACTTATAATCCTTTGTTTAATAGTGCCATCATCATATTTTCGTGTTTCAAGTGTGCCTTTAACATATTTGCCTACTTTATCAAAATACTTATCATATGTCGCCTGGTCATCGAAACTATACTGTACGCCATCATACTCAACTGTTATTCTATTTATTGCTGCATCATGAATCACCATTGTCTGCTTAAGTGATACATTATAATACACGTCAGTATCATCATCTTTATGATACTGCTCAATAACTTTCACATTAACTGTAGATGCTTCAGTACTAATGCATTCAGCGCAACCAGTCAAAACTAAAGCCGTAAACAGTACAGTCAAAAGAATAAATTTGAATCTTTTCATTTTCACTCACCCCAAGTAGCTAGAATTTACTAACTGTAATAAAACTTCTAATTATATATGACGAGAAATATAATAAATATTACCCGTCATACTAAGCGGTCATTACATTCCTTTCAGACTATTAATAATCTTCAATATTTCTGTAGTCTTAGCTTTTACCACCTCAACAGAATCTACATTCTTTACTTCAGCATCATAGGTGTTCTGTGCATTAGCAGAAACTTCTTCTGTGACCGCACTGATAGACTCAATATCCTCAACTACAGCAACTTTAGTTTTACGTACATCTTCAACTGTTTCAACAATTGCCGAGTAATCCGTAGAAACTGTAGCTGTCAACTCCTTTATAGTGTCAAAAGACTTAGAGACTATTTCTGTCAAATGTGCCTGTGTTTCAAAAATCTTATTCATCTCAGATACAGCATTAAGAGCTATTGAAGAGCTGTCAGTAATATTCTGAATAGCATTTCTGATTTCCGTCAAAGATTCACTTGTTTGGTTCGAGAGTGTTCTGATTTCTTCAGCAACAACAGCAAATCCCCTACCACTTTCGCCAGCCCTGGCCGCCTCAATAGAAGCATTCAGCGATAACAGATTAGTCTGATCTGCTATATCTTCAATAATAGCGACCACCTGATTAATAGACTGAATCTGTTCAGCTAAGGAGCCGATAGTCTCAGATGTCTTAGAAGCTTTATCTGTAGAATCAGCAGCTGCATCCTGTAAAGACTCAATTTGCAACGAACCTTCCTCAACGCTGCCAGATACATTCTGAATACTATCATTCATCCTGTTCGTAGACTTTTCGATATTATCGACACCTGTACTTAAAGTTTCCATCAAAGTCAGCTGCTGTTGTACTGAATCAGTTGTTTGTGTTGTACCCTCTAATACTTCTTTCATGGCAGTAGTAGATACATTCGCTGAATCGTTCAACTTCTCGACTTCCTGAACCAACTCGGTGCTATGCTCATATATCCGCTTAACAACATCTTCTGTCTTTTCTGTAATTACAGCTTGCTTATCAGCGGCATCCTGAATCAATTTCATTTTATGGGTCTGTATCTTTTGGTCTAAATAACATGTCATGGACGAATACAAACCGACTAAGAACACCGCAGCAATCTGAATTTCTAGATTGACACTTGCTGTATTATAGTCCTTCAGCATAACTGCTAAAATATTTATGACCATCGTTACAGCACTGTAACCTGCTGTCAGTCTCCATTTATGAAACATATGGAATCCGACAAGCATTGGGAACATATACACAAATGTCTCATTAGTAGCGCCTGTAAACAGTACAAATGCATAGACAACCAACCAACCGCCTGTTAAAAGGTATATTGTATAATTATTCTCTGGGTCACGTATTTGCACAAGAGCATTGATAAGACCAGGTATAGCCAAAATAGCTATAAATACACAAATATACACTAGAGACTGAGCTCCTTTCAGATACCCAATAAAATAAGCAACAGCCAATAATATAGCCAAAAGGAAATAAGCTAATGCAACTGCTCTATTCACAGATCTATGCTCATTATTTACATCTATAAAATTCATTTTACATTACTTCTCCTATTCCTTATTTAAATCTTTAGGTAACTTGCAAGTCTTTTTATTCTTGCAGTCATCACAAGTAGGTGCACAAAGTGCACCAGTGTCCTTACAACTGGCACATGTCTTGCCATATTTGCTACAACTAAAATTAGGACATGATCTTTTCATCACAATTACCTTACCTTTCTTTTACGTTTACAACCTTTATAATGTTTCCCATGTTCACCAAATCCAGGACCAAGATTTTGTCTCATCTCTTTAGAAGCTAAATACGATTTCTCATATTTAAGCTTCTTCTTTATTGCTACATCACTACTAAGCGAACCAACATACTCAGTATCTATTGTGGATTCCAAGTCGGATAACGACGGAACTGGATTTTTACCTAAATCTTCCATTATGATGCAAACTCTTAGAATCTGATTTCTCTCTACAATAGATAATGAATTCAGAGTTTGCATAACAAGTTCTGGCGTTATATCTTCTTCTGAAAGATTTAGTAGAGATAATAGTTTCTTACCATCGATAATCAAATTAATACCTCCAATTATTAGTTCTACTGTATATACTTGCAACTATACTATCTATAGCAAAGAGTTCTGCCAGTGCAGTATGTAACTCATACTCATCTCTCTTACGCTTTTTCTCCTCAGTAAGACGAACCTGCTCTTTCTGTGATTCTGTTAAAGAAGCATACCATGTATCGTAAACAAATTTACGATAGAACCGAATCCAGTTTTCTCCACATACACAATACCAGCGCCTTCTAATCAATTCTGCATAAAATGCCATATACATCCTCCTTATTTTATTGCTGACTTGATTAACCTATATAATACTTTTAATGGCTTACGTCCAATAAAATAAACCACACTATTTAGTAAAATACATCCACCAACAAAACTTAGATTGTCCTCAGCACATGCTACTACAATAGCAAAATACATTGTAACTATCGTGAATACAACCATTGCACAAATCTGTACAATAAACAATATAAAATCTCTCAAAGCTTCACTATATGATACTTTACGTATCTGTTGATTTTTCATGGTCAAAAGAAATTCCTTGATCTTTTAACCAACTACATAAGAATTGCACACCTTGTATATCACCATGCTGAGCAACTATAGCATGACACCTGACAGCAACATTTTCATACTTTGCAGGGTACATTTTTCGTACACCATCAAGCAAAGTCTCGCTCCAATTACCACTATGCAGCGTACAAGTATCTAGGAACTCCTCATATGTCATTACAGCCACTACATTCTTACAGTCTATCCTTGAATCTAGGAAGAATAGTGAACTTAGAATAGAACAAATACTATACACCGAGAATATACCAGACTCCTCGAGCAAATATTTAAAACCCCAGTATAAACCACACATTGCAGTTGCTATACCTAGTAAGCTATAAATCAAGTAAGAACAGGTACTTAAGCGTTTTCCCATAAAATAAATCCTCCATTCAAATCAACTCAGCCATACCACGCCACAATTTGTAGTTATCATCTACAGCCCTTGCAAACCAAGAATCATGTGGGTGCTTCTGATTAAAGTCATCAGCAAGCTTATTAGCTTCTTGTTCTGTAATATTCTCCTTTAAAATTTTGTCCTCAATAATTTCTCTATTGAGGTTATCAACCAACACAACTTTAGCCATACCAATTCCTCCTTACTTAGGAACATATAACATTGTTACTGCTTCCCCATAATAACCCATATCACTATTGACATTTTTAAAACCAAGACTCTCATAATACTTTACAAGTTTTTCAATTACCCATTTATTTCCTGTATTCTGAAAAGTTACGTAATCACCATATTTCAAGAACCCTGCCTGTAATACAATCGGATAGTGTAATGTATTTTGAATATGCTGCACTAATTCTCTGCCAGATCCCGGTTTAAGACTTACAAGATTATCAAGTACAATAAAGGTTCCATACTTTTGAACCATCTGGACTATATAATCTGCATAACACTTATTCTGACTTTTCAGATAGCTTAAATCTACATTAGAGTATAACTGCAATGTGCAGTGTGCATAAGCATGACTAACAGGTAAAGGATCTGTAATACAAGGAATACCTTGAAACATCTGGTCATTATGAATAAAATTAAAGACTTCCACATTAGAGAAGCCAACTTTAACCAATAACTTCTTTGCTACTGCATCAGGATATGAATCCAACCCATTACTCTTAAGATAGTTACAGTAATATAAACCAACTCCATAATCTGTATCTTCATCCTGCTGATGCATAAGCTCATTTATTAAATGTCCAATAGTAATAAAATCACTTTTCCTTTGATTATTACAAATAGTTCTTGTTACTTTTATATTAGTTGACATATTTATTCTCCTCACATTCCAGTAAAGAAAAGAAAACTGTAGCTAGAGTGGTAATTATTGTACTGGTCAAGATAGATAATACTTCAATGTCTATCAAAACTCTTACCAAACTAGGAATGGCAATAAATACTAACATATAACCTATGATAGCTACAAAAGATTTTCTTATCCTGACTAAGATTTTCATTTTACTACCTCTCTAAAAGAATGTTGCTTCATTAGGATCAGCTGGACCTCCCTTTAAAGCATCCTCAATTGTTTTACCCCAACCTAGAGCAGCGTTAATCTTCTGCTGCATAACTTCATCAGGAGTTACATTACCATTACAATAACGAGATATTGTCTTTTGAGAGACACCACAACTCTTCGCCAACTCTGTTTGTGTTACATGCATTTCATCTAGCTTATTTGACAACTTAGCTGCATAGCTAGTACTATTGTTAAGCAAGCCTCTTAGCCTTTTAATCTCCTGCTCATGAAATGCAATTGCTTTCAAGACTGCACCTGTAAATTCATCCTGCATTATTTTCACCTCAAATTTCTATTTAAACCAATTATTTATTGCTATTACCATCTGACATACTGGATTATCTAAACTCCAATCGAACTCTGTAGAAATAATCGTATAAATCCCACAAATTAAAAACATAAAAACTGCTATGTAGACTAATACCAAGACTACTGAATACAATTTAAAAGCCAAACTAATATCTTCTTTCATTTACCTTTCCTCCTAATCTATATGACTGTCATAAACATTACAAACTCATAGAAAATCCGTAAATTTGGTAACAACTTTTGGAGTAATCCACCTGAGTCATAGACCTGATTCCATATCTCTTTATTACATGCGTAAACTAACGAAGTGCTAAGAAATAAGGCAAAGTTTAGAAAGAATATTGTGAATAGCCAAAATGCCATAGATTCAGGATATGATCCTTTACATAGCCCCAAAATAGCTCCACCTAAAATGATAACGGCACTCATACCAATGAGTGCCGATCCAACAATAAGTCTAATGACTTCCTTTATTCTTTTTCTCATAACAATTTCACTCCTAGTCATCACTGCCAAATTTTAAATCCTCATTGAGCAATTCAACAATAGAGTTAGCGCATTGCTCACTGTAGCAATCAAGCACCTTTTTGTCTCCGAACATAACATCATATTTTACTGTGCCTGTATGTCGTGCAGAATACCATTTCTCTACCATTGGGCGTTCTTCTGCAAGGTATATTCCATAAGAATGAAGAATAACCTTAGCCTTATTGACTGAGTCAACTCCAACTTTGTCGAGTTTTAAAAGATCATCCTCAGTCATTTCAGTGAATCCTCTAACGACTGCTTCCGGCTCGATGGCTTCTATCACATTACAAAGACGACTAGGTATACCTAAGTCTCTAATTGGCAAATCCAAAAGCTCTTCTCTTGGTAAAGACAACAGCTTCTGTCTATCTACACTTTTTAAAGACAGACCAAATTCACTGAGTGTTTCCTTTGCCCTTTGAACATCTGCCTTACATACGTTAAACCTGTTTAAAAAGTCATTCTCAGTAAAACTTATGAACTGGTCAATTGTCACAACTTCACAGGGTTCTTCTATTTTTAGAAAATATTTCTTTACAGCGTCTCTTGCACTACCTGTAATTCCAAGTGCTTTGACATCCAAATCTAGAAAATCCTCTCTTGGCAAATCAAGTAAATGCTGCACATATTCTTTATATGCCTCTTGCTCAGTTTTCAAAGATAAGCCATACTTGCTAAGAATATCCTGAGTCTGCTGAATAGCTACTGTACCTATACTAGCATTTGCATCCATAAGCTCACTTGCAGTGTAATTTATCAACTGTGCGACTGTTGCTGATTCGCCCTTACGTGGATTCTTGCCGCATTCCCATGTAACATATCGCCACACTCTCCTTGGGATCCCAATTTCGTCTGGACGTAAATTTAAAACATTTTTCTTTTCTCTTTCTCTCATTTCTTTAATATCTACTGCCATAATAAAAATCCTTCCCTATTTCCTAAACTTCATAAATATACCACACGCAATTATCTTGATCGTTTGCTTCATATATACGCGAGAATCAATACCTCTAAATAAACCATAGCTTTTGCCTCAATTTTATTAACATACATCTAACTTTCATCGTCATTATCAAGTTGTTCACAATATTCTGATGAAACACTCTTAACACGTAAACTATAAGGTGTTGAGTTATCTAAAACATCTACACCTGTATACTGACGCAGTTTGTCTAAACAGGATGCAAATGAATGTACTGTAGCCAAGTTTAACTTATCAGGCATCTCTGCCGTTGCAGCCCTAAGATCAACACTAACAATATCATTAATGTTTAATCCATGTCTTATAATGTATAAGTATTTCTTATAGAGATTCCATATATTGCGCTGAACGTAATCTCTCTGAATTGATACATCATCTACTCTGTCTAATAGACTTGGACTCATGCAGTATTCAACATTATCGCCATAACCATGCCCATTAAGAATTATGTCATCCCCATAACACATTCGATAGGTATCCGTCCTGTATACTTCATTCTTGTACCTTAATGCATTCTCTCCATGAATTGGTTCTGCTACATAATCATCAAATCTAAGTATGCTAACAACCCATTCTTTCTTTATGCAAGGCAGTAAACATTCAAGGTAATTATCATTTTCGCGAGACTCTAAAATATACTCTTCTGGCACAACTAACTCAATAATATCTCTGCCTTCATACTCCATATACCCCATAAAATGAGAAGCTAATCTATACACGGTACGTACACTCATGTTATACAAATCACCACAATATCTATGTTTCTCATAAGCATAGAAAGGATATAGCTTCATCTTGTTCCTATCCTTAGCTAATAAGTAAATCTTATCTCTATCAGACTCATTATCAGTAAACGTCATGATACTGCCATCACTCATTTTGATGTAGGATTTATCTTTCTCCCAGTTTCTGACACCGTGTGGCATAGAGTTTTCGACGTAGTCTAGAGTTTCGACTACATCATGTTCAAGAATAGCGTTCGTAACATTACTAGACTGGAAAGTGACCAGTCTCTTAAATCCTTCACCATTATCTCTCATTTCTTTAATATCTACTGCCATAATAAAAATCCTCCGTACATAAATAATATTCTTAGACATATTTCTAAACACTATCTGACTTTCTCACAACACATTACGACTTTGGACGTCTCTCTATTCCACAACTCTCTAGCTTCTTGCTCTGTCGCAGAAAAAGCTAAGATTCCCGACACAAGACGAACAGTGTTATGATCATGCCCGTATGCACTGTACTCACAAATATACCTTAATGGAGTCTCTTTGACTTTTGCTTTATTATCACACCAAGGGCATCTATTCATAGCTTTACAACTCTTTATTCTTCACAGCTATACCATTATCGATGATAGAATGCGTAATGTTACTAGACTGAAAAGTAACCAACCTCTTAAATCCTTTACGTGATAAATCTACTACACCTTTGTTAGCTGAAACTAAAAGTCTTTCTAAATTTGCCATAGTATAGTTCCGCCTCTCACTATATCTACACTTCATCGTTACAAAAACATCTCTTTTGGTTCATAAATTGTATACAAAGCATAAGTTTCTTTCTTCGCATACAAATCACTGATTATATCAGAAAGGTACTGATCTATACCTAATGAGAATACAGACACAGGTTTGTATTTCTCAAGGTGTTCATATGAAGTCCATTCATCATAATGCTCTTTTAATGACTCCAACCAGCTTGGAAAATCTTTAATGTGACTATTATCACGAAGAACAAATCTACCAAACCACTGCTGCTTTATGAGCTCTCTCTCCCTATCCGATAGCCATTCAGTATTATCGGGTGCTATGACAACAAATGGTATCTTTTGATTGTTTAATTCTTCCAATACTTTATCATGCTGAGAGATGAAGATGAAATCAAGTATTCCTAACTTTTTCTCTATGTCTTCAACGTATTCTTTTTCCCAACCATCATGTTTTTTATAATGAGAAGAATCAGAGTCACAAAATGTAAACTTTTTTCTTTCACCTTGACAATTGAATTCTAATTTATCCTGATTTTCATAGAGGTATGTTTTACCACATCCAGGAAACGCACTAATCACCATTGTCCTTTTTGAACTTGTTGTATTGTTTAATCTCTGCTCTTCTCTCATCTTATTAATATCTAGCATAATAAAACCTCCATCCATAAAATATTATTTTTAACTTAACTCTTGTCTTCACTATAGATACCATGTGCAGTTAACCACTCGCATAAAAACATAAATGGATAAACACCACCATGAGAAAAATCCATAGAATTGTATTCCTTCTCTACTTCCTCATAGTTATCTGGAAATACTCTCTTAATACCAGTTAATAACATGGCACCCCAATTACCGCCACATGCAGTACACTTGTTCATAAAGTCTTTCATAGACATTATTCCCTTAATCTCTGATGGCTTATCTTTACCTCTCAAATCTTCAATACTCACTGACATATCATAATTTCCTTTCATTTTTTTATTAGAAACAGCTGGAGTAGGAATTGAGCCCAGCATCTACACGATTAAGTGTAAGAGCTTAACCACCAAATACTTTAAGAGAGGGTCGGCCCTCTCTTATTTCTTTTGCTCTGCCAGCTATATATTTATTTACGCCACTTACCAATATCACCTAAGTAGCTTAGAAGTGTACTGTACATCCAGTACTTGACTAATACCAAGTATACCAATAGAACTATGTCAGAAGCTGCTCTAAAGTTAATATCAATACACGTATTATTAATGGTGCAGTACATAGTACCTTTTGCAACACCTTCTAACAAATCACCTATTACAAAAAGCTTTATCAATTTCTTCTGAACGTTCATAATAGTCTCCAGTTAAATAAAATGGTCAATCTTTGGTGAAAATAGTCATTTTAAAAACCAAACATTACTTCTATTTTGTATTCTGCGTTCTCTGTCTTTAATTATAGAACCTGCAAGTATCATGTGGTTACCGTCTATCTGTTCAAGATGACGCAACCGTGAATTATATTTAGCCTCTGATTCAAGATAATAATTATTCTTGTAATTGTAATATATAGTCAATACAAGCACGGCTAGTATCAATCCAGCCTCTGATATACTTGAAATAATAAGTTCAACCCTAGCAAGTATTACACTGTATATAAGATTTGCAACTGCGCTTAATGTCCATAGTACCCACGATGCAATTGACAAATCATCAGCTTCTTTTGTTTTAATAAGTTTAATTATTTGTGGAACATACGAAATATACGTACATACAATAACAATCCACATAGTTATCTGTAATAGCATTTCTCTCATAAATTTCACCTTATTCAATTGTTATTTTAAGCTTTGTCTTCTTAGCAGCCTCTGTAACTTTCTTTGCTACATCAGCTAAAATTGTATATCTACCACAGGCCTGCTTCTTTGTGCTATCTACATTTTTATTTTTAGCCTTACTCATAATAAAATTCCCCCATCAATTCTACTCATTATCTTTGTTACCTAAAGTTCAGAACTCCTCTCAATACATCAAGCTCCAGTACAGCGTGCTACCCAAACTCACCCTCTGCACTTTAACTGCACCTGCCCACAGGATTGGACTACCCTTTGCCTAAACGCCTCGATAGGGAATCGAACCCTACATAATTATACTATGTGTGGGAGCTACCATTTTTCTCTTCATTATCGTAAGTCTCCTTGATTAACTTGCATAGCTCTGTACAGCCCTCCGCTGTAGTATGATGCGCGAATACAATGACAGGTATCTTTGATGATGATGATGATGCACATAAGAATAGTATTAAGTTACTCATGTTTACTTTTGACATAATTACACCCCTCTCATAAAATACTTTAATTCTACCTATCAATAGACCTATAAACATGTACCACTTCATTATTCCTAAACTCAATACAAACTTTTACACTTGTCTCAGCAGATAACCTGTTTGCATAGTGAAATCTGTAGGTTGCAACCTTTGACTTACCGGTACCCTTGATTTTGTCTGGTCTACCAATAAGATGCCTTACCTGCTTTTCTGACATACCTATAGCTACCTTATTAGACCTCATGTATTTAATGCGATCATGTATATACATAAGGTAAATTAATAGTGCTAATACAAAAACAACTATCCACTGAACTACATCTGACATAATTTAAATTCTCCTTAAATGATTTTAATTTTAATAGAAGGACTGGAAGAGGTCTAAACCCCAAATTAAATAAAACGTTACTGTAATCTCCTACAGTAACGTTTATAGTCATCTTTTAATCCAGAATGTTCTTCACATGCTGAGCAATAGTACCTGGCATCTTCTACTTCCCAATAAGCTGGGATCTTACCACATACAATACATTTACGTGTACCATCCGAATACTTAACATCCTTACGTGACTCTTTAAACTCTTCATAAGTCATAAATTTCACCTCATAAATATTATTAGAAAAGAATTCGCAGCAATCTTAATTACTCTTGCTACCACGAAGCACCAACAGCAAGATGATCTTTAATAGGTCTAGGATACCTAATGAATATATGCCGTAAATATCCTAGCAAGGCGAATAACGGCAGCAAATATTTCTGATTGTAGAAGTAAGTTGACTCACCTCTACAATGGACCTGACGGGATTCGAACCCGTGTCCAAAATTACTATTCACAAATACATCTACATCTTAGGAAAGCTTTAAGCCTTATTGAATACGAATGTGTTGACTAAGGGTTGCCAACCTTTTCACATAAGCACGATGTCTCTTCTTCCACTCCACGAAAGAATCTCACGCATGTTGATTAAGGAGTCTTAGGCTAATTATTTTAGTGTAGAGGACAACGTTGAGGTAGTTCCCACCATCGTGTCTTACCCAATGTTAAATCATTGGTAGCTGTTACTACGCGGTAACAGCCATAGAACGTTTTGTAGCGTCTATGTTTAGTTTTGGTTATAGGTGACCAACCGATGCAGTATTTATTTTCATAACCCTGTCGAAACCATTTCAGGCCCATAAGATCCTCTACCTTACTGTGAGGAAGATATAAAGTTAAACCTTATATAGAGTTTTAAGAGTTTTCTTTCTCTTTAATAAGACAGTCTTACACCCTAAATGAACTGAATGCAGCTGAAATCTCTTCAACTCTGTCCTCATCATCTGAGTTGATTGTCAAGTCCAGCGGCTTTGACAGATCAAGGCTGAAAATACCCATCAGGGATTTAGCATCAATTACGTACTTTCCATGAGCCAAATCTAAATCTTCAGGGAATTTCCCTGTAATTTCTACAAACTCCTTTACCTTATTAACAGAATCCAAATTTACTTTAATACTTGTCATACTGAACACTCCTTACTACTTATCGTATTTACCTCTTGCAATATCTCTGGAATTATCAGATAGCTCATCTATCTTGTCAGCCATAGAACTTCCGCCTGCCTGCCTTGTTGTATTAGCCATAGCTTTTGTCAAGACAGACATATTTTCAAATGTCAAATTCCTCGCATCTTTAGCTACAGATAACATATTACGTAGATACTCAGTTCCTGACTGACCTGGCTGCATCTCTTCAGCTGCCATAATTCTTTCTTCAAGCTCTTCAGGCACTTCTTTCATATACTCCGACATGTTACCTAAATTTACATCAGAGCCTGCCTGCGCACCAGATTCTAAGTTATTACCACAATTAGGGCAAATTTTACATTAGAACCATCTGAACTCCAACCACATTTCTTACACACAGAAATAACAGCATTTCGTTCTTTACCACAATTCTTACAGAACTTCCCGTTATTCATTGCACCGCAAGAACATCTCCAGTTCTTTGACATGGCTTTCTCACCATTTGATATAGCAGACTGTATACCCTGCCTAACACCACGCTGCAATTCATATTGCAACTCAGATTTAGCGCTATTTACAATACTCTTACCGAGATTATCAAAGAATCCCATGATTATTTGGTCACCTCACTTGTCTGATTTGATAAAAAGAACACAGTATTTAACTTGGCGGAGTCACCAACTCCGTAACAGGTCAACACTGTGTTGAAATTAACCTTATAGATGCCAACAACATAATCCTTGACTTCTGCATAATAAATATTATCTGACTTATACTGACATCCTGCATAGTCTGAATCTGCTATTGTAGCTATCCGCTGTTCGTATAACTGAATGGCTTCATCAAATTTCCTGAACTCCTGTGATACACTAAGACTACCCTCTCCATTATTCAGGGAATAGACCTTACGTAACTGCCCACCTAAACCAGCAGAAATCTCTGGAGTACCTGTATAAGTCGGCAGTGCATCCAGTACACAATCCTCGGAGACCGTCAGAGTCGTATATTTTGATCTTTCACACCACTCTGATTGTAAGCCGTCCAATATCGTTGCAAATGCACCAGGATTTCCCTCTACATGCACACGGACAGCTTTATCGTTATATAAGTAAATAGCTGCCTCTGCAACATCTGCAGTCTCCCAGTCTTTAGTGGCAACTATATTTTTTCGTACTGTCTCCGTATTTTTAGTTAAGACAGACTCCGAAAATTTGTAATAATCTGCACCAGATATGACAGATACATTAAGCTTGTTATCATCAGCGTAGATATATTTAGCGTTATCAGTCACATAGTTTAAATCATCTGGAATATGTACTGGGTAGTAGATGTCATCCGAGATATTAAAATATACTTTATTGTAACTCGTAGATTCTTTCACTCGTGAAGATCTGTCAACCTCATCCTGCCGTGAACAGCCAGTCAATAGCATAAGGACGACTGCAACGTACAATAACTTCAACCTCATTCAAGCACCTCTTCATATTTGAACGACTCTTTCTGAACCTCATTACTTTCACTTGCTACAATGACTTCAGCATTATATACAGCATCTTTAAAAAGACTTAAAGCCTCTGTGTAGCTGATTGTATCTGATACCTGACCTAGATCAGAAAACATACCATCATCCTGATATTCGTACAAAGTGTATTCTGTATTCATTGCAGCACCAGCAAATGATACTTTTCGTAATAAATCAGAATCATTGTAAATTTGGAGCTTTAGCAGACCATCAGTTGCAACACCCACTGTGGATGTACAATCATAGTTATTTACTTCATAGCTGCCAGATTCCGTTTCAAAAGTTGTAACACCCATATCTTCGTAAGAAGATACAGAGCTTAACATACTAACTATCGTAGTATAGAAATCAAATGCTGTGAAATCAAATGACTGGAAATTTGGATCAGCTACTTTATAGACTGTATCTGTGTCTGGAGTAGAGCCAATAGAGCCATGTGTTTCGTACAAATAACAGTCACCACCCACAAAAACCAACGACATATTGACATAATCAACAGAATTATTGTCTTCCTGTGAATAACTATTGTATACTGAGTATGACTGATTAGTACCGTCTTTAACTACTGAAGCAATATATGTAGCTGATCCATCATTACGAACCTTAGAAGCCTGAAAACCATAATGGTCATCAAGAACTGAGTATTCTGGTAAACTGACTGCAATATCTTCCGGCTCTGACGACTCAACTACAGTATCTACAGCAAATGTATTGTCAGTTTCTGTATTTTTCCCACAAGCTGACAGCAAACAAGTAAGAATTAACATTGAACCCATTCTTACAGATTTATTCACAAAAATCACCTATACCTTTCTTCATTTATATATGTTCAGAGAAACTGCATTATTTCATTAAACAAGAGAAATAATGTAAGGACGCTCAACTTTAATGGCATCTAAAAACAAATTCTTATCAAAATTCGTCTTTACCTCAATCACGTCCCCAGCAGAAGCAAATGTATCACAAAATAGCAGAAGCCTCTTGACTGTTGATTCAAGCGATTCCCCAATACAATGCCCGGACCTGCCTCCAATCCTGTTACGATGAATCCATGTAGCATAATTATCTGTTATATTCTCAGACGTAATGATCTTCACTGCCGGTGTTTTAAATTCTTTTAATCCCATCATTTTAACTACCTCTTTTAACAAAATAATAGGGATGGTTCAAATTTAACCATCCCAAGCTTTAAACGACTATTGCACATTCTTTTATGCTTCTACTGCTTTTCTCACCCTGCTATCAAATATTCTAAAACTATCCGCATCAGGCACAGCAAATACAATATGTTTAATATTTGCCGGGTATGACATTATTACTTCAAGCATTACATCAATAACAGTATGTATATTCTGTTTGAAAACACCACATCCCCATGCACCAAGAATCAATGTATCAACATTATGTTTTGCTGCAACAAAGTAGAGCTTCTCAAACCGTGAACGAAGCAACTCACGATTTAAAGCAATGTCTCTGTCAGAAATAGGCTCATGGTACTTTGCATAAGCGCCCCAATTAGGAGCCGCACATGTAATAACATCCACCTTGTCTGCTGGTTTCTTTGCCTTCATATCAAAGAATGGAATATCCACAGAATACAGCAACTTATCTTTATACAAAGCCCTATTCAGGTTATTATGGTTAACCGCATAATAACTTGCATTGAATGCTTTTAATACAGGGTACAGTAGAGATTCATGGCATAGGGATTCCTCCTGCGCACCAGAACCATTTAAAAACATACCACCAGGATTTTTGAAACTAGCGAAATTCAATACTGCTATTCTCTCACCTTCTTGGCTGCAGTGTTTGATTGCCTGTGTTGTGGTTAATTGTAGAACCTCCATAGATTCAACCTCACTACCTGCAACATCAGAATATTCTAAAGTACAAAACTCATCCCATAACTCAGTCTTCTTAATGCACTCATTAATTTCAGCCTTATAATTATTATGGATATATTCATTCCATTCAACCGCAGCAATTCTTCTTCCTTCCTTATCTGTCCAATAATTCATTATTTAATTCTCCTTATCTTTTTCACAAAATGTATAGCCAATTCGCTTGGTTTTGCCCAATCCTGAAGTACTGAGTATAGCACATGATTCTTTGATAATTCCTTTTTGTAAGGCATCTTCTCTAGATATGCACTTAGAATCAATAACTTTAGTACCAGAAATGTCTGAGGCTGCTGTATTAAGAATACCACAGAGCACACTTCTGTCAGTACTGTCTGGACCAACTATAATAACCTCAGCCTCTTTCTGCAAAATCTTCACAAGAAAATTGATACCTTCAACGGGCTGTTCAAAAGTATATCCAACCAGTTTCAGAGCATTGTACAATTCAATAGTTGTATCCAGGCTGAACGATCTTGCCACAACCTGCAGGTGTGTCATTTCCTCAACCTTACAGACATTTAAAATCAGGTCATAATCATGTAATGTACACTCCAACTCAGAAATATCTTTCTCTGCAACAGTCAAACTAAATCTTTTACTTGCTGTAGCAGGTATTGGGTCTCCAACATCATCTGCATTAAGTAAATGATTTAACTTATCATCTGCATACCTTTCGATCTGGTCTATAAATTGATCTTTAAATATAGAATTTTTACCAGTGATAAGGACATGACTACCCAGCTCAACAGCCTTATCAATATAATACCTAGTATAATAATCCTCAACGATATCAATACCTCTAAATAGATCGCACCCTGCTAAATATGCCGATAAAGTAGGTAATGATTCTATATCTGTAAGATTTTCTGGAGAATTAATCTCAAATATTACATCAATAGCATCAGATTCTAATACTCTTGGTGCCCCGTATACTGTAGGCTCATTGCAAGCTTTAACGGCTTTAGCGTTGAGTACTGGATCTACAGTATTCAAATTCTGACCTGACGCTTCGTAATACTCTTTCATCCAATTAATAAGGGAAGTTCTATAACTATTCAGACCAACAACAAGAACTGTACTTCCTTCCTTTATAGCTTCCTCTAAGTGGTTTATGAACTGATAGTCACCAGTTTCCCTAAACATTCCTGTCAATTCGACCCGGAGTCTCTTTATCTTAGCTTCAGCATCTTCAGCAGTAGCACTACTATCTTCTTGACTGTCTGTTACATCGCAGGTCTCTACATCTGTGTTCAAATCCTTAGCAAACTTATATAAGCCATAAACACCCATTACACCAGCCATACCTAAACCTACTTTACACATTCTCTTAAACATAAAATTACTCCTTTCTGATTTTAAATAGTAGCTTTCTTTGACATAACGTAATCCTCTACCATGCAATAACAACAATAATTAATGACTGTCGAAACTACACCCAAGATAAAGCCTTTACGCATTTTGTGTTTCATAAAATAAATTCCTCACTTTCTGATATATAAAATAGATCCTCAAATATATATGGTAAGCTGATAATAAAATTTTAGAGCAATTGAAAACAGCTCAGACTATTTCAAGTCTAAGCTGCTTATCTATTTATATTACACTAAATTTATTCTCCAATGAAAGAACTCCATGTCTGAGTGAATCTTTACACCATTATTAACAATTATCGCATCAAACTTATCAGGAAACGCCGGAAAATGTCCAAGGGATATAGTTATATCTTTCTTGTCTGCAATTCTTAATAACAATGGTATACAATTATCACCCATCCTATCACCATCAATCTTCAAATCTGTTTTATACAACAGGATAAGAGCTTTTACACCTGTTGACAAGTTCTGCGGAGGTATATTACCTAGAACAGAATTAAAGATATTAATACTGTCTGTATTATTGTTTTGCTCAACAACAGAGTTATCAATAATTTCAATCATTTCTCTAACAAACGGATCACTAAACCATTCAGGCAAATAAATGCCATCAAAGCAGTCGGAAACCCTTGACATATAATCACTTGGCAATGGCTTATCATCTTCTTCAATATAGATATACAGCATACACATGTACCTCCTACTTTAAGTCTAAAAGAAATTCAAAATCTGTTTTCCTTAGAAGTTCCATAATTTTAGATTTATTAAATAGGTATCATTGTCTGAACATTCAAAAATCAAGAGTTTTTCACTCTTTCAATAATCTGTGATGGATGATTGTCTAGTTCAAACTCTGCCTCTTCTTTCCAATAAGCTGCATTTGCTTCTTTATATAATTGTCATCAATTAAACTACGGCCATCTTCTATCTCAAAACCTTCATGCAGCCATCCTGTTGTGTCAGATAAATAATCTTCAACACCCTCATAATCGACTTCACCATTTACATCGATATATTTATCTGGAATTTCCATTTCTGATGGTAAGTCTATTTCATAACCATCTGTCGCCCACTGAATATTCACTGCTTTCATTTTTGCCTCCAATTTATTATTAAACTATTTTCGTTCTTTATATACGTAGAAAAAAAATAGCAAGAATCGTAATACTTTGACACTATTCAATAAGTTTTATGTTTTCAGTGTTAAATGTACATTTAATCCTCTTCTGAGTCAACTCATTATTAGTCATACAACGGTGTCTATTTAACAAATCCTGCTCAGTAGGTTTATAATTCTTGTCAGATATTAGTACCTCATATTGAACACCTGTATCTTCAAAGAAAATGTCTGTACTATAGAATCCATTTCGCAAATAGAAGTTTTTTCGTCTTTCTGAAAGTTCATTCACTGGTCTTTCGATAATTAGCATTACTTTATCTTTTGATGTGATAAGTCTTTGTAATGCCATTGAACCTATATTGTGATTACGATATGCTTCTTCTATAGCAAAGTACATAAGATATGTAATATCATTTGGTAATTCAATGGTAAATTGCATACCAACTGGTTCATCATCCTGTAATATACAACTTAAATGTACATTAAATTCCTTATCACATTTTTTCAAAATATTAAAATCAAATCGTTCTGATAAAGGAAATGATTGCTCATAGATATTTTGGATTATATCTTTGGCTTTTGTAAATTGATAATGCTCAAATCTAATCATAGTTTACACCTCTCCGTCAAGTTTTACATAAAATAATATTCTTCAATAGGCAGGCTAACCCAATTCAACTAGGATTAGCCTTATCCTTTAGCAGTTGTCTCTGATAAGCTGCAATGTACTTATTTATCATATTATTATGTGTTGTAAATTTACAACCACACATAACGCGATCACTCTCTGAGTCATTTACAACACGACAGATTTCTATCTCTTCTGAGATATTACCTAATCCTTTTACTTTCTCTGGAATAAAAGAAAATCTCCCAATACTTCCAACTGACGCAACTAGCGTGCTTACAATACATACACCGTCCAGGCTGATATCTCTAATCATAGCATTCACAGCTGCCCTGTGTGGACCAGGTGAGAAAACACAAACTTCATTTACAACAAAACGTTTAGTCTCTCTTCTATTTAAGAGTATACCCTCATCCCTACAATGGATAAAGGACATTAACTTACCATTCATATCCTTTTCATTAAGAATATGTACATTCTTAAATATGTAAGTAGCACTATTACTAGCTTCATACAGGATATCTGTCTTAACAAAATCTGATACAAAATTTACCGGCTTTGACGAGCTGATAACCGGATCCATTACAGCTATACCATTTGCACTGCCTGCAATTGTAGATTGGAACTCAATACAGTCCAAACCATGTGAAGCTTTTACTGTTATAGCATCGCCAATCTTCAAATCACAAAGATTCATCTATAACCTCCTGTATTAAGACAATAATATGTGTCAGGTATGTTTGAACTAAATAACCCGTCTGACCCAAATACACCGGCAAAGCTAAGTACCACAATCACAATGACCAAAGCTATACATAGCTTCACTGCCTTGCCTATAATTTTTGCAACGATTAAGACAGCAATTACTATCCCAATTATAAATAATGCGCGAGAGTCAATATTTTCTAAGAACATACTTTCACTTCCTTATTAAAATATTCTGCTATATTCTGTCGTTGTGTAATAGAGCTTTGTGGGTCACTATAATCCTGCTCTCTTACCTCTAACGTGATATGTGGCATATTACCTGACAAAGATGTAATATACTCCATACACTCATTAAAATGATTATAAGATTCATGGTTTGCTAAATCATGAGATATGCCATGCGTACCATGAGCAAATCCAAGCCGTTCTACATAGGATAAATGTATATTATTCACGTACTTACGATTGATATCAGCAAAAGTATCAAACTTTTGGCATACAATATTTTTGTCATACTCACTTAACAAATTATACATCCGTGTTGTCGTCAGCGCATGGCATGTATCTAGTGTTGTAAAGAAATAGGGCTGTCCTATCTCCTCCCTTAGAACTTTACATATACTGACATTCTCAAAACAAGACCCTGAAACAAACGTCCCTACCTCACATATTGGCGTTGTATTCTCAAAAGTGTATATGACATCTGGGTATTCATGTATGCCTTTCAAGAAGAAACTCAATATACTGTCCCAGACTTGACCTTCCTGCTTCAATAGCTCTACCGATGACAATGAGTGAAGTACAACATAAACTTTATGCTTCATTACATCAGCCAAGTCTTGTGCAAGGGATAACGTCCTAGATACTTCTCCACGAATATCCGAGTTAATGCAAACTTCTGGGGTTAATGTATTGACGAGCTCATCGTGCTTCAATGGCGCATGGACACCTACAACATTCAGACCAGACTGCAAAATATTACGTCTTGCTATTGCTGATACAATATTATCCCTAACATGCCACTTTTCCAAATGTATTTCTACATTCTTAAACCCACTATTTACTCTACTATCAAGTTCAGCAGGAAGAGGTGCTGCTTTACAAACTATATATGGCTCTATATCTTCAAATTTCATCCCATTCTCCTTAAACTAATCAATTCATAGAAAAGGTTAGGTAATTTTGAAGTTACCTAACCCTCCACACTAATTTGTTAATTTTTCTGTACTAATTGTAAAGTTGAAAGTACCATTCCAGACTCCAGGCTGTGGTGTCGATGCAATACTTCCTATAATGTCTGTACCCACCTTCACCTGCATATTGCTAGGCGTTCTGTCAGTTCTCACAAAACCTGTTTTACTTTACGTAATTGTAGTTTTGATTGTATTAGCAGAACCATCGCTCAGATTAAATGTTGCATCAGGTACAACTTTAATGCAAGCATAATATTTATGAACTTCTTTCTCTTCCATTCATTACTCCTCAAGATTGCCCATGTTAAGTAATAAGTCATTGGCACTACCACTATAATATGTAGGTGTTTTCCCATCCCACTTAGCAATCCATTCCTGAGCAAGAATCTGCTGTGAAAGAGACTGCTGTAACAAATCATTAGCTTCTTTTTCAGCCTGTGCCTGAATAACCTTTGTCTCAGCCTCAATCTTAGCAGCATCCTGAGCAGCCTGTGCTTCTACAGCCTTCTTCTTAGCTTCTGTCTCTGTCTTCAATAACTCCTGCTCTGCAGTTTCTACAGCTTTCTTAGCTACAGCCTCTGCAGTAATAGCAGCTTCAATTTCAGACCCTGCATCCATATCAGAAATAGAAATTGAATAAAATGCTACACCATACTTAGCAAGTTCTTCTGATAATTCTGTCTCCAGTTCTGCATAAATCTGGCTTCTGCTCTCACCAAGGACATCCATAACATTATATCTCGTAGTAATAAGCTCCAAGACTCTCTGTGTCGTAGGGATAATCAGATTCTGTGACATATTATCCAAAGTCTTAAACTGCTTAAACACTAAGAATGCTTTATCCTGATCGACACGGTACTTAATGTCAAGTGTCGAATTAACAAACTGGGCATCCTTTGTCTGTGTAGTCAAATTAGACACGGACATCGTCTGCACCTCAGATGATATGTTGTAAACAGTATCTAATGGGTTCTTTGAATGGTAGCCTTCCGATAAAGTTATTTCACTTGTGCCTGTAAACGGTGAGTACAAGATACCAACAGAATTAGCAGGCACTCTTGCAATACAGCCTGGGATAATCAATACAAATGCAAACAATGATAAAAGCTGCATAGCATTAATTTTCCAAATAATTGCCGGTACAGAAACCTTCTCACCATATTTCTCAACAGTTACATTTTTCTTTTTTAAGCCAAAGAACATAAATAAGACAATAAACAAAACAATACTTAATATAATCCAAACCATAATCAATACTCCTTTTCTAAAAATTAAACCAATTCGTCTCAAAATCTGACTGATGGTCCTGCACCATAAGCAACCGTGTGCCGCTAAAATCATTAGCGTTCAAAACAACCTCCCTAGCTTTAATTTGCTCTCTTGCTAACTTTTCTGCTTTGACCATTCTGGCGTCTGCATCTTCATCTTGTACATCAAATGTCAATTCACGTACTAAATGTTCTTCCACGAATACACTAACTTTACTCATTTTATATACCTCTCTTAAATTTTTGAAAACACCAATAACATTCTGCATCGAACGGACTAGCTAACCGTCCACATTTACAATTAACCCATAAAGAACCTGTTCAGGCGTCTGTTTCTTGGGATCTCACAAAGCCTTAGCATGAAGCCGTTTCCTATGCTTACTCTTCGTATCTTTACACTGTTTCAACATAACTATTTACTCCATTTGACAGACATTTACGTATGTCTCTCGCAATGTCACTCAACCCACTGAAATATCCAACTGACCCGTCAAAGCACGTAGTAGCCATTACTCCATCTATTTCTGTATATACTCTGCCTACTTCAACTAACCATGTCGTATCAATGATAATTGTTAAGTATGTTGTTTCTGTAAAATAAGTAGTAAATATATAATTATGCACAACATCTTCATGATCTTTTGCATAGTATAGAGAAGTTGATACTCCAGGACTGCCTGGCTTCACATCAACGTATTTAACACAATCTGCATAATACTGTTCTGTCAGTATCCTTGCCGACTCTAGTTCTTGGACTTTCCTATAATCTGGCATAAAATACCTCCTTTTTCTCTTTTACTACCTCTCACCTTATCATAAGCCCTCTGCATCTGGACAAGCCTACTGAGGTAGGTAGCAGATAGCTCTGCCTGGTACACTCGCACCCGATTTATATCAGTCATATTAATGCACCACCTTCTCAAATCTATGTACTTGTTTAATTTCAGGATATTTAATTTTATCAACACTATCAAGGAACTCACATTTCTTACGGACATAAACGGCATTGCCTTCATAAAGTGCCCTGTAAATGACCATTTCTTCCAGATTATCTGCTGACATTACTTCCCCTAGAATTTCATACATATATAAATTAGGTTCTTCTTTCCGATCTTCTTCTGACATAAGTTCTCGTTTGAAATGAACTACTATGTCTCCAGCGTATAACCCTCTATATGGATCAATACATCTGATAACCTTTGTATTACCATTAGGCCAGCGAAGCTTAACACCACAATAGATGCACTCTTTTGCGCTAGATAGCTGGTCAATAATCTTATTACAGCTAGGGCAAGTGGCAAGTTTCTGTTGCGTTACTTCTTTAACTTCACATACTTTAGATCTACTGTTTCTTCTCATTCTGTCCACCATTCTTCCATAAAACCTCAGCATGGCAGAAATGGCATGTGTATCTGTTTAACCAATAAGTTAATGGTTGCCCACAATGTGAACAAATACCAACTCGCATTCCTACGCCATTCAATGACTCCTTACTTTCCTTCACTTCATAAACCATAATCAGCCTCCAAAACAAATAGAGGTTGTACAACAGTAATCGGCTTCCGCATCTTTTGAGCATAATCAACACAGTTAGCTGTACCACCACGTGAACCGTCCCAAATAGCCAGCATTTGATCTGATATATTAACAATGTACTGATTACGTGTCTGCATTAACCAAGGCGAGTATGGTGCATCAGTTACAAGGATGACTAAATCAGCTCTATCCAGAATTGACTTATACAACCTTTGACTTTCTGGCAGCCATCTGGACTCTTGATTCCGACACGGAATAGCACAATGTAACCTAATATCATAACCTTGGTCCTTTAAATCAAGAACTGCCAATGCTGCTGCAGTATCAACACCTAAAGCCATGCCTGTAATAACCTCAGTAACATTATGTTCAATGAAGTAATGCATAAGATATCTACGTAAAGCCATCCAATAAGGGCTATCCATGTCATAACCCCAATTTAATTTGGATGGTCTGGGTCCTGTAATACCTAATATCATAACTACTCCTTTACTAAATTTTCAAATTCAGCCTTTGTTAACTTGAATCCACGTTCGTCACGAGAAATAATGCTGCGTGTTGTACTACGCAGTTCATAATACTCTCCAGTTTCTTCCACAACCTCAACGCTTTCGTCGCCAAAATACTGTATGGCATTGCAACCTTTAATAGCCAGCCAATAGGAATATCCGCTGATAGCAGGTAACTGATTTACCTGACAATATGTCAACTCCACAATCTGCTCGCCTTCGTTACCGGAAAATAATTTAGCTAAATCTAATTTCATAAAATTTCACCTTCTTCACTTGAATTGTAATTACTTCCCAATTAGATATGTCAGTTCATATCATTATTTTTAAGCATAATAAAAGACTGGGTGTAATATACCCAGTCTTTCTACAGTTTATTTATATTTCCTCATCTTCCTCTGCTTCAGTTATCCAATAGCTTAGATGCTCCTCAGATAGCCCAAAGAATCTTGCAACCTCAAACAACTTCTCAGTATTACCATACCTGAATAAGTAGCTTTTCAATGCTTCGATTAGCGTACCCTCATCACACCACTTTTCATTCTGAATGTATTCTACTATTGCACGTTCTGGTGTTGGAATCAAAATGAGTGGATTAGTTTTAGCCGGTACTAAATAATGTTCTGTGTCAAAATCCTTCTTATAATAATAGGTGACACAACGAAAATCCTTGCCGTCCAATTCTTTTATAGAAGTCCAAAAACACAGCGACTCGCTGTTATGCGTCGTCAAGCCATTTCTAGCCAATGCACACTGTCCACACATAATACTAGATTCAACAACTAATCCATCATACTTCATACTTTCTCCTATTCTGAAACAGACCACCCACAATTATTATGGTTCCACTCATACAAAGAGCTGTCCTGTCCTAACCATATTTCTTTTACTTTATAAGCAATTTCATTAAACGTGCTTATAGCAGCCGTGAACGAAGGCTTTTCCACCTCAACATCAGTCGATATAGCCTGCACCCTTAATTTATTCCAAGCAATCTCGTATTGTTCTAAAACTACAGCGCTAAACGGTATATTATCCCACTCAGGAGTCACACCTCGTTCTCTCATAAATTCCACTATCTTTTGTGAATTGAAGTCAAAAACATGAGAAATGGCATAGACATCATACAAATCCTTTGTTCTTCGAAAACGCTTCCGTGTTAATATAGCCAATATCTTATCAGATAACATACGTTCTATCGTAAAAGCGTCAAACCCATAATTAAGCTCATAGTGCTGAACGCCATAATGTATGTTATGCAGACCAACATCCACACCGGCAACAATAGAGCCATCCTTATACATTGTGATACCGCCAGATTGTGTCGGCTTTATCTCCTCTTTTATCACAAATTCATCAATCATTCCTCTGGCTTGTAATAATTGCCCAATTTCCTTTAAAACAGCTTTCACTTCATCGTAGCTTTTTTCAGTTTCCACAGAAAGATCAACATCCTTTGTTGCCCTAGCATGACCTTCCATAATCTGACGTAATACCCAACCACCCTTAAAAGCGATATTAGACGCCATATTACGTGCAAGAACCAGCGCAATATAATCTAATAGTTGGATATTTGACATCTTCTCCGTAAACTTATCATTAACCAAATCTATAGCTACTGTGGACTGAGACTTTCTCATTACATTAATATCTACTGCCATATTAAGTTCCTCCTCTTTTATTATATAATAGTCATTATCCTATTTCAACTACTCCTTTGGAAATCCACACCTTTCAACTTCCAGTATATACTTCTCAGAGCAACCAAAGATATTAATAAGTACATAACAATTCTCGAGCATTGCACCCTTATTCACCAGATCATTTGGGTTTTCTAAATATTTTTTGTAATGCTCATAGTATCTTGCAATATACTCATTTTTAACTTTCTCCCATGTAGTTGCGATCTCACTCATATAATCCCTCACCATTCCTGAATATTATTACCTAACCACTCTGCTAATATATGTCTATGACAGAACTTATCAGAACTCTCCCAGCACAATAACATAGCATCCTTATCGTCACCAAGAGATATAATCTCATTAATCTTACTAAGAATGACAGTTCTATCCAGCTTGGCTAACTTTTCTCTATATAACTGAGAAAAGTACTCTTCTGATATTACCCCATCTTTCAAAGCTTTAACATTCTTAAAATCAGGATACACTTCTGGCAAAGACCATACACCCCAAGGAAACCACTTAGGCTTTGAGTTAGATACCTGTATCAATGTATAGGCAGGACCAACATCTGTAACATTTTTGTAATAGCTTGTATATAGCATTTATTCACACCTCCACTGTACTAAGCTGATCAAATAGCATGTCAACAGGTGTAACGCCTTGTACACCTTCCTGTCGCTGTATCATAGCACTTTTATCTTCAATATTATCTGCTACTGCCTGTATATCTGCACCTGCACTTGTACGAACTTCATTTACTGGGACTGCTCTCTTGAAATCTACATGTGCTCTCATAAAGGCAGAGATAACACGACGCTTATATAATGTACTAAGACCAGACACCTCAATAGCGAACTGTAAGAGTTTATTAATATCTTTATCCTGCATAAAAGACTGTATATACTGTACATCAGGCAAGCTAAGTCTGTTTGACGACACGCCCATTGCAACCTTCGTTACCTCAATAAGCATCATCACAAAAGTATTATCCAGCTTGACGGACTGAATGTATTCAATACCTAATGGCATAGACCCATAGAGATACTTAACAAGCTCTATAACTGAAGATGAATTGACAGTGTTAATGAACACTTCCAGCTCTCTTGTCTTTACTAATGCATGATTCTCAAAATTATCCAACAGATTAATTATCTTACGTGGCTGATTTTCTGCCCATCCACAGATAAGTGTTGAAGCCAGCCCCTGCTGAAGCTCAAATGTAAGATCCCTTTCTTTTACTTCACGGTTAAACAGCTGTCTTGCTTCGTTTTCAGATAACTGGTGTAATTCAAGCACCTTACAGCGGGAAACCAAAGCTGGTCGGAATGCATTAATCTCTGTTGTACAAATAAAGACATGCAATCCTTCAGGCAGATGTTCCAATTCAACAAGAATAGAATCCTGTGCTACCTTTGACATCTCGTGTGCTTCATCCAGAATTAGAACCTTATGCTTTGTATTAACAAAATTCATCTGCAATTCCCCAGATACTTTCTTAATCTCCTCTTCCTTATCCTGAATCTTAGACATACTGAATAGCTTTATACTTCCAGTAGACCTATTATTGTAGATTACATTCTCTATAGCATCCTTCCGTGTACTTTCGTCAGTTGTAAGAGCAATCGCCAACAATTTTGCAATAGACGATTTACCAAGACCCGGATTACCATGAAACAATAGAACATTAGGTGTCGTGTCTGTGTCAATCCAATGCTGTATGTATGTAATCAAAGACTTGTGTCCAATTACTTTATCAAAAGAATCAATCTTACCTACCATTATTTAAACACCTCTATTTCTCCTAACTTAGGGGCAATCATAATAAACATTTGTTTTATAAACTCATTTGACAGCCCATCTGCCGAAAGTACATTTACATATGCCACAAGCTTTCCTTTGTCAAACTCTGAAATTCCATTTGTACCTATGTTGTTTGCAATACAATTCAAATCAGCTATTAAAGCTAAGACAACAGGATCTGATACAGCTTTAAAATTTGGTATAATCATAAAATAACCTCCTTAATATCAATACCTGCTCTGTATGCCAGATAACAGATATCAAATTCCCAATTAGAACTATTAGTAAGTATGTACCATTGTTTTGCTAATAATGGCTTTAACCCCAACATAGAGCCGCACATGAATATGGAGTACGATTCAAAATCATACCTTGTACCATAAACTAAGTCAGTGTCATTCATAATCATTATCATGTCATAATCAGCTAACCCATTAAATTCAACTGATATGGTTGTAAAAAATGATTCTATATACGGTCTCAAAGTCACTCTAATATCTTTGTAAGCCAACTGCATACCAACAGTTCGCATTAAGTAGTAGTAAATACTCTTACCGTACTTATTAACTTCTACTGACTGATTATTTGCTGTATTTACCAAAGTCTGTTTAGAGTATTTTAAACAACCAACACCTGATATATGCAGCATCTGCTTGTTAGGAAACCATGGGCTGAAGTCCATCAATTCTTTACGATATTTCCATGGAAGTTCTTCTTCCCTGGCTAACTTATTAATTAGCCAGTCTTCTTCACGGGACTCTGTATCAATGCCATAACCTATTACATTGTCCCGTACTAAAACATACTCATTTTTCATATACCTAAACCACAAGCAAGCACGACCATGCGTGCTTGCTTCTATCAATATCTGGATAACAGTTTCTATGCCAACAGCAGCGAACTACTGTTGTAGGGCTTAGCGAGTTAAGCCCTGAGTGATTATTGTGCTATGCAGACCTTGATCTGCATATGGCAGTCTCCAGGGTGGCGTGTGTACATTTGTACTTTGTGAGACTGCTTCTTCAGCGAAATAAATATTGTAAATAAGCTATTGCAAGCGAACTTACAATATAGCAGCTCATGCCACTTTATAACAGGGCACCATATCTAGTATGGTACGGTGCCCTGCACCCATAGGAAAAAAAATCCTACCTTTTACACAATTCTAAAAACACACTGGTGGGGCGCCGGTTAAGCACCCCTACCCTGATTTTACTGGAAGTCTGCAGCAACCTTCTCATTGTCTGCTGTTTCGTTAGCAGAAGCTGTAGATCTTACAGCTTTAGCCAGATCGTTGTTAGCAATACCAGACTCAGCAAGTAAAGCGATCATGGAGATGAAATCTGCCTCATGCTTAGCCATATCTTCCTTGTTTGTGATATCAAATGTTCTACCAACTCTGTTTGGCTTACCGAACTTAGCGTCAAGGTCTGCATCAGTAACATCCTGCTTATGCATTCTTGCTACTAATGGTAATCTGTAAGTGTAAGTTGTATCCTTACCATCCTTACCCTTCTTAATGCACTTAACAGAAAGAGCTGACTTACAACCGGACTGCTCCTCAATTTCAGGTAAGATATTCTGCCAGTAAGCATGAGCACTCTCATCCTCAAGCAGCAGCTTCTTGTTGTCTAACTGCAGAATAGCGATTTCGCCTACGCTCTGTACTTCACTGATATTTACAAGCTTCTCAGAAGCTTTCTTCTTCTTGCTTGTACGGAATGCAGAAGCTACTTTAACTCTTGCAAGCGCACCAGCTGTTACTGCCTTAATGTAACCAGCAGTCTGATTGATGAGGAAGTTAATTGTTTCCTCTTTCTTCTGAAGTTCAACTGTACCATCCGGCTTCTTAATTTCAAGACCCTTGATAGAACCTACAGACTTGGAAGGATTAATATCGAATTCATAGTCAGGATCAGCCTCTGCAGCTGCAATAGCATCAAGCATAGCGCGTGCATTTTCTTCCTGGCCAGCTACAAGCTTACTGAATGTGCCATCAGCCTCATTGTAGCCTATATTTTCAACGACCTTGTCTCTGATCTTCTTAATAGAATCCTTTGCGATATGACCCTTTGTAGCCTCGCCATTCTCCAGACGCTCTTTCTGTGGTCTAGAGCTAAGAATAATTCTTGTAACTGTGCTACCATCAGTGTTTGCCTGACGACTAGCACGTGTATCATTCACTTCGTCTCTAGCAGCCTGCTGCATGTTTACAGTAGACTTAACATTTGCACCAGCAGGAGCACCTGCGCTACGTAATGCGTTGATATCGATCCTTGGCTGTTCTGTTGCTCTTTCGTTCTCGATGTTTTTCATGGTTTTGATCTCCTTTTCATTTTGTACTGTTATCTCAGTGTTTTTTGTATCTGAATCGTTCTCCGCTAACTGAGACTGCTCGGCTGTAGTTTCTTCTACCTCATTCATAACCGGCTCGTCTGTCTCATCTTGCTCTGACGAGTTCATTCTTGCAAATATTGTGTAGATAATATCCCAATTAGATAGCTTGGAATATTTGCCTGGGTACATGTTCTTGAAATGTGCCGCTAAATCCACAACGTTTCCTTTACTTGGAGAAGTAAGTGCTCTACGCTTATCTGCTAGAGTATCAGGCTCCCCTTCAAAATTACCAGAATATTTCCAAACAGATTCAAGAGCTGATTCCATAATCTTTTTATGCTCAGGATCTGCTAAATCCTTATCTGTCAAACCAAAGATACGTTTGTATGCACTTTTCATGCTCGACAGCGTAGATTTACTGAATGTGATTTTCATCATCCTAACCTCCAATATTAAACTCTTTTAAATCTGTTTTAAAAGATAGTGCAAGCAATGTAAGACCATAGTAATAATTTATCTTAGCGTTACCGACTAATTGACTATAGTCAAAATCTGCAGGTGTCCCCTTTTGCAGCAAATTCAACCCCTTTTCCCTACAGCTACCATCAAGCTTATTGAACAAGTCTATGCACTCATCCATTGTAATAATAGATGAAACATTACTGTCAAAAGAATGACGTATATTTGTACAGGGTTTCTGCGCTTGGCAACTAAGAAATACCTCGAATAATACAACATCTGCCAAATCTAAAAGATATAGCCGCTTTAATACCTGTTCTTTGGTCAAAGCATTCATATACACATCAGATTTAAAATGCAGGACTTGCAAATTTGCTTTCAAACAGAACTTTACAAATTGCACGTATTCGGAATAAGCTATACATAGGCTAATGCAATCTTGAAACCGAAAGGCATTCACTGCGCTGTCTTTAGCAAAGATACATAACAAATGTTGTGCATCAGGAATAATTTCGTATTTTTGCATTTCCTTTTCCTCATTTCCTTTACACTTTAATATGGCAAAATACATAAATTATTTTTAAAATAATCTACTTTTCTTGCACAAAACTGCTATTTGTAGCATTCCAAGTCTTCATACAAAGGTCTGTTATATTGTAAGTATTCTGCAACTGCCTTAGTTTTCTCTTCAAGCGTCCCATCAACAGCAAGCTGGAACAGTCTTGAATAATTCTGCACAATACTTTCAATCTCTTTTTCAGTATAACCACGCAGATTACATACATCTCTAAATTCCTGTACAGGGTCGAGCACTGCATCTGTAACGCATGTAGCAATCTCCTGTGAAAACTTAGCAATATCTGCAGAGTTACCTGAATCTGCATCAGCAACACGCCTTGCAATAGTCAGCATAGACGTTTCGCTATTCATATAGTCTTTTACAGCAGAGTAAGCACGCTGTACCTTTTTGTCATAAATTTCTTGAGAAAGCTTTGAACGATTTCTCAGATTATCCATACGACTCATAAATTAACACCTCCCTAGTCATTAAGATAAATTTGCAAATACTTATTAATAAATACCTCACATTCTTCATTGGCTGTATATTTCCACGAATGTGCATATTTGCATTTACAAAGAGCTGCCATATTCATGAATTTTGTCATATCCAAATCAGATTCAAAAATTTCAACATCTTTAAATGGCAGAATAACTGGCATTATTAAATCAGTAACAGCCATTACCCTTTCATCATTGTTTACAGCAATCTTTATCTTCTCCCTGAGATATTCATTATCTCCACATAAGGGGTACTCTGAATGCGGAATACTGTCAACAATCTTCATGCCCATCTCATAAGATACAGCGGGTACGTTGTCGCCACGTTCACCATCTAAAATTTTAAAAAGTGTTAAAACATTTCTAGGACAAGTTTTTCCTTTTCTCACAACACTTGTCCAATTTTCCAAATATATATGTCTGCCTGGTGAAATTTTTTTGTTGTTTGAATAATTTTTTTGCAAAGAATCGAACCCACCTGCTAGTGGCAATATTTCAACCTTTTCATCAACAAGGTAGAACAAGTCACTATCAGCAGCATGAATATATATCTTTTCAAAATCATCATGATAATACTTAACAATAGATGCAATAATATCATCAGCTTCATAGCCAGGAGCTGTCACAGTATTAGCACCAATCATTTCAAGCATCTCTGGTACCATCTTTTTCTGAACAGTAATCTCAGGTGTTGGTGTAGATCTGTTACCTTTGTACCCTCCAGAAAAGTATTTCTCATGTAAAGCTCTTTTGTAGGTAGGTGGACTGTCTATGCAATGAACAAGAACTTCATTCTCTCCACCCCATTCTTCAAACGTGTTTAGGACATACGCCAAACTTCCGCATGGTAGTGATGCATCGACATAACCTGAATCAGTCTGCATGCCACCACGCAGAATCCACATATTCCTAGATCCACTGTAAATATACTCGGATGTATCAAACAAATGTAAATTCATTATAAAAACCTCCAAGACTGATAAGTTTTGCCGCTTTCTTTTACGCCAATAATGAAATCAATACCTCTTGAAATGATTTCATAAGTTGTCGTGTTGCGGACAACTTTCTTCACAACTGTCCCCTTATTCTGAGAATCTCTGCCATCCCTGAATAGATCGCCATACTTTTGCAGATTGTTCAACAACACTTTCAGTTGATAGTTGCCATTATCTTTAACATATTCTTTCAATTCCTGGCGTAACTCAGCAAGCTCAGAACTACCTACAGTCGATACATACGGGACTGCATATTCGCTTTTCGTTATATAGTCTATTGCTTCTTGAATATCGCGAAGCTGCTTGACTGTCAATGCAACTGACACTGAGTTATAGGTAGTATTCAGTAAAAGCTCACTCTTCTGCTTTGTCTCTTCAGAGTTAAGGTATTCATTACGCTTTATGATATAATCATAAGCAATACTAAGCCGTTGCTTAACGGTAGGATCTGCATCTGGACTTTCTAAATATCTCAATACAAAATCCATAACCCTATCTGTCGTACATTTTGTTAGTAGCTCCAAATGATAGTCTGTCATTGCACTAACCATATCTTCAGTCAGTATTTGAGGTATAATATCCATAACTACTAATCTCCTATTTTATTAAGTCATCAAACAAGTCATCATCATCATCGCCATCATTACTGCTAAATGAAGTTTGTTTGAACTCTACAATATTTTGTGGTACTACATTCTCTTCTACAGTAGGTGCCTCAACTACTTCTGTATTTTGAGGTAAAGAATAATGCTCCTGTACAACTACAGGAGCACCACTCTTTATATCACCTAATATAGACAGAATACTATCTAACTTGTCTTGCGTAGTATCCGGCGGCATAAGACCATTTGATTTAATCTTGTCTTCAAGTGCCTGCAAAATTACAGCAGGTAGGTCTTCCTCTGGTACATACTCAATATACTTTGATAGCGATCGTGGAATTTCTATCAAAATCTGCACTTAACCTCACGCCTTTGCTTTCTTGACAAACTTCTTAACAAAACGACTAGCCTGCTGGATATTCACGTAACGTAAATCGTCAGCAAGAATGCAGAGCTTTGCTTTCTGTAAATTAGCACAAGCAACAATCTCTGAAATAAGTGCATTACTTTTCGGGTTATTAAAAGAAGCGCCTATTGGCACAAAGTTCTGAACCTGTCTTGCATTAACATGATTTGCATTAAGGATACCAATTATCTCATTCTGTAAGTAGTTATGAACAAAATTACGGCTCTGCTCCTCTACAATGGCAGAAACATCTACGGACTCATGACCGTCCTTAACACGTTTTGTAATCAGTACATTTTCAGCCTGTGCTTCTGACACGAAATAGCCTTCATCTGCCAATACAGCACGAATATTTGCAACTAATGTACTACTTGCAAATTTAACAGATGACACCCTACCTAAGAGATGTGTACCTTGGAATAATGCAATATCTGTTGTAACACAACCCATATCAACCAATAAGGAAATATCGTCTTCTTCTAACTGATCTTTCAAAGCCTTAACAGCAATACCACCTTCAGGTGCTGCACCCATAAACTCAGCTTTAATGTTGAAAGAGATCACAGGTTTCTTATCTAACAATGGAAACTCTACAACATAATGACCTTGCAACGTATTTTTTAACAATCCTGCACAATCTTTTGCACCACTGAACTCCTGAATAGGGATACAAGCCACAATACAGTAATCGTACGAATCAGCAATGTCCGGGTGCTGCTGTGATTCAGAGTTACCGCTAGAGTACATAGAGTAACCACCTGACTGAATCCAAGCTTTCAATGCATCTTGTGCCACTGCAAATATAAACTGCTTATAATAATTTGGGTCAGCAGTCTTTTCTTTCTGGCTGGAAATAGCCACAACCTGACCTTCATATGCTTTACCTGTCAAACCCTGTGCAAAGATTCCCATGAAATCAGGATTAGGTGCTTCCAATACCCTACAAAGCTTTGCAGGTTCAGCAACCTCTTTTACCCTGAAATCCTTTTCCTTGATAGAGACAAAATCATTCTTCAGCTTGATCATGTCTTCTAATACAGGATTCATACCATCCATCACTCTTACTTCACTACCACCATTATCGACCGCAATACCACGAATCTCATTTCTCATTTCTTCTTTCCTCCTAATTTACTTCGCTGATTTCTGTAATTTTATTGTTGAGCATAACACATGGCTGTAAGTGATTTAGGACTATTCTGCCACCTTCATCCGTCAAATCACCAAAACAGTATTTGCCTACACCTGTCATTAAGCTGATATCACTTGCCAACACTTTCTTATAGTGGTCATTTGATGTATGGACAACTACGAAACCATTGTTATAACACAACAGAGCTTTCATAGTGAAAGCCCGTTCTTTGTAACGAAACATAATAGGCTGCCTATTTGAACTTTGCACAGCTTCTTGCATCGAAGAGTAATTACCAACTCTTACTGATATATGTCTGGATCTCTTAAATTTTTCTAAAGTACCATCACTTTTTTGCAAGCAAAACCCCTGATTATAGATAACGATACCTACAAACTGGTTATCTATAAAAACTTTATCTCCTTCCATTACACGCTCAGTTTTATCACGTCTAACTATTGTGTGTGCATATATCAGGTTAGACCCTTCGGTCTTTGCTAAAATCACCTGACGTTCATTTAGAAAGACCGGACAATCTTCAAGAGTAAAGTTCACTACCTGGTTATGTGAGTCAATTGCAACAAATTCTAACATACAACCTCCATTACTCATCAATTTCTAATAAGTCATCAAGCAGACATTCAATATTCTCAGTCACTTTTAACTTATAGAAATTGTTCTTATACTGGTGCAGGTTGTGCGCTGTCACAACTTTTCCTGCCACCATAATGTCTTTTGTAAGGACAAGAGGACTTTCGGTAACACGGATCATATCTACTTGCTCTTCCTCTTTTACTGGCTCCAATGATATTAATGACTTAACAACCTGTAAAACAGATCTGTCTATTGTGCCAAATGCTGAATAGATGTCCATACATCACCCTCCTCATAATCCTGAATAGTCTTTAACATCACACCTAGTGGTTTCCCATAAAGCTGGTACTTCAACTCAGGCGTGAAACGAACATACCGGCATCTTGGATATACAAAATCCTTAGAGTCATCTCTTACGAGTTCCTGATACACTACAGAATGCAAAGTTTGTACAATTCTATCCTGAGGCAAACCTGTCATATCCATCAGCCTCACGATAGTATCCCCGACGGAGTTTGCATGTACTGTTGATAAAACACATTTACCTGTGTTAGTTATCTTAATAGTGTCTAATGCAGTAGCATCCTGCATCTCTGTAATGTAAACAAAGTCTGGATTCACTCTGATTAAAGATTTTATGTTGTTTGAGTAATCGTCCGGCGTATCACAATTAATTTGTTCAACACCAGGCAATTCTTGCTCCACTGGTATCTCTACGGACACTATCTTATACCTGTCTGTCTCTACTAATCGCTGTAACAGGGACAAAGCATCTGTATTTTTCCCGGACATTGTCTCACCTACAATCAAGCGAAGCCCTTTCTCCATATCAAGAATATTATCCAACATCCACTCTTCGGCTTCTTTTGTCAAATTTAACTCTGTTATATCAGTAGAGAATGCTGCGTTTGGTAAAACACGAATTGTAATAGTCATGCCTTTAAATGATTGATTTATCATGACTCTACCACGGTAATTTTCATTTAAATCAATATCTAAAGCCTTGGCTTTACGAGACCCTCTGTCTAATGGTGAGCTTATAGTGATAAACTTTATAATGTCACCCATAATTTCTTGGCTAAAGCAATAGTTTGACCATACCTTCCGCTTGCGTATATTGTAATATACGACTGTAGCTTTACCAGTATTTGAAATCGTAATATCTGCAGCATCTTTCTCAATAGCTTCTTTTACAACAAAATCAAATAACATCTTAGCTGGAATATCCCGCAGAGATCTGTGAACGCCATAATACTTCTGATAATATTTCATATAGTAATATATGGTTGTTGGCTTAGTCTCAATATGCACATTAGGGTAATGACTTTCTAATGTTTTTACTTCAGGCAGATACATCAACAACAAGATATTCTTCATAGGTTCATACTTTATAGGTACGTAACCTGAACCGTTGTAATGATTTATGATATCATCTGGTATAAAAGATGGTCTTGGCTCAAACAGCTCAAGACCATATTCTTTCTCACACAATTTTTTAATATCCGATGCAGGCATGTAATTCTGCTCATACAAAGACAATGCCTCTGGTGTTTTAAATACACGTGAATCTGCAAATCTAAGGCTCGTATACCTATTGATGTCTAGGACTTTATTACAATCCAAATAACCATCAAGATTTAGCATACTTTGCACACCTCTCTGAATGCTTCTGTAACGGCCTGCAACTCATATGGCTTAACACCACGCAGACTGCATTCCGTAATCAGAGGCTCATATGATACTGTAACGACATGTATGTCTCCATTCATGATAAGATCCAGCTTCTCAAGAATCATGCTAGTCGTACTAGGGATACACTTGTTAATAATTACACGCTGAGCCACATTTTCACATTTAGTCTCCTTGATATAGCCCTTAAAGAAATCAAGTGACTGTGATGTAGGGTCAACAATATAATTAACGCATACCGTATCTGGAACAAGAATGTCAAAAATCTCTTTCTGCTCAGGACTCATTACAACATTAATTACACGATAGTAGTCAGCTGCCTTTGTTAAGGCAACAAGCAAACGCTGTGCTGCCTCTGGCGTATTTGAGATTGTACCAACTACTGCACAGAACTGCTCCTGATACTGATTACCTAACCAATCATCCAGACTCATGTAACTCTCTGTATAATCTGTGAGCTTAGAAGCACCTGCGATATCCACATAAAGCACATTACAGTTTGTCCTGGACTTCAACTTAGAGCAAATGTATGGGATAACAGTTCTTCCACTGCCTTCTTTTGCCACAAAGAACCTAAGTGACTTCTTTAGCAGTGTCTCCTGTACGATACGATCCTCAATATTGTTACTCTGCAGAAGCTCAACAGCCTGCGTAAGGGCGTCAATCAAATCTTTGTCTAAATTCATGACAGTCTGCAACTTCTGTGTAAGAATGATTAATTTTCTATTTGCTTCCTTAAACTCCTCAGACTTAGTACTTGACAGTTCTAAAATCTTCTCAATGATTTCTGTTGTCTGCTCAGGTACTGTAGTATCTCCAGCTAACCTTAAACGAGCATCAATTAATGGGCTTCCTGTGCGAACCACACTGTCTTCAAGAATATTAGCAGTAGCATCACCTGCAAACTTGTTTACCTTAAGATAAATATTCTGCACTTCTTCACGCAAAGCTGTAATTTCCAGAAGAATGTTTGCACGATCATCAATCAGACTGGATACTCTGGCAGTATCCAAAGGAGCTTTTACTCCCGATGAGTAATTAACGATTGCTCTCTCTAATTCCTGACACCGCTTATCCAAGCATTCTCTTGTCCGGTCAGTGATAGTCTTGATAAGCTCTTCAACACGCTGCTCAATAATAGTGTTAGTCTTTGTTCTATAATAACCTTTATCATAGAGCAGAGCACGAACCTTATCCAACTTATCCTGCTCAGGAATTGTTGTATCAAGATATACCGCCTGAATCTTCTCATTAAGCCCTTTCAAACGTTCTTCAATTCCTGTATAGTCTGCTGAAGACTTGATCATCTCCTTAATGACAGCTGTAGCTGTCAGCTCACGTGTTAGGATATTAATATCTTTGACTTTATCACACATCTTGATACGGTCAACAAGATCCTCAGGCTTATCAAAATGGACTGGTGGCTCTTCCTGGACGGATGGCTCCTCTAATGTAGGCGCAGGGACGTCAATCGGCGCTGTATCTTCCTGTGGTTTCTCATCCTCAACGACCTGATTAAGGTCAAATTCCAGCGGATTGCCAAATTCATCTGTAAGTACATCAAGATCAACTGGTTCTTCCTGTCTCACAAAATCTTTTGCACTATCTGTTACACCAGTAATGGGTACAACACCATTCTTCTGCGTAATGCTCTCAATAATACCAAATGTTGTTTTACTCAAATCTTCTGGTGTCGGTTTTTCTAAAATAGCATTAACGCCTGCCATTTCTTTGAATGGTGCAGGACCTTTCTTTGCTACAAAAATAATGACAACCTCTTCATGCTTAGCCGCGGCTTTCTTTTCAAACTCCTTGAGCATGCGTCTGTTCAGGTCAACATCACTGACAATGAATGCTTCTCTGGCTACCTCTGATACCTTAGGGTCAAGAGCAAATCTGTCCATCATCTTCTTCAAATCAGAAATAGTTACCATATTTTTTCCAAAAGCTGCACTTACTAACCCATCAATCGCTTTCGTACATTCAATCATTTTTAGAATTCCTCTCTTTCTTAATAAAAGTCCTCAATAATATATTTCAGGTCTTCGCCTGTACGCTTATCAATAACAAAAACCTCATCACCTTTATGTTTCTGCCATATAGCTTTACCAACTGCACAGTTACGTGCAAGAATGCCTTTGCCAATATCAGATACACCATTAGGGTACAACTTCAATACAAATCTCCTATTCTTAGCCGGAACATAAAGTAATACCGTTGTATAGTAAACAACCATACCAATGTTTCGGTACTTCTCTTCCTTCTTCATATTCTCAATATCATTTAACAGTTTTTCAACATTAGCAAGCTGGATAGTAAGATCCTGCGCTTTCTCTGTTGCTGCTGTAAATGCTGCATTCTCAGAACGGTCACCTTTACTAGATGCGTCCTTTAACTCATGCAGGTTCATTTCCATCTCTCGTTGAATAGTTTCTTTTGTCTGATGAAGCTCTTCTTTAAGCTTTACAAGACTTTCCGAAATCTCCCTACTTTTAGCTTTCAAATCCATACATAATGCCTCCTACATAACATTAACTAACATCATGTTTTAGAATCACACCACAATCATACGTACTTAACCAATGCCTGTCATACAAGCATTTAGACACCCTTGTCGCACTCCAGCCCTTCTGCACAATGATCACATCTATCCCCTTAAGTGGTATTTCATAGTCAAACCGGAGCCTATAGACATCTTCAAAATACAACTTATTAAATAAAACAGGCTTCGGGGCGTTAGGTATGAAAACATTCCTGATATTTTCATAGCACATACATTCCCGAAACCTTCGTATGTCTAATTTAAATAGACACCTCTCATTTATATGTTGCACAATTTCAGCATTTTTCTGCAACTCTGTCGAGTCATAATTATCGTCAAGCAAACTAACAACAATTGTAAATCTACTGCACAGTTGTGTAATTGGACCAGCTACAACGGCAGACGTGAATAGATCTTGGAATCCACCATACATTAGCCCAAGCTTTCCTTCATACTCAATTTCAATACAATCGAGCATTAAATTAGCCCCAATTTGTTCAACCGGGCATTTATGACATTTAAAATAATTTCCAGTATTTTCTACACGTATATCTGTATAATTTAGAGAAGTCTCTAAATTCAGAATCGTACTCCTGTCATCTAAGAATTCCATGCTTCAATATCCATTACAATAAGACCATTTTTCTTACTGATGATCCATCTTTCTGAATAATTACTTGCAGCATTTATACTCATTGCAGCATTTATACGGATTTTATCAAATGTCACTTGCTTCTTCAGAGTGTATATATTACCTGATATATTCATCACTGTCCAGTCAGTATGCCGAAATTTATCGTCTGCAAAATACTTAGTATTAAAACTATGCACCAGCCAGCCTACTTTATCTAGACAAGCTGGTGCAAGCATCCCCCTCAGACCGTCAATTGTTTTTAAGGTGTAGGCTCTCATATATGCTAAGTCGATTTCATCTAGTCTTGAAATGTCTGCCCTAGACAGACCGTCTGACTTAGTTTTAACACCAAACATATTGATTAACCTTTCTTCTCTGTTGTCTCGCTAGCAGTGGAAGTTGATGCACCTGATGCTTTCTTTGACTCTTTCTTTGACGATTTTTCTGAGGTAACACCATGCTCCTCAGAGTTCCCCTTAAAGCCTACAACAAAGATGTAGCCCACAACAAAAAGTGCAACTAAAATCAACGCAAATTTTATAATCTGACTAATACTAATAACCATATTTTAACCCTCTTTCTTGATATAATGGATTTCACCATTAACGGAATATGCACCATAAGCATCAATCCCAGAATCTAGGATCATTGCTGGTGTAATATGAACAGTTTCATCTGCCTGCAGAATATCATCAGACACAAGCTTAGCGCCATGACGTGTCATTACATATGTTAAACCATTCCAAATAAATGTTGCCAATTTTGATGCTGGGTGAAAAATATCAAACGAATAACATAAAGTTAACGCCCGCCCAACATCCGTAACTGGAACCTTAATTAATGGTTTATGAATATAGTGTGGCGTTCCAATCATTTGCCCATTCTCATTGCAAAAATACCAACTACTATCAGTTATTACAAGCAATTCGTCATCGTAATAAGTCATGACGAGCCTAGCATTCACTATAGTCAGTATCACTTCATAGAGAATATCCTTGCTCTTTAGCAAATGTGGACTACAATCAAACTCCTTGACATTCATCACATTGTAGACCGATTCAATCCACTCATAATGTTCATGCATAAACCCAGTCTCTGTATCAAATGTTGTATAGAATGGCTCGGCATGATTACTTATCTTTAAAACGCATTCAGTCTTTGACATAACCGTAACCCCCTATTGTACACATACCTGACGCATGATATTGAACACCTTCTAACAGTCTTTCAGTATCTTTATAAACAAGATAGTTATCCTTACGCCTTAGATAAACAACCGTCAGCACACCTTTCTTGTTACAAGCATTTAAGAAAGAATTTTCATAATCATCCATAAGTACCGTCACCGGCATGGCACTGCACGAAACGATATCAACACCTTGTTTTAGTTTTAAATGCCTGACTGGTCTGGCACTACCGTCTGCATGAGTAGCAAATGCTACAACATTTGCGGAGTATAATGATAAAACTGGCCAGTCATCCAGTATAAAGCTACTGCGCAAATATTTATTCTGCACTAAGCAACCATCTTTCGTGAACCTAAGCACTAATTCCATGCCATCGCCATTTCTAAGATAGCACGCAATGCCTGGCTTGCTCACCTGATTCAGCTGCAATGGAAAGTCTGGAATACCCTTTGGTAATTGGATAGGCCTGTCTAACATCCCATCGCAATAAAGTTTCCCATCTTTCACACACGCTGGTAAAAAGTTTACGAGATTGCAAACTCTAAACCCCATCTTTAGAACCTCCTACATTTATTAAAGATACAATCAGTCCAGCAACTGCCGATCCAATCAGTGCATACAGCGCAATTTTGGTACGACCAACGAAAAGAAAAACAGCTGACGTGATAGCAGCAAATATAATAATCAGCACAGTATTACCAATAATCCTGATGCGTTTGATACTGCTGCTCGCTGTCTCAAAAGTTTTCAAAGTTTCCTTTAAGGTGTATGGATCGTCTACTGCAACTGCCACATCTTTTGGTATATCAGCCGTAAATAATCCAATATTCTTTGAGTCCACACCAACAATAGCGGCATCATACTTATCATTGATAAAATAATAGCGTTTACACTCAATCTGCGAATATTCTGGCTTTATGGATTTTAGAACCTGTTTTGCAACTTCAGGATCTATTACCCAACCTTCGTCTTCCATGACAGTATGTGTGTAACGTGCACTCTTTTCCACCTTCTGAGCGTACATATTGGACAGCTTTTCATTGTCTTTTTCTATCTCAGCAATAGTCCTAATTTCACTCAAACTAAATCATCTCCAATCCTTTGCCAAAGTTATCGCCAATATCTGAATCTCCAATTGCATCCTCACTTATATATGTCTCAGGAGTATCTAATCTTTCTATGCGTTCATGAATATTTGTAATTTGTTTAAAATATTTCATGTCGTCATAGTCCTGACGTGCCTGTGTGTATACTTCATCCAATTCAGAGAACTCATTGTACATTGGACTACCAAGTAATGGCGTAATCTGCCCATTGTAAGTAATCGTTACTTTTGACTTTGCCCTCGTAATTGCAACATAAAGTAGGTTCCTGTCTTCTCTCACAGTCTTTGCCGCTTCAAATGCACAACCTGCTCTTACCATTTTATTTACACGCTTAGTCGCAGGTAATGTACCATCATCAGCATCAATGATAAATACTTCATCTGCCTCCAAACCCTTAGCAGAGTGCATAGTGTAACACCGAACACCCATATTCAATTTTATTGCATCATTTGTAAAAGCAAGCTTTGCTCTTTCCTCAGATTTTAAAACAGAATATGTCTTCTTTTCTGCAATAGGCTGCACCATGCCTGTATAATATTCTACAGGCTTTTGAAGTGTATACCATTTGCCCTTAATAACATATTCATCATATAAGGGCTCGAGCAATGAGAAAACAGTGTCTGCTTTACAACCCTCTAACATACGGGAATTTACACCTTTTAGAACAGAAATAATCTTCAAGCTGTCCTCATTATACTTAACCGGTAGTTCAAAGAAGTTTACATGCTCACCTCTATCATGCTTCTCCTGTGCACATTTATACACCGGATTGAGCCATGGCTCTTTTTTGTACTTTTCAAACTGAGGCATGATGAACGGTATATACTTCAGACACTCAATATCTTCAGGATTTTCAGCAATATCTGCGTAATAGCACAATTCTTTGTAGATTGGCATTGTCATAATCATGGCAAAATTCTTGACACGGAATTTTACCCCAGCCTTGTACAGCGCCTCTGCGATAGGTGTGATGGAATAATTATTTCTAAATAAGAACATTGTAGTCCATCTTTTCCCAGTAGTATAAGCACTTACGTTATCCTCAGCTATTTTCTTCACTATGTCATCTAAACTTAATTCAGATACAGGCTTAATAATAACCTCTGCACCATCAGATACTCCTTTGAATGGAACAATACCTGGATAATTAGGCTCCTGTATACGGGTCGCATATTCTGCAATCTCATTGCCACACCGGAAAGATTGTGTCAACGGTACTTCTCTTGCATCCGGGTACATCTTCTTATATAAATCTGCAATGTAGGGGCTCGCACCATTGTAACCATAAATTTGCTGTTTCATGTCGCCAATGGCAATCAGATTGTCACTAATCATTGATAAGATAACGAGATATAGCTTTGTCATATCCTGAAACTCATCAACAACCATGATTTTATACATACCCCTATATTTAGAGCCGATGAATTGTTTTTTACACAAAGCAAAAAGAGCATACAGTGGAATATCACCAACTGATATGCTCCTTCCAAACAGTTTCTGTCTAAAAAGCCCCTTACGCAGCTCCTGGAATATATCCATATCCAAGTCAAGTTGATTGAAAGTGTATGATTCCCTGATATTATCCGGGTCATATATTAGAGCGTGATTTAACTTCTCTATAGCCTCATAGATTCTTTTAACCTGAGCCATATCATCTTCGACGTAACCATTGTCTTCCATAATTCCGTGTAACATTTCCAAGTCCTCTTCACGTATGAAAGTTCCGGTTAAAGTCATGTCAGGATAAGCCTCCCTGACGATATTCCAACAGATCTTATGGAATGTATTGAATTGTACTGTAGGGGTCATATCACATTTCTTACATGCCTTCTTATATCTGATACTTAATTCCGCAGTTGCTGCATCCGTAAACGACATGGCATTAATTTGTCTTCCGGGTATACCATGGTAGGTCTGGGCAACGATGAGACCATGAACAATACTATGCGTTTTTCCTGTTCCAGGATTGGAGAATGAAATCATTGGTTTTCTAAAATCCGATGCAAATGCAACTTGCTCATTTGTAGAGTAGCTATTTGTTCTTGCATCAATAGATCTTATTACTTCCAACAAGGAAGCATCCATCCCCTCCAGAATTTTTTCTGTATCACTCATTCAAATCTCTCCTCTCCAAAAAATCCAACATACGACGTTCTGGCTCATGCTTTGTATCCAGTACCCTTAATGCATTTTGAAAAATTGGACGGAATTCATCATCCTTTATAATTACTCTAGTTCCGAAGTCAACCGGCATTACATTATACAACTTAACAAGAACACTCTCTTTTACAATAAGTTTGACATATCCATCTTCATTCACTGGTAGTTTAACAAGTCCCGTATTATCTACAAGCCAATATGCATCATGATGCTCATTGCACTTCAGCCATTCGTTTCTTGCAAACTTGAATATCTCACCAATGCGGTTATCCACGTCTAACATCAAATTAGGGTACATCATAATAATGATTGTAGCTGTAGCGATAGTAGCAATATCACGCCCGGGTGCAAGTACATAGTTACCTGTTTTATCAAGACTCATCAACAACTGTTTAAATTCTTCAACATTTTTGAAATCGAATTTCAACAATTGCGGATTATCCATTTTTGCAGTCAGGCATCCGTTATTTGCGAGTAATAATTGATTTAACCTAGCATCTGCCGAATTAACAAAATAGACTTTCCCATAATAGTGGCGAATTACACCAGCTGCCTGGGGGGTAAAATTACATTCAGCTAAATCTAATTCCCTCTCATTTTCAGCAATCTCTCGCAGCACCTGATCCAGCTTTGTAAGATAACTATTATATACATACCTAGTATTAAGTAGATCTTTTAATTTTTTCATAACGTCTCCTGTCTGATTGTCGTTGTACCATCAGCATCTTTAGTCGCAATAAATTTCACTTTTGGCAATCCCTGGAACAATGAGTCTCTCTGTTCAATACCTACAATTGCAACATCCTTTTGAAATACACTAAAGTACTCCCTCATCTGGTTAATAGTTTCTTCACTCAATGTGCCGAAAGCCTCGTCAAAGAAAATGATCTTTATAGCATCTGGCAATTCCATGAGTAATGTGTACCGAATCAAAGCACTCATGACTGTACGGTAAGCTGAACCTTCTTTCAGGTTCACATCAATACCTTCATTGTCTACAATACAGGCTTTCTTATCTTCAACTTCCAAATGAATATTATCAATGGCAGCATCCGGAACAATATATCCAGCTTTTGCAATAGCCAGTTTTAACATCTCCATCGAGAGCTCCCGCCTGTCATCAGCATATTTTTGGATATTCTTATACATGCTGGAGATGTGGTTAATTACCTCTCGAACAGTATCTCTTACTTTAATATAATTATCCAACTCAGTATCCAGACTCTGCGCCCTCTTTTCATTATTACGCCCAATATCAGTTCTTTCACTCGCCTGCACGATAGCGCTTAATAAACGCTCCCTGCAAGAGTTAATTTTTTGTTGCTGCTCTTCTGTACTAAGCATATTTTATTATTACCTCCATAAATATCTATTCCACCCAGAGATCCCATGATATGACTCATACACACAGCCTGTTGCATAGACAGCTGAATAGAGCAAATCCTATCAACTTGTTTACCCGCAACAACTTTAGCTTCACCATTATCCATAAATACAAACATGCCATCTTCACCAATAGTGATATTTGCTAAAGAACCACTATACACCTTTAGGAATGTCTCCAATATACCTGTGTACGGACTAATATCAAAATTACTTGTGAGTAATTTCATATTTGAAGATATAGACTGCAGCACTTTAACATGCTGCATATCAACTACATCTGTCGCAACCAAAATCCTTTTATTTGCCGATTTTACAGATAAAACTTTATCCTGCACACAAGCACTTGTATTGCCCCTGCAAACACGTACAAGTTCCTTAAGGACCTTATTTGTAACACCAGCATTCGGCAGATTTAACGGAGCTTCATAGGCAATACACTGTCCATCTATAAAGCACCTGCCATTATAGACATAGACTGCAAATGCATCTTTACCAAGTGTTTTAGTTATAAGCTCTATAGCTCGTATATCTTTGACAATATTGCTTAATTGATTCCTGTCAATCTGCTCATAGTCATTAGAAACTTCCTTATACTCTATTGCTTCTGCATATTCCCGACCAACTGTATAATTCAGAAGCGTTTGACTCAAGGTCATAGTGTCTCCATTTACTGCAATGTTAAGCACTTCATCACTATCTATTAGATCCACTGTATTATTCATTGTCGCAGAAAAAGATTCGTAATCCGTGTCTTGCTCAAGCACTTCAATGTTTTCCTCTACAATAATGATATTACTCGACTGAATCCTTAAAGACCCAGGCGTAAATGTCAGGTTCACAGGTTTCTTTGTTCCAACTCCTGCAACACCTATCAGCGCTTCTCTGAAGCGAGCACCTGATACTCTGAATAGCATTTTTCTGCCTCCTCACATTTAAGAACCAGAATTTCGTTAATTTTATTAAGCATCTCATTAACTGCATCAATTTGTGCATCTAAAACTTCCTGATTAGGATGTTCCACATAATATTCTGGCACCAATGTTTTGAGATTTGCATTTTCCGGTATCGCTACCTTCCCTTCAAAGATTGGTTCCTTTATGGAACGTATCCTCTCAAAGAATGTGTTAAGCATGACTTCTTCCTTAGTCCTCATGGAGATGAAATCTTCCTGACACTTCTTGTATTTCTCAGCAGCAGCTTTTATATCCATTTTAATTTCTCCTTCCTACTATACGATCTTCTCACCCTGCCATATCTTCACTAGGTTTAAAATATCCTCTGGATTTTGCATTACACTCAGAATAAGCTGTTTATCAGTTTGAGTGTACCCTTTAGACTCCATAAACGCATTTAGTGATAAGAGTGTATCTTCTCTGTGACTTAGAGCCGCCACAACATCTTCAGGGTTGTATAGATTCTCTAAACTTTTACCACGTAACGTTTTCATCTTGTCCTGCGCTTGTTCAATATTCTTCTTTGTAAACGTCACCGTATTAGTTAACAAGTCAAACGGAATATATTGAATCTTAACTTCAGAATTAAGACCTATCTGAATAAAAGGCATAGAAATAGACGCATGGCGATTCGCATCACCTGCGTCTGTATTTGTAAGTGAACCTGGCACAATCATAACAGTCTTTGTACCATTTGGTTTGTTAATATCAAATTGTCCCAGTGGTTTATGTATATCACCACAGATTGCCAAATCTACATTCTCCAATGTATAAGCAATATCATTATTGGATGAGATATTGTAACCATACTGTGTGTCAATTAACTTATAACCTGGCACAACTAATGGTGTATGGAATAATGCAATGTGGTACTTTGCCCAAGGTTCTCTCTTAGGCTTGTAATCTGCCACACTACTTAAACCCATATCATAATGCTGGAATGATATCTGTACGTCATTTATCCTTAACATCCCAGGCGTGTGTATGATTTGATCCTTGCGTGTAACAGGCTGCCTGCTTCTCAAATAGGCATGCGGTTGAATTAAGTGCAACTCCGGATTAGAATCCATACTCAATCGTATATGGTTTCCAATCAATCCATAGAAGTTACCATTCAAGACCTTAGACATCTGAATATCAGCATCACAGTCAGATAATGCAGCTGATATGTCAGCAGCATACCCTTTATCATACCAATCACCAAGACTTATAAAGTAATCAACATGCCGATCTTGAATTACACGTTCTAACTGAGCCTGTACCGCATGCGTACACTTTACATACCCTTCGATGGTTGATATGTCTTTATGCCTCTTGTGCAAATCACCTGCGAACAAAAGGTTAGTCCAGTAATTTTCTGTCATTTTCTATCCTCTCACGCTGCTTAGCCATAGTAATCTCATGGATTACCTTTTTAGCCTGAACAACTGATTCATCTGCTACTATAAACTGATTCAAGTACTCACAAATAGAGTCATACCCATGCTCTCTAGCTTGGCTGGTATAAATAGCAACCGCCAATCTAATAGGTAAACTTTCATTTGTAATGATACCCGTTAAATCTAAATTTGACATGTAGGCATATGTCAAAAAGAAGTAAAACTCACGTTCACTATCATCTAACAGTTTTTCGAGTTGTTCAGTATTATCAATATTCCAAGCCCCATCACACCGTTCTTTACGATAAGCATACACCCTTTTCAACATATCTGGAAATTCCGACCTACTATTCAAAATCTGCGTTCTCCTTTCGAGCTAACAAATGCTTTATATAAGCAGAATACCTTTTAGCTGCATCTGCAGGATACTCTGCCTGAAGGACACTTACCGCCTTCTGTACATTATGTTTTGTCAAGATATTGGTTTTCAACAAATCCCCAATATCCTTTTTCCGATTACTGATTACCTTCGTTATAATCAGGTCTTCCTGTGATAGCAGATACACCTTAATGTTGCTTAACTCCTCCATATATGGCACTGCCCTACACTGATACCCTTTTCCAAGCTGAGTAACTTCACTTGCCTGATCGCTAACAAATACATCAATAACCTCACGTAGATTATCGTCTATTCTATTAGCTGTGTCAATATCCATAGTAGGGCGATCTGTCAATCCATGAAATACTAATGCTGCTCCGCCTAAAATAAAAAATTCAGGTGTAGCAGGCAAATCCATTGCAGCTACTGTCTGGTCAACAATTACCAGGTTATTCCGAAGTTCATCTGTAACCCCGTCTTTTAACGAATACAAATCAAAACTATTAGTGCCCACATAGGAGCATGCTGTAAAATTCGTACACATATTCTTACTATTCAATTTTGAACCACATAACGGGCATATCCCCATAATCTCTACTCCTTATCAATCAATGGTCTACCACATGTCGGGCAAACACCTTCATACAATTTAGTCATCTCATAAACTAACTGTGTTGGCTTAGTTAGCACACAATTAATAGGTTCATATACAACTTTAGGTTTTCTGAGCCGTACTGGCTCCGCATCATAAACTACACCGGATGGTAGTACATTCACATGTTTTAACTTCATTGGCTCAACCTCATAGAGCGTAATGTCCGGCGGGACATGTACTCGAGTCAATTGCGCGGTAGTTGCAAATTTTAGCACCTGATAAAATTCACGCATCTTATTACCAAACTCTTCATATTTCCGCCAATCATACATAACAATTGAAGCTTTAAGCTGCATCAGTGAGTCGATCTTCTTATCAAGCTCTTTCTTGTAGCCAATTGCTTTTGGGTATGTGAAGTTCTTATAAGACTCTAAGAACTTCTTAGCCACCTGATCTTCTGTTACAGATTCGACAATTTCACCATTGATTTCATCAGTCACGTTTACAAACGGCATTGGACCGAATGTTTCATATAACTGTAAGCAAACAGAGCTTTTGCCATAACAGTAGAACCCAAACGACCGCACCAACTTATCAATACCCTTATCCCTGAATGTACGGATAATTGGCTTACTACCTTCCTCTTGATAAGCCACATAACACTTATTTCTATCCATGTGCAGGTATGTATATAGAACTTTGTTCTTGTGCTGCATTATTATTTCAGCATCATCGCAGTGCCTCTGAATAAGAGACTTGCGCTTGGCGTTATTTTCCATAGTCTGATTTACAACAGCACCAATCGCCTTGAATAGGATGGACTTACCATTGGAATTACCACCAGCAATCTGAATAATACCTGTATCTGGTATTTCATAAAGAGCATGCTTTATGCTCTGCACATTCTTTAATTCAACTTTCATTTAATTAACCTCAACATAATAGGAGCTATCTCAAAACGAGATAGCTCCTTCCTACTATCCACTTAGATGTCTGCGATATCTCCAGAGTCTAATGCGGATAAATCTCCTGTTGAACTTGTGTTAGTAACTGCTTCTGCAAGTTCATCAATTGTACCAGCCTTTGCTACTGCGCTGGCATCGAAATCTTCTGTTGCTGCCTTATCTTCAGCTTCCTTAGCTTCCGCCACTGCAGTGTCGCCTGTTGTCTCCTGAACAATGGCTAACAATCTCTCCTGAACAGTCTTCTCAGCTACGATACCTGAATTAAGCAGATCCTGCGCTGAATACTTTACTGTATTATCCTCGAAGTCCAGGTTATGGAACATGTTAGGTACCTTAGATACATATTCTTTGAATGATGCAATCAGAGCACTAGCAGTGTTATTGTATCTTGCTGCCATACTTCTGGATGCAACCTGTTCCGGTGAAATTGCAATCTGCTCAAGATTTGGTGCAAACTCAGCCCACTTCTCTGGGGTTGTAGCACTTAAACGATCTTCAGGTTTTACAATATCAAATGATAAAGCCTGACCAGCAGCCTTGTTATCCTGGCAACCATAGCCGTACTTAATGCTAAGCTCTACAAACTGATCTCCTGGCTGATAAACAGATTTAAATACATTGATGAGCTTCTGCAGTCTTGATGCGGAAGTAATATCAAATGAAACTAATTCTGCCTTATTGTAATCAGGCACACCTGCATCACAAGGAATCAAATACATTTCTGTACAAGTATATGTTGTGATAGGTCCAACCAACTGATGAACAGTTGCATAGGTCTTTGTATCCTTGTCACCAAAGTATTTAAGATCAATCTTGTTGATTTCAATTGCTCTCTTAGACACAAAATCCTGTGAGTTGACATCAATACCAGAATCTACTGCATCACTATTAAGCTCTCGTTCTTTCTTGATCTTTTCACGAGCTGCTTCGGCCTTATGAACTACTCTACTGATATTCTCATATGGTGCAATAGGTGTCTTGTCAATATAGCGACCTGTCATTTCATCAGTGTCCCAGTCTTCCAGAATGTATGTACTGCCCTTTACGAATCTCTCCAGCTTTCTGATAGGGAATGATGCCGACAGCAGTGATGGCTTTCCAGCTGCAATAGATGCTGGTGATACTCTCAGAACAAGTCTGTAGTCATGACCAAGCTCAACTGCTTTTGAAAATGATTTTAAACCACTCTGTGCACTCTTTACCTCTTTTGCTTCCTCTAATGTACCTGCTGCTACCTTAATTTTCATAATTCTCTTTTCTCCTTTTTCTTGTTTACTTTATTCAGTTTTATTTAGTTGGGTGTTTTATATATCTAAAAAGGATAGCGTAATTTCTCAACGCTACCCTTAAGATACCTATACATTACAGTTCAATATTTTCACCGTAATCAAAATAACCAAAGTTACCTGCTAATGCTGGCATAGGGTCTACGCCTTCATTTATCAGATAAACAGTTACAATCATTTTGGCAATTAAATCGTTGTAATCACCAAATGAACGACGAGACCTGAAGATCTCATAAAACCTTCTTACAGATGCTGCTGTCAGCCTACCAGTCTGGCATAACTGAATTGATGTCAACATTGCCTGTTCTACCTCATCACTGAAGCAACGAGTCACATCACTGTCAAGAATACTCATAAGTGATTTTGACAGTGCAACATAATTGACATGTGGATGCAAGCAGAACAGTAAGCATTTATCTAAACATGCCTCTACTTTTACAAACAGTTTAACAACTGAAAGTGGCAACTGCACCACGCCATTATTCGTTAGAAAAGCATCTACAATTTTCTCCTTTTCTTCCTGAGTCAATGGAACATCTCCAGTTAATTCATACGCTTCATCAATAAATACACCTAATAACTTTGACTTATTAGCATAATCCAAAACTTCAGGCATTAAACGTCTCTGCATAAATCCTCCTTACTAAAACCCTTAGGCAATCTGATGATTGTGTAGCCATAAATACTGTTAGCTGCCTGGGAATGACGAATACGAACTGCCTGTGGTGTCAAATCAACACGGTTTGTTCGTTCTATCAACCCCAATGCACTAGAAGGTTCTGTTGTCTTCACATGATACGTGACAGTACCTTCAATATCAGCAGAATATATGCCATACTGAAATACTTCATTAGATATCTTAATATCACTGTCAGTTTTATAACTGAGTTTGTAATACTTATCCTGCATACTCTGATAAGCTGCGTCTTCAACTATCATCTGCTGTCCTGCGATATCTACTAAATAAGGGTTAATAACATCTAACTTTGCTGTATCAACACATGGTACACCAGAATACAGACCCTCAATTGACCCACTAAGGTTGAATGAATACTCTACTTCATAATACCCATCGCATTTTACAGTACCTATCTTTGACAACTTACACTCTGCAAACGATTCATCGCATATCCTTAAAGAATCATTTGCATAACTAAAATAAGCCTTGAACTGATCAGATTCTTTTACAATCAATTCTGGCTTACAATCAATTACCTGTGCCACTGCTGTAGTTGTTTCCAAGACCTCCTCAACTTCTTCTTGATTAGGCGAGTTAGGTATATCACTTCGATCTTTAGCTGAGTGAGTACAAACTCCCAACATTAGCGCAATTATACAAACATTTACTACTCTTTTCTTCACATTATTACTTCCTGAAAAATCCACAGTAAGCCTGCATCCGAAACAAAGCCTTAGCCTGTTGGTGCTTAGTGTCTAATGGTATATGCAGATTTTCATCACGTCCTATAACTGAATCCCCTGCGTTAGCTTTTACTTTTGCAATATTGTTTTCTGTTTTCTCCAATACTTCTTGCATATCTAAATCCTCACAAACCATAGCCTGCTCCTACAATATCCTCACAATTTCTGATTTTCTGTACCAGCCTGCTACTCTAGGCGAAACACTATCCAGTGCGATAAATGTTTCATTTGAACGAGTTACCTGACCTGCATACCGACCGTATGCTACTCCTTCATTTGTTGTAATTTCTAACAACTGACCCTTAGCGAATGTCGTCATCTCTTCGTTCCTCCAAATGATGTAATTTGTGTAGCTGAAATTCATAAGCGACCAGAGCCTGTTCAATATGACTGAAATTGTCAACCTTTGCTGTATACCTTTCCACCAGAAAATGTACGATACTACTTAATAAAGACTCATCCTTTGCATCAATGTCAGAAAAACATAAGCAACATATCGTTAAATAGTCATTAGCCAATATCAATACACTTTGATGGATTGCAAGCAGCCTTAAATAAAGTTCTGGATGATTACAATACACTAATAAATTTTCAAGCTCTGTTAGAACTAACTTCTGCACATATTTAGTTGTATACTTCCCTTTTATTGCAGTAACCCCTGCAACACTATAAGCAGTCTTTATATCGTTCATAATCCAATCAGAAGCCAACACAATATATAGCCAAAGTTGGTCCTCATTAGACAATGAAACAAAATCCTGCTGGATGTTTATATAAGATTTATCATCTTCTAAAACCAGATTAATCAATTTTTTAATATCCATAGATATTTCACGCCTTTTTACATATTCGCCACCACCTTAAATAAATACTCCTTACTAGATTCGGGTGAAAATACCCTTCTTAAAATTCTCAAACTCAGCCGTATACAATGTTTCAACTACTACATCAGAATTTTCAAATTTTTTAAATTTTTCATCTTCACTACTTTTATCATTTTTATATGTCAGAGTTTCTGAATTTTTTTCTTCCGGCTCATTAGGTTTTTCCGAAACCTTAGCATCTACATTATCAGGCTGCTTACTCTCTTGATGGGCTGGTGTTGATTCCAACTCCAACTCTTCCTCCTGAATGTTGACAATTTCATTAGCCTCACCATTATAATTGTAGTAATCGTTAAGGCCATTCAATCTGTCGGCTAGCTTAGTTAATCCTGTGTCTGCGCCACGCTTGAACTTGTCTACATCAATGCTACCCATTTTATCCTTACACTTCTGCACCGCAGCAAGACCTTTACCTTTAAGTACACTAGAGGGCAAGGACGCCTGTTCTTTATGGTTACTATTTTTCAATACATACTTTGAGATACGTCCTGCTACATCACAGTAGTAATCTGGATGAAAGTCTTCCTTAGGGTATTTAAAAGCAAAGATAAAGACCTTATTACCTGAACAAACGCCAAGTTTATGGCAGTCATCTTTTTCAAACTTCGCAACTATCCGCCTGTACAGCTTCTTCTTAGCAATTCTAGCTGAAGATGTATTATCAACAAAAATAACATGTTCATTCTCGGACAGCCTACCCTCTCCCTCTTTCACTACAACAACATCAATCTTCTCATTACCTAATCGCATTATCTCAACCTCACAGTCTCTAATTTCATAAATGGATTAATCATAACTTGTTGCAACTCATAGAGGAATCTTTGTTCATACTTACTATCTTCGAACAGTCTTGTATCATCCGGGTCTTTTGCTATGACTGATTGCAGTACAGTGGCTTGTGGTAAAAATCTTTTAACCTGCGTTACATAACCTTCACCCGCAGTGCGTTTCGAGTCATTTATCTCTTCAACTGATTTACCAACTGTATCATTATCAGGAATAACACACAGCCTCCTACCAAATCTTTTTAAAATTGCAATTACATATGGTGTCAATTGAGAACCTAGTGATGCAAAAGCCAAAAAACCCTTACTGCGTAAATACAATGCACAGACAATACCTTCTGTCAGGTAAATAGGTAGATTACTCCTATAAGCTTCCGGCAATAATTCCATACCATAGAATGTTGTTGCTTTTGCTTTATAACCTTGGTTATGTGAATCCAGGTACTTAGGTTTTGTAAACTTATCCCATCCACAAAAACCCATAACATCGCCTTTTATATCCATAACAGGGTAAACTAACCTACCTGCATACACTAGATGGCTACCTCTTACAAAGCCAAGAGATTCACTCCGAAATTCTTCAGGTATATAGGCCGGTAACATCTCGTCATCTACGAAAAAGATTTTTTGCTTTTTACCAAGCTCAATAGGAATATGCCTATACTTCTGCAGGGCAATATCTAGGTACTGCTCTTGGTCAGGTAGATTACAAAACCAATCCACCATCCTTGACATATCCTTACGGGTTTCTTCTATAGAATATTCCCTCTCTGCAAGCTCCTGCAGTTCTCTAAGTGAAAGCCCCATAATAATCAACTCCTATGCACTTTTATAGATTCTTCACCAGCACAATCTAACCCATTGACTTCAGCCACATTCTCAAACTGCACACACTTACGTATGTTTGCTGAATCCAGAATAACTAGCCCATATGTTTCAATACGAACCAGTCTACACTGCTCTGATATAGCTTTACCTAATTCCCTTAACACAAATGGTTCTCCAACCATAACCACAGACTCTCCATCTACTACAATGTAATCTGTCGCCATAACGATTCCTCCTAAGTTAATAACTTGTAATACTCCTCTACTACATGGATGTCTATACCATCCATATTCTCAAACTCTTGCAATATCTCATCATCAGACCAAATTTTCTGTTTGTAAGTACGCTTATTCTTTAATGCCTGGTAGATATCTGCAATAGCTAAAATCCTTGCATCTAATGAAATCTGACTGCCAGCTAAACCAAATGGATAACCTGACCCATCTAACTTCTCATGATGCGCAATGACAATAGATGCAATTTTCTGGTTGCCTAGATGCTCTAATACCCATGTTGCTGAATAAACTGGGTGTAATTTCATGATTGCCCAGTCCTGCTCCGACAAGGCATGAGAACTGTACAGTATTTGCAATGGTATCTTCATCTTACCAATGTCATGCAGAAGCGCAGCTCTTGCCAGCAAAATTAACCTATCCTTACTGTAATAATAAGAAAGCCCTAGAGATATTGCCGACTCACACACATCTACTGAATGATTGTAGGTAAGTATGTCATAATCGTGCAGTTCCCTAAGACCTTCTTTTACAAGCGGATCTTCGCCTGCTTCTTTGATAATATTATTGACATTCATCAAATTTCGATAACCTCTCCATCGATATCAATGACATTGTCTGTAACATGCTTAGGTCGTACTTTGAAAGCAGCAAATTGAGTACCTACGTCTTTACCAACCGACGGGATAATCTTCTTTAGTTTAGAAACTGCTTTATTGCCTCCCGTGATGATTTCCTTACGCCGCTTACTAGCATACATATTCACTTCACTAGCGTTACAGCCATCTTCCTTTAACTGCCGCATAAGTACATGCAGCTCCTGCAAAGTTTTTACTTCCGCAAATTTCTTCTCAATATCCATCATAATGCCTCTCTTTCATTTACTGGAACCTCACGTTCTACATACAAACGTAAATATCCTGCAATATTCTCACGATTGCAGCAATCAATCTGACCTGTAATAAACATACACACAATAGATGACAGATTAGGAATCATAACACGTAGGAATAACTGTTTATTCTCTACATATATACGATTGAAATACCCATCTTCCGGATTGTAATTCCTCATTTCATCATAGAGATTAGATGCCTTCTGTTCAAATTCAATGAGCCACTCTCTGATGTCTTTGTCAGCCGTTAAGCCTAATTTCATAGATTGAGCGTACCTTTTACTAGCAGTTGCGGGACATATGATTTTACAAAAGGTGTACCAAAACTGAATATATTCTGGTGTACCTGTAATTTCATACATGCTGAACATCCATGCTGTAAACTGGTGGAGCTGTACTGTAAAGTTATCAATAGACTGCGCTGTAAACGACAATACAGCACAATCCTTATTAACTGCTTTCTGCAACTGCTCTACAAAGTTAGCAGATTCATGAGCGCACATATTCCTGAATCTCTTAAACATATTAGGGAATGGCAAAACATTAGAGACATTATCCTCTTCCTGCATTGCCATGATGATTGCAGGTATATCATTGATCTTCATTGTTTCTGCAAAATCATTTATCATGCTTATAGTCCTATTCGTCATCTGGACACCTCCAGATTCAAAATACCACGCTTCTTTGCATCCAGAGCTACCAGATATGTCATGTATGCATCATATAATGCACTATGCTCTCTTACTCTGGCTTCATCAGGAAATGTCTCACGGAACTTTTCAGCAACAGTTTCCTGTTTAAGCCCCAGCAGCATAACATACTCCTCAAGTGTTCCGGCATTCTTTACTGCTTTACCTGTGAACTTCTGTATCAATTCCTTGTAGACCGGCGCCCATACTTTTTGAATATCAACTGATTCATCAATAACAGGCAGCCCAAGCCCCACATTCGGAATAGAGAACATATTTTTACAACAAGGAATGTCGAATCTGTTGGAGTTCTTGCCAATCAGTCTACCATGCTGCATAAAAGTCCATAACTTAACGAGACTCTCATTATACTCATTCTCATGTGCTTCCAAGAACTCTGCAGTAAGACCGTGCTTTTCCTGCGCGTCTCTTCTTAATTTCCATTCAGGCTTATAAAAATAAAAAGAGCCACCTCTCAGCAGCTCCAAAGCCTCATTTACCTGAATATATCCAACTTCCAATACTTCTGGAAATCTGCTCTTTTCTATGAGACCATTAGTCTCAATATCAAAAATTGTATATATCATACTTACTCCTTTTTTAACGGTAACATTTTTTCATAACCGAAACAGCATTCATTCAAAGCATTTGCAACAGCATCTAAATCAAGCCTATACTCTTTAGGCTGATTAACGCGCTTTATCAAAGAATACAGGCCATTTAGCGTTGTTACAGGAATGTATTCCTGCTGATCCTGTGTACGCTTATCTGACAACTTACACCTGTCAGTAAAAACAACTATTGGTCGAATATACTTTGTCTCACCATTAGGCAAGCATTTATATATGTAGGAATACAAATGCCTGCAATGCATTTCATTTTGATGCACTGGTGATTTATCTGTTTCACTGCAACCAGTTATGCCTTCGTTTGACAGCACTATACCACCACGGATAGCACTGTATGTTTTAACCTCAATTGGTATCAATGCATAGGGCGTTACAAGCAATATATCAATTTCTGTGAATTTACCAAGTTTCTCAAGGAATAGGTTGCCCTGCTCAGAACGTTTGATATTTCCAGGCAGTTCATTATCTACCTTGTGTTGAAAAGAATGATATAGTATACCACCCTGATTCCTATAAACCTCTTCACAGACACGAAATACTGCTAATTCGCCCAATGTACCTTTTTTCTTATAATCCGTACCACAATTGTCAATCTCACGATAGATATTGTTTATATCCTGTTTTAACTTCTCAATACGGCTCATTACATCTCCTAAATCATACTTACATACTAAAACTCATAGGATTCGTTTGTTTCAACGAACACACCCAGAGCCAACTGTTTAACATCCTCGACGATGTTTATATTATCTGACATCTTCAAACGCAACGACTCATAGCGCATTATATGCTTCATAAATTCTATATCACAATCCATACAGAATACCACTGGATTATAATTAATGAAGATACGAGCGAGGCTCCTTGCAACTTTTGATTTATCCGAAGTGGAAACATGCGTAAGGACTATAACTCTTGGATCAACAGCCAATCTATCCAATGCATTTGAATCAACTGATAAATCTACATAATATTTCTTGTTTTTAGGAATACCAGCAGATTCAATCAGTTTTTGATTATCTTGCGATAATGGCATTTCATAACAACATATTTTGGATTCCATCATTACCCTCCTTAATTGTAAATGACACACCACCCAATCTTTTTTCGAAATCATTCTTCAAGCTATGTATCATGTAATTATTCCCTTTATATTTCGTGATTGCTAAATAAACACTCATATCCGGGACAGTAATGTCCACATCAACATATGAGCCAAGAAGAATAAGAATTCTTTTTATTGCAATAATGTGGCTAGAGATCTTCAAATCATCCAATACTACATTACTAACAACTATGTCCAAACTTTCTCTTCCTTGACGAATAGCTACATTTTTATCAGAACTGAATACAGCTAAATAGCCAAACTTTTCAGTATTCACATGATAGTAGATTGTATTATTGCTGATTGAATACGTGACACTCACAAAGCCAATACCCATAGTATCACCATATTGGTTATAGCAACTCGTGTAATTGACTCGTGAATGCTGACGTATCCATTCATAAGCTTCCTCTTCCTTAGAGAACTTTTTAAACTTCGGATAGGAGTACAAAGCTAAGATTGTATCTAATTGTCGTTGAGTATGACAGATTGCCTGAACACCATTTGCAACAACAGCAAACATCTCTCCTCCTAATCTGCCACAAGTGCATAATTCACAAGGCGATCAGCCAATTTATTTCCATGCAAGCCAGTATTACCATGAGCCCACACTTTTTTAACTGTCACATCTACTTCCTGCTGTAATAGCCGAAAGTTATTAAGAGAGCCTTCTATTCTGCCATCATTTTCACTGGACAGTATATCACTGCACTCACCTGTAAGATAAGAAGCAGCATTCTTACTATCCACGTAAAAGGTGATTGAATCATCTTCCGCAAAATTTAGATTCTTCAGCATGTACTCACAAGCTAACCCAACTGCAATAACCTCTGCTTTAGTAGCACTTGCACCTTTTGTACTGAATTGATTCATCTTAATGTACTTGTCATTAGTCACAATGACATATGCCATACCCAAGAGTCTTTTTTGCTGAGACATAGTACCATCAGTAAAAACTTTATACTTCATTGCAATTCTCCTATACTAAAAATCTTTTTAGATTCTTAATGTGAACTCCTTCCTCATAATCACCATAGATAGGAATCCAATCTTCCACCTGATAAGATACAATTTCTTTTAACTGGTCAATTACCTTATCGTATTCATCTTCTGCAATCATGAATTTACCTGAATCATGTACATATGCTATAATCCTGGAATTAGGTGCTTCCCTTGTAAGAAGATTATCAGCCTTCATTACAGAATACCTGAACAAATCAGCTGCTGTTCCTTGAATTGGTGCATTAATTCCACGATTAACCCGCCTTCTAAACTGTTCCTCTGCAGAGTGCTTCAAATCCTCATGTGCACTAGGGCCAGACATAATATCAACAGGTGTCCCAAAATATGTATAGAAGATATAATCCCCACGCATAACTTGGTTCTCTACAAGATGCTGGCGCTTTACTCTTTCTGGATGACCTCCAATATACCGAATAAAGTTAGCCTTGTTAGGATTGCCTAAGCGGTTTTCTGTAGACCCATACATGACTGCATTACCAAATGTCTTGAACTCTTTACGCTGAGCTTTCATTTCATCCGTAACCTCACGTGGTTTCAAGTCCAGTGTACCTGATGCCCTCTCTTCATCTGTCAGCCAGCAACAATAATGAAGGTAACCATAGTAAGCATCATTATACATATTTGTACATTTAATCAGCTGCGGGTCATGAATATACCATGACTGTGAGATTCGAGGGTCGATCTGCCCTGAATCTGCCTCACATTTTACCCATCCTTTAGGCACAGTAATAATATCCTGAACATCACGCCCAAAGTTCGTGATAGCTGGGCTTTGATAACCAACACGTCCTGTGATTTGAGGCACTGATATTGGCTTTACTAACAACATCCTATGGTTATCGTATGTCTCCCAGTTTACAATTCCATATTCCTTCAAGATATTGGCAAATGGTGAAATTAACTGTTTATAGCTTTTCACTTTACTGTACAGAGTCATAATATCTGCTATTTCCTTAGGAATTACTTCTTTAGCGATAGCTGCTTTGATTGAATCGTCAGCAAGTGACGCTGCACCCTTAGGTGTTTTATCCAAATACCTTGTACAGCCGACTTTATCCAAAAATGAAATAAAGTCAGAATCCTTATACTCAGTAACCTTAGGTCTGGGACCATTCGGAATTGTTGCCTGGATAATATGGTATATCAGGTTATCAGCCGCAATTGTATAATATGCTATATACTCCTGCATACGATCGTAATCCAGAGGCACGCCGATATCCTCGGCATGTCTCTGTAAAATTGAAACTGTTTTGTCAACTGGTGGAATCTTTGTATCCTTAGTTAAAGTAAACATTAACGTACCCCCACTTTATAATCTCCAATAGTTGCTTTTACAAGGAACTCTCTTGCACTTAAGCGATAGAAAATTCCCTTTTCTACGAGCTTCTCACAATCTTCCAGCGAGATACTCTGCAGGTCTCTTGTAATAGAGCCTTTACCTGTAACAATAAGGACCTTTGTGCCAATAATTGTGACAGCAGCATTTGTTAATTTAAATGAGTTGTCCAACAGACCCTGCCATCTAATAACATCAGAGAATGCTTCTGTATCAATATCAAATTTCTCAACAGTGTTTAACCCAGCGACTAACGCTGATTTTGCATTTCGATCGGATAAGCTAATAACGTCTACATCCTCGTACCATGCATTTACAATCTCATCTGAGTAGTCAACAACTTCATCTCTCTCTGGATCCTGATAATCTGCAGATGTTGGGTCAGCATACATACTGAACAATGTATCTGACTTATTACGCATTCTGTATAGAAGTTTTCCGCTCTCTTTAGCAGCTGTATCAACAATCCTAAATCTGGTGTAATACAGATCAAAATTTTCAAGAAATGTCGAATTCTGCATATAATATTCTGTATTGTCTTCATTGTACTTTACACTATGGTCCATACCCTTAATTAAAGATTCACGATACTGAATTGTAGTAACCCTGCCACCAATTTCATCGCATCGAATCCTAACATGTTCAGGCAGGTTATTATCATAAACACCCTGAGATATATAGTTGACCTGGAAATTGTATGACTTCAAATCTGCACCATCCCTTGGAATAACACGCCAAGGTGTAATATTTGCATTTAAACAGTACATCCTTGGTATACCATAGCTAAAGCTCGTTCTGCACCAGTCACTCAATGTACAAATTTCTTCTTTAAAATTACTTGTGTCAAATAACTCATTGAACAATTCCTGAGGGATATCAACTAAAAGCGATACTTTCTCAGCACGAAGCTGATGATCCACTCTCACTCTGATGATACCTGGCACATCCGTATAGGTAGCTTCAAAATTCGGATCAAATGCTGCATGGAACATAATCTGAAGCGCGATATGAGCTGCCTCAATAGTAAGAGCCTCTTTAAGCCTATAATCAAAGTTTGTTCTGCTTACAGCCTCTTTGATGTGTTCAGCCAGTTCATTCTGAATTGCCACGGATGGATTAGATTTCTTTGAATCTAATCGCAGCATGACACAATCAAAAGCATAATGACGCTGTCTCTCTACTGCCTCTCGAGATTTCTCTCTGAACACATGTCTAACATAGATAGCAGACACACATTCCCTTGCACGTAAAGCATTGAGTTCTGCTGTATCTTTAATTGCACCCCAATAAGCAAATTCCCTCTTAGAGAATACTGTATTCCAGTCCAGCATATCGCTATCGTCCATAATATGGAGTAAGAAGTCCTCTAACGTCTTTCCACTGCCAAATGTTGCATAGCATAATTTCAGAAGTTCAACGACCTGTATGTAATCAATGTTTTGGTCTTCTTTCTTACCCTTTGCCAGATAATCAATGTTGACACAACCTGCGAGCACGTCTCTCGCAAATTCCAACTGTTCTACCGGGCGCAACTCAATTTCATCCCTTGATTCGCTCTCTGCCATCACAGAAGACTTATCGACAATCAAATACTTACACTGAGCTTCCAGTTCAGACTTTGTATCTGACATAATATCAATAAGCTCATCACGTGTATCATATGGCAGGTCATTTGGATTGTACTTTTTCAAGTAGACCTCCGGAATAGTTCCACTATACAATTCTTCAGCTGACGTTAAATCAAGCGAGTTATCAAAGTGTGCATTCAGATCAGGATTCTCCTGTATTCTTCTTGCTGTATACTGGATAATATCACGTTTATTAAGACCTTCAGAAGATAACAGGTCAAACGTGCTATCTACATCAGAATACATTGTGAGCTGTTCAACAATATCGTGAGCCTTCGCAGAGCATAAGCACCACTCTCTGTAATCCTCTTCATTAAGAATGTTATCAATGGGTAACTTTACCTTATTGTATGTCTTGATTGTCAGATACGGCTGAATAATCACATTGCCTGAGAGTGTTTTGACTACCAAAGTATCTGTGTCTAAGTACATTTTATAAGAAACACCAGAATCATCAATCAGATTACCTAGGGTTCTTGTACGATAGAAAGGTTCCCAACAATCTACACACTGATATTCTGTAACCCACGTCCTGGAATCCCTGTACAGCTTAAGGTACTTGTTATGGTTTACAGGCTGGATATCTGACTCATCATACTCTTCTGTGTCTAACATTGCTGGCACTGATCCATTCAGGGAAATGACCTGGCCTGTTTTGTTCATAAGATTCTTATGGATTCTCCCACCTCTGTAAGATGCATCACTCTCATGATTGAAGATAGTTGTTTTTACACCTGTTTTATCTTCTAATCTTGTAAACATAGACTTAACGCCACAAATACCCCAGGACAGGTAAGCACGCTTAACGTCAGCTGCAGTGAACTGATCACCCAATAATCCCTGACTTTGCAAGAACTTGACAACTTTCTGATAAGCTGCATATGTCCGGAACTCTCTTCTCTTAGCAATAATATCCATATAGTAACGAACCATGTTATCTGTCTGGATTTCCTCAAACGTAAATAATGCTTCCGGTGCAACAAATGAATTTAATGGTAAGCAGTCCTCATCGCCTAAATTATTTCTGATTAACAGGCTGTAGTTGACTAAGTACTTAATCAACTCTTCACGAGTCTTAATTTTCACTTCTACCGGCTTGTGCAACTCAACAAGTGTTCTTTCAGTTTCCCTTGTAAAATAAGCAGTCGCTTCTGCTTCTGTTACTGCAAAATCATCCATTGACTCCATAGCATCGATCTCTGCTACTGATAAAGTACAATCAGATAAAGCAATATCTTCAATGCTAACACCGTCTGGAGTCACAATATGTCCATAGTAATCCAATACCTGATAGCCAGCTGCTTTCATCTCATCAAGCAACTCTGACGAATATAAACCCCTGAAAGTTAATTCATATTCAAGTCCTGTATCATCCAAAACCTTGTAACAATTTTTACCATTAACCTGAAATCTCTCTTTAATTTGCATACTTTTAATTATCTCCTTAAACATAGCATAGGGTTTAGCAAACGCTAAACCCTACTATTTCAATATTCAATTTTAAATTAATGCCTAAGCATTAATTAGCAGAAGCTTTCTTGCCCTCTTCAACTTTCTTTTTGATGTTATCGCCAAGCTCAGTGATCTGCCTGTCAAGCGTAGATGTATTAACACCCAGATCCTCAGCAAGTGAACGAATTGCATTTGCAAACTTCTGAAGCTTTTCCATATTGTCATCAAAACAGCCATCGCAAGTTTTGAAAACTTCCTGCAGCTTCTCATTCAGGTCAACACCTGCAACTGTACCACCTTCAAACATACCCTTTGCTCTGTATTTTGCAGCGCCAGCATTATACTGCTGACGGCATTCTTCAAATGCGGCAAGGAATGAGGTAATTGCATTAGCGACTTCAGTCATCGCTTCGCTGTCTAATCTTACACCACTATTAGTCTTTGCGCTCATGATGTTTCCTCCTTAATTCAAATCAATTTTTCGCTGGTCTAATTCTTCCATATCCCTATTCATATTCTCGATAGCGAGACAGAGAGCAACCAACTCTTCCTGTGCCTTATCTGCTGCAGCATACATCTGCTCTACAACAGTAATAGCACCTTTGACACCAGTACCTAAAGACGGTTCGTTATTCCGCATCGTACTAAGTAAACCTTTGTACTGTGTAAGTAATTCCATAAAAGAATTGCTTACCTGAGTGTTAGCTACAGTAATTGCATCTGAATCTTCACAATGAAATTTTGCACCCATAGTTTAAAACCTCCTGTTTTAAAAATATTTTTTTGAGTTATTTTTAGATAAGTTCTTTCCCCTTATCCTCACTTAGATATGTCTGGAGAGGATAAATTTTTTCTCCAGACCATCAAAAAGTACCAAAAACCTCCTGTACATCAATTGGAGTCATATTCCCATCAGTATCAATAGTGAAAAATGAAACTGTAGTGCTGGCTTTAGCCTGACCAATAATATAACCACTGGTACAAGTTGCATAAATACCATTATTTCCAACAACCTTAGAGTGTTTCGACTTGTTTTCCTTACCAATATGGCACCACCAGCATTCAACATCGTCCCAACGAATGACGTACTTATTTCCTAGAATTGCTTCTATATAAATGCTATCTACAGATTCCTGAACAATGTTTGAATTGATGAATTTCAAATTACCCGGTGATATGATAACATCGCCATCATTGTAAGGTGCTATTACAGTTCCTGAACCAATGTCAGCTGAACTGCTCACAGCCTTAGGCGTAATCCACTGATATCTGCCAGCCATACAAGTTTCTATAGTATTACCATTCTCCATCTCGGCACCATTATCTGCATGCATCATTTCTGTACGGCACTCACCCGAACCAGGAGCTAACCCTACGTATAAAGCGTCATACAATTCTTTATAATCAATAGGGTCGCCTTGATTACCAGTATAAAATGCATCCGTTGCAAATGTTGTATCGTTTGCATTGCTCCAGTTTAATTGAACCATCAAGTACAGACCAAGAAACACAACAAATGCAATGCCTAATAAAATCTTCCTTTTATGCATACTTTGCCTCCTAAAAACTTAATTTATCAGATGCAACTGTTCTATCCGATTTATACTGATAAACTTTCCCACGGGTTATAGCACCATCATCAAATAAGTAGAAGAATCCGGATTTCATCTCAGCCTTATAGGCCTGCTTAGTTCCGATTACATTGTAGGATGTATTCTCATCAGATTTTCCACAGATTCTGTACTTGCAAACACCAATTACCTGAGGTGGCACGCTACCTGCTGAATTACAAATGAAAATGAAATGGATGTGGTATTCTGCACATTTTTGCAATAAAACTTGCATCCTACTTACTAGCACAGAATCTTTTTCAACACCAAAGCCAGAAGCTTTATCCCAACCAATACAAATAATGTACAATGGTTTGCTTTTTGCTTCATTCTCTACCCGTGACTTATAGATATCTTGAACCATCTCAATAAAGTCTTTGGCTGATATCTTCTCATTTGAAATCTCCTGCAAATCCTCAGGAACATCTGTATCCAGCTCACATAGGTAATGTAGATCAGCCACTTGACTATTGATAATAAAGTCACAACCACTAACAGCACACTTTATGTTATACATAACAGTCTTATAGAAATTACGAAGGTCTGTGTAATCTGAAAATGATGAAAGGATATGAGTATTGTTCTTTGCAGTCAATTTTAGATGTTGTGGTGCTATAGATTTCGTATAAGTCATACTAGGGCCTAAAACAAATAAATCACGCAGTTCGTCTCCACGTGACTCATTATCCTTATAGAACTTATTAATTTCTTCAATATCATGTGTTGTCTTTTCATTGTAAGTAATTACTCTGGATTGCTTGAAACCAATTTTCTTTGCTTCATCATATATAGTACAGATTGCTTTCTCTACCTGAGACATTTCACCAGTCTCACGACCATACTGATCAACGGGTCTCTCATCATCAATAAAAGGTGTACGGTATCTTGGCGGATTGTTAGCCCAGTCATTATCATAAGAGCGAACGTATAAGAACCCGTTAGGTTCCTTAATAGCAGCAGCTGCCCTGTTACCTAAGACATTTGTAGAAACCTCTGCATCACAACGCAAAACAAAGCGCAAAGTAAACTGTGACAGAATATCAGCGGATAATGTCCCAGACATAGACTGTGATGTAAAGAACAGGTGATGACCTGATGCACGACCTAGCTTAGCTACATAATTCATGTCTACTTTTATCTGGCTAAGGACCTTATCATCTGCTTGTTGGAAGATAACTTGGAACTCATCGTTAATCATTACAATACGAGGTAGTCTCTTTTCTGGATGTCCTTGACTAGTCATCTTTTCATTGTACTCTTTTAATGACTTACACCCTAATTTAGAAAACATAGCATAGCGTTGTTCAGCATCTTCTTTAAATGCAGCGTACAATGATCCAGCAAAATCACCATCACTTGTACACAAACATGCCTTTACATGAGGTAGCGCTTTGAAATCATTCAAGGGACTCGCAATGTATTTTGTAAACTCTGCTCCCTTAAAGTCGACTAACCATAACTCTAATTCCTCTGGACTGTACATCGTACAAAGCTGTAGAATTAAAAAGTTTAAAAATACAGATTTACCTGCACCTGTACCACCAACACCAATAACATGAACATTACCCTGATGTCCAAAAGTGTATTCATCTGGTTTACCCGGATCACCCTCATAGTAGCCCGGGCATACATGAATAAAGCTGTTATCAAACTCCTTCAACGATTTATCAGTTTTAGCAAGCTCTCTTCGCTTCCACCAGCGCTTATTCTCAGGAAATGTCTTGTTCATAAAGGTACTATATGTCAATGGCGGCAACTTAGACTTTTTTAATAATGAAGCGTAACACTCCTTGAATTTCTCAGAAAATGTACTTATATTCAGAGCGTATGGTGTACTTACGTAATCAAATGGTCTGTTAAATATACAAACATCATCTTCTATTCGGGACATATCTGCATCTGTGATAACGAAAAAGATTACACCAAATTGAGCAGAAGATCTAAGTGTCTCCATCCACTCCTCTTTTTCAACAATCTCTTTTGGCTGCGAAGCAACAATAACAACTCGGTACTCTCTAGGAGCTGCATTACGCTCCTGACATTGCTTATTATAAGTAGCGATGTCCAAACCATGCATTTCCTTCATATTTTTATCCATGAATTCCATAACATTATTCAATTCAGTGCTTAGAGTCTCTTCATTGAGATGAAGATTCACATCAGTAAGCTTCTGTTGGTAGAACATCATATAATCTTTACACCGACTGTTCGGATCGATTACAGTGATGTCCATCAAATTACCTTTCACATTAAGAAACAGATTAGCCACCAAAACCTGCATGAAAGTTACTAAAAGTTTCGGATCATGACCTGGTCTGATAATCACATTTCGATTGCCAATATCATAAAATTCCTCGATATTATCATCTTTTAGTCCCAACGTAAAATTAGTATCCAAAACATAATCTGTCTTGAACCTCTCACACAAGTACTTAATCTTAGACTTTGCTTCTTGCTCATTTGCTTCTGCAACCTGTTGAAGTTTATTTAATGCACCCATAACATCACTTTTAAGTAACCTAAATTCGGTGCTCTTCGTCTCAAACTCTTTCTTGATGTCAGAGTACAATTTTGCATACTCAAGATTAGCCTGCTTAAGCTCTTCCTCCGGGTTCTGCTTGTCCAGCTCGCTCAATTCGTTCTCCCAAGCTTCAGCTATATCATCAAGACGCTTATCCTCATCATCTACATCTGTAGTTTCAAGTTCCTCTACTGGCACTGACTCTGCATAGCCCATATTAAGCGGCTGTACATTATACATTAGCCCATAGATTTTAGCATACGTCTTCACAACATTACCCATACCAAACTGTTTAAGAAAGATATAACCAAACAGGAGAATAGAAACTATATCCAATGCAGGTGTAAAACAGACAATTAGCGTGGCTAACAAAATACCAACTTGCATATATACATTAGGTACTTTAGCTTTCATGAACGTGATTAAATTCATAGGCGGTTTACGCTTAGATAAGAAGTGTATAGCTCTTCCATATTCTTCGTTCAGAGAATCTACTGTAAAATCTTTCTCTGTTAAATTACAGTCAGATGAAACAATGCCATATTGATCGCACATCTTTTGCACACTATCTGAATACTGTAACAGTGACTTACGCGTATTTTCGAGATGTACATAGACTTTATTTTGTGCTGCCCATTCTGCAGTAACATTGTTATTATGCAATACAGCCTCTTCATGAAGTTCATTTTTCTTAGCATCAATTAACTGCTCATACTTTTGATGTATCTCATGTTCCTTATTCTGATGCTCATCTAATTCTTTATCAAAGCTCTGCTGAATATCTGACTTCAAATCAGTTGCCTTAAGGTCTATAGTTATCTGTTCTATAGACCTTCTTAAGGCATCTAAATTTCTGTAGAATAGCTTAAACTTTGGTAAATCGGTTGGTGGGCTGATTTTTTCAATTGATGCAAGCTTACTCTTCAACATACTGTACTTAGGATTGTAATTTCTCTCCAAATACGCCTTAGTCAATTGATCAAAATCTATCATCAGATATCCCTCATATCAAACTCATTAAGTGTTATGCCATTTCGCCCGTCAAAGAATCTTACAGGCACACCATCAAAGCATACACCCTGTTTTGGCACGTACTCCAAAGCGTCCAAATCTTTCAAATCGAACTGATCAGCAATTGCATTAGGGAGCAGACAGATCCTGTCAACGTTTTTAACATAGATTTCAGAAAATGATTCATGGCGGACACGTAGCTGCAGTTCATCTATAAGCTTCGTTTCATACCCATAAATTGCATCCAACACATCCTTTATTGTGATATTCTCAGGCAAGGAACCCTTCTTTAAAAATCTGTCCCAGGCTAATACGGATATACTCTGTAATGCAAGTGACGGTGTTGGGTTCTTATCGATAGCTTTCTTCAACAAATAAACCAACCGGCTAGGTACCCCTTCGAAGAAGAAACCTAACTTAGCACTGTAGAAGATATCCTCCTGAAGCTTGACATCAAAAGTCTTCTCAAACAACTCATAGGCTTCATAAAATTCTTTAAAAGAGTCCGTCTTCTTAAGCCCCTCAAAATAGGAGTTATCTATCTGGAGCATATTCTTAAACTGTTTTAAATCATCTTCTGTAGTCAAAGTATATCTGCCAGCAACATCCTTACTTTCTTTATAATCACCTTTTACAACTTGTACTAAATCTAAATAAGACATTATTTAAACACCTCTCTTAAGAAATCAACTGCAGTTACATTAGTCTTGCCAACAAGTTTGGCAGCATCTTCTCTGAACATCCAGATATCTGGTTCGTCCATTTTGCAGACTTCATAAAATAATGAAATTGGCGGCATACTAAAATACTTAGCATCCATTTCATTAAGCTTTGCGCAAATAAGCTCTGTGAACTTACGCTGCATAAAGGATGGCGCCATGACAACAGGCATCATACCCAAGTGTAAATATCCATTACTCTTCCAGATATCCTTATGCAGTTCTAATAGCTCTAAATAATTTAGATAACACTCTAAATCGAGCGAAGGATTAGTGCATACAACACCATTCCTACTTTCTCGAAAAGATCCTGTTGCTTGCACTGGGTATACATAATCATAATTCTCGTGGCGATAATTATATGTTTGAAACATTTACAAAACCTCCAATATCTGATTCATTTGATTTGCTTCTATAGCACACCCACCATAGTACATCACAGTTACCGTGCTAATCGTATCTACAACAATTATTAACCGTCCATCACCTGCACTTGGTACAGCAGGGTCGCAATAGTTACTTGTCCCACGGAACTCAATAATATTCTTATACTGCTGTGTAAGAAGCTTAATCGTCAGGCTGATTTTATCCTGCAAAGAATTTAACCTTGCAAGCATATAAGCGTCCATATCCCCATGATAATCAGTTGCTTTTACTGTCTTTATCTTCACTTTAAGTTTATCCATGATTGTCTGGCTGCATTGTGTTGGGTTAATTTCCTGATATACTACAGGATAATCACTAACACAGGAAAACATAAAGCTAGTATCTCTTTCTGTGAAACTTGTAATCCACTGAATCCTCTTATCTGTACCAAACAGCTCCAATGCCAGCATATCCTCACGCAGCATTACAATACTCATGCCCTTAGCAATCAAGGATTCAATATTTGATTTGATATTCGTTTCAATTCTTGTCTTTTCCTCAGGAGACTTAAATTGATATGCATTAAGCTTTGGTAGAATTGCCAGTATTTGCGCCATGGTAAACCTTCTTCCCTTCCTTTTTCTTCTTCTGCTTTTCCATTAATTTAAGGGCAGCCTGTGTATACTTATACAATCTACCAGATGTAATACACTTACCATTCAAATGATCAATTTCATGCATAAAGACCCTGGCTTTCTTGTAGAGCATTACCTGACTTACATTATTACCATCAACGTCAATCCACGATATCTTGCAAATAAATGGGCGGTGCACAAAATAAGCATCAGGTACAGATAGGCATCTTTCAAGAGATCGCAGCGAACCAAACTTCCATTCAACAATAGGATTCTGAATAACCTGCATGAACCCCTTATACCTACAAATTGCTATCCTTACTGAATAACCAATCTGTGGTGCGGAAACTCCCTGAATTGTTACATCATGTAGCATAATATCTGTCAACTCTCGAATTACTTTATTACTCTCATCAGACAGGATAGCTGCATCTTCGGCAACCTCATACAGTACACGACTTTTAATACTCACAAATTTACTATTTTTCAATTTATTAGACATAAATACTCCTTTACATATAAATAAGGTAGAGCAATAACACTCTACCTTATTTAGACACATTTCTTATTTTATTTTCCTAATTTTGAAAGTCCCATCCAACTCATCGGATATTACAATTCGCTGCAAACTTGATTTTTGCATCAATATAGGATTTAACCTGTGCCCAAAAATCTGGCGCAGCGTCTTCTCGTCTACAGTACTGACAAAATCACCTGCAACAGACAATACCTCATACATTAAGATTCCTCCGCTAAAAATGTCACATATTGTGTTATATCTAAGCCCTGTGCAACCTGAATGATAACATCGCCATAGCTATAGTAGTTATACTTAGATGATGAAGTATACGCAACTGTTGTTTCACCAAAAGTCACAGTCTGGTCAAATTTAATAGAGCCATCATCTGTACCGGCTTTTAAATAACCTGGGATTGAGACAACATCCGGAGTAACGTTATATGTACTTCCTGCAACATTTATTTCAACGCAATTATTGACATTGATCTTTGTAACTGAACCATCTAATGGCAACTCTTTTAAAACTGGCTCCATTATAGACACCATTGTCGCAACAGGATAGGAGTTATCACCATTAACACCGAAAGTACCCTCATTCCAACAATCTACTGACTCATCTACAGGATAATACATTTCACACATTGTTTCAAAGAATGCAGTGAAATAATATGTCCCATTATACTTTGTCATAAGATCTTTTCCAACATCCTGAATCTTATGTGGACAATTTGTTGGACCAGTACAAGATGTATAGGTAATGGTATACTCAGTTTGCTTATCCTCCGCCTCATAACCATTATACGATGTTACTTCCATAATAGAGTCACCATTCATTAACGTACCATGGTCCCAGACTAGCGTATCTACTGCTTTTTTGTTATTAGAGCAACCCACCAGTGATGTCACGCAAAGACTCAATATTAAGGGTATCACTAATTTTTTCATCTATTCCTCTCCTCTCTCTAATGATTGCTTCAGAGAACTGAGCAATCTTCATGTAGGCATTCTTCGTTGGGCTTGCAGGTTCTTCTGATACTGGGTCAAGTATAAGTAACAATTCCCTGTTTGTACCAAGAGCCGTTTTCATCAATTTTGTAACATTTAATAGCGGTCTGGAAAATTTTGTCTTAGCTGGTAGTAAATAACCACGGGATGTGATAGCAGCTCTTTTCATTAACTGGAAATCGTACATATTCGAAATATTCTCCACCGCATTAATAAGGGACAATTCGCTTGCTATCCTGACTAAGTGATAGCCTGGCTCTATATCAATTACTGACTTTAACTGGTTGATGAAATCATATTTTGTCATGTAATCCATCAGATCTGCATCTTCGTTAGCAACAGATAATATGATAGAAATGGCCGTTTCTACTTCCGGAGGTGTGACTACAGGTAATTCCAAAGCCTTCAAACTACTCGTCTGTAAACCATATTTTGTAGACGTGATATCCATCTCCACATATTTACCAACTTTAGATGTGACAACTTCGTCAATATTCAAATCATCTACATCCGCACCACGTGTAAAGATACGTACAGCAAATACTCGTGCATTCATATCTATACAGGTTAAATCATACCACTCAGACCTAATAGACGATCCAGCCTCTGCTTTACTTAAATAGGCGACAGCTGCTAATTTAGTATCACCCATTTTTAACGTTCTACAATCAAAATTACATCCAATACGAACTTCGGCATCCTTAGGTACAAGCCGGATATCTTTATTTTTTTCCAATGCCTGGATTTTATATATCTCAGCCAGGTTAGCCACGACTGTTATGTGCTGACCCTCAAATATATCCGGAACTACATCATAGGATACCTGCTTATTTAAAAATTCTAATAGCTTCGTATAACTATAGAAGATCTTGTGAGAGTCAAATCCAATCTGAATCCCACAATAATCAATGTCATTTGTAAGCTTCTTGATCAATGTTACATTTATTACTTCGCCGGTAATCATAAATACAATTCTCCTATTCTTTTCTGTGCACTTCTTTCACGTATGTAAAGTTCGTCATATCATAATGTGCCACACCAATAAACCCAGCCCGCAGGGCTAAACATATTACCATGTGCGTCCAATTGACTCCACCGAACATCATCTGCCCTGCAATTGTAAGGAAAATACAAATCCCTTCAATAGCAAGTAGAGAATTCATTTTACAGAAATGTCCTACCTTTCGTGAACAGAATAAAGCAGTGCTCACTAAAGATCCTATTGTGATAATCGATAATCGTTGTGTAATTGCTGTACCCACCCATAAAGCAATACTTAATCCAATTAACACATTCATTTCAGGTTCAACTCCTTTACTATTTTCATAAATGCCCCAACTTCTCTATTTAGCATTATATTATTACCAATGGGAATATCCTCATGGATGTCTTCTTTAACTTCGCCCGTTACCTCATTCACTACAATATTTGCTGCAGGCAGTACAGTTGCACCAGTTGCAACTCGTAAGTACCCAACGGCAAATATTATAACTATAAATAGTATATCCATTATATGACCTCCAGATAATCTGTAATCTTTTCAATATTTATACATGAACTGCCATCTCTATGAAGAATTAGAGACTGACCTGTACGCAGTAACTTATCAATGTTATACGCCGATTTGCTGATTTTACAGACTACTTTTGTCACACCTTTATGGGTCGCCTGAATTTGCATATCACCTTTTTCAAGCGACTCAATAACTAATGGTAGCGTCTCATTAAAGGATGTTAACTCAACATAAGGATATTCCCGCTGAACTCTGCTGTTTTTGAATTTATCGATATCAATCTCAATTGATTGAATCATCCAAATGTCTCCTTATTCTTTTCAAGACTTTTTATCTCCGCTTCCATGTATGTAGCAATATAGTGCTGTCCAAGTGTAAAGAAGATAGCATAAAATATACAAGCCCCTAAACTTTTCACCTCAGAATCATGCATTATAATAAAGACTATATAAGCATTAGCCACCCATATTGCAATGATTGCTGCAATAAACAGAAATATAGTGACTGTACTGATAATAGTTCCAGGTATTACCTCCTTCACAACATACCTAAGTGCAAAGGCACCTAAAAAGAAAATATCTGCTACAGCATTAACACTAACACTTCCTGTATATAACTGCTCCGCATAGACAACACTAGCGAAAGGGATTTTGGTCAGTATCTTCTGCTTAATGTCCAATGTATCGTACTGCATTTTAGCTACACTGGTAGAAAAAGTTGCCGGCACATAGATTAGCACACATACTAAACCAATAATTAAGAATGTCATGAACATTATTGACACCTCCCAAATTTATTCATAAGTGCCTTAATTCCTTCAGCCTCTTTTACAACCTCATCTTTCTTTTCTTGTGGCATATCAGTCTTCATATTCACACCTGCAATCTGGTCCACTGTGACTGTCTGTGCATTGATCTTTTCAGTACTCTTAGCAACCCTTGCTTCACGCTCCCGCTTCTGTTCAGGTGTCTCAGGCTCAATCAATTCAGCAAAAATAGCGAATGGATCTTCCTTGTCTTTTGAATCCTCAACTGTTGTTTCAGGTACAGGGTCAGGCTCTGTCTGGAATTGCGTAGCATGTACAGTCATAGGAGTCGCAGGCAGAACATTTTGAGCCTGAACGGCTGTAACTGGAATCTCCATAGCTGGCTGCGAAACATAACCTGTTGTTTTAGGTAGAACCCTCTCAAGCAATGCCTCGATAGCATCCAACTTAATAGCTTCAATATCAACCTCTGTTACGATTAATTTTGTTTCAATACTATCCCAACTGTCCTTGTATTTTCGAATGAAATTACCAGTAAATGAAACATCTGCACGAACTTCCTTAGGTACACGGATAAATGAACAAAAGTTAATAGTCGCAGCCATTTGATGCAATACACCGCATAACTCCTCAATATCCTGTTCCAACTCTACATCAGTTACCAAGCCTAAGAACGGCGCCAGAATATTCAATGGCTCAGGTGCCACCTCTCCAAAATACTCAATTGCTGCATTCTGCAGATCACTAACATCTAACATATTCCGGATAATCGTATAATCATTTTCAAACCGATCGTTCAGTATAACAGCTTGATCGTAAACATTCCTTGACAGATATATGAAACCTCCATCAACCTCAAGCATCATACAGTTTTCCTGTGCTATATTGGTTTTCTTTGTCCTGAATAAAATCATAGCAACTTAAACCCCTTTCATATAATTTTAATAAAATAGCTACATCGCTAAACTTACCTCGTTCTACAACAAATACTCTGTATATCAAACATAAGCGTTGTGTATCAATTGACTTAGTAAGATTTGTAGCCTCACCCGTCTTGAAGTATGTACACTTACTCTCCATCAGTTTTTTGATATTGTTAATAATTGCATAGAGTGTTACATCATTTCCAAAACTTGCTATACATTTCTTTAATGAACTTTCACGCCAACGTGCCAACCATAAATACTGTAATAAGACAGTTCTTGGATAAACAGTTTTATTCAAGATAAAATAGGGCTGGACCATTTTCTCAGTTATTGTATTAAATGAACCAAATTCTGTATACAATAACCCAGCCGTTTGCTCCATCGTATCTGTGTCATGGTCTATTGATTTATAGATTAGTAGCTGAACTCCTTTTGCAAATAAAAGATTTCGGCTGCTACACATGCTTTGGAAAATTTCAAACGGCTTTACTTTCTCTTCCGTGTGTATATGTGTATCTCGCATTGTCAAGTAGTCTACCTGCTGTTCTGGCAGATATATACTGATACGTAAATGCTTGTACTTCTCTTCAATAGCCACAAAGTCCTTAACATCCTGAATGTTTATTGGTTTAATACCAATATCCCACGCCCCTGTTAGTTTCACAGTCAATGTGTTAGCTATCTTGTAAAAACTACTAAAGTCAGAAAATATAAAATCATGATTCCCGACTTTAGTAGTTTTTGTGATTGGTATAATGCTATACATTATTTCAACCTTTCTTGTTTAGCCTGCTTATTCTTACGATATTCTCTACTCAACTTCATAATATTGAACACATCAACATCCTTAATCTCAATATTATCCATATAAGCATAATAAACTTCCTGAAACTCAGCAGGCATTGTCTTAGCTTCTGCCTCTTCCATACTGATTAAGTCAAATACAGAAATGTACTCATCTTCAGATATCTCCACGGCTTTCTGTAATTTTCCATCAATGCAAGCTATCTTATCAAATGGTAAAGAATCAGCCTGCATGATTCTCGTAATTGGATCACTATTATACTGCCTGACCAAATCATTAATAGGAAATTCTTCATCAATGTAATCTTTCAACGTCATTGTCAATATAACCTCCATTCATACTCTGAAGCAGATATGTTAAATCATAACCACATTCCTGCTTCTTTCTTTGTAACTCCATAACCATAACATCTAACTGTGATGCTATGGTCTCCAAATTTTGTGTCATTTGCTTACTCTCCTGGCATATTATCAAGCTTCTTTTTCACTTCTGTCACAACCCATGCTTTAAACTCATCAGGCGACATAATCGGTATCCCATGCGACAATGCAACTTCAGCTTTACCTCTATTAGGAGTATCTTTTTCCTGAATAAGAGCGGCAACACCTGTAGCCCGCTTATGCTCTGCAATACGAATGTCTACCAGACCGTCCATTACTTCATTAATACACCCAATAAAGACATTTCGGTTATCGTAACCTCTTATTGTCCCAGATAGCATGACTGTGCAGGATAGCACACATTTATACTTCTGAATCTTAGGCATTTTTACATCGACATATTTGAGCCCTTCATATAACAATTCTTTATTGTTATCTAACAACGTCCTATACTTGCCCTTATAGCCTGCAAAAATGTCATCTAAAGTTTTGTAAGTGTCAGTAACCTCACCCCAAGAAGTGTCAACGCCCTCAATAAACGACAGACGTAAGAATGTGTAAAGTGATATCCTTGGCTTTTCCTGCAGAATTTCTGGCAGAGCCGCATAATGATTTGTCAAGTCACGACTCTTAACAATTTTTTCTGCTGTAGCTTCACCAATACCCTTCACTTGTAATATGTCACACATACCAACAATTTTTAGTGCAAGTTTGTGATAACAATAAGGATTGGCACAACGTCTTTTTGTAATACATCCTTTATCGTTGTAATAATTCTCCATTGGACTTCCACACGTACAAGTATCTTTAAGATTATCTTTCAACCAAGCAGGCAGATATAAATCATCCGCCTGTTTAACCCATCCAACATAATTTGGCATTCTAATTCTCCTTACTCTACTATCACTTCTTCAGCTTTCGTAATTACCCTTACACCATTGCTTAATGTACAATAAGTAATTCTAATAACCATATTCCCAGATTCATTAATAGCAATATAACGATCTGGTGCTAACGTCATAAACCCTTCATTACCATCAGCCATAAAATAATGAATGAAACACTGCATACCTCTTGAACCAATTTTCTCATAATCGACATTTACCTGACTTGTCACATAAGTTAGATTGCTTGAGTCAGTACCTTCTGGTATTTCAATCTCATCCAGACCTAACCATGTTTTACTCTTCAGCATTTTAAATTCATCAGAAGCGGAATCAAGATAAGGTACTAATTCCTTTTCATATAGAGCCTTCCGTTGCTCCTCTGCTTTTGCAATCAACGTCTCTGCTGGTATTTCATTGAACTCGTTATCCTCAATTTCATATCCGGTATAACCTGCCTGTCGCAACGCCTCAACTTCTTCATCCGTATAAGCAAACATATCAACAAAGACATCTTCTGTAGAAGCAATCTCTGCTGCTTCTTCGTCTGTAATAATATCTGACTTAGAACCCTTTTTAGAGCCAATTGCGATTGCAACAATCAACAACACAGCACCTATGATTGCAACGACAGCCAGTATTTTTGGATTAAACACCAACTTCTTTCGTTCAACATCCTCGCCATCCTTGTGTTCTGGCTCATCATTGTCATCAAGTGGTACATCGTCATCGTCTAATAGGTCATCAAAATCATCTGTAGGGTTGTACTCCCTATCCTGCTGCAGGATATCTTCATTCTTCTCTTCTACTTTCAATTGATTACACTCCTCTCAACTATAAAAGGGGTTACCTCTGTAACCCCTAAATAACATGTTTCTTTTCTTCTTCCTTGTTGAACTTCAAACGTTGATAGATGATATTATCTATATCATCAGGTATGTAGTCTATTTTGTATTCTGTGTTCTCTAATTTCCCTTGTGTATAGAATTGCACTCTATAGAAACTAGAGTTCTTATGCAACTCCTTTACAGCTGACCTAATTGCATCAGCTGACACTGGCAGATTATCAAAATCCGAAATATCTATTGCCACAGAATTTAGCATGAATGTGCAATACGACCTCTTGTACTCATGCTCAACATGCTGCTCTTCCACAATGACATCCTCTTTACCTGAAAATTCATCCTCTTCGTCTTCATCAGGAAGAATTGCCTGACCATTCTCATCAAGCTGGATAAACTCTTCAATATCATCAAAGCTCTGAATAAAGTTCTTGTCCTCTTCTTTGTCAAGATCAACAGTAAGGTCTTCAGGTAATCTTGACGCAGACTCTGCCATATAACGCTTTGTTGCTTCAAGGATTGCTTCAGTATGCTCAAACTTTTCGTCTTTCTTGATTTTAATAGCAATCAATGTATGAGTAAGTTCCGGATGTGTTACATGTGCTGCTACGGCTTCCGGTGTTTTATACTGCTGGATTAAATCGTCCATGTACTTCTTGAGACGGTTATTGCGGTAAGCAGATAAATCCTCAAGATACCACTCAAAAGAGCTATCCATAAGACGCTGGACTGTCAAGATCCTATCCCCATCCTTAGTGTAGTGCTTACTTAACTCTTCCATTTCACCATTCACTAACATATACGCCTCTTTATGTTTACCTTCTCCTACAAGTTCTTTACAGAGACGCTTGATTATCAGAGGTCTTGCTTTCTTTTCTTCATCACTTAGAGCCCTCGGTGTCTTAAAGTCAGAAATTTCTGTACCTGTTATAACGCTTGCCTCTTCTGCCAGACCTTCCCGTTGCAAATCTTTACTGAACAGCTGGAGCATCTTACCTCGCAATTCTTTACAGTGCTCCTGCATAGACATGGCTTCTTTCCAATCATATGCATCATTATATGTGTAATAATGCAGCAACCTTGTCTTGTTTTTATCCCATGCTTCAATAATCTCATCCCTGAAGTGCAGGTCAAGCTCATAGGCATCAAGTTTTCCATCGTACCAGGAATTAACCATAGCCGGCGCTGAATAGAATGGTGGTGCGCCTGCAATCTTCACTTCCATACAAACTTTAAACATCGTAATGATTTCTTCAGGCGGAATACTTTTATGAGACGAAACTAATAATTCATCATGAATAGGTAACATTACTCTCACTAATGGTAAATACCTGCCACGTGATTCCACTAGCTCATCCCAACCCTTTTCGTGGATATAGTCCATTACATTACATTGACATATTTTAAGCAGGTCTGCTCCAAACCCTTGAATAGGGAAATTATTAGCAGCCCTTTCCAAACTACTTTTTCTCTTCTCATCAATTGTTGGATCTAGCAACTCTGGGAAGTAACGACGCCTACCAAATCTCGTTTTCAAATAACCATATGTACAAGCATCATGTTTATTCTTCTCCACCTGCATTTTAATATACGGAAAGCCATTGTAAAATCCAGTAATTGACTTTATAGCATCCACATAATCTTCTGTCGTATAATCAGGGCCTTTAGTCTTCTTTGCAAGACCATAAGCTGACATCATATACACGACACCAAAGTTAGTGGACTTACCATTTCTCCTTTCATCTGCTGATATTGCCCACACAGGCTTTTTAGTCAAGATTGAGAGGATAGCTCTGTGTGCATCGACATCCATATCGCTTTCAATATTGATTAAGTCCTGCTGTCCTGCAACAAATGGCAAGATTCTCAACTCTACTTGCTTAAAGTCAGACGACCATAAGTTATAATCTTCAGTGTCAGCTGCAATAGACATTTTCATCGCATCCGAATACTGGTGAGCATCTGATGTTGCACGTCCAGTAGCAGCACCACACTGATTAAGACCAAACTGTACTCTGTCCTGTCTGGACTTTCTATCAATTCGCTTCAAAGCACCTAATTCCTTAAAATGCTTAGCATATGCTGCTAAAACGACTAAGCTTGGGTAACGGTTAGATGCCATATCCTTACCCTTAACCACTACTTTGCCATTGAGGTCTACAATATCCTTATATTCTTTTGAATCTGTAGCTTTAATTCTGCCTGCTTCGATAATTGCATTTAAAGCTATATTAGATGTAGACGGTGCACCTGTTTTAGTCCTTACCTTTATAGGTGCCCTCAAGTTCTCATAAAAGATTCTACGTCTAACATCATTAGAGTTAATGTTTGCAGACAGTTTATGGAACTTTTTAAAAGTATCTGCTAAAAAATCTACAATATACTGTTCATTTTCAATAGCTTTTAACAGATACTCCCTCAATGTTCGCATACCATAAAACTCCATTTCGGCAGTCATACTAATCAGCCTGTCCTCTAAATCAAGTATACCCAGTTCATCAACTGGCAGCTCCTTTAACAGATTATTCCAGACACATATAGCATTTGCAGTATCCATACAAGCATAGAGTTCTACGAGCTCAGGTGGTAAAACGTTGAATTTAATATCCTTCTTATTCTTAAATATTTCATCAAGCTCCAGGAACTTAACCTTACGTATCCTGGCAGCAAGACTTTTCAAAGCATGAGTATCTCTTTTAAATACCGGATTAACAAGAATAGACAAAAGCATAGAATCCCCATCTGCCCGTAGGTCTAAGAACTCTGGAGCATGCTCTTCCCACTTCTCATCCCATTCCCTTGCATAATGGGAGTTTCCGACATAATGCTTACTCTCCTTCCATATTCCTTGTTTCTCTACCTTAACATTGTGACCAATAATCTTAACATCCTTTGGCTGATTATTGACTGTTTCAACAATCTTAGTTAAATAGGAGATAGGCAAATTATATGGAAAGTTTAACTGCCTGAACGGAAAATAAGTACCTTCATTCTCATTCCAAGAAAGAACAACACCAACAAGCACATCATCACCTAACATCGACCAACCAAGACCTGTAGTCTCTAAGTCGATAGCCTTTACTTTTGTCGGTGCATTTTTCCACAGTTCCAGTCGCTCTTCAGCTTCCTCCATGGATAAGACAACTTTCGTGTCATAATTCTTCATATGCTCTAGCGGATACTTTGCCTTCAGATATTCAACTGAATAATAATCACCAGTAGATTTATCAACAATATGACGGTCTGTTAATTGCCCATAATCTTCATACAAACCATCATTAATTGGAATGGCTTTGCTTACCATTTTGGAGTTTATGCTATCAAAGATAATTGTAGCTTCTTTTGTCTCATAGAACTCCTCAACTGTATAACCAGAATCCATGACCACATACCAACGAAGACCTAACTTAGGTGCCTCTTTTTCCTGCGTGATCTTTATTCTCCCATCAACGATGTTCATTTCCTGTTTCATATTTGCAGAAAATGTAGATGCATCTGCGATTGTCCTAAGTATGACTTCTACAAGCTTTTGATCGCCATTATACTTAATTCTACCTTTTATAGCCAAATATGCAGCATCACAAGTCGAGGTATCAATCGTGTTATATTTCTCAAGATTTTCAATAACATCAAATCTTGTGAAACTCGTACCATCGTCACTCCAAACAATCTGGTATGTTTTATTAGACTCGTGTAAATTGAGACTTCCAAACTTTTGCACGACTTAACACCTCCTCGTTATAATAACCATGTACACTCACCGTAATATCCTCATCTGGCACTGCAACATATAAATAACCATCTGATTCTAGGATTGTCTTGCATCTCTGTGCATGTAGAGCATCAATAAGACTATCACGTAACTTCGTGTATGTATCTACCATCTTCCTAAGCATCAGTATTGATATAGGTGACGTACTGATCTCTTCATCAAATAAGAAAATCTCACTAAGACGATTGTGAAATGTAGCATACTCTTTATAAAAGTACAAAAGTACAACTGACATCTCTTCAGTCTTTTGATACATACCTGCTGTTAAACAAAATGCCAATACTCTATCTTTTTCTGGTAAATTCTCCCCGAATATCTGTGTCATACCATGAATCAAATCAAACCTAACAATCACTCTATTTCTTATATTTGCATTATTATACTCAACCAAATTAGGGACTACAGGAAACTCAAATGGTGTTAGCTGTAATTCCTTTTCGATATGAACGTACTCTAATTCTATCGTTTCCATCTTTGATGTACCTCGCTATATCATCAAATTTCTCGCCTTCTGGTAACGTTTCTTTCAAATCAAACCGCATTCCAATATCAATTAAGGTCTCTATGTCAACCATAGAGACCTCACTAATCTTAAACACTGGTATTTTCCCACACACCACGACCACCTCTCTTCCAATAATCCATAAAGTCTGAAATAGACATATACCTCAAGTAGTCACTTCTAAAATCTTCATAGAGTATGAGATAGCCTGATGTACTTAAAAGAGCTATTGCCCCTGGTATTACCTTATCCATCGAAAATGGTACTGCAACGCCGTCAGCATTACGTAGAACTCCATCGTCAACTTCGTAAGTAATCATTCTTGTTGAGCAGCTCTTATCAATATTTTCCTTATAAAATTGTAGAAACTTCTTGACAGCTTTGGGTTTATCAACCCAAGAGCTTCTTTTCGTTCTAATGATATTCAATGCTATAGCTATATCATCCATTCTCGTCTGGACTACAAATTCTGCAGCATAATCATTATCATCTTCTGTAGCTTGTTTGGCTACTTTTAAAACTTCTTCCGGAGATAATGCATCAATAATATTACGATTAGCATAACCGTACTCTTCAAGGTATTCCTCATTTGACATGATGTACTGACATACAGCAGAATCAATAACCTCAGGTGTATACTGTGTTGGATCTTCTATTGCCAAATCTAAACCAAGTATAGTACAGACACGTATCAGTTCTTGTGCAGCATGATAATATCTGTCTTCTTCTTCACCATTAATCCAGCTAACCAGCTTCCTAAAGATTGCACCTGTATTATCCTCAACGACAAACTTAGTTGTCAGATTACCATAGCTATCTACCCTGTAGACATCAGCATTGCATATAAAGCGCGGGCGCAACTCCACCCCTACTTTTTCAAGCTTCTTTGCTGCAATAACAAAAGACAATAGGGATCCCTGATATTTAAGAGAGCCATCGAATAGCACCTTTAACAGATAGGGTAGTTTCTTTTTAGCATCCTCAACATCATCCAAGGAGTAATCTTCAACTTCTTCAATCACGTCTGCCGGTGAAACAAGACCATCTTCTTCATCTTCCCACAAGTCAAAAGTCTGAATCTGTGCACTCTTTGCGCCATCTCTCTTAAACCGGTACCCTTTGACTATGTCTGACACATACTTTATAACAAATGCTTCATCAATATCTTCCATTCTAGTGTAGTAATCTGTAATCTCAGATGTCTCCTCTTCTCTATCAACACCATCATCATTTGGACGTGCTTTTTCAGCTACAAAATCCTTTACATTACTTCTCACTATATCCTGCACTGTAAAATCAATAGTGTCTTTGTTATTATTACGCAATAGCTCACGGATAAGATGGTACTGCCCACTAATAGGGAAAAATGCATCTTCCCCTGGGATACCCTCTCTCGATAAAACATCCTCAATTACTGTTTTACACGGGTAGGTTAGAACTTTATTTGCAATATAAAACATGTTAAGACTCCTTTAATTCATTTTTCAAAACTGCCTGAATAACAATTTGTATCTGAGGACCTAGTACTCTTGGAACCCTATACTCCTGAATATCTTGCTTCAATTTTGTAATAGGGTCGTAGGGGTACTCTTGCAAATACTTGCCTGCAATCTCCGTTGCATTCATCTTTAGAATATTGTCACTTTTAACATTTTGATACATTCTTATAACTTCTTGCCTAATCATACTTCTCCTTTTAGAGATTACTGAACCAATCATCCAGCGAAGGCTCTTCTACTGCCTTTTCATTAACAATATTATTAACAAACTCTGGCTTACTATCTTCAACTTTTTCCGACTTATTACTGGAAACAAGCTGATTAAACAGGTATTGCATGTCATTAGACATAATACCTGTAAGCATTTGAAGTTCCAACACTACTTGTTCCTTCTGCATATCACATAATCTCCTGTAAAAGTGAAATCTCCTGCTTCTGTATATCAGACAACTTAAATATTAAATGATCTGCTTCACTATCCAATTCATTTACGAATCGATTAAAAAGTAGAACATCTATATTTTTAGTCTTTTTCTGGTTATATCGTTTACAGCAGTTGTAAATAAGATTCCGTTCCTCATAACGAGATGGATCAAAAGCTCCTGCCTGTACTAGACAATATTCCAAACGAATTGCTGCAGATTCACATTGCTGTTTTAAAAATTCTATCCTTCTCTCATCTACGGCACAATTCTTATTAAACTCAGTAGTCAGATTTGTTAGCGCCTTCCTCACAGCAGAGGCAACAAAGTATGTGTCAATCCGTTCAAGTGAATCAGCAATTTCAAGCATTTTTCCACATTCTTGCTGAATTTCCTGTACTGACGTTTTAACCATTTAATCACCTTTCTACATACATAAGAACATCAGAAATATCAATCAGCTCATTTGTGCAACCTATTGGGTGCACATTAACTAATGAATCTGAAATTAATGTCTTTTTCATAGACCAGTCAACTAAGCTGCACTTTCTTAAATATAGGCAACAGATATAAATCTGGTTGTTAATAATTGGCTGTATATGTCTGAAATTCTCTGGGACTAACGACACACAGTAGTCCTTAAACACCTCAGCTGATTTAGTATGGTGTGCTAAATCAGCTATATCTATTTTTGATGTACCAACAATCATATGCCTACCTGCTTTGCAGCTGTATTTCCTGATATGATACAGCACCTAGTAACAACTGTTCAGCAGCCAACTTGATAATACCATCTCGTGTTACATTTGCCGTTACTTTTACAATGCCTGAATCTACTTCCATTACACGACCATAATCATACTCTAATGTACCGATATACGCGTTCTTTGCTGCAATAACACTATCACCTTGGTACAGCCGTAAACGTAAAATAGAGTCTGCTGTCGAATTTGTCACCACTACATTACCTGATGCCGGGATGATTGTATTACCATCTATTAATGTAATAGTCTTACCAAAAGAGTCTTCAATACACAATCTCTTAGTAACATCATCAACAATGTCAAATGCTATCCCCTGCTCATACATTTCTGCATATAGAGCAACACCTTTAGCAACTGTAAGGTCTGGTGCACAATCACCAATAACTTCCTCAATACCTAGAGCATCTAAAACCATTTCTTTCAGATAAGGACAATTTGTGGATCCGCCAACAAATATAATCTTAGGCTCTTCACTAGCTGGAAGGTTGTTTGAAATAACATATTGTGTCCTGCGGATAGTCTCCCAGAAAACATCCTTAACAATCTGTTTGTATCTTTCAACTGAGAGCGTATACTTCATTTCAATACCAAAATCAGCTAAATCTACAAGAACGTCAGACCGCATCGCCTGTAAATTCTCTTTTGCATGGCGCATCATGTTCTTCAGCCTCTTCTTATTAGCAGTATTCCTATAACGGATAGGTATCTTTGCAACCTTAATTACCTCCTCTACAAGAGCATTATCAAGGTCATCTCCACCTAAAACACAACCATCTGTAGCGATAACTGTGTAATTACCTGCCCTTGCATCAATTATTGTAATATCAAAAGTCCCTCCACCAAGGTCATAAACGACAATGAGATCCTTCATATCACGGCAAACATACAATGATGCCGCTGTTGGCTCGTTAATCAAACACTTAACATCCAGTCCAGCCATATCAGCCGCTTTATTAACAGCTTCCCTCTGTGAAGTTGAAAAATATGCTGGTACGGAAACAATAACATCTTTTACAACCTCATTAGTCTGCTTGCTTGCCTGATCAGCTAATTCTCTCAATATAATCGAAGAACAAACCACAGCCTCTTGTCCATCAGCGCCAATAGACATGTCTGTCTTATAAGATGCAACAATATCTGGAGAAACTTCATCCCTTTCTACCTGTTTCTTCTTCTTGATATCTACATTTGAAGATACCAAACCAGAAAACAACTTATCGCCATTTCCTATTAAACTGTTTGTCGTCCCTAAATCAATACCATAGACCATAACAATACCTCTTTCTTCTAAATATAATAGGAGAAGTACAACTTCTGACTTCTCCTGACTTTACGTACTGCTAACTATTCTTCAATTATATATGACGCACAGCCTATGAATTTTTCGCACACCATTCATCAGCTGAAGCTTTTAATAAATCATAGATACCTTGTGGCTCTGCATTAAGTAAGCAATGGCTCTTGTATTTCGTAGAATCCAAGTAACCATCAACTGCAATATCATGCATAATTGCCTGAACTGTCTGCATATCTGCACAGACCATAATAATCGTATCATAGTAACACTCACCTACAGGCAATGATTCAATAGCTGCACATGTAAAGTGTATACCAGGAAGATCTGGAATCTCATCGTATCCATCTTCATTAATTAACAATTCCATATTTGTAACGGCATCCGCAGATAATACCTCAACAACGCTTAACATGTTTCTGTCATCTACATTTTTATATAACAATCTCATTTAACTTACACTCCTATCTATCATCTCTCTGTACTCACTATACTTTCCTGCCCATTTTTGCTGCAACTCATCTGTCTTAGTCTGATTTAGCACTGCCGTAGCTTCTGACCTTATATCAAAGGCAATAGGTGCACCAATCTGTAAATTCGAATCTAAGATGTATTGCAAATTAGTTACACTAACCTGCCTTCTTGTACCACCATTATAGACTACAGGTTTAATGCCGACTTTCATAGCATTACCATAAGCACCATGATTCTCAAGATACTCTGTAACATAGGACTGCATTACTTCTTCCTGCCAGTGGCCTACACGAATAGCCAGCTGGTAACTGCTATTTTCAATAACTAAGCCATCATTTGGTATATCATAATTCTTATCTACCCTCTCCATAAGTTTCATAGCACTACAAAGCTGAGCATAGTTATTTACAGTCCTTCTGTATGGTGTCGTGAAACCATAAGATGTAAGAACATCATAAATGTCACCTAATATCTCAGTATCTTCTGACTGAATATTAAATGCAACAAACTGTAGATATTCTGGTCTATTATTACTTAAACAAGTAACGACAGAACTTCTCTGGGAAGTATTCAATGAAAACTCAATCAAAAACAACGGCCACTTACTATTAGGTATGACAGCCTCTCCTGTGACCTTGACACGACCCATTAAGGGAATCTGCTGAGGCACAATCATACGTACAAGATCTGCATTTAGCGAATTGCCACCTCGTCCACGGGTTTCAGCTGAAATTGGCTTGCCATTGTAATAGTTAACCTGAATATTCCAACCATCTTCCTTGAACGACAATCTCGATGGGCTTGAAAGATATTTAAAAGTATCTTCAAACTCAGTCATTGTGTTAATTGACCGTATAGATTCAGATTTATGCTCAAACTTAATATCCCTGTACAAATCTGTACGACCATATTTTTGAAGCAACTCAATAGGGCATGGATCATCTGACCAACTACGCTTTAAGTACTCATTATCTGGATCTTCTTGCCGTACTAAATCTTCAACATTTCGATACTCAATATCATCAATAAAATCCTCGCCAATAGCATAACACCACCTTGCTATGATATAGCGATCTATATTACTCATTACCATACCGTAACCTCACATTACTAAACTTTCATCATATCTGGCTAAGGATCAATCCTTAACCAGTAAAACATCATAATTTCCAACGACAGATCTCCAGCCAGCCTCTATTGTATACTCTAATTGAGCCATGCTAGATGCTTTGTCTATGTCATGTAATAATTGCACAGACCCTACATCTTCTCCTGGATTTAACACTATAGTATCAATCACTGGCATGCCATCTTGATAAAGCCTTAGACTTATAGGATAGCTATTCTCTGCAGAATTGAACATATTTACAGCAATACTACTATCCCGAAAAGACATAGAGGTGTTATACGTTATGACATGATTCGTACGTGGAACATTAATAGTCATAACCAGCATGAGCACTATTGCTAGTAACACTATCATGTGTGGTAAATATGAATATCTTTTGACTGTATGCACCACAACACCATCTATGACATTGGATGATTTTATCTCTGTATGCGCAGGCATATCGGAATATCTTCTGCCTTTATATAAATAGAACTCTACCATCACTTAACCTTCTTTAAACAATATTTCAGGGTTGACAGGATTTCCGTTGATGTACAATGCTAAATGCAGATGTGGTCCTGTTGTCCTTGTTCCCGTATTTCCTGAACGTGCTATGATATCATACTGCGAAACTTGCTGCCCTTTCTCGCATAAGATCTCACTTAAATGGCAGTAATAAGACCTGACGCCATTACCATGATCCACATTAACATAATAGCCACCAGCAGTTGTATAACCGGTCCCTATAACAGTACCATTAAATAGAGCCAAAACATCAGTACCTACATTTGCACGTAAATCAATCCCACCATGATATGAGACACTAACACCAGAAATAGGGTCAATCCTATTGCCGTACCCTGATGTCATAATAGATGCTTTTCCTAATGGATAAACAACATTGTAGACATCCCCAAGTACTTTAACATTTGATGCTTCCTTATATGTCTGCTGTAGCTCGGAAACCTCTGCTGTTAGCTCATCCAAGGTATCATAATCCGCAATACGTTTTTCAGATAAAGAGAACTTATCATATTCCCTCAAGAGTTGATTCATTTTTGACAAGTTCATCTTATAAGCTTTATCAAGCTGTACTAATGTCTCCCAATCCTTATCAAAAGAAGCTGAGATTTGCTTACTTATTTCCAGACTATGCTTCGATAGTTCTTTTATCTCTTTACTAATCCTATTTTTCTCATCTGTCTGCCATTGCAAGGCTGCCTCTAATAGAGCATTATGCATTTCAGCGTCATTGACAAGTTTCTCTGCATCTGCTAGTTTACCCGCTGCTTCCAAATATTCCTTTTGAAGCAGACTATAGTCATCTAACTGTGCTTCATTGTAAATAACAAATAAGTCATTAACTGTATCCATATGCTCTTCAGCAGCAACTGCTGTAGTTGCTATACTGAAAAATATAGCAACTACAACAATAGCAGACATTATACGCTTCATTCCTGTATAGCCAGTGAATTATGGATTACAGTAAGATCAACATATTCTTCATTTTCATTGATGCTTGCAACATAATTCACATGCTGGCTATTAAACTCATCTACTTTTCCCTGCAACTCAGACATATTAACTGTCGTCTTCTCCAGTCGTTCAACAATTGTTAAAAGCTCCTCTGTAACAACATCAAAATAGATTAAAATATCCGACTGATTAGAATAAGAATCTATATCATCACAATTATTCATTGTAATAACCTTAGATACATTATCCATACTTTTGATATTGTGATACTTCCTTTTCACTTCTGAATATTTATAATTTACAATTTCAGAAAACATTAATAGTTGCTTCTCCTTTCTACATAACCTGGCACTGCAGAACCAAACTGCAATGGTAATCCAAAAGAATACCTGATGATTGGTAATTTCAAATCATCTTTACCTGATGTGATGATAGATCTGGCTATACCCTGCTGAATATCTTCCATAAATACTGTAGAAAATACATCATTACGTAATAACGGCACTTTCTTAATCCCTCTAATTGTATCTATAAAAACGCAATCAGTTGAATCATGACTATAGAACTCCTGCATTGTATAATAGATGCCTGGTTTAAAGTAATCATTACCTCTTATACATATTTTAAAAGACATCTGAGAAACAAGTACTTCAAAGTGCTTGAAGCTAACAAAAGCTTCCTTTCGGTAGATATTAAACAATACCAGAGCCAAATATTTCTTAGCATAGTCTGCACCAAGGAAGTCCAGGATCTCATGCATATCTTTATACCCAATATGTTTCTGGATTGTCTCGCCAACCTCAACATGTTCTTTAAGCTGGGTATCTTCATACACGACTACCTTCCGGTTAGCTAACTTGTTTACAATCTTTCCTTGAGCATTCTCACCCATAATACGGACGAGCTTTGTACCATTACCTAAAGACACAGTTACGATGTCCCCAGCCACAGGCGATATATAATCATAACCAATTGGCTGCCCTACCTTACGCTTATGCTGAAGCCCTGTATATTCTTCGGTTAAGCTAAACGACGATGTAAGGTTTTTGACACCAGCAACACCACCAGATTGGAAGTTCTTCATAATAAGCTGTGTACCTGGCTCTCCTATTGAACCAGATGCAAGAGCACCAACAGGTTCACCAACAATAGCCATTGCATTTGTAGCAGGACTTAACCCATAGCATTTTGCGCAGCACGGGCATTTACATGTAATTGGTGACCGCAGCCTAATTCCAGGCTTAGCATCAAATTTACCACCCTCAACAGAGGCAATATACTTATCATACATAACGCTTGCCTCTTTTTCAGATCCAATCATGTATTCTTCACCAACAATATACTTGCCTACCAAAATACTGATCATTAATGATTTTACATAACTGTTATCAATAGCATCTTCACCTGTTAAGCTGTCACTTACAAACTGCTTCAGAAAATCGTAATCAAGTAGTAGCCCTTCTGTATCACCACAATCCTCAGTCACGATGCTTAAAGGAGAAGTAACATGAGACAACTTTCGTGAGAAATAGCCAGGCCCATAAGTCTCTATGGACTTATCGATAAGACCTTCACGTCCACCATATGCCGTAATGCCATGCTCCAACGCATCAAGCTGCTCTACATGAGAATGCCTCATTATTGTATTGAACGCTTCTGACTCATTCTTCTTAACCCTACCCTTCATACCAAATATCTGCAAGAAGTTTGAATTGTTGCCTCGAGCGCCTGACTCTTTCATTTCAACAAACCCATTAGTCGAACCAAGACCTGCAACAATCTCTTTAGTCATCTTTTCTTCCAGCTCACGGAACTTAGTGCTGTAATATGTTGCAAATGCTTCATCAGTCTCCAATCCCATGTTGTACAATTCTTCACGTTCTTTTATCTCTTCCTCAAATTCCTCTTTCAGATGAGTTGTATCTGGATAATTAACGACTGAAATAGTAGGCGTGAACATCTCAGTGACTGCAAACCCTAATTTTACGGTTTTATTGACTGTGTCCACAAAATCCTCTTTATAATTGAGAACAATGTATTTATTGAACTCTTTGAAGAATTTCTCTTTAACAGGTTTCTCTGGAACATTAGGGTCTGTTGTAATTGGGATAACACCCAATCGAACATTTCGCATTCTTGAAGTCAGACAAGCCCTTATTGCTGCCATACCTGCTGTCTCTGTAATACCATTTAAAGTGACTGTATCATAAATTTTGATTGTGCCTTCCAATACTTGCCCAAGCAATACATTGTAATTTGTGACAGAAACATGCTTAGACTGAGGGAAATCCTCTGCTTTAACAGAACTTGCTTTCCACAACCCATGTATTATTTCTTGTCTTGGTGCGATATGACACTCGCCATTACGAGGCAGAAACACATTATGTACTGCTCCCATCAGCTTTTCAGCCTCAATCTTAGCAGCATCCGTAATTATAGCTTCCAAATGCATCTGGTCACCATCAAAGTCTGCATTAAATGCTGTCGTTGATAGCGGGTTCATGACAATTGCATCACCGTCCGTTGGAACAATCTTAAATGCTCTTAAACTAAGATTATAAAGAGTTGGCTGTCTACCTGTAATAATTACTTTACTTTTAGCAATACGCCTAACTATTGCTCGTCTGACCTCTCTTTTACTGTACCCAAGGCTTTCTGCTTTATTTCCACCACGTTGATGATATTCCTTTACAATATCAACTTCCAGTAATTTTTCTAACATATTGATAGGTACACCAATAGAGTCCAGTGACATGTTCGGATCAGATATAATAACTGATCGCCCTGAGTAATCAACACGAGCACCTTGCATCTTATCACGAATAAGCCCCTTCTTACCTTTTAGAACCATCATTAGAGGTTTATAAGTCTTATCGTACTGATTCTCGCCTTCAGTCATAATGTTCTTTACGCCTCTGACTAAATCCTGGTATGCAATACGCACTGTACTCAAGCTGAGACTATGGTAAGATAAAAGTCGGCTTAATTCTGAACTTCTACGGAATACATTATCATAAGCAACTGTTAATTTATCTTCTTTGTTCATGAACTTTGGACGATACCCAACTGGCAACACTGGTAACACCTGAAGCAACATATCATACAGAACTTGCTTGCTTTCACGAAGACATAGTAATAGGGTCAGTCTGGAATAATATTTATTCACCTTTTCAGACACTATTTTACTTATATTCATTGCAAGCTTCTCTGCATCGATGTCTTCGCGTGGTTTGTAACAATACTTATCAATAATCAACACACCATTGTCATCATCAAAGTCACCATAGTTGTATACATCCATATTATCGCTTATTCTGATTCCTGACCGCTTCAACCCTTTAGCAACGATACCCACCAGGATACTTCCGATTTCCTCTTCAACATCAAGGTTATCTATAAGATACCTGATATAATCGCCGCCTAATAGGATATCATTTGTATATACAGCATCAGCCGATAAACTTTTCGCATCGATCTCAATCCCCTTACTCTTATCAAAGATGACAGAACCTTGTGCAATAGCCATAATATTAGACTTATTTAAAATAGTCTTAATATTATTTCCCTCAGCACCTACTAAGAATGGATTAAGAACAGGCATGGCTAAGTCAATGTATGGACTCATATTGTAAGCATCAGAATCATACATCATTGACTTAGGATTGTTAATCCTGCCACATAACATAACAGATGACACTGAACGACCAACTGAACCTATTGAAGAACCTAAAGATTCAGTTACTGCACCTTCAAGGTTCTTCTTATCCCTATCACTAAAAGGTCGAATAATCGCCATTTTTATACCTCCTGTAGCTCTCTACCAAATTGCTTAAGAATACTTTCCAGTACCGTCTCATCAATAGCAGACTTGTACAATAACTTAACAGACTGATCGTGTTCACCAGCAAACTTAACTGTTACAAATTGTGATAAATCATAAACGACAGACATAGGGCAATACGCACGTTTAGGCTGTCCAGAAGCCACAATATGCAAATTATTACGATAGCTCTGTGCAATAATAGCCTGTGTCTCGCTAAAATCAACAAGACCTGTACCTCTATACATGATAGCTGTAACAATAGAAGATTCCGTTTCTATGATATCTGTCTTACTCAAGAACTTCACAGGATGGTTTGGATAACATTCGTAAGTCAAATGACCATCATATGTATTCACAATACCCTCCGTATCAGAAATGAATGCAATATCTCCTGGCTTCTTATAAAAACATCCGGCATCCAAAGTAAGATCCCTAACAGCTGAAGGCACTCCACCACCCTCAGCAGCTATAACTTTCTTCATTACAGGTATAAGCTCTGCATAACTTTTACTTACACCCTTCGGCTTTGTTACAAAATCCACAAGCTGACTTACATCTGGCAATGCTACATTTATCCCGATTATTTTCCAATGAGGCACTTCATAATTAATTATTGCTGTACGAAGTTCTGAAGCTAACTGAACATACTCAAAATCATGTAAATTTGGGACTGTTAAAATTCCATTCTTCAATGTACAGTCTGCCAAAAGTTTTAAATATATCTGTGACATGAATAAACTCCTAATCTTTCTCTTTATAATAATTAGCAATTCCTATTAGTACACCAACGAGACCACTTCCAGCCATAACCTTAAGTGCACCATTGCCAACTACGATTAATACAAAACATATGGCGCTCATAACAACAAGTAAAATGATTCTTATAACATTCCACTGTTTTATCTTCTTACTCTTCTTATTACATAGCATTCGTGTCAGCACATCAAATGTTGGAACAATTAAAGTTACGAATACCAATATAATATAACCAGCATCCTTCGACAATAAGATTGCATATACTACACAGAATACAGATAATAATGCTGCGAAGATATATTCGAAAATACCACCTGTTTTACACAGCCTTGGTCCAACGCACTCCTTGCTAATTGGCCAGACTAAAGGACAGCCTTCCACAGTTAAACTATCAGCATACAAATGGGATAAATAACCAATGGCTAACCCAAATACTAATGCTTTCGTCACATCATAAGAGGACATGCTGCTTAATATCAAAATAACAAGCGGAAAAAGCAACGTGTGCATAATACCCCTGTGCTTTGTCAAAAATGGAAACCTTTTAGCCAACCGTTCACTCAACGCAATATTAATAAGTATGCACACACCCATAATTGACAAGCAAATTGTGCCAACCGCTTTAAACAGCCCTAAGAAGAAAGAAAGCACCAATAAAACCGAAGTTATAATCAGTGCAATCCTAGACATATATTTCACAAACTTAAATACCTTGTCTTTTGTTCTACCTAACTTAGAATTGTGATGATCTATATCAGGTAGCATGGCACCCATTGGTGCTGTAATCATCCCCAAAGACATAAGAGGATGACCTGTTAATACTGCGTAAGTGACAATACCTGCACCTGCAGCAAAACCAATTGTTTTATGAGTAGATCCTTGCATATAAATCCCCCTTTAATATGAATAAGGCTCTAGTATCTCTACTAGAGCCTTACGGTTATAGACAACTTTCTACTTCGCTGACTGAGCCGATATAACTTCTATCCTTGACAGAAGTGTCTGTACCACCCTCATGATTCTCCACTTTACTAAAAGTCATCGGCTTATAATAATGACGCATGCTATATTCCTCTATAGTTTTATTTGGAAGTGCTCCTTCAAAATCTATAGTAATACCTAGCGCCTGTGCTAAAGCAACAAAATACTCTGTACTTCTCCTGATCCCATACTTAGGATCAACTTTGTAGGCTGATGAGCTATTTAGCTCATCAACTGTTAAGTTATTCCGGGCTATACCATTATCCCCACGCTCATTTTCCATCTCATGCAGTATATTAACAGCACCATACTGCATAAGTGCATCAAATTCCATGTAGCCCATACGCTGCCCACCAGATTTACTTGAGCCTTTTGGCGGACTATTTAATTTAGCAATATATGGCTCTGTTAAATAACCAGCCCTTGCGTGTTCCTTCTTTAAAACTTCATGGTAAAGCTTATACACATAATTTACACCAACGAGGATAGGCGTATCAAAGTAGGTGCCTGTCTTAGGGTTGATTAACCATGCAGTACCATCTTCATTGAAACTGTCCTCCCAATTACGGATTCGTGTTATGTTATCATACAATCTGCTAATGTATTTAGGCGGAAGACCTTCAAACTGTGACATAGCAAAAACAGACTCCCAGTCATCGGTATTAGCCAAATGCCAAATCAAGCTAAGTAATGTGCGGATCTCCTGAATGGTTGCTGAATTGAACGAATCACACCTAATACGAATACCACTGATGTAAGCAACAAGCCCTAAATGGCACTCAAGAACCTGCCCTACATTCATACGAGATGGAACGCCTTCAGGGTTGTAACATAAGTCTAAGAACTCTCCATTCTTAAAAGCTGGCATGTCAGAGTTCTGCGTAATTCGAGGCGTAACACCTTTATTACCATGACGGTTAGCCATCTTATCTCCCTGATTTGTATAATCCAGTGTTACAGTATTTGTGATAACTTGAGTACCTTCCTGACCTTTGCTCTGCTCTGCACTACAGTTTAAAATAAACCCGCGTGCATGTTCCGAGAATCTCTTGTAGTTACCATTTTTAGTCTTACCCACAGAATAACCCATATTATATAACTTATCATGGATTTTCTTATAGTCATACTTATCAACATTGTTCACCTTAATATCTGAGAAATCTTTAGGTATCCTATACCTATCCGTAAAGCAGCCAAACGACATGGTATCATAACCAAAACGCTGGGACATAAAGATACCATCTTCGTAATTGAAACCCTTTGACTTGAAACCAATAAGAGCATTACGACCAGTTGTCATGGCATTATCTTTGGTGTAATTGGATCGAACCAAAATATCGCCAGCTTTTACATGATCGCCCACATTTACGTTTACCGACCGTATAATAACAGCATTCACTGAAGAATCCCTAGGCTTAAAATCATAAACAACAATATTTGAATCGTCATCCATAGCTTCGTCAGGGTTATCGCCATAATAAATAGCGACATAGTTATTCTCTGCTTCAAGGATATAACCATCATACTCAGCATGAATTGCATAGAAGTCTGACACATTGATTGCATCATAGAACGCAGAAGTAATTATCCACGGAATTTCGCCATCCACAAGACCTTTAGCCTGTTTAGCCATACTCAATCCGAAGATGACACGGGCAGAATCATTACCTCCTGCAAATGGTATAGTTTGTGCCGTCAACGACATAGTCTGCTGTGGGTCGCAATTCACATATTCCAAGTATTCAATATCAATATCAGCAACCGTCATCTTTTCCAAGCTATTACGAGCAGGCACTCTTGCAAGTACACGACCATGCGTTCTTATCTCTCTTGTAGTCCAATCAACATCTAGAGCAGATATACTACCTATCCTGTATTTCTCCTCTTCTTGAACAGACATATACACTTTTGTACTATCTACAAATGCACGCTGACCTACATGCTTTATTTTATAATATGGTGTCAACATCTTACCATTTACGATTGTACAAGCAGGTACTTTATTACTAACAACACCCATTGTCTTACCTGATGGCGTCTCATAAGGACAAATCCTATTAAAATGCCCCATAGACAAGCTATGCTGTGAACGCTTAATGGCATTCTTATCCGCAATGATTGTATTAATCTTATTAAATGAGCTATAATATGCTATAGGGTTCATTTTATCAATGATATTAACAACCTTCATTTTATAGAGCCTTTTCCACCACATATCTGACAATTTGTAGAACATGCTCTCCATTTTATCAGGAGATGCAAAAGCACCCTTAGCTGTACGATATGTAGATAAGAACTTAGTTTTGATAATATTCGTGTACTCGTCAACTATCCCATCAAAAGCTTTATGGAATAACTCATTTGCCTGATTAACCTTTTTTCGCAAACCTAAATCCCTATCAGCAACAATATCATAGTCCAAACCCTTACGAAGGCGATCATACAAAGATATCATCGCCAGGAGATCATATGCAGTGAATGTCTTGCTTGCAGGTAGGATCTCACCTGATTCAGTAAGGTATACATATTCATCAGATAAGCCAGCTCCAATATCCTTCTTGCGGAAATGCCTGTTGCCAACAATAGAGATTTCCAACGGTACATCCGTCTCAACAGATGTTTCTGGTGTCTGTTTGAGCCGCACATCTGTATAGCCATTATAAGCAAGCATTTCCAAGAATCCATCTGTTACCATAGTATTTGCTGGTATAACCGGGCATGCGTCTTTTTCAAAGTAATAGTCCTTACTGATAAACATACCATCCTCGCTAGGCAACAACCCTTCAAGACATGAAACAATTTCTGTTCCTTGACGAATAACAGGCAGAGGTATATTAGTTGCTGTACACTGACCTACCATATTAGGTATATACTTAATGTAAAGCTCATTTATACCACTTTGCTTAATCTTACGCAATACATTCTCAGTCACTAAAGTACCTACTTCTATGACTTCACCATTCTTTAATTCCACAGGTTCAAACAATGTCTCGCCTAATGCCCTATCCAACGAAAATACCTCATTTAGCCTGTCTCGTACAATTTCTACGCTGTAACCATCCGTTTTAAACTTCTGCAGCAGCTGTTCAACTACAGCAGTTGGCTTAGACATTGCTCTCCATTCAAGGTCTACATCATCTTTAAAAGCCTTAGCCAATTCTGCAGATTTCAATTTCCTGAACATTGCAGCACCGTCAAGACCTTCTTCTGCTGCCAGCCCAAATAATATTTCAGTTGTCGGCACTGAGCCCTGACCAGCCTTAGTACTCATCTTACTGGAACTCTTAGAAATCGGCTTAATATTAAGATAATTACCACCTTTGGTAATTATCTTAAGCTCATCGTCTCCATACGTAATGTCATCATCCTGCACAAGCTCACTGATTAGAGCATAGGTTTTGCCTTCCCGGTATACTGTCCCGAACATATCCATAACTGGAATCTTAAAAATCACGAATGGCTTAGATAAATCCCCAAGACCTATGCCACCAAACGTTACTTCTAATGACCAATATGCATAACCTTTATAATTTTCATACCTGTCATTAAAAACCCTAGCTGACTCTAACCACACAGCACTTTCACCACTGGCGGTCAATACTGCACTTAATTTATCAATCAGTTTCATGATATCCTGTGCCATGCCTTCATTTACATACTTCATATAAGACTTATACATATCACATTCCTGATACACATAATTCTTTTCAGGATAGGGTACTTTGCTAATACAAAGTACATCATTTTCTTCATCAAAAGAGTACATAGTTTTCTCCTTATTCGAAATACTCTAATACCTCAGAAACATAATCTGCATCGCCTGCGTCATCAAGTTCACCACATACAATGTTAGATTCAATAGCAACTCTATTCTCTGGAATAAGAGCACCCTTGATGTAATCACACTCACCGCACTCAAAGTCAGTCACAAAGATAAGACCATCTTCAATCTTTATGATACCTTTTACATCTGAAAATGCCGGATCATTGATATGGTCAACAAGTGAATCAATCACGTCATCATTAACAGCCTGTAATTCAAATTCTTCAAAACCTAATAATAACTCTACACCAAAAGAGCCGTTACTCCTGAATACCTGGAAATTACCTCTGTCATCTTTGTGTGCAATTAATGGCATTAAATCACCATCATCTGTAAATGCAATTCCTACTCTACTAATTTCATTAACCTTCATAAATAAAATCTCCTTTCAAAAAAAATGCATAGAAACTATTTTTCCATTTTTATATGTCTACATAAGAATATTTTTTTCGTTTAGAAAGGAATATCACTAATCAACTCATTCACAGAGTCAACAAAACCTTTCTGTGTCCAAATATAAAGTAGATGATTGCCTTTAACTTTCAAATAGTAATAAGCATTATCTACTTTTATGCCTGTATACTTATCCTCCACGTCTACCTGTAATGATTCATTATCCTCATACTTATCTGAAATGTTATTGATAAGCATTATGTAACAACTCTGTGCAGCCTTATTGTCCTCAAACTCAAAATATTCAGCCTGTGCATATGATGTTTTGTAAATTACAATTCCATCATCAGCAATTTTGAGCTTAGACGTATCTGGGTGAACAACAATATAACCGGACTGCTCCATCCATGTACTCATAGACTCTATTGACAGCACATCAGGCTTCCTGTCAAACATAAGAAATGGGTCATACTTTACTATGACCCAAATAATAGTGAATGTTATGATTAGAGCCGATACTAGCAACCCATCAAGAATAGCTATTAACTTGCCCCAGCTAGCTTTTTCATAAATATCCTTTTTATACCAAAAGTTATGCGTAATAATCATACCTCCTTAACATCTCTACCTTTAAATTTAACTTGATTTGCTTTACTAACCTGCTTACATAGGAGTTGGATAGCCCTATTGCCTTACCTATTGCGACATCATTCATATCACAGAAGTATTTTAGGTATATGATTTGCTGACTCCTCTTAGGTAGTGATTTTATACATTCATGTAAAATTTCAATCTCATCATTTAAAATTACTGAATCTTCTATATTACGTGAATATGGAAGAATCACAAAATCAGTGAATTCAGAAACCCTTGCATAATACCTACGTTCAGCGTGCTCTTCCCTCCAATAGCTTCTTTTAACCTCTGTTTCAATCTCCAATGATGTTTCTATTTCTCTGTATTCCTTTCTCAAGGTGTCATAACATTTAAGCATAAGTATCTTTCCTTTCCGAAAGATCTCATAGCTCAATACCACCTCACTTTTTTATCCGAGACCAGATAGTGAAATAATGCTTTATCTAAAAGATATAATAAGTCACTATTAGAATATCCCTCTAAATTGTACTTATCAAACAGGTACGACTCCTGGATGAACCTTCTCCTTTCCTTAGAATTGCCTAGAATACATTGCAATTCCTCTTTATTCCCTGAATTTACTTTACGTCTTATCTTTACTGCATCCTCTAAGGATATAATATGCTCAGCATTGATGCATACTTTATCCTGCATCAATACCGGAAGATAAGAGAGTTCAATAGCAGCTTTGAAGTCCACCCTACCACGTAAATAACATTCTTTAAGCGAATGACTAAAGTAATGAACCCTGATGTACCGACTGATTGTCCTCTTTGACTTACCATACTGCTTAGCTAATATCTCTAGGGATGCTTCTACTGCTTCCCTCTGATCATTTCGATACCCCTGATGCTTCAATTTTTCATTTTTCATATATAGCGTCTCTCCAATGTCAATAATATTTTGTCTATCCATATACTACCTTCCATCATACCATAGTTATTATAGCTATAAGATTCTTTCTATCTTTGACAATGTGCAGTGAGAAGGCTGACTATTTTTCCTTCTCACTGTAATTAGACACTTATCTTGAAAAGTTGACTTAATACATCAGGGAACTTAATGAACCAATTACTGTAGCGAATACTGTAAAATACAACACTGCTACTATAATACTGCCTACAATCATCATAATAAGCTTAGCTGTTGCATAATGCTTTCTTGTTGCATTGTTTTTACTGCGCATCCAGACAACAAGCATCACAATATTAAGACATGGAATCATCATTAACAGCTCCATTAAGATGAACCAACCAGTAGATACCTCTGTGGCTGACTCACTATTATCAGTCGAAGAACCATCATCTAATAGCGGCTCTTCAACCTTTTCGACAGTTTCTGTCTCAACTTTACGCTTTTCTTTCCTCTGCGGGTGCTCCATTTTCACTGGTTGCTCCTGCTGCGTCAACACTCTCTGTCCACAGTTACGGCAGATTATTGCGCCCTGCTGTAACTCTTTCCCACACCTCTGACATACTAACATTTCTAATCCTCCTTATTTTTGCAAATCTTACATATTCTGGTCATTGTGCCATCTTCCTCTTTAAAGATTTCGTATTCATGATCTTTAGGTGGTATAGTCTCACTATCCAATTCTGTCCTGCACAAAGTACAGTATCTTTTTCTCAAGCCTGTCTCAGTACATGTTGGATCAGACACAACTTGCCAGTCCCCAGCGGAATGGCTTAGTGACTCTAATTCTTTACGCTCCAGATAGCCGCACTTTTTACAGGTCCTGACCTGTACACCCTTGACCGTGCACGTAGGTACAGTTGATGTTGACCAGTCACCAAACTCATGACTCAGCTTAGGTACTTCTTTTGTTTCTTTCTTATTGCAATGCTCACATATTCTTGTCTGTTCACCAACCATATCACATGTTGCTGGTTTTGTCACAGTATATTCGCCAAAGACATGAGAACCAGTTGCTTTTAACACTTCAGTCTCTGTCTTTTGGCAATTCTTACAATATCTTGATTTAGAACCATCTACAGTACATGTTACATTTGTAATATTATAATCTGACCAATCATGTCCTGTCGCAGCAACATTCTCATAACCCAGCACTACATTGCACACGCTACATTTTGTCTCATTTATTCCATCCAGCTCACACGTAGGTGCTTGGATGCAAACAACTTCAGTTTTATGCTCTTCCCTCCCAAGGCAAGGACCATCTTTTACTTCAGGCAAACTTTCCGACTCAATTACAACTTCAGTAGAGGCTATGCTGGTGCTCTGGTCCGTATCTTCTACTATTTCTGAGCTAGACTCATAAGAAAAGCCAGGATCTATAGATATGTTAGTTAATCCTGGCTTCTCTACATCATTATGCTGTTTTTCATTTTCTTCTGTCTTTTCTGGCGTCTCTTCCCTGATAATGGTTGGTTCTGATGATGGTTCATCAATAAATACTTTTTGCGGTATGCCACCGCAGGCAGTGAGTAAAGAACAAACTACCAGTATGGCTGCAATGCTACCTCTCTGCATAGAACCCCTTTCTACACATAGGATACAATGTGATTAACAATTTCGTCAAATTCTTCACGTTCTACATTAGCAAAGATCAGTTTGTAATAAATCTCATCTTTACTGAACAAAAATTCACCCTCTTTTGCAGCTGCATTATATGATTCTTCGCACTGCTTACCATTAACCTCTGTGTCATGCTGCCATTCCTTGAAATAAGATGAAATGTACAATGGCTGACCGCACATTTCAACTGAAATAGTCTTGGTCGGATCTTCGGTACTTGTCTCAATATATTCATAGACTTTTCCATTAAGCACGATTGCACTGCGTGTATACTTATACCAATCGTCTAACGTAGGTGCATGAACACCAAGCTTCTCATATACTTCAGAATCCCACTCATAACTTGCAGGAGTTTCTGTAACTGTCTCTTCTTCTTTTTCTTCCAAGTAATCTTGGCTAGTAGAGGGCTGCTCTTCCTGTGAAAAATCAAATGATTCAGTTACTGCAGCCTCCTCTGTTTCAGATTCCTCTTTCTGGACTAGGTATGCAGAATAACCTGAACTATCGCTAATATGAATGTCTGCTAATGTCTTCTTAGGCTTTCTTTTAGCTTCATCTTCGCTGCTTTGCTGTTCCGTCGTCTCTAGCTCTTCTGAATAATTGAAATCTATATTTTCTTCAATTTCAGACAGGCTAGTCTGTGGTTCTGATACTACCGGCTGTGAACCACATGCACTGAATGCCAAAACAGACAATCCCAGCAGTACAATTGTTTTTACTTTCATACTATATCTCCTTTCTTATACTCAGATGAGAAGACGTATCTTCCCATTGGCTCTCTCATAGATATAAATTCTATCAGACAACTTCTCCAAATCATCAACGATTGCATATATCCTCTTTACAATCTCACTAAGACCTTCTAATTGTTTGTTTTCCGTATATGTATTTTCTTTTGTAATCATTGCCTCATGCACACTGGGTATAATGATATACAGATCAGAGTCTAACTGCTCTGCAATTGTACCTAGTACATCAGGATAAAGTATAGCACAGGCACCATGAATCTCTGACATATTAGACAACAAATAAATATCTCGTTTCTTAGGCGCATCATCCAATACCTCATTTTCAATTCTGTCAAAAGTATACGGCAACAGCCTCTCCATATTGAAGACAGCAACCTGCAATAAGTCTTGCAAACTAACTTTCCAGAATTTAAGAGTCTCATATGTTATCTCTATTCGCGATATATACTCTGACTCCACATCAATGAAAATATAGAAATAGACAGTCATATCCAAATAAGGCAAGTGCACAACATCAGCATAATGATCAAGATCTTTAGATAATGAATAACATATATTGCCTTTGACTGATTCATAGTCACGGATATCAATATTGCGGCTCTTCAGAATATCTATCTCAATCCGAAATCTCAAACTATCCACCACCTGCGTTAAAACATCCTGCAGATCGCCTAGCTCTAACTCACTTATATCTTCTTGAACTTCACAAGATGTAGATTTCACATTTCCATGGATATTATAAATTATTGTAACCTCTATCACATCAGAACAGTACACTGATAAACTCTCTACATCTGGCATCATTTCTAAAATACCGTCCTTTATAAACTGTTCTGCTACTTCTTTACTTATCATCTTCTTTACCCTCCAGTAAACCTTGTTCATGAAATGAATAATAACCATCCCCAATTATTATATGGTCCAGAAGAGTAATACCTAGTAACATGCAGCCTTTCATCAATTGCTTAGTCATTGTCACATCCTGCTCAGACGGATTTAACCCGCCAGATGGGTGGTTATGTATTATAACTATTTTAGACGACCCAGATAAAAGGACTTCTCGGTATAAACAAGCAGTACTGAAAACTGCACTATCTTCACTACCTTGTGCTAATTGAATAATGCCCTTTACTCGCAAACTGCTATGCAGGAAGAGAAGATATACCTCTTCCTGCATGAGTCTGTTCATGTATAAAGCACTACTACACCAATCAGCAATAACCTGAGGATTGTTACCATATATTGTATCAGTTGATTTTATCTCTTTCAACTTCAACAACGCAGGTTTATCCTCTTCTACTACTAACTTATAAAATGCTATATCCATTACTTACCTAGCTCAAGTGCTATGTCAAATTCATAACCCGCCTCTGCAGCCTGGATAGGTGTCTCAAATGTCTCAATGATGTCATAGGTATCATCAAGTTTATCAACGTATTGATACATCTTTACACCATCTTTCAAATAACAGCCTACAAATCTTTCGTGCTGAACTCTTGCACCACCAATTGCAAATGAATCAGTTGTTCTACCAAACCCAGCTGGCAATCCTGACATATATACCAAAGCACTTGTCTGATCTATTGCATTGGTACCCACAATGTCAGTATAATCCGCCGGCACGTAGATAGTTTCAGTATTATGCCACTGCATAGCTTCACCAACAGCTTTTGTAAATGCATCCGATATCTGTCCATTGATTATTGTTTTCACATCTTGCTCTTGAATAGAGCTTGGACGTTCAACAGTCTCTAAAACACCATTACGCAGCCTTTTGCAACTTTGCCTGGTCATATTAAGGGCATAGTAATCGGAGCCATCTTTATAGAAATACGGCTGCTTGATAGAGAATACAATGTCCCGTGCCCAATTTGCATTGATTGTTGTAGGCGACCCAACATAATAACCATCGTATGTTGCAACCACAAAAGCTTTGCAATATGTAGCTGTTACCCATGCCCTATTTTCAGGTGTATCGATCAGACCCTGACCCTCTAAGTACATAGAACAGAATTCATCTAGTGCAACTTCAGGGTCACAAGATAGATACTCCCAGTCTCCATAATCCAGCTGCAGGTCTTTTGAGTCTTCTACCATCACATCAACCGCAGCATCAATTGCATAGTTGATTTGCGTGTCCAAGCATAATCTGTGTAGCTCGCTATAGGAGTCGCGTTGATACTGAACAAATGCAAGCGTGGTCATTACCCATGCCAAAATACAAATTGGCAACGTAAATGTCTTAAACCTATCCATCCTATCTCACTCTCCCTACAAGCCTGATTCTGTCTGAAACGTCTGTCGTGCCTAACAGTGCAGTAGATATCATCTGTGCACTGTTAACACCTACAGGCTTTACTTCTACGATTATCCGGTCACCTTGATTGAATTGCGTAATATCATCAGCGTCTATATAGGTGCTGTAAGTTTGCCCAGGTGTCTTTGGATCTGGCATTACGCACTTGACCTTTCTTGTTATAGTATATTTGTAATATTCAGTTGTAGAAGACAAACTCAATGAATAATCATTCAGCATATCTTCTGTTAATTGTCTTGTATCTATTACTGTGTCAATCAGCTCTCTCGTATATGACAATGCTTCCGACTGTGACCTCGTCCACTGCGTTAAACCAATATAGTACTGAGGCGTGACAAACAGCAACAGGGCAATAGCTATAACAGCTATTGTGCTACCTACTACATTCTTCATGTTGTACCCTCCTATGGTTGCAGAATAAACTGCCAGTATCCATTTACACTCGTATCAATACCAAAGCCATACATGTTGTCATTTGCTGGATCAGAATCATTGTTCATATCCGTTATGATATCTGTGTACTTAGGATCATTTGTCTGGTACACGTAAATAACATCAATGATGTGCCAATCCAACATGTTCTTTAGCTTGTATCGCCCTGACGGTGAATACACCATTGCCAGATGACTCCCTAAATCCGACTGGAACTCATTGTCTAGCTTTAGAACTGGCGAGTCATTTATTCTGATTGCTCTAGGGTATGGTACATTTAAATCAGTATTGGACAAAGCCATCATAATAGCAGCGCCAGTCTGATTTTCCAAATCCATCATAATACTACCAGCAGCATCTAATGCAGTCTTATCCTCATAGTCCTTAATAATTGGAGTAGAAGTTTCCTGCATTAGCGGCTGCATAAGTATTACAGAAGTGCCTAATACAACGATAAGGGATACAAAGCTCATCCATTCATGTGTTACACCAGCAGCCATCTATTCCACCTCCTGTAATTTGAACGAGTATTGTCCATTCATCCTAGAGATTGAAATACTGTAATGTGTACTGGGTTCTTTTAACAGGTAATCAAAAGAATCATCACCAGTACTATCCACATGTAATGTTTTTATTGTCCCATCTGCCCGTGTCACTGTGACAGTATTAACTGCTGTGCTTAATGACTCGATGGCTTTATACGCAGTAGCTGATGTTGTGAACTGTTCTGCTGCTAAATTGTTTAAGGTCACGTTACTTATATCCTGATAAGCATGTATTAACCTGTTCCCAAAATAATTTAACAAATCAGTACCAACAATCAGAAGCGTAGTAACTGTCACAAGTAATGCACCTAACATTGCAATGTCTACAGAGAGTCTAGCCTGTGCACTAATGTCCTCAACCATAAGCTACCTCCCACAAGACCCATTGCAAGGTTTGAATATGACAGACACCACTTCGCCATTTGCATTTCTCTCAAGATCAGAATCGTATAGTGTATTCTGGTTTAATAATGCATTGACGCTAGCAGCCTTGTAATCAGTCGCAGAATTCCCCGTACTCCATACAGCAGAGGTACCATTTGTTAATGTTACCTTCACAGACGGAAATCCCCTGTAAGATAAAATAGCTGCAGTAATATCCTGTGGATACACATGTGTCTCGTCATACTGATTGAATGCCGTGTAATCCCGCATATCTGCATTTATTGCTTTGTCACGAGCCTGCACACTATTCATCATCAACACAACAGACATGATTGATATGATTGGTATTAAAATAGCTGCTTCTAATACAGCATTAACACCTGTCATTAACCATTCAATCACTGGCATAAGATCATCTCCTTCCTTTAAGCTTACAGAGACTTATCTCTGTAATGACAGATGGGATCACAATATAACCCCATCCGTTTCTTCTTACTTAACCTGAGTAAATCTAATACCAACAACAGTATTGGTCTTATTCTTAATGAGCTGAGCCTCAAAGATACCGGACTCCTCGATGAACTGATCATCACCATTAAGGGTTGTCTTCTTCTGGTTGTCGTTATGTTCAATTGCTGAGTAAGCATCTGTTTTATATTCGAAGATATAATACGGCTGACCTGATTCACGATGCTTAGACTGTGAGAATGTATCTTTGCCAATTGTGGCTACCTGATCATCACCAGTACCAGAAACTGTACAATCCTCAATCAATGCACCATAGATATAATACTTATTGTCTTTAAGCGCATTCTTTGTGCCGATTACAATAGCATTATCACGTGTGGTATATAGCGTTAGTGCTGTCTTAACCTCCACACCCGTGACACGCTTATTATTGTACTTCTCGTATTCCTGCATCTTAATGGCATCCACACCTGACTGAAGTGTAGTCATACCTGTAGTCACAATTGACTGTGCAATTACCATAATGTTCAGAACAACAGCAACAAGAGCTGCCAGTGCCATGACTGTGACACCTGTTCGAGCCTGTGCACTAATATCCTCTGCCATGTTTTATTCCTCCTCTTGAATAGACAGTTAATAGTTAGCACACCACCCTTTAATTCATTTCGCCTTTTACACTATTCAGTTTTCATAAGTTACATTAACGTGTTGATACAAAAGTAAAGAGTGCAATACCCACGCCAAGTGTAAATAAACCTGCAAGAACAGGCTTAACCGTATGTGTCACGATAGCAACGATCATACTTACTATACCGAGCACCATAAGGAAACCACATGTGATGATTACAAACCACAGAAGTCCCCTCGAACCTTTGGTGTTTTCTCTTGAAAGACCATGCTTCCAGTTATAAACCAAATCATAGAAAAAATCTTTCATTAGTTTTTAATCTCCTTTCTTATAGATTTCAATTGTATTTCATAATCATCAGTAGTTTTTGCTAATACAAGCTTTCCTCTGACGACTACTTCAATTCCATCTTCCAGTGCATATAACTCATGAGCAACCTTATTAAAGCCCACAATCAAAACACTGAAGAGTTTTCCTCGACCATTATCCATGCGGACTACAGACGAGAACACATGCTTCCTAGAAATCCCAACAATCTTAACCGTATTCCGGGATTTTAGGAGTATTCCATTTATATTGACAGGTAATGCATCTACCGGTATGAAGTCTATATCATCTATAAACTCATACTGCATAATAAGAATTGCACAACGCTTGAAGTTCCTCCAGCAGTTAGTAAGCTGCCAGCTCTTCATTCGGATAAGATCACCAGCCTTTATCTCATCACCACTTGTGTAATAAGCTGTGATTTTAAAAGCTCCAACCTGTATTACCAATTCCTTATATACTGTGGTATCTGCTTTGAACATTTTGAATTCATTACCTGTTACTTCTAAAACCTGCACATCTACAGTTCCCATAACAAGCTCCCCTATCCAACGCCCATTTCAGATAACGAACTTACAAGCTGTGTATAACCTAACAGAAGTACAGGGATTACAAACTCTGCGTAGAGGGCAATGGTTAAAGGTGCATTTGCAAGTGATCTCGCAAACTCCTTCTTTGCCTCCAGCTGTTGGTTCTGCAGCATCTCATTGATAGCCAACGAATTTTGCTTATCCAGTGAAATATCCCTGAATGCATCTTCAATTGACAAATCATACATAGCTTTCTCAAGTTTCGCTACCAGACGTTTTATATCTCTGAGTGATACACTGTCTTTTAACCGGGTCAGTGCTAATTCCGGGTCGGAACCATACTCAACATAGGCATATTGGAACACAGCCTTATGTACAGTTGATTCCTGTGCCATCCAGTAGAGGCACTTCCTTACGTCATACTTAGTGGACTGTAAAGTTATCATAAGCGACTGGAGCTGCATGGCATCTTCTGCCGCTTCAAACTTTACAAGGAACTTTCGAATAGCAATACTTGCCTCTGGGGTAAACCATCCCAGCACACCAAATAGATAAATAAAAATAGGATAATACCACTTAAAGCCAATCCTGTAGTATCTATCCCATTTTGTACTTAGCCTATCTACCTGCTGCTCTATCTCCATGTCCTCTAAACCAGACACTCGACCTTTTACAAGATTACGAGCGACGTCATCCTCTGGTTTTTCTTCTGAAGTCATGTAAATATAATCGACTTCCTTAATCTTGTTATAACGTTCCTCTGTCATTTCTGTAGTGTAATTTATGGCCGTCAACGAACCATAATTATTCCACAGCCTGCTTTTGGATAACGCAATAAAAGAAATAAGTGAGACAGTTGCAATGATTACACCTAACCCAGCCATTAATGGTTTCATCGTATAGATATACCTCATGTCTTTGGCTGATAGGGAATCATTTAGACGTTTCGTCCACTCTCTTTCAGCTTTATACGTTCTAGGTGTGATCCTGTCCACAAATGACCTGACTTTCCGATGTTTACTGAGTTTATCAATAAATTCGGACTTATCAATTACATTTACCACAGAAGGTCTTCTGAGCGCAGAAATGACATAATACGACAAACAAGTCAGCAACAGTAATGCTGTCTTAGCAATAGAACCATACATACCATTAAGGTAGACTGACGTACCCGGCATGTTTGTCAGTAAGAACCACTCCAATATAGGAGCAATTACAATACCAGTTAATGACAGGTTTGCCAGTGAACTGAATGCAATATTAATTGCCCTCAAATTTCTGGCTTTACTGTCTGCCTCTAATCGTAACGTTGTCATCTTCTGCACAAACCTAGGCATCCCATTTTCATCATGAGAGTCGCCTTCTTCAGTAGCTATGTAGCAAGTTGTCATCAATGAACTAAGTATTCTCAAAGGCACTAGCTTCTTATAAAGATACATTGCCTTTTCCTTATCCTCAGCTACTAACACCTCATAGATCTGTGTGATCGCATGTTCCAGGCATTTATCCCTCTCACAAATCTTTACGGCTTTTGTAACATCATCGACCAAGCTATAACTATCTGATATACTCTGGATGGTAAAAGATGCCTCAAGTGTCATGTTCTCAATCTCTGCATCACATGCCCTAGATACAGTCAACTGGTAGTACATATAACCTGTCAAAGCTGCAATACCTGTAAGGACGGGGTCACGCTCTACAATTAAAGTAATGAGTGGTATCAGCAAACTTTTCGACACTGCGTTTGTGAATAACTTCACTGAAGTCTCCTGCAACTGCTCAATATCAAAACAAGTCAGCGAGGAGTACAACTCTACGATATGCCGGAAAGACTTGCGTGTCAGAACATTGTTATATAAGAAGATATACTTCTTGGATATAGATGCTCTGTACTCAGAAACATTTTCTTTCATCTTCTGCTTTCGCATCATAATGATTGCGACAGGTATAGCTAAAATGAAAGGAATAATTGTTACCATTAAGTTAGCTGAAGTGACCATTAGAACACCTCCTCTTGGTAGAGGTACTTCTTATTAATCCAGTTATCTAAGTAAAACTGTAAGAATTCCTTTCTATCCGATTCTGGAAGATTGTACAGCATCTTTTTCATCATCTCTTCTGTGTACCATTCATTAGGCTCATAAGACATTGTTTCTGCATTGAATACAATAATCTTTCTTGATGTGAATCTTACTCGGTCAGTTGTACGTGTATAGTACTCTTTTGTAAGCATAGTGTATGTCAACCAAACCTGAGCAAGCTGAGAAGACTTAACATCCTCATCAATTTCACTTTTCAGAATAGCTTTAGACTTCTGCAGAAGATCTGTAATCTCTGGATAAGGCTCAAGCTCATCAAGCTTAACAATTTCAGAGATGTACTTAAGAATACGTTTCTTATCTTCAGTAAAACCTAAATGCACATTATGCTTGATAACATCCAGAACTGTAGACATAGCCACTCCATGATCATGGTATTCACCACATGCTACAAGAGACTGAGCAATACCTCTAATCAAATCTTCATCATCCTTACCATGGTGAGAGAATACTGTAAATGCAGATGCGATAAGACAGAACTGAATCATACGTGCTGCAACAATATCCTCTGCAACCTCACCTACACAGGATACCCAAGCATCAGTCTTCTTAAGTAAGTCCTGCAGGTTAGCACTTGTAACATAATCAGTAGGTTTTACGGTAAAAGTATCTTTCCACGGATACAATTCACGTAGAGCCAGCTCAAATGACATTTCGAGCACACGAATGTTTTTATCCTCAATGAATTCAAAAGCTGCTTTCATTAAAGATGTCTTACCAGTATTCTGCTGACCAGTGAATGCAGTTGTTTGTTCTGCTAACATAAGAAACTTAATCAGCTTAGCTGGTAACTGCCAATTATGAACATATGGTTTGTCCAAAAGAGTCTTAACATCAAATGCATTGAGTACGAAGTTACGCTGTGAGTAAAACCAGGATTCGCCAGCACCAGGTCTAAGTCCAACTCGACGTGAGCCATCTGGGCCGTCAGTAACCTTATAAGGCTTCTTCTCAGTCATAGGTGGGGCTGAACCATAAGATACAAGCTGATTCTCAATCTTGCGCATTTTCTCGATTGTCTTAAAGTCTAAGAAACTAAAAAGAACCCAATTAGCATCAATCTGCAACCAAAGTGAATTAGTCGCACGATATTTAGCGTTAAGGTTTCCATCAATCATATAACGTATTGAACCAGATGCACCAAAATGCATACCATCATATTTCTGTTGCATCAGAGTATCCAAAATTTCTGGACCAGTCAAACGTGATTCATAATATGCTGCCAGTATATCCACTTCTTCTGAGTAAGTAAGTAACTCTGTATTAGGATCTCTGTTGATGATGAGTTCCTGTTCAAAGATGTCACGCAGCTTTTGAGCATCAAACTCTCTTATACTGTATGTACGCAGCGGAACCTGTTCCCCATTCTCCCATTTGTAGTCTGTTACTTTCCGTTTTTCCGTAATATTGTATTGTTTCTGTAGATATGGGATGACTTGGTCACCATGAACCTTAGTAAGCTTGTAAAGCAATACTTCCCATGTCCAATAAGCATCCAGAAACAGGTAATCTTCCAGATTAATCATTTTGGCTATTTCTTCTTTGTCTCTGAACCGCTTCTCTGTGAAATTACGAGCTAGTCCTATAACAACATCCCTTGCTGCTGGCAACCCATAGTAAGCATCAGATATAGAATCATTTATCAATTTACGGTTCATGGCAATAACTTCATAATTGATGTCTGAAGTTAGAACAGAGCCATTGTCCCTTGCAAGGTCCGCCACTTCATTCTTGAAATCAATAAAACTTGAGTCAAGTGTTACACGGCTATAATCCTTAGCATCTGAGACTTGTTTTGATCTAATGTGGTATAACAAAAATGTTACACCAATAAGCACAATAATCAGCGCAATGCCAATTAGAGTCTTGGCCACTCAGCAAACCCTCTGATATACTTGTATCTATCCGTATCAAAAAGTGCCTGCATCATTTCCAATAACTTCTGACGCAATGTAATAGTTTCAGGCTCGCCCTTGATAATGGATGGGATTAATGAATCCACATTACCTTCGTAGCACGCCTTTACCACTGCCTCATTGTACGGCAAGTATATAAAGCTTCGCTTAGCAATACCAATATCCTTGACAAAATGGTTCTCGCTTACCATGTTGAGAGGATAGTTCTGACAGATAAAAATTGTTCTCTGTACACAATTCTTATCGTACTCCCTCGTGTATTGCTGTAATTTAGCAATAGACTCCTTATTCGGGTTAAACACATAAAATATTGCACCACATTCCATAAGTGCATAATGATTCAATTCCGAATTTAAGTCACCCTTGATTTCTACGATAGCCAGTTCAGAAACAACTTTAGCTAAAGTCATCTCGAACAGTTTACGTAGCTGCCCTTCTTCCAATCTGGCATTAAAGAGGTTAAATGCATACGTATTGTAAGTGCCGATTCTATCAGCATAACGTATGATCTCTTCCCCTTTTAAGGCTGCATTCTTCATAAGTGCATTGTAGATGTTAGTATTGTTCAAAGCACCTTGTGCCATACCAATATTACACTGAGCATACATACTAGAAGCATCCCCTGTAGACAAAATAACGGACTCTTTATCCTGGGTGGCACTAAAGAGTAAGCCAAGTAACAGGCTAAGAACACTTTTACCCGTTTGACCTTCCTGGTTTGTTATGACTGCCACTTTCATTAGTTTGTCTTATCTCCTTTCTGAATAAATTAAATTGTATATTCAATACTTCGCCAAACAAAGTATAGAACACCCTAGCTAGTTTCTCATCTACTGGCTCAAACTGTCCAAGTCCCTCAAGATTTTCCACCATATTGTAACTTGGCAGAGTCAGATCAAACTCCTTGACCTTCTTTTTCCTCTCTGCAGCTACCATATCCCTAAACTTCTGCTCAGGATCATAATCCTCAGGAATTTCATTTACAGGCTTCTTTGAGTGTCTGTCTTTTGGTTTCTCAGGTTTTTCTTGGACTTCTCTCCTTGCCCTGCCATTTCCATAGTGCAAGAAGAAAATATTCTCATTGTCGTCCTGTTCCTTATAGAGTTTAATGTCAGTATTAAACGATTCACTGGCTTTCTGACCAAATAACACAATCAACTTGTCATACTCAGTAACTCCCATATTATCCATTATGATATAGTCATATTCATCCATAACAATCTGATATGTCTGACAGATTTCGTCAGTTGCACCTGTCTCATCTACTAAGACTGCAATATTCTTGAAAGTAGAGTATTCTTGATCATCAATAACCCTTCTGACATATCTATTGCTGGTCATGACCAGGACACTGCCATATATACTGCAAGCCTTCATTAATGGATATAAGACCACACGTGAGTCCATCTCGCTCTTTATTGCAATTACCATAGAACTTCTCCTTTACTCCAAAACTGTCTCATCACCAAATAAACTACCACCTAAAGACTCATTCTTCTGGCTGTCTGTAATACTAGGTGACGTATCACTATTTAGAGCATCACTTGCTTCATTAAGCTCCTCCGATGCACCCTCAAGATCAATTGCATCAGTGCTTGTTCCTGATGACTTCACATTACCATTTGTATCCTCGACATATTGGCTGGCTGCACTGTTAATAGCGGATGCCTCTGAAGAAATACCACTGCTTAATGTACTACCATCTTCCTGTGATACAGATTCAAGCATATAATCGAGCTGTGTACGCAAATTACTATTAACACAAAGAGATACATCCTTGATATTAGGGTCTACATTTACAACGGATTCCATTTCAGACCTTACAGGGTAGAAAGCCACAATTTCGTCCTCATCTACACCTGGCTCCACATATTTACTTAAGTATAGGTCTGTACCATAGTTATGTGTTAATGCATAATCTTTTCTGGCGCTTGTCCACAATGCCTCCTGTGCTGCTGTAAAGTCAACTTTGACAGTATTTGCTTCCAACACAATCTGTTTTACACGTAAATGCTGTGTAACTACAAAAGTCTGACCAAATGGGAACGATATCTTGATATCTACAAAATCGCCAACTTTGAGCCCCAATGGCAAATAGTCAAACACTAGGTCCTTTTCATGCAATGTTTCTTCATATGCAACATCCATTACCATAGAAGATGTAATTGCAGTTCCTGGCTGGATATCAACTTTGTACAGTTTACCATCAATTGTACTCACATCCCTGATAACATCATCTGTCATGCTGGACTCCGGAACAGTAATCTCAACAAAATCATCCTTAGATATAATATCCCTTGTGGTCACAGGTGCTGCAACTGTATAAGCAGTCGTAACTGGACCGATAGCATCTATAGCACTTTGTAGCGCCCCATTCTGTTGAACTAGCGTTTCTCTTTCAGAGCTTACATCTTTGTACTGTATATAAAAGTAAACAGTACCTGCCACACCGCCTATTGCAAGCAGAACAGCTAAAATTGTTAAAAACTTCTTCATTTCTTATGAATTCCCCTTTCTATGTCCTGGCTAATATCAGCCATAATATAAGCAAGGCAATCACCTTACCTACAAGTGATGTAACATCCATCTTCTTTGAAGTAAGGATGTCAGCACTTATATTTGCTATAACATAGAGGATTCCTGCAGAACCTATCATATGAAAAACAATCAAGTGCTACCACCCCTTTCATTTATCACCCATAGAGTTAATTCTTCCTCATACTGATTGAACTTCCCATTACAGTACTTATAAATATCAGAAAGTTCCAAATCTTTTACTTTAACCCTAGCTTTACCTATTGTTTCAACGTTATTTGAAATAGCTGTTATATTCTGGTCCAGCGTCATCTCAGGATTTAATATGAAGTTACGTGCATCTAATTTAAAATCCTCAATATCACTAATCAGTACAGCCTTATGAGCTTTCTTTGATACCTCTGCTCCTTTAATTCTTATACCTAACTCAATCTTTGCAATTTGGTACAGATATAATAGAATGCAATATGCATCAGTAACATCATCCGAGCAGGAACCAAGAGGAGACCCTATATCCCTGAAATAAGCTAAAGACCCTTTGCCAATGTCTTTAGCCCTATACTTAGCAGGTAATACATGAGACTTCCAAGTCCAGTTATTTACCAGAGTAGGTGTTATACCAAAATTGTCCTGAAAGAATGTGATAAGAGAGGCGAAGATACAAGTTATTTTGAATCTTGACGAATGGACTGTCATGCCAGTCTCCCTACCTTTAGTAACTTTGGTAATGATATCCTCGATACCAACTATCCGGACATTTGCACCTTTTAACAGAACTTTCAGTGTATCCCTGTGGTCTTTGCATAGGCGTAGAGCATCATATTCTGTCGTACCATCTTCCTTACCATTAAGCTCAACCCAATGCAGTAGCTCGCCTGACATATTGCCAATAGCAATACCAGTATTTGACTTAGATGCATCAATACCTATTGCAATATCTTGTCCATCAAACAAAGGCATTGCTGGATGTACTATTTTATTATCAACACGTAGTATCATAACTTTTCCACCAACTTATAATGGCAAAGACGAATAGCCCTAGGTTTTCTCTTTTCACGTTTAATGTAACCGCCTACCTCAAGTTTCTTAATAGCCTTAGACACATCATAGCCGGATATATCCAACTTTTCCGAAATCTCTTTACGTGAAGGGGCAAACCCTACATCGATCATATAAGTTACAAGATATTCATAAACATCCCTTGCATATTTGTCATCTAATACGTTAGACTGATTATTCATAGTCCATTTCTCCTTTCTTATCCCATGTACGTAAAAGATCCTGCAAATCTTCATCACTCACAGGAAACTTTGACATAACATAATCCAACTGCAACCATCGTTCAACTGTATTTGCCTTCAAAATACAAAGATTATATAGAGTTTTAGAATGTATCCTATCTTCATTAACAAAGTCCAAGTAGGAATTGTTATCACGGATGATTAATGATTTATCAACTTTATACAGCTCGCATAAGGAGTCCTCTGCCTGTTTACGTGTCATCATGTGATAATTCTTCCTATGTAAATCTACTACATCACCACCACAATGGCAGGAGCCAAAGCAACGCCATTTACCCTTCTCATCAGAATATGAAAAGGATGGTGTATCCTCCTGATGGAATGGACAGCATTGTTTAGGGTTTTGTAACAGATCTACGTTGGAATCAATAAAATCTTTATAATACTCAGGGATACTTGGCAAACGCCCATAGATAGATGCACTCATACTATTACTCCGGTAAATTCATAAAATTATCAGCTGCTGGCACTGGTTTTAAGACCTCTGGCGTCCTGACAGTCTGATAACCTGTCTTGGCTACAAGATGAGCATTAGGGTCACCTGATTCTCTCAAAATATAATCCTCCATGGCAATAACACTTGACAATGCCTGATTACGAGCAACCTTATTCTTGTAAATACGAAGTTTATCATTACGGACAACAGCAGCCAGCGCCATAGCCAAATCATACCGGAAATAATCCCAGTCCTCCTGGCACCAGTTCTCTTCAGTTAAAGTTACAGTCATCTGCTCTTTAACATATTTCTTGAATCTGATTTCACACACGCCTGATGTTGCACAAAAGTCCGGTAATATATCAATGACACCATCAGCAATATCAAACACAGTGTCTTCACTAATTGAATCATTCAGGAACAATGCCGTACCAGAATAACCTACCTTGTCAGCTGGGATAGCAGATACATCTAAAGTTGCAAGATATTTACTATCTCTCACACTTCTCCAGTTCATAATCATGCCTCCTTTGCCAGAAAGTCATCAATGTGCTTTGTAACACTTTCAAACACGACTTCCTGCATCTTATTGAAATTAACATCAGGCCTCCATTCATGAGTCTTAGCATTAGCTATTAAGTCCTTGAACAGGAGCATAAAGATATAGCCAATTGTATTAGCATATTCTACGGAATAGCTAATCTGGTCAATTGCCAGTGCCTTCAATACCTTAATTTCTCTCACAGTCGCCGGACACCTTCTTGCAAGAATCCCTTTACTGTAATAATTGATCATGCCAGGCGTAGCATCCTTCGATTCTGCCGTTAACTGCGATAATACAACTTTGAAATGGCTCGCTGCATCTTTGTAAATCAAACCAGCCGAACTCTTATTTAACTCTACCCTAGGCAGAGTTGTAATAACATCTTTCTGATACACTTCAAGACTTTCTAAGTAGTCTTTAAACTCATCAGCCGAACTTGTCTTCTCTTTCACAAGATCATCATAGACTGGACGTCTGACTACCTTAACTGTTTCTCCCATACTTACCTCCTAAATCTAACCCACCTGCATCTGTTTCAGCTGCCTAAAAATAGATACCGATAGATCCATATTGAACGGCACATTCTTAAATCCTTTAGCCGCCCTCACTTTTACAGTAGACATCATCATCGTATTAGCCAACGACTGCTCTTCTGTTGCAGTCATTGCTATTTCATAATCTGCATGACGCTCAATAATCTGACCACCTTCAACATGACCAGCAATAATTGGCTTACCCATACGGGCTGCTTCAACCCCATCTTTATTAAACTGATTGACAATAAGTGCGCCAATATCTGCAGTTTTAATGATGTCTTTTACTCTCTTATATAACTCCTGTATGATTTCAAACCCCTGCAATCTTGGAGCATACTTATCAACAGGCCTGGAAGCCGCCAAACCCGCATAGTCAATAACCCAATAAGCAATATTGCGATTACGCCTTAACAACGGATACATTGTAGACTCCAAATCTTCCACATAAAGCTTAGAGTCATCAATAATGAACTTTCCATACTTACCTGACTCAAACAGATCGATTCTTGCTGCATTTACATATTGCCGCTGCTCTGGAGTTAGCATATCCTTGTTTATCAAACTATCCGGAATCTTAACTTTACCATTCCATAGGTTGATGATATGATGGGCTACAAGCATGTTACGTATTTCACCAATACTTAGCTCCAATTCATTAATGAATACATCTTTCTTTGCAACAACTGCACACTGATACGCGAAATGGATCATAGCTAAACGTGTCTTACCTGTACCAGGTGAGCCTTCCATTGCCATAAGCTGCTTAGAGAATGTGCCTCCAACGTCGCCATCTATGCAAGGCAGGTTAGTGTCAAATAAATGCCGCATAGTATCCTTATCAGCAGTATCTCCGTCTTTATTACGACCTTCCAAGAAATCAAGCTTATACAGTTTGTTGACATCATAGTTGCTGGCAATTAGCTGCAACTGGTATGTCATTTCTGAACCAATCTCTTTTGCATCCTGTCCTGTATTCAGATTAGAGAATGATTCTGTCATAATCTCAATCATACGTTCCTTATACCGTTCGGTCATGAAAGTCCGCATATCTACTTTGAAATTGCGTCCCTCAAGATCCTCTTCCATACACTGCTGATACCTGGAAACAACAACCTGATTGATGATACGTGTAGCCTCTTCTAAGGCAGCAGGTTCATCATAGTTGAAATTATTCATATCATTGAGCTTTATGTTATCTGTTTTTATGTGCTTTTTAGACTCTGTTCGCAAAAATGCATCAAGATACCTTTCTGCCGCAGGTATACCTAAATCACTACAGTATTTTATGTAATAAAACAAAAGGCGGTCTTCGCCTTTAAATTCAACCGCATCAAATGCTTTTGCAAACCAGTCAACCCTGGCTGAAGCATCATTAAGTGTAAACCACTTAAATATCCTCTGCATTGATACTTCTCCTTTCTAAACACTACATCATTGTATTTCTGTAGTTTGTTGCAATGTCCTCAACAGACAGATTGAAATCAACACCATCAATCCCGTCATAGAACTTTCTTACCTTTTCCTCTAACTCCGGTAAGCTCTGCTCAATGATATCTTCAAGACTACAATTATCATCTTCCTTAAAACGATAATTGTAATCAACAATATCCATAAGATCTCTTTTAAGATCTCTGTCCATGTCACTAAGACTGTATTTATCTAATGCTACAACCATATTTCCTCCTATAATGTCATATCCCCTAACATTTTACCGACACATTCTGGCAGTACTCTTTCGTTTGCCAATGCATCTGCCACTTCATTAAAATGAATACCTGAATGTGCTTTCACTTTTTTAAACCGTAACTGAATATTAGGGTAATTCTGCCTGAAGGCCTTAATGCCTGCCACATACAGCTGTGGGACTAGCTTCTTAGCTTTCCAAACAGGGTTACCTTCAATGAACTGAGCAACGCCAACGTAATCGTGCATGACCGTTACGGTCATCTGTTCTTCCTTACCAAAAATGCTGCCCATGCAATTCAATGACGCTACCACTGCCATAAGCTCTGCACTTACATTCCAAGATCCAAGATACTTCTCATCCTTAATATTCAATTTTCCACAAAACACAATTTCATCACCCATAACCACCACATAAGCGCTAGTACAACGTTTAGTTGAGCTATCGAATGAACCATCTGTATAAATTTCAAAATTCTTCATGAATTACTCCTTACTTCAAAACTTTTAATACACAGGGTATTAAAAGAACCATCACCTTCCAGAAACCGCAATTTGCAAAACCGGTCCTGTGCATAAAGATCGTTCCGTGTACCGTTATAAATAAAAATCGTAGAGCAATTATTTCTTACTCTACGATCCACGATAGTTGAAATTGTATCTACGAACTTATTAGGTAAGTCCATAGGTATACGCACAACCATGATTTTTGCATTATTTACTTTATCCAGCAATTCCAAATTATTAGTGAAATAATTAAGCAACACTTCACGTACCTGCATCAGATCCAAAATCTCTGGCATATTCTCACCTTTACTGTAAAGCAAACTATAGAGATTATATGCCCAAACTGTTTTGCCAGTATTTGCTGGTGAACAGATAATATAGTTCTTGCTATACGAATATAGATCTGTTGTAATGTCATTTAGCAGCTTTTCCATGAATACGCCTAAAGTTGGCTGAAGCTCTCTGCAAATGAACATTTTATTATATTGTATGCTCTGATACTGAAGCGGCACTTTCATGTGCGGTGGCAAAACTAACTTAGTTGTCTTAGCACCACAATCACACAATTCGCCTGAAGCAAGAATACCTGTACCACCACATTTAAGACAAGTTTCTCCCTCCATACAATTATCCCTTTCTGTTAATCTTTTCAACTAACTCCCGCATAGCATTCTTATCTTTTACATACGTAGTTTTCAGAATACCAGCAGAATCTGGAAACACTTCACATAATATCTGAACCTGATGTACAGTTAAAGTAGACCAGTTGTCAATAAGCACAGTAATGTTTGCAATTGGCAGCATTTGTTTAAGTATACCTCTCGGCGTATTATCACTTACCTGCAGAGTAACGCCTTCCCACTCATGACCTGCAATATAAGGGTGGTAAGCTTTATCTCTCAAACTGTCAAGAGGAAGTACATACTCATTCAAATCTTCTGCTTCATAATTATCCCGAAGTACAAGACGCATACCCGCACCTACTTTCTGAAACTCTGGTACAGTATCTCACCGATACATGCAGCAACTTCAGGCAACCCAAGTTCCTCGCAAACAACAATAATGACAAAAAGACGTTTTTCCCAGCTATTGCTAATTGTAGGGAGCTTTCTTTTTAAAATCTCCAGAAAATCAGATAACCTTGGCTGATAACAAGCACGCTGTAAAGCTTTAAGGGATTCTTTAAGCGACTCTCTTGTCAACCCCAAATAGTTGATATCCTCCAAAGAAATATCCGTAGTAGCCAAATACCTCCGAATCTGACAATATCCACAAAGCATACTGTGCAACCTTGCAATATTTGCAATGTATGTAGAAGCTGCCTCCTGTGCCTCAGATATCTCAAGCTCCATATCATTTAACTTACAATCTGTTAAATTAATCTGGTACTGGCGGTCTATCTTTGTTTTTACGTTCTTAATAAGGTTGTCCATATTTGTTTCTCTGAGATCGCCATCCTCAATCATAAGTGCAATCTCCAATTGCTTGATCAGTTCATGTAAATCATAACATGCTGCAATATTCATTTGTAATACTCCTTTCTTATGCTTCTACACCAAAGAAGAACCCTGATTTTACGCACACTCTAATAATTCGCTGTAACAAGTCATCAAGACCAAGATAGTAGTCGAACTCATTATCTTGGTAGTAATACTTACCTGCCTTTATATAGAGGGCTTCCATTGCCGAATTGATTGGACCTGCTATCATGTTCTTTGTATCTGTATCAGTAGTGTCCACATCCTCATCCTGCAGAATTTGTGCAATCAAATCATGAACACTAAGCAGCTCAATCTTTATATTGCCAAACTCCTCACCTTTACCTACCAGTTTATTAAGCACCTGCCCAAGCAACCTTTGAATTTCAGTCAACTCAGTCCTGGAAAGCTGTGACCTAGAATCTGCATGCAGGGAGCCCTTGACATGCTCTAATAGAGCTACTGATTGAATCACATCATTATCTTTCATGTTTCTTCACACCTTTCTTAAATTTTAATTTTATATCTTTCAGTTCTTTAGTATTCCTGTAACCTAACAACATCATCAGAAATGCAAATATTGTAGCAATGATGCCTTCTGGCAAACTTATGAAAGTATAATAACCCAATAAATTAAATACTTCTGATAGTGCTGTAGCAACCACACAAAAGTAAAAGACATAGCGTGTCTTTTTGCCCTGTATAAGCGTCACCGCACTGAAAGCTGACTCTATACAGTCAACTATTGACGATAATATACTTTTTATAAATTCTTCATTCATTAATATTTTCACCTCTATATAACTTCTCATTTATATATGTCAACGGCACATAACTTTTTTCGTACACCTTACAAATACTCACAAAATTTCCATCATTTGTGTAGTGTAACCGAAAACTCAATTCTTCATTAGATAAAGACACTTCTATAAAATCTTTTGTCTCTTCTAAGCTTATCAACTTATAGTTATCTGCAACCATCTCATTAACAATAAATGAAAATGTTTCTAAATCACATTGAACTCTGTTGTCATCTTCAACCTCATAGTAACCTAGAGATGCAGATGACAAAAGATGCATCTTATCCCGCTCTACAGATATATTTATTTTTTCATTTTTGAAAAAGCATACCACGACGATAGCGAGTATAAGTAACAAATTAATAAATGATAATCTCCTCTTCACATCATGATACCCACCTTTGAAGTTCTTGACCTTTGTAATAAACAGTCAATCTATTAGTCTCCTCATCAACTTTTACAGTAATTTTAATACGTGCCAGATTTTCAAGATTCACAGGATCCATAAACTGTTTGGCTGTCCAATGCATTTCAATAATACCAAACCGAATAGTGACCTTATTGTCTTTCACAAAGACCTTAATATCTTCTTCCGGGTTCTTCATCCTGATTTCACCTTGGTAGTCAATAATCTCTCCGGCTGAGTTCATATGGTCATATATGTACTGCATATTAGTCTGTGTTGATTTTAGAGCATTCATTTTGCTTACAAAACTGTAGCCAGTGACTACTATGATTAGAAGCATTAACACCAAAAAGCTTGTTACTTTACCACCCTTTTTCATTAAACCCCTCCTCTGATTCCTTCGATTGGCATTTAGCCACAATAGCCTTTTCTAACAGACTTTCAAAATATAACCTCTGAGTACAGTATGGACAGCATACATACTCAGGAGCTACTCCCATACCACAAGTAGGGCATCTGTAATCTGGAGTTACATCACCACCATGTATTGTGACAGACACCTGTTCTGCCTTCTTCTTTATAAACTTCATTCAAACACCTCCACACCCATAGCTCTAATCCATCGTGTCATCTTTTCCGCAAATTACACGACCCTCATAGTAAATAGCAGCCAGTTTCGAACCATCCACACATATAATACTGTACATAGTATCAACATCATCCAAGTAGTCTACCATCCAAGACGGCACAACTAAACCAGCATCGCCGTCTGTAACTATGGCTGAGCTAACAATGATAAAATCTTTATAGCCTAAATCAGATACACATTTTGCAACTGTTGCCTCTTCTTCTGAATAATCATCATATGTATAACCACTTTCAAGCTGTACTGGCTCAATAGGAGCTGTCTCTGGAACCTCAACCCTGAAAGTCAAAGTCTCTTCCTGTTCAGGTTCTTCTGTCAGTACCACAGCTTCTGTTTCTGTCACAGGCTGCTCATAGTCTTCAGTAGTCTGTTCAGTATAATTTGACTCGCTAATATAATCCTCAGCACCCTTGTTCAACATATCTTTCTTATTACTGCTTAGTATTGTAGCAGTTACAGCAACCACACCTACACAAACAATTGCAACGATAAATACAATATTTCTTTTCATCCTATTCTCCTCTACTTATTACAAGCCACTGTGTTATTTAACTTAAAGACATGACCTTTCGCTATTTTTTTATAAGTATCTTTAGAAACAGCAGTACCACGAGAACCATTATTTAGGAAATAGTAATTGCTACTATCCATCCCAACACAACACAACCAATGCACACCACCAGAGCTCAATATACCCTTAGATCCGTTCTTAGCATACACGATTGCCATATTCCCACCACTTAACACTTTTTCTAAATCATTAACACCAACTTCCTCGGCAGTAATTCCACTCTTAGAGGCTGTGAATATTTTATTAGCCTGACTTATATTACCATCAAGTGATGATATAGGACTATTAGTAACAACATACACATTATTGTGTATTGTTACTACCCCACCTAAGTCAGTAATACAGTCTTTGACCGTATACCAATATCCAGTTTTATTTGTAATTGCAGCACATATGGCAAAATAGAAGCAACCTTGTGCTTTCATTGTTTGTTGACCAGGCTTGTAAACACTCCACAGTGTACTTGATTGATATTCATATAAGAAGTCAGAGCCATTTATAGGGACCTGCTTTGCTAAAGTTTTATACTCAGCAGCTTCCTTGCTCTTTTCCTCTATTTGCGTTGCCCAGTCACTTTTAGTTACAGTTGAACTGTTGTTCTGACCGTAGTTCAATACAGACTGTGACAATTTCTCTGCATTTTCATCTTTCTCAGCTTCCTCCTGCTCCAACTTTAAATCAAGATATTTTGTATAGAAATCTTCCCGACTATAATTGTTAGTCTTTATACCATCATCAATAATAGCAACCGTGTCAGACATAGCTAAGTATATTGCAAACACGATTGCAACTACTATAACGGTGCCTAATGTAATAGTACCTAATTTAATCTTTGTCTTTAACCCCAAAACTCAATCACCTCCCGAATAATAAAGTCGTTCCAAACATAAGTAATTCAATACTGCTTTAAGAGGATAATATTGCTTATGCCCAAAACTACTTGCATACTCTGATTTATTGACACCTATTTCTGATAGTATCTGATTATGCACACTTGTAGGTGTCTGACCTAGCAAAGTAAAAGGCTCTCCATTCTTTTGCGCCTCAACAACATCATTCCACCATGTGTCAACATACTTGGTCATAACACTAATAGAGTGGGGATCACCTAATACCTTGCAATAGTTGTACACTGCATCAGAATTTCTCCATAATGAACCAGCATCATTTTTACTATTTAAAAAAGCAGTGCCCGTATTATGAGCAACTGCCATTAAAGCTACTAATTCATATGTATTTGATATTGTGTAACCACTATTCCAATTCTCAGTGTCTAGAAACCTCTTCGACTGAGTGTGTGCGAAATACTGAACATTATCATCCCAGGACATTAGATCCAGAACTACATTACCACAATCATAAGTTATGTAGTTATTACCCTCTACATAATGGCGCAATATCTGTAATGGACCAAGGCTATCACAATCATTGTAACCTATAGTATGGTAATGTGAGTTTACATCAGCTGTACAATTAGTACCACAACCATAGTAGCTACAAAGACCATTTATGACATATGTGTCAGTATCAACCTGCTCTATCTTAACCCTGTCCATGTCAACACCAGCACTGTTAAGCAACTTAGAGTATATAGCAGATGACCAAGTATACCTTGTATCTGACCACATTCCGGTCTCATTTATTGTCATAGCAATTGGTATGATAGGCGTCATGTTCTGGAGATACGATTGAGCCAACTTTGTTGACGGATTACCGTATTCCTTAATTAAATGTTCTTCATTATAAATATTTTTTGTAACATCATAGATTTCAGTATTCAACCGAATCTGTGTACTATTGAACAGCATGTCATCAATTAAGATACCATCATGCTGCTCTGCAATGACTTCTGATTTCTCCTCTTCTAAATCTTCTTCGACAGTCATTGTTATTTCCTCTGTACTCACTTCTTCTTTATTAGCTGCTCTGTTTTTGAGAGCTAAATCAACGTCTTCAATACTAATAGCACTGAGCTGTGATTCCGCATTTGTAACAAGACTCTTAGCATTTAACGACGTTGTGATCATTGCTGCACACAAAGTGGCAACAAAAATCAAGTTGTCATTTTTCATAAGAATAACCTTAAACCTCGAACTTTCTTAAAATAAAAAGAACTCTATATGCCTGAGCACATAGAGTCACTGACATGTTCCATATTCAATTTCACATAACTTATTTACAAGACTCAATTTGATTAAACAAATCATACACATCTCTTAGACCCTTTTTATTAGCACGATATTTGGCATAGTTGTAATGACGTCGCTGCTTCCTAGTTTGCTTTTTCATTTTATGATAATTATTATCAGCTATCATTCTATCACAGTCATGACGCACAATATATGCAATAACATTTGATAAGCTACAGCTTGCTTTGCAATCTTTTTGCCTGTGAAACTCTCCCTTTGCTAATTTTGCATGCCCCACTCCTCTGACATATGTATTCCTATGATAAAGAACAAATTCCCAATTACTAAAGACAATCTTCCAAAAACCTACAGAAGTTTCTACAAAGATGAATTTGTACCATATGTAATATGTAAATTGCAAATTAGGCACAGCTTCAGCCTCTATAAGACTGTCTTTCCAAATATCAATACTATGTTTCATCGAAAAGCAATATTTGCAAGGACGAAAAGCTTTGTTTACACCACCACGCTCAGAGTCATATACAATCTTACGCCTTATACCATGGGCATAGGGGCAGTAATTATCTCTATGACATACCACTTCATTTTTGGCATCTCTGCTAAACACAACATTCAATTTTAATCCTCCAATCTATTTAGTATCTCTTGATATAACTTCTGATAACACTTTGCCGAAAAGTGTAAACCATCAGAAGAAATAATTTCTCGTTTAGATATGTCATAAATGTCGATAAAATTTTTGTACCAAGACATCGAGCTATTAAAGCTTTCAATCTTTTCATTTGTTACACTGCCCTGATATTTGGATTCATCAATACAGTATACACTGGTAATATAGAAATCATAATCTTTCCAATCACCCTCAAGAAGTTCTTTATATTTTGCCTTGTACTTCTCTACATTACCTAGATCATTAACACCAAGATTAGTAATAATAACCCAGTTATCATAATCGTTGCTATTTATGATACCCTCTGCTGCATCAATAGCTGTACTACAGAACCAATCGTAACCTTGACCTACTTTAGCAACAAAGAACACATTATCTTCTACAGTGACAGATTTCGACATACCAACAGTTCTGCTATCACCTATAAAAATAATGCCAGTAGATTCAGCAGCCTCTACTGGCATTACAAATAACAAACATATTAAGATCATTAATACTATTATCATATAGTACCTAATCTTAGGTAAAAGCATAGGATTCTCCTTTCTCTGTCTAAAAAATATTCATGATATATTTTTAGATAAATACTTAATGTATTCTGAATACAATCTTTTCAATTCCAATAAATCAAATTCGATGAAATCAGAACGTGAGCTGTACACTCCATATTGATGCAAAATTATTTGAAATTGTGTGTTTAAGCATTCAATCAAATTAATGTGCGAGTCTGAATGTACCTCATCTAATCTAAGATAGACAGGAAAAGATTGCAGTAACTTTAAACAATCAGACTTTGATATTTTAAAATCACTTTCCAAAACTGTGCCTCTATACTGTTGAGGTACAATCTTACTCATAACAGCTTTACAATATTTTTCAAAAGATTTTCGTGATTGTTTCATATTGCATGTACATGTCTTAGTATGTATATATTCTGATATATTACATACAATTGAATAATCCTCAGATTGCCCGCCAAAACATTTTATAACATAATACTCAACACAAGGTATTGGCACGATTATTAGACCTTTTAATTTATTAACAATACACATCTTTAATAACTGTTCATATATTAAAACAGTATTTATGTTATCAACTGAAACATCTAAATACACTAAATACAGATTAGCATCATCATACAGCTTAGAGAAATATTTAATAATATTTCTATTACTATTAAGGAATAATATTGTAGGTTCTTTATAGCAACTATTAAGCATTTGAGATATTACAATAACTCTAGAATGATCTAGAATGATAGAACCATCTTTATTTACACCCAATTTGGGATGTAAACTATCTTCAAACAGCATATTATTCAAAATACTCGAATCCTCCCCTGCTCTAACAAAATTACAGCTGAACCTTTGATCTTTAATCCAACATTCTCTATATGTTTTAAATCTGCAAGAAATACTTTATTAGCAGAATACTTGTTTATCGTAGCTACCAGTGAATTGTCTAAATACATATCTAGTCTATCCAAAAGAACTAATTTAACTGAATCTTTTTTGATCTGATTTATGATTGCAGATTGTATATTCTCATCTCGATCATATGTTACAACTGCAATACTCTCACTCTCTAATGATTTTAACAATTCTAACAAATATGTCTTGCCAGTTCCACTTTCGTTAGCGAAAATTAATAACCCACTATCAGGTAAGTTAATATCTAAATGCATCCCCAGCATGTCTTGATTCAATATCATAATAATTCCTCTACCTCACTAAGATTATTAACATGTTTATTGTTTATTAGAATTCTGCTATAATCTACACACTCATCTAAATCCAAAGTACCTTTTTTAAAAAATACACGGCCATTTAGATTCCAAAGCATATAATCAATAGCATTCTGACCTAATTCACAGCCATTAATTACCTTGTCAGAATTTGCAATATTGATGAGTGTCTTAGCCCCTGTACTTAAGCATGTTGTATAAAGGACAACACCAAATCTGTCTTTGAACTTAGTGGTGTCTATAAATTCTCCAAGATCTATTGCTTTTATAATATTCCTCATTGCATCTTCATCCTTAATTGTATTGCGTCTGAAGAATGCCTCATTATCATAGATAATATTATCTTTAGCAATTAACGACCTGTCTGTGTATATACTCAGCATGTTATCCCTCCTTAACCTACTTATATTATATAACACAAGTAGCCTACTAATTCAATGAACCGGAAATAATACCATATTCATCTTTAAGCGAGAATGTCTGTCCTCCCTTGTGAATAACTGCATAATAGTCTTCGCCTATCTTAATGGTACAGATATAATCTTCATCATCTGTAGATGCATAACTCTCGATCGTATAAGATTCTGCACCCTTGTCCTCTGCAACCTTTTGCAGCTCCTTGACTACTGCATCATCAACCTTAATATCTTTACCCTTTTGGATAGCTAACTTATCTGCTATATCCTGTAAGGTCTGTTTATCAGTTTCCTGAGCAACCGTACCAACTACTGCACCTGCTTCTTCCTCCATCTGTTTAAAGCTCTGATTAATAGCATCAGATACTATATCAGATTGCTTGCCATTACAACCTACCATGAACGTAGCTGCAATGCACATTACTACTCCAACTTTTATTCTTACTTTCATCTTAATCTCCTTAAAATAATGGAGAGTTACAAAAATATGTAACTCTCCAATCATTCTGAACAATCTTAGTAGTCTTTATAGTTTCTAATGTACACCTCTTCATTGCTTTTGTAAACAAATTGGTATGGCGTACCATCAATATCATATACACAGTTAGTGTAACCATCATAGATGTAACCAGGTAATTTATCTGATTCAGAAAATGTAATACCTTCACCAAAATATTCAACAGCTGCAGTGTAGATAAATGTTATATCTTCTCCACTTTCAAATCCAAATGTTACAGCTGCTTGTAATTCATCCGGTAACTGTTCTAAAGGTAAGACATCTAAATCTGTATATACATAGTGTGCTAAAGCCACAATATCATTAGTGTCTAAATCTCTCTGTACTTCTTCAAAATCTTTGGTTTCCTCTGATGACATTGGCTCACTTAGTATAATTTCATCTAATGATGTATCATTTTCCTGTTGAGTAAACGAGTCATTGACATCATTGTTGTATTGCTGAGCGCCTTGTTCAATAGTGGAAGCACTATCTTTCTTACGCACTGCTAGAACTACCAACATAACAGCTAAGATTACAACAACGCTAATAATTGTTATTTGCTTTTTCATAAAACCACCTACTTCCATGATATAAAGCCTACCAGCTTATATGCCTTCAGCGCATTTGCGGCTTGTGAGTTAACTTCCAAGTTAAACTGAGGAGCTGTAGTTACTACATTTGTACCTTTATACTTCACATCTGAATAACCGGCTCTTATCTGATCAATAGATGTTATAGTTTTTCCAATTATACTGCCAGTTATAGTACCATTATCACTGTTGAAATTCCATCCACTGCTTGAACCTGAGTTATTACTTAAAAATGTTTGAGCAAGTCCTCCTGGCCAAATATGCCCCTTAGCGTCATCTACACAAGATACTGGTAAATAGTATGTTGTGCCCGCAGCGTCCTGTAATATGGCACAAACCTTCTTAGGTCTAGTACTTGAAGACCAACCAATTGAATTACCATATTGGTCTATATCACAAAACCCTAAAATAGGATAACCTGCAAAACTTAAGCATTTAACACCTTCCACAACAATATCTTTTATCTTGCAGTTATTATCAATCGCAACAGTTGGTGTAAAGTTCGAATTAAGATAACGAGAAAGATATGCATTACAGACTGCAGTGTCAAGTTCATAAGCTCCACTACTACTCCAAGGTAAACCATCATATAATGGAATTCCAGCAATCTTAACACTTATTGGATTCCCTTTCTTCGTCACTGACAAATTCTGCTTATAAAATCCTAAGGCCGATTGCGCCATACCTTCACTTAAAGAACCGCTATTATTACTGTTTAAAACAGAGTTACCTAGTATAGCCTGTGAGTTACCATTAGCACCAGTACCTTCGTCAGCATCCTTATTTTCATTAGCAATAACTAACTCTTTATACTCCGTGTAGAAATCTTCTCTACTGTAATTATTAATACCAATAGAATTTGCATCTACATATAAGGATTCATCTGTATTATAAAAGTCTATCATAAAATAGACTCCTATAACAAGTGCAATAGCGACTATAATTACACCAATAATTTTTTTCATAAGCCACCGCCTAACTTATACCACTATTTGTTTGTGGCACAGCTTCAAATACCTTATAGTGGTGTGACTTATTCCAAATAGCTCTGACTACTGGAATACTTGGACGCTGCTCCATCTTATTGATAAACACAAAAGAATTAACAAACCGGTCTTCAGTGTTAATCGCCCTGATAATGTCAGCATAATCCCCAAGATCAAAACGATTGATAACTTCATTACAGGCATTACTCTCAAGATTTCCAATCAGTATACCAGTTATATTTTCTACAATAGGTCTGCTTATTGGATTATCCAATAAAGATGATACTGAATTACCTAAAAGCAATGTTGTCTGTCCTTGTGCTCTTCGCATTGTGATTTCTGTAACATATCCCTGAATTATTTCAGGATCGTTAACAGCAACCTGTGATTCTTCAAGGACTTTAAGGACTTTAACCCCTTTCATGAACTTATATGCCACGTACTCAGCATTTAGCTTCTGCATGTATGCAAACTTTAATTTGAATATTACAGGGTCATGAAATGAGTTAGAACCTTCCAAAAGACCAAAATCAAACATGAGCGTGGGTGCACGTAAAATAGCAGCATAGTCAAATTCTCCTTTAAAGATATATGACTTGCTGCCATCTCTCGACATGAACATCCTCAGTGAATTAATGACTTTTCGTGATACACTTTTATACCTTGATATCACTTCCGGAGTCAAATACCGCATCAACCTGTCATAAACTGTAAATGGTGTAAGCTCATCTGTACTACTCCACGTATTTCTGTTCGTAGCCAAAACACCCAACGACTCATAGAGCGCATCATGGAATGAATCCAATAACTCTTCCAAGTCGCTTCTTGCCTCATAATCTTCGATTCCAGATAGGATAAGCAACTGCTTTTTCGAGAACTCTACACGCTGCCTGAAATATGAAGCAGCTTCAGCATCTGTAGTATCCTCTTTATGCATCCTCCATGAGTTAATAAACCCTGAAGAGTTCTCACGAAGAGATACAATGTAACCGCCAGTTGCGTTTACAAAGTTATTAAACTCATTACCCTTGATATCCTGAATACAAACAGCATAACCTTCCTCAACTGCAGAACAACATATGTTTGTTGCAGTCACTGTCTTACCTTTACCTGAAGCAGATACAATATAGATATTACGAGCACCTGTTATGTCTTTAAAATCAAGTTTATATGGCGTACCGTTCATAACATTTGTACCCATAAAAATGCCAGTTCGACTATTAAGTGCACCAGAGTTAGGTAACATCTCAGCCAAAGTCTGCTCCGACGTAACCAGTGCTTTCATGTTCTTAAGATCTTTTGGCTTTACATCAGACAACGGTGACATGTATTCAAGCACTTCACTTAGGTTACCAACAATCTGCTCATGCTCAGCATGAATAGAGTTAAGGTAGCTATAGACCATTTTTTCTGCTGATGACAATTCAGAACCAGTCTTAGCACGAACCGTGATAAACATACGAGTCCTAAAAATAGGCACATTCTGCTCGGCTATATAGACTGTATAGAGACAACGAGCAGCCCTCTCTTTTTCTGCTGCTGTTGCACCTTCCAAATTAGCAGTATAGTTCCAAGTAGTGATTCTGGATTGAAGACCTGAATCATTTAACTGAATATCAAATGGTACTTGCTTCATTGTGATATCTATGACAGCTTTACAACCTTCCTTCCGTAAGTACCTCACCAATTCACTTTGCAACGTGATTGGTGTGTCAAGACCCAGAGTCTGCACCTGTATGACTGAAGACAGGTAATAACGGGTAATGTACATATTGTTTGTTATCATCATCCTATTCCCAATATTATTAGGGATTTTACCTCTGTCTTTCTGTATAGAAGAAAGTATATAATGAACCCACATTCGAATAGTTTCAAAATGCTCTTTCTTCTTAGTACCAAGTTCTTCTTCACTAGCGCCACGTTCTTTAGCCTTTTCCCTTGCAACATCAGCTTTAACTTTTTGTTTTTTCTTCTCCTGTTTTACATTGTCTCTAATTGCCATAGGCTCACCTGCCTTCAACCATAGAGATGATGTTCTTCACAATCTCCAGAGATGAGTACTTAGAAATACGCTGACCGTCATCCAGCTTATCGTACCCATCAATCATAGGGATGAACAAAGTATCATCCTTATATGAAATGATTCTTGAATTTGGAACATTATCTGGTATATCAGAACGATCACTAGCAGTATAAAAGTACTCAATATTTTTACCCCTGATATGTGGAGAGATAAACCCTGCACGATCCAATACAATAAGAATAGAGATATTGCTCGGATTCTGCAGAATATCATGCATCAACTTAGGCTGCATACCTAGCATAAGTACATCATTAGACAGAACGTCCTCTTCTGTTAGTTTATGATGCGGCACAAGACCAGGATATAGTCGCTCCTTACCAGATGCATAATACCCTTCAATAACAAGTAATCTAGCCGGCATACTGTAGAGCACTTTTAAGATCTCTTTTAAGTAATAAATAAAAGAGTCCATATACTGAACTCTCGTAATTTCCTTAAAATATAAGATCTTATCGTATTTGTGCTCATTCTGAACAAACATCGTCTTCTCATCAACATCAGCATTATACTGGAAATTAATTCGATTAACTAATGTCGAAAGTTTTGTCTGCACAAAGAATTTATTTTCCTGCTCTACATTCAGCTTGTGTGCAAGGTCTGCTTTGTCATTAGCATACTCATCAATAATTGCCTGAAGTCTGGAGACATCGCCTGAAGCATTCAACAGCTCTTTTTGGTGCATGCTCTCATCACGTAGTAAGAATTTCATTGCATCCAGAAATTCCTTAGGATATGTACAAAGCAAGTCACTATACTCCTCCGGGTCATTTACCTCAGCCAATTTACTTATCATACGTGGCATAGTCATAACCAATGACTTCTCATCCAGCTTAATGTCAATGTTCCTGTTAAAAGCCTTTACGTTCTCAATGTACTGCTGTAGACCGGATGGCGTGAAATACTTGGTGGCAAAATCACGTCGAATAATTACCGTATTGTTCTGACGATTATTGCACACAACAATATCCAAATCTTCTTTTGTTTTTATAGGATAATAGCCCTGGACTTTATCAGCCATTTCCTCTGTTAAGGATGCTAAGTACGTCATATACAATTTCATCTCCTTTCAGTAATAACCCGTTTGCCTGCACGACCTGTGCTGCTACTCCATTGCATTCAAGCACCATTTCAATAATACCTTTCATCTCGGAACTTGTAATATTGAGTGCACCTAGGTTACTTGTTTGGACACCAACAAATGTAGCCTCTTCCTTATTAATCTTATATTTAAGCGAATTACAACACTTAAGAAGAGCCGGTACATTATTTGGTGTAACAATAGTATAATATTTACCATATGGTGTTTCCTCAAAATCACATTCTCTTATCATCACATCAAATGAATCCTGGAGATTAGAGTGTAGTATATCAAATACAAAATTGTAATCATACTTTAATCTGTTTTTAACACCGACTAATACTAACCTGTCATTAGCCACCTTTATTTTATCTAGTGTCTGTGTAACATCCCGCAGCAAATCATCAACCTCAATAAAAGTAAACGGCACATCACTTTTGGTCACAATTTCCGTAAGCATATGATAATCCGTGTCTTTCTCAATGATTAAGACACGCTGCTTCATGCTAAGATATTGGGCTAACAAGAACACCATAAGTGGTCTTTCCAAAACATTGTCCCCTACAATGTAATTAGTGACAAGAGTGTGCTCACTTGCAGGCACAACCTCTTCTGGCTCCTCCACATCGGGAATACCCTGTAAAAGATCTTCATCTGTCTGATACTTTCCGCCGTTATCTTCATACCGTAGCTGATTCTGCTGCTTAATATAATCAGACGTCCTGATACGATAAGTGACTACCTCATTAACATTTTCCTGTGCACGGCGTCCATTACCTACGACAATATCCGTAATAAACTTTACAGATAAATCACCCTGATATACAGCCCAGTTTTTGATGTCTCTTGTTTCCAGAAAGATATTTACTGTATCTAAATCTGTACTCCCATTGATAAGATAGACCACATTACCATTCAACTTTAGGAACGGCGAGTTTGTAGCCATAAGAATACGAGCCATATTCTGACCAGTAAAAGGAATAACCTTTTCAGAAATGACAAGTGTGTCAAGCACGATAGGCGTAACATTGATGTATGACTCAAATTCAGTGAAAGTCTTAAAAACCTTTATATCATATGAAATAACCTGAACCTGTATTGAGTCGTCAATATTATCTGCTATGATAAATAACTTATCCCTAGCTAACATTCATTTAATCTCCTTTCTAAATATAAAAACCTTCTTCATTTTTATATAACAGAATGAGGTAACTTTTTTAGTTACCTCACTCTCATCCGCCGTTGAGCAACATTAGATGTGTTCTTTTTCTGCTGGTATTGCTTAGGAATCTTTTCTCCATAAAACAACACCTTAGATCCATAATATTCATCACTCTTATATTTCTCAACAAGCATATCATTTACATTTACGTCCAAGCACAAATCCCTAGAGAATACATCCGTATCATCTTCTGGAGTAGCAATATGTAAATATCTCCAGCAATAAGCTGCTTCCGAATTAACCAAATGGTCTAGTGTCTTCCTCATTGCAACCCAATCATACTTAGATCCCTTTACCTCTATACATATTCTAAAGCATTCAGAGTTCTGGCTACAGTATTCATCCTGTTCCTGGTAGAAAAGCATCCTGTCTTTTATAGCCTCTTTATCTATGTACACCTTCAATTTGTTTATGTCATCTTCCAGCCGGTATTCACCAATAACCATCTGACTGTAAATATCGTAGGAGTACCCCCTTAACTGTTTTAAGAAGTTCTGCAGATCAAGTGTAAGGGAAACATCATCAACATAATCGAGAATGTAGCCTACCAATATATAAGCTACATTTCCGTTGTTATACTCAATCAACCCATCATCTGCCACATGACTCACATGTATCAATTGATCTGCCGTTTTATACACATTTTCTCTTTCTCGCCGATATTGAAGCTTCTTCTTTGGTTCTTCACCAAGAATATATAAAGCCCACCTCATAGTCCATGCAACCCCAAATATTAACACATACCGGAATTTTACATAACGCATTAAAAATAATGCATATATCAAAAAGGGCGCTGCACTAACACCCAAGAATGTTAGTACAGGCGCCATTTTGCCCTCATGGTCCCCAAGATAGTTATCAATATTCGCCAACATGTTAATGTGCTTTTTATTTCCGCTTAGCATGTTGTCTCCTTTCTTCATCATTAGCCTTCATTGCATTCAATAACTCATTAGTACTCACGTTAGCTTCCCTCATTTTCTGAATATCTCTAAAGTTATTACCACTTCCATATGAATGGCTGTTACTCTTTCTATTTCTGTTACTGCTATTAAATGCCTGTCTCCAATCACCATGCGGATGATCTTCATCAAATGTATCAATAAAGTCATTAAGTCTTCCTTTAAGCTCCGTAGACGCACTGTTAATAGTTTGATTACCTGCATTTACTACCTGTCGTTCAGTATGCATCACTGCATTCTGTACTCTAGCAGATAATCTATATGCTGCTGAAAGATAAGTATCATACCCAGCATTCTTCCAATCTTTAACAACTACCATTGTCAAACCTACTAATGCCATACAGTATAATACTTGTAAAGCAATTTGTATAAGAGCTGACGCTGCCATACCCATCCCAATATCCGGCAGAAACATAGACACTTTAAATACCAATGAAAACAGTATATTAGCAATGCACATAACAGCCATAGTGATTAAATAACCCTCCATTGCGCTATCGTTGTCTTTTTTAATCAGACGCCGAATTACGACAGACATAAACAGGCAGACTATCATAATACACAAGCATACTGGCTTAAGTATCGAACCAATAATGTAAGTGAACAACAAAAATGCTGTAGATACCGTACCTAATGTCCCACCGTTATCATAAACGAATCTTGCAAAAGATTTAGAGCACTGGGAAGTTACTTTTGCCATCGGAGCTATGGACATACGGATAATATCAGTTGCATCAACATCAAAAATCTCGATAGTGTCTGCATTACCAATTCTGAATACGTTATTATGCTTGCAAGCGATATCAAGCGCCATCGCCTCAAGAAATGACTCATCAGAGATCTTATTAAGCAATGACCTATGCTCAGCTACAAAATTCCTTGCCTCATTCTCTATCTCAGATAGATCTTTCTCCAAGACGTCACTTTTTATTGAACCTATATTAACATACCAGTAAGATGACTCCATTGCATAGCGATCTTCATCATCCAAAATGCTTGTTTCATAATAAGTTGTATCCAAACCATAAATATCCTTAAAACCTGATGGGTCTTGTGATATACTCATGAACTCATTTGAAGTCAAATATGGTGTGATTATACCTACTGTTTTCACCTGACCGCCTGACATTATCTTCTTTTCAAAGCTATTAATGTTATTAGCCAGGTTGTATGAATTAATCTTACCAATGAGGACATCGAGCACAGCATAGTAAGGTGTAATGTACGATTCATACGGTGTCTCATTTACAATACTCAAAACTGTCTTTTCATCTGGATCAAAAGTAATGACACTATTATCCATGACTGCATTTACATCAATATACAAATTTTGACCTTGTCTTGTAAATCTTGGTAAATTAGCAAGTGAAGAATTTTCAAACTCTTCAGCGTAGAGAGCATCCAACGTGTCAGCCGTATTATTAAGAAGAACATCGTCAAGAATCGCATACCAAGGTATTGATAAATCATCGACCTTTAGGTACAACTTTGACTTATTTTCAACAGATTGAACCCCAGTAACACCTATCTCTCGCCCCTCTGCCCTCTTTTCAGCATCCAGCATTACAGTCTGCAAAGATTCACTCTGCAATAATTTCTTATTTACTTGATAGTAGGACAAGTCAAGTAGGGTCGGTACTGCAAAACATGTGAACAAGAACATTACAACAGAAGCAATGAAACTCACAACACTTTTTATGCCTAATGTACCTGATACTGCATCTGTATACAATCTATAAGCCAGCATTAAAAACAATGCGACAAATACAATTTTGAACAAATACAGAATCACGTATTCAAAACCATTCATAAACGCCAGATTAGGCAACGATAATATGCTGAGCTTTGTATCTCCTTCATAAAAGGACTGTACAATTTCATCAAGCTTGTTTGCAATAGTAATGCCCAACTTACTGTACGATGTAGTTGTGATTATCATTTCCTTGTCTTTATCTACAAACTCTAACGGTGCACCTCTAAGCACTTCCGTCATCCAATAAACATGCTTATTGAATGGAATATAACCTGATGTATAGCAATTGTCTATAGCGCACTCATACAGCATTTTAATGACACCTTCATCATTAAGCTGTATAGCTGACAGGTTCAACTTAACATTGTCAAATATCTTGTTAGTCAGCCTGTAAGTATGAGTATTGTCATCAGCTGCAAAGTAATCACTAAGCATAAAGTCACAGTTGTTTGCAGTAGATGGAATCTGGTAATTACCATAGTTGTACAAATATAAGAAACCAACAGTAGCTGGTGTGTAGTCACTGCTGCATAATGTAGCATTTGACATAGCTGGTATTACAACCAATCCGCTATCTGTCAGGATATTACCATAAATGTCCATATACAACGGTTCTGTTAAATCCAGCTGTGATTTGTAATCCAAAGGCAAAATATCTTTGAGGTTTTTAAGCATAGCATAATTATATATTGAATTAAAGGCTTCCGCTGATACACCTTCCATTGCAAATAACTTAGGTGAACTTATAAAGACAGCTGGGCTTTTACCTGTCAGGCTGGATACAATTGAATACAATGTAGGGTCTCTGTATATTGCAGAAACAACCGCAAATGACTGTGCCACTGAATACTGTTGAGCATAATCATCTGTCGGGTCATCTGAATAACCGGTGAGCTGATACTTAATTTGATCAAGATTGAGTATCGGCAAACGATTTATCTTAGATATTAATGAGTCATCTTTATCTCCATCTTCATCAATATGTGCAACATGATCATAAGCAAATTTACTATATGCTGTATTACCTCCAGTCTTAACAATTGATTCTACATCCATATTAGCTGCATCTTCAACCCAATTATTAATTGTATCAAGGACACCAACATCCTCTGTACCTTTGACTTCTGACTCCTCTACAGATGTATTCTGAATCTTGTTGTAAGCTATGTTGTAAGCAGCAGCCAGCTTGTCAACATTATAGTACCTATCATCTACATAAAGCACTACATCCTTTTCTGGCTGTAATAAATCGCCTAATGTTGCAACTCGAGACGTACCCTTTGCTGTATTCTTAATATAATGATTTACTGCAGCGTTGGAATCTGTGTCAATATATAGTGCCTTACGATAGAATCCCCATGGATAATGGAATCTTGTAACCCAGTCAGAATCCTCGATAAAGCTTACAGACTGTACATCATACATATTAGTAGACATAGGACGGAATGTAGAGGAAAGAGCTACACCGATCAAATAATCATCTGAGAACTTTCCCTCAGATAAATTAAAGAATGTATTCATAGGCTCAGACTCGTTAGCCTCATACGCAACATTTATATCCAGCACAACATCATCATAATCATTAAGAGCATTACCTGCATCACAGACAGTCTTAACGGCTGGGATCCATGTAATATCAACACCTAAGTAGTCAAGTGTCTTCTTAATGTTTATGGCGGACCGAACAAGATTGATATTCTTTTTGAGAGTTGAAATAGCTTCTGTATTAGCTATGTTCGCTTTATCCTCAATATTCTCTAAAGTCTTATACCAATCACTTGTACTTTCCTGATACTGCTTTTCATTCTCATTACAGAAACTAGCAATAACCATAATCAACTGGTTAAGGTTATAATATGCGTTACGAGCATCTTCTGTATCAGCAATATAGTTAATCCTAGTCATAGCAGGTATACCACGATAAGACAATGTACCATCATCTTTCTTGTATGAGAAGTCTATATTACCGACAGATACCGAATCATCTTTCTTTACTGTAACACTTTCGATGTAATCCATCTTATGTATCTGACGATAACCTTCCACAGAACCAGTCGTAGTCTCAGCACCATACATAATAGCTGCATAGTAAATAGCAACAGCATATGCATTTGTGCACTCAAGCTCAGGAGTCGGGCTTGCTTGAGCTGAATACTCTGAATACCTACCCTCATAAAGTGCATTAGCCTGCTCTACCAAGTCAGCCAGTGAATGTGCACTTGAATTATCAGCAATACTAATTTCGCCTATGGGTGTAGATGGATTCCATTGCCATTCTCCTGTTGCTCCATTTTGCAAAAATTTACTTGATAGTGCATTAGCATTACTTCCACCTTTTGCAAGTATCGATGCGAATACTTTTAATCGAAGTTTCTCTTCATCTGTTAGATCCGTTATCCCACTTGATACTCCCAGTGGTATAGCTGGGAAAACGTTAAGTTCTGCTTTGCTGGTGTCAGAACCATCAAATCCTGCTAATCTAGCTGCATAATAATCATAAATTGTAGCATACGATTGTAAATCTTTATCTGTCGCCTGATTCTGACTAGCTGAATAGTAGTTAGATAGAGTCGTCGCATTCTTATCCAATGCACTAATAACGTCTTCACATCCAATAGGTGTGATATTATGAAGCTTTTTATGTAATGTGTTAGTTATATCCGTCGAGCCATATAAGATAGCTGGTTTACCTTTTACCTCTGAAAGCCTAATACTATCATTTGTAGCGGCTACTTTTGACACTAATACAATATCTTCTGAGGTATCTAAGACTTTAAACTCTTGTCCATCGTCCAATGTTAAAGTTTTGTACTTTAATTTATTTGCATCTAAGTTAGTTAAACCAAGGCTGTAAAGAATAGCCAATCTCCAATAGTCACTTACCTCTGTACTTTCAATCATATTCCCAAGATTAGTCATATAGATCATATATTCCTGGCAGGTCATTAAAAAATCTGAATAATCATTACCCTTTTTTAACATAAACTGTATTGGATCTCCATTTAATGCAGCATGCAAGAAACGATACATATCTATATTAGTTTCAGACTCAACAACTTTATAATAATGTCCGCCAGATAATACAAGCATTTTGTTATCAATTAAATAACAATCCATTCCTTGCTTATATGCTACACCCCATACATTAGGTTTTGTTTTTACTGCGGCATTAAACCACTTATAGTCAGTATTCCATTCTTCTGTTGCAGATTGGTCATACTCTTCTAGATTGACAGTAACATCTGTCTGTCCCGTAATTTTTACAGTTCTATCAGCATACTCAAAAGCCTTGCTTTCTACAACTGGCACTAATGGCAACACCAGACTTAATATCAATAAAAAGCATAAGAACGATTTATGCTTTGTTATATTCCTCATTTAGACTCTCCTTTCTGCCATACAACTTGCTTACCTGACCTCTTCTGAAACTCATAAGCAAGTCCTGTATCAATCAAATTAGCATAATAGCTATCTACAGTATTCTTCTGTAACTTTCTATGCATTCCTACAGCTGAATCAATCCAGCTAGAAGAACCATTTGCATATATACTCATGGTACCTTGCTTACTGGTAATGTTATACTGATTTGATTTACCAGTTGCATCAGCTATAGCAGCCAATACTGCAAACGTATCAAATGACCAGCAACCCGAATCAGCATAACCTTGATCAATCATTGCCTTTGCTAGGATGTCATTACCTACCGGATCGCTCTTTTTAAAGAAGAATCCAGTATTGAATACACCACCCTGCTCTGCAGTAATAAACACTACTTCAGTAGGCCAATTCTTAGCTATATATGCTCCAGCTTCTCCCGCAGCTTGTGTACCATACCATTTGTTACTGTCATAATCCTCACCGACATAGAACATATTATTTTCTGGCTTACCTGATTCTTTGCAACCAAGAACATACAGTCTGTTGACTTTCTGCTGTATTAACTCAGCTCCTGTGAGTGGAGAATAAACATCTGGCCCACTTTCCAATAATCTCCTAAGTGTAATCACCTGACCAAGAGTTACAATATTGATAGGTGTATCGGATTGTGATAACAGCTTTCTGTAAAACTGCACTGTACCATAGTAATAATCCCCATTATGTGGATTATTACTCATATTTAAATGGTATTTTGAGCCGATAGGTATACCCCACTCCGAATCAACTGCTACAGGTATTTCAGAATGTCCATGCGCTTGTAATAAAGCATTCATAGCCAAGGCACCTCTAATTGAAGTACATTCAAGAGCAACACCTTTTACATCAATCAGACCCTGATCCTGATAATACATTGCTAGAGATACTGCTAATGCATCATCCAAATCTGACGAAAAGTCTGTATCAATAATAAAACTCTCTGCCGCCTTAGCCTGCATATCTGGAGCTATTAACAGTAAGAGAGTTATCATAAACATTATTATCTTATTATTTTTCATTTTCAAAACTCTTTCCTAACTAAAACAGCTGCTGTCTAATATAACTAGACAGCAGCTATTTCTTATATCATTCTTAAACCTCTTGCAATATATGCCATCATCTTAGACAGCATTACAATAACTCTAAGAATATTACCATCAGCGATTAGAATGAATACAGCATAGCCCAACATTAGTATCACTATACTGTTCTTTTTTGTCAGCTGATCAAAACTTCTCCTACCAAATGTCAATATCTTAACTGGGTCAATAGTCTTTGCAACAATCTTCTGAATTATCTTATTGTCACTCATAAGAGATAACCCAACTATGACTGTAAGTGCAATGATCATTATCATAGGTATGATTTTAACTGTAATAACAAGAACCCATGAAGTACCTGCATCAATTTTGTCTAACAGGTACTGGAATGAAAACTGATCAAAATCTCCATATGTCTCATCATAGCCACCGTCTTCAATGATAATAGGTGTCCTTGACGCTTCAATTGCTTCCTCACCACCAGCGTCATCAACAGAGGCAAGTTCCATGACATCATCAAAACAAATATAACGGCGGCATACATCAGATGAATCTTTGCTAATCTTCCATCTTGTCATTTCATAGAAAACATTACGCTCGCTCAAATCAATTGAGTGAAGCCAGTTAAGATCTGTACCTGCATTCAAACTAATGTATGCAGAAGACTTTCCAGAGGATAGAATGTCTATATTTATTTTGTTTGTACCATAATAGCAAGCTAACAGAGAATTCGACTTGGCATCCTGTACTAAAGAATAGAAGTCAGAGCCTTGTGCTACATTTTTGATCGCTGAACCACCAAATAGAGCCTGAACTCCAGCTGGTGTAGCTTTCATTGCGTAGACTGACTTAGCCTGGTCTGTTATTGTTTCTATCGTACCATTAATATCAACTACCTTCATAACAGTACTTTTAGATGCAGCATCATACTCTGTCTTTACAGGCCGTGTACCATACTTACAACCAGACCAAATATTTACATTAGCATTCATCTTAGCCCCTGTAATATTAGTCCGATCTGTATATATTGGCAACATTATTTCACCATTTAGATACTTCTCCATGCTAAACTCGTCCGCAGTTGGGACATTATATAAGAAGCCATAATCAGCAAGATATGTCATCTGTCCTGGCGCACCATTTGTATTGTAATTAAGTACAAACTTTCGCACTACCCAGTTATCTCCATCTATTGAATTATACGGATAACAAACCTTCTTTAAATCATCCATATCACTAGGTGGTGCTAATCCATAAGACGTAAATGCATCTTTATGATAAAATACGTAGATGAAATTATCATTCTCAGATGAGTAAACCATCCAGTTTGACAGTGGGTAATTTGACAGCATTAACATTTCCTCATGACTTGATACCAGACCACCCTGCAGGAACAGACCAATATTCTGTGTTGACTCCTCATTATTAAAAGGAGTCGGTAACTTAATCTTATATTCTTTAACTGCCTTAAATATGGAAGTGCCAGCTGCATCAGCTATAGGGGATATATTTATATTTGTACTATCTCCTGTACCAACAATTGTCATGTTGATATCATTTCTTGACCAACCATAAGCGGCTCTGAAATCAACTAAGACATCATTATGTCCATCTTTATTGGCATCCACACTACTGACAGTAAATAACACTTGACCCGCAGGCACTTTGTAAATCGTTGTACCTGTAACTACCAGATTACAAGTTTGATTTAGCACGACACGACCATACTTAGTGTCTAGCGTTAATGGTACTTCAGGGTCTAAATCCCATACACCAGAAGCAGGCTTATATACTAAACCCACATCAACGAGATAATCAAGATTTACCAGTACATTGTCACCTGCTACACTTGCAATGGATGTTATTGCAGGATTACTTACCTTTTCTTCATCACTTCTGACAATATTTGCCAAAAAGAAATCTACATGTGCTTCATCTATTACCAATGTCCTAGTGTCATTAACTAAATCTTGCTCTGCCTGGTCCCACCAGCTAGCATACGTACTTGCTATACTACTTGAACTAGCAAACCCACTGACCTTTGAAGCATTGTACACAGTAAGTTTTACCTTAACCTGCGTAGTATTACCACTATCATAATCATCCATGCTGGGAACTGGTGTAGCTGCTTTAGCAACAGCTGGCTCAAAGATATTAGAGATTTTTGCAAGCAACGTGTCTATGATTGATGGGTCACTAGCAATTTCAACACCTTTACGTTCTGCATCAACGTAACCATCAAAGCTGTTTCCAAAACTCTGCCTTGATGTATCATAAACACCACTCTTAGCATTACCAACAGTGTATATACCGCCACCCTGCTTAACTGCGACAAAATGGTCTGACTTTGCTTCAGCTATTAAGAATGTTTGTGTTGCATTAGCATATTGCTGTGTCTGTGCAAAATACGTAGTATTCTCAGCAGCAGCATAAATTCTAAAATGGTAGTATTGCTTACCATTGTGTGTTTCTACACCTACATAAGAGGCACCATTCAATCCTTGTGATGTTGTATAATTCTGAACATCTACCGGAATAAACACATTATCACCAGAAAACCCTGTAGATGCTCTATCAACCAGGTAATCATAATACGTCACATCATCATAATAATATGACTTCTTTACCTGCACAGCATTAGCATCAGATGTAAGAGATATTGTTTTAGGGAAATAACCAGCAGACTTCAAAGTATCTGAAATGTTCATTGTTACCTGTATCTCTTTCAAGTTCTGCCTAGAATCTGTATCTTTAACGCGCATCAGTATTGTAGTCATCTGATCAAATGTAAGTGCTGCTTCATAGCTCATATACTCATCAGTCAAAATGCCCCGTGACCTTAAATAGATATATGCATTCCTCTGGTTTCCAGTCAATGCCTGTGGTATATTACTACCAAATACCTGCAACAATGTATTCATTTCTGCATCAGATATAACTGGTTCGCCATAGAAATCCATCATTGCTGCCACAAGCACAATAAAATCGCCAAGTGTTATCGTACTTGTAGATGAAACTGCACTATCACTGAGATGTAAATCTGTTTTAGCCTTATTTACGTACAACGTCGGATTTGTACGAGTAATAAATGCACTTGTCTTTCCTCTTGAACTATCAACATCATTCACAATCCACGACAGATCTTTAATAGCTGGTGAGTTAATCAACTCTTCTTTCGTGGTAGGTTGGAAATAAAGTTGTATCTCCTGCATCTCAATTCCAAGAGCCTTATAGACATCCATGATTGCTGTCTGTCTTGATATACCACCCTGAACACGGGAAGCCGTATAAGTGCTGCCATTATATGCTTCATCACTTAATAAGAAATCATAACCAAGGATCTCTAAGGCTCTGCTTTCTTCATTTGCTGTATAAGGCGCTGTCGAATCCAAATCAAAGAACCCTGTATATGCACTTGCAAATCCCTGTGCCAGTACAAACTGCTCAAGCATATAAATTTCATCAAGGTTTGGCTTATAATAACAATTAGCAATTTCATTGTTCACAGAATAAACCTCTGTTAATGCGGCCTGCCCCTTAGTACCCATCAAACCTTTTATATCATTAAGGATGATATTAGTCTGCTTAATTGAGTTATCAATAGATGCTAAATAAGTATTTGTGCCATCTACACTATTGTGGATATAACCAGTCAATGTGTTGTTTGCTTCCTGTAAATGGTTAGAATACTCAAGCAATTCCTCTACTGTCGTCAAATTCATTGAAAAGCTGGGTGTAGATGTGCTACTGCCTCCAGTATTGGATCCTTGATTACTGGAACCTGTGGAACTATTATCTGTATCATTCTGCGCTTTAGAAACATAATTTTGGGTCCTTGTTGCGTCAGCATTGATAACATTCATTAGTGCTTTATCTGATGCTGCTATCTGATGAGTGCTATCACTCGCATCAAATTTAGACCCAACTTTAGAATATAAATCTAGCTTATTCAAACCATTTGCATTACATGCATTAAATAAAGCTGTATTATAATCTTCAACCATATCATTGGTTCTAGATTCACCATTGCCTGTCTTCATTACAGAGCATTGAACGGATGTCTTTATGTTATCAATACCATTTGCCCAATTTTTAAACTCATCTGCCATTTTCTTAGCATTTGCTTTTCGGGAAGTAGCGTCGGCTGTAACGCCACCAAGACCCATAAGATTATATGCAGCAAAATTAGACTTAGCGTTAGCAGCACCAACTGAATCAGCATTACTCATAGTTTCTATTGCATTGCTGGCATAACTCTGCACTTCACTAAAATTAGCTGCTCCACCTTTAAATGCTAAAATACAATCCTGATTATTTGATGTAAACCATGCATAGCCTTCACCATTTTTTACATAGCTGCCACTGAATTTATCCGATGACGCTCCACCTAGATGATTGTACAAATTAGCGACTCTACTATCACCTATGAGTATGATAGCTGATTTGTCCTGTGCAGTCTGTGCATGAGCAACACTAGGCAAGCTTTTCCATAATACTGCCGGGAAACCAGACAGCACGTTAAAAATAAAAAGAGCTGCCATTAAAGCAGCCCACAATCTCTTATGTTTATATTGTTTCATTTATTAAGCCTCCAAAATAGTAGAAGTACCTATAAGATACTCCAATTACTGTATTCCTCTCTTTCTCTCTCTTTCAATTCTTCCATGCCGGGTAGATAAACACCTGGTGCCTCACCTGCCATGCAAATATTTAATAAATCTTGTGAATCTGTGTAGAATGTGTAAGGGGCATATTCTCCATAACTGTCCAATGCCTTTGGACCACCTAATCTCACAACCTGAATAGGCCACTTAGCTAATAACAAACATTGTGTTAATAAATATCTGAAAGAGTTTTGGTCATCCGGTTTAAAGCACATACATGCAGAACCGTACTTGTAGAAATCTTTCACAATAATGAAATCTCGACATCCTTCTGCTTCTTTATACATAACTTTTCACCTCTCTCATATATTCATCAAAATTACTAATATCACCAGATAGATACATACTTTTCAAGTGTAATAGAATATCGCTAGACAACTGTTTGTATCCATAAGAATGCATCCATAAATTAAATTCATAATCCTGTTTAGACCATAACTGTACTTCAATAGGATAATGGTAGTTATCTAATTTGTAGTAGAGATGTATAGCTCGATAACCATCATCCTCTAATTTTCCATTACGTAAATCTACCATCCTGTAATATTTAGGTATTTCTTCCGGATATTCATTAACATTTATACGAAAGCCTAGTATGTCATTAAATACTGACTGAAATCTCGAATCAGGGTGACGTTTTATCTTTCTTAATATCGACTCTGGTGTCTTTATCCGATATTCCAAGCAATTAGATAATGCACAATCTCTTACTGCGGCATCATAAGCTATTACATCAGATAGAACACATTTTACAATATTTTCTGTAACTGTTAATTTATTCAAACTCTTACCATATGAGCATTTAAAAGATAATAATCTCAAATCTTCTTCTGTAGGTAATAGCATGGAAGATGTACTCTCCTGTCTCTTTACACTAATATCTATCATTCTATCGCCTCTTTCACTACTACAATAATATATAAAAATAAACAGTACTGTCAAGATTTAAAAGGATTCTAAATGAGGTGAAATGTTTTTTTTGCAGAGCAATACTCAAATGAGCAGACAGTACTGTTTACTTTTAACAAATTTACCAATTACATCTATACATAAATACCTATTAGTATATTGAATATGCGGTACTACAGAGTACGCGCTTAAAATCATAAATAGGAGTCATTTAATTTTTTCGCATAGGCGAAATGTCTTTTACAAGACAGTAGTACCGCATGTTCAATATACTAAAGCAGGTGTTGTATAAAATATACACAACACCTGTCCTATTACTTAGATTGAATCATTGACTCACCAACATGTTTACAAATGTAATTTTCATCCTGTATAAATATATCATAGGAAGGTTCTAAGCACTGCTCAAAAGTTCCGTATGCATCTATAATACAGATACTACCTATCTTTGTAGATCCATACCAATCAAACTGTACAACATCTCCTCTTTTATACTTAGGTTTACCAACAATTGGTACATCCTTCATACTCTCATCAAGTTTCAATATGCCATAGTACAAAAGTGTATGTTTTGAATCTACATCCTGATTGTCATGGTAGTGACCAAAGTACCAATGTTTATATTCCAACTTATCTTCAATGTGCTGCAAATAATCTGTCAGATAATCAGCTTCGAAGACCAATCCTTGCATAGCTCCTAGTGTATGTTGCAAGCTACTTGAGCAGCAATGGGTAATTACGTAATCTACCTTGTAATTGACTTTCTCTAAATTGCTTAAACCCTCATCCATCTCTTCTTTAGATGGTAACTCCTGTGACCACCAAGATTTATGAGGTATTCTAAAAAGCAAACCACTCTCTATAGCCTTGGTAAGCTCGTAATCGAAATCGCAATCATTACAGTCTAAGATGCCACCTTGTACATCATGAGATGCTCCACCAAATGTAAAGAATGTTTTACCCTCTATTTCAAATACCTGACCACGCTCCAGCAGAATCACTTTATCCCTAAGAATATGCCGAACTTTACCACCATGCCACTCTTCCACTGGGTATTCAGCAATCATATCGTAATTCTCATGAGTACCCTGCACCCATAGGATTGTGTATTGCTTCTGCCTAAAGTTCTTGCAATGATATTCAAATATTTTATCCTTTACCCAACACAAGCCAAAATCACCGCAGACGATTATATAGTCTTGTTCTGTAAGCTCTGTGTCTCTCATCCTGAACTTCTTCTTAGAAAATCTGCTAAAGTCGCTATGTGTATCGCCAGTTATATAAATCATTAAATCACCTTAACCTTTCTTATCTTTAATGTATCAAATATGTGGTACTACAAAAGCATATAGTGACAATTTTACAAAGAAGGATACCTCATGAGAGTTTTTTTTTCACGTTAAGTGAATGTCTTATATAAGACAGTAGCACCACATATCTGATACATTAAAAGGTAGCGCAGATACGCTACCTTAATTTTAATAAAACACTGTATTTAGTTCCGGATAATAAAGCTTCTGTTTCATAAACAGCTCTGGATAATTAACCTACGTAGGCTTCCATAACACCAAGTGCGGTTGTAATATGCTCGCCTGTGAGAACATTAAGAATATCCAGTGGCTCATATTTCTGTAAATCTACATAATGGCATAGTGTTATCGTGACATCCCTATCTTTAGCGATTTCTAATAGTAATGGGTAACAATTATCTCCCATCCTATCACCAGACACTACAGTCTCAGGTTCATTTAAAATAATCAGCAACGCTTTACAACCAGTAGACAGGTCTCTTGGCGATATTCCACCTAAAACAGGAGATTGAATAAATTCGCCACTGACATATTCCGAGTCATCAATTATTTTTATAATTCGTTTTGCCATGTCTGATTGCAACCAACTAGCCTCGTACTGTGCATCAAAGTAATCAGATACATAGGCAACTCTATCCGGCCAATCTAACCCCTTAGGTCCAAATATGATTTTCAACATACTGTCACACCTGCCTTATCTTTAATAGAAACTCAAAATCTGTATTAAGCAACATAGCTTCAATTTTATCGCCACTCATTCCTTTATCACACTGTAACTTTGAACGATTCATTGTACAACAATCTTCAAAATAGCACAGCGGTGCTGAACCTTTATTATACGCATATATCTTACCTTTTGTTATACTCTTTAACAATTCTGTACAGCGATCTTCTAAAGATACATACCCTAACAAGTCTTTCTTAATAACATCATCATGTAGCTTAAAGAAATTACTCTTTAATAGTAAATATTCAAAAGACTCATATTTAGTTGATAAATACATCGTTGCATTCAGGAGTTTTAAATAATAATAGATTTCTTTAATTTTAAACCCAATAGCAGAATAATCTACAACAATATAAACATCTCTATTTCTAATATTATCAGGATGATCTTTGATAAACTTTAAAATGCTATCTTTACCATCAGAAGATTCTATATGCTTGAATATCTTCTTAAAGAATTGATATCCTGATTTTCTATCTTCACAGATACATAAATCAACATTCTCATTGCCTTCAACAGTATGAACATTATACGCATTTATAGGCACAATTTTATGATTCCTGCCATCTTTTTCAAATTGATAAATAGCTTTTGCAGATATTGATATACCATTCCAATGAACTAAATCATTCTCTAGTATTTGTGTCCTAACAATTAAGACAAAATAGGACGTAGTTATTTTGGAGTATAGCTCACCAAATCTCTTAGAGAATATAAAATCTTCATCATCCACGAGATAAATATACGACTCTTTCTTATCCATTGCAACAGTCAATGTATCTTCCCATGTTTGCAATGTTAAAAGCTGAAATCGAAAAGGCTGCGAGACTTGCACCTTATATGCACCAGATACGTCTGTGACGGCTTTAACAAATAAAGACTTGCCTACACCGCTATTACCTAAGATTACAGATACTTTATGCTCTAATGTAAGATCACAGTTATATTTCTTACTTCTGACGGCAATATCTAACATACTACACCTACTTTCTACAATATTACTTGATATAATTTTATCTTATGTATGATATACAATGAAGATTAGCTAAACGTCTTTCAATCTTTGACAAATAAAATCATTATCACTTCTTGAACTAAGCAGCGTTATATCAATTTGCAATTCTCTAACTGCTAATTTGGCAGCCTCTCTTGCTGTTATATGCTCACCCCATAACTGGAATGGTAAGCAGAAGTTACCGCCACTTACTTCAAAAGCATGATCAAAATCAAATATATGGCACAGGCTTTTAATTACCCTATTAGTATCAAATAAGAATCCCCAGTTATCCTGATGGCGATCACTATTACCAATTAAGTAATCACATAATACCATAGTCCAAAATTGATTCTTATATTTGCCTAGAACCAAATCTTTTAAATCATAATTCAAATTGTAATTACCAGCAGTAACAAAACCCGTATCTTGATCTGTAAAACATTGACACCTAGAAACTTGCAATCCTTCATAAGTAGTTAATTCATATTGCAAAACATTGAAACCCAACTTTTGTAATTCTATACTTGCTGTGACTTCATTAACGACACTACTTGCCTTACCACCTTTGTACAAATAAAATGAATCTTTATTTCTAACCCATGCTTTAGGTGCAACACCGTCAGTAGAAATGTCCTTCTCAGCTAACTCGTGATTCGTAACTGCTAATGCCTTACCTAATAATGCAATATCAACAATGTCGCGCAGATGACGCTGAAATAAATTATGCTTACACCAAGTGTCAGAGAGATCCTCTGTCACCCAGTAAAAGTCTTTTAGAGACACACAATTTAGTGAAAGTGATATTGCTGCACGCTCCTTATCAGTTTTCGCCTGCTGTAACCCAACAGCATTTAAGATGCTTTTAGCATATGCCCTGTCTAAACTAAGAACACGATTACTGCACCACCAATAGAAGTTTAAAACATTGTTCATGAGCATATCGAAGTCTACAGTCTCTTCCAAGTAAAGATCAAATGGCATGAGATTTTCATTTACTATATTTACAATACCCCTATCAGTTATAGAGCATACCAATTCATCCTGTGCTTTTAGATACCATTTCCTTTGCCTATTTCTTAGAGAGTCTATTGACTGCATAAATGCTCCTTTCTTAAATGAAACTCAAAATAGAAATAATTAAAGTATTGTCACAACACATCAATCATTTCTACCATTTTAACGAAAAATAATTAATTAAATAATTACTGTATTACTCTAACACAGTAATCATTTAATCCATTTTACTCAATAACTAGATTAGATAATTAATGTATTGATACAACACACCAATCATTTAATCAATAACTTGTCTTAAAGCTTCTGAATACTGTGTAACATCCACATAATAATTGTCACACAGCTCAACTTCAAAATCGCTAGTTCTAGGACTATTCCATTCATCCTTTGTCAGCCAGCCTGCACAAGAGGGTATATTTAGATCTCCATTTTCAGATAGCCAAATCTTATCTCCAGCTTTCAATGTACCATCTGAGCTACCTTTCGTAACCACATATGCCTTCAAAGTTTCCATATGCAATACCTCGCCTCTTCTGCTTACGAAATACTTACGATTATAATAATTAATGTATTGATACAACACACTAATAATTATAACTTAAAACTAATATTGTACTATCTTAATGTAAGAAGTAATTTATATGGCCCATTTGCAAGCACATATACAAACTTACTTTTACCACTTGCACTAATAATAATACATAAATATTATTAAAGCAATGCCGTTAAATTAAGAAATTGATAACACAAATTAAAAGACAGCCCTCTTCCAATCAAAGGAAAAGTGGCTGCTTTTTTATATGCTATATAAAATGTTTTCCAAGAATTTTACTATCTATTGCCAATGGATATTTGTCTCTGTTTAATTCATATTTATAAATTTTACAATTTTCGTTAATATCACTTGATAATCCATTGTCAGGAATTCCGTTCATATACCAATATATAGCTCTCGAAATACCGCCATGTGTTACGAACAATACGTTTTCATCTTTTTCAATCAATTCGTTAATAAAAGCTGAAACTCTAAAAAATGTATCTGCCATTGATTCGCAATCTGGATATTTTTGATCAGAATGAAAACCCCAAAAGTTATCCCAGTCTAAATCGTAAAATGGTACTCCTGCATACTTTCCCATATCTCTTTCTTTTATTCTTGGCTCAATTTCTACTGGTATGTCCTTACTAAGATGGAAATAGAACAATGTATCTTGTGCTCTTTGAATTGGTGATACATAGATTCTGTCTATTCTTAATTTTTCCAGTTCATTATGCAAATTTTGAGCTTGTCTTATACCATTGGCATTAAGTGGTTCGGTTTCATTTGCAATTATATGGTTCTTTCCAATATCGGTCTCTCCATGTCTTACAACATATAAATTCATTAATAATACCCCATTTCCTCTAAATAACTCATAGTTTCATCTTTGCCTACTTCAATTACCTTCTTAGTTTTAAAATCAGTAAAGACACCATTTAAACTGTCAGCTGCTTCATAAACAAACATATCGCTATCATCATACATATAAACATCCACCTTAGATGCAATATCAAATAAGTCCTGATAGCAATTTGGACCAAACCATTCACTTAGAAACATGTAATTAGCTTCATGTGCAGCCAACCATAAAGTCTTTACTCCAGTAGATGTCTTATAAATATCATGTGTATCTCCCGTAGGTATATCCCGTATAACATTCTTCATAGGGACATCTGCATTATCAATTTTCTTTAAAATGCGCTGAAACTCTTCATCAGAACTAACATCCTCTGAGGTTTGTGAGACGATATATTTGAAAGTACTATCAGGATATTCTAAAACGGGCTTACCAAATAATTTAGCAGCCTCATCCTCCTCAACATCTTTACAAAACAACATATACAACATAATGCAATACCCTACCTTCCTAATTTGCATACGAATTGATTATAATAATTAATGTATTGATACAACACACCAATCATTATATAAAATATACCATCTTCAAAATCCAATCTTTATAATCAGCAATAGTACTATTGTCATTTAAACATATGCCACTAATACCATAATTCTTAAACGTTAAATCAACGCCGGACATATCTACCTCTATATCCTTCATACTAGCAATCTTAGATATCCAAGATTGACAATTCTCTCCACAATTTATCAAGTCAATAACTGCATCAGTCTTATAGAGTACAATAAGTGCTTTGACACCACCAGAAATTTCCTCAGGTGTAATTTGACCAAAAATTGGATTAACTATACTGGCACAACCTGTACACTTAGAATGATCGACGTCTAAAAGCATAGATTGTACAAATTCATCATCAAACCATTCTTTCTCATAGACGTTGTCAAAATACACATCAATATTGTAGACAGTATCTTTTCTATGACCGAAATAAACATTTATCATAATACCTCGCTTTCCTATTCATATTATAATAATTAGAGTATTGATGTAACACACCAATCATTATAACAGCATAATACCCCGCCTTATTATTCATTAATAATGAATTGTTCAATAAATAATTAATGTATTGACACAACACATCAATCATTTAATGTAATAGCTAAATTTTCTTTTACACGATAAAGTATCAAATCTATACCTTTAATACTTGTAACTGTGTACTTTTTATCCAGCAGCAATTTTAATTCATCTACCTGCTCCTTTGTTAGCTTCAAAGACTGTACAAAAGTAATTAATGCACTATCTGCTACTGCCTTACTGAATTGGTCATGTTGTGCACATAAACTATCAATGAGCAATGAAATGCTAGAGAAAACATCATTGCCATATGATGTGAAAGATATTTGCTGCAACATTGTGAACACATCTATCTGATCAAAATCAATATTAAGGTCTGAAGTATATAAGTCTCTGATATACTCATTGCAATAAGATAGTAACAACTGATCAATGCCATTACATTCTACAATGAAAACATCTTTACACTTCATTGCAGCAATTTCGATAGGGAAAACTTTCAGTCCACGTTGGATAAAAACTTTAACTACATACTTTTCATCCATACGACTGCAAACTGAATCAGCAAATACAGGAACATACCTACTTGGTGTAACTTTTATAATATCATTTGATTTAGCTACCCCTCTCTTATTATCCTCGTGAAATGAAACTATAACCTCTTCGAATTGGGTAGAATCAAGTTTTATATAAACAGATATTCGATACAAATTATCCAGCACACAAATAAAAGATTTCTGCTTCTCCTGATCTTTTCTACGTTCAATCATATATGGCTGTAAATTGCTCAAATACATTTTTACGAAGTCAAGTACATTCAATCCACAATACTCGATATAATCAAATAAATGTTTATTCAAACCACTTCTATGCTCTGTTTCATCAAGTGCTACTCTATCAAGTTTAGCGAGCTGTCTGATTTTTTTGCATACTGCTATTTGAGACATATCAATACCTTTGTCGGATAAATCTTCGTATGTCAAGCTATCTCTTTCTTTACTAATATCTCTCATATTATTTCTACTCCTTCTACATAGTGATATTATAATAATTAGAGTATTGATACAACACACCAATCATTATAACAGAAAATAGCAGCATCGTATATGATGCTGCTATTTTATTTAAGCTATTAGCATCTGCCAAACAGCTAGAACTGAATAACTTAAGCATGCAGTCACAAAACATAGAACTGCTGGATAAAAGAATAACTTAAAGTGCTTCTGCACAAAAGCATTTGGCAAACCACACATTAATACAAATAGGATACCAGAAATGCCAAATTCACAAGCTGCTGTAACAATGCAGTTTTGCAATATGCCTTTTTCCAAATATATCATAGGTGGTATAACAATAGCTGCTGAAAGCCCTAATACACTAAGACTTGCAACAATCATAACACATCTCAAGATAGGATTTAATTTATAACTCCCATCTTTCACACCAGCTAAATGGTATGTGCCTTCCAAAACAGCCGCATATGTAAATCCGCACAATCGTAAGAAGCCATAAGCTAAACCTGCAAAAACAAAAACAACTAACGGTATTACTTGTGGATTAC
>OGLT01000010.1_pt1 | contig 186341 bp, 146 predicted proteins | sample 1572911 | NCBI WGS metagenome assembly OGLT01 (sample SAMEA2582014, study PRJEB24529) | metagenome | biome: Human gut stool | place: China | collected 2011 | reverse complement strand
GCGCGGTTATGTTTTGTTCGACATAAAGGTGGCATTTATGCCAGCTGTTGTCTGGGGCGAATAAGCGCCACACAAAAGTCCTAAAATTGTCTGCCGGCTTGCGGACACATCCTGCGGAGTGCTCAAAGCTTGGAAAGACACGGATCATCAAAGATGCCGGACGCGGTGTGGTTAGAAATACCGGATTTTGCGCTTAGAATGTTGCCGCCGGTTACATCTGGAACTTTAAGATCATGTATTTCCTCAAAAATCTCTCCCGGACACAGTGCAGTGATTGCCGCTAGTTGAAGCCGACCACCTTCTGTGAAAGCTTATACGCCGCAACGGAGATCTTTCTTCCGCCTTTTCCCGGCAGATTCATCGTATTGCCGAGGATTCCAGCCCGCAGATGATGGAACAGGCGGATATCTTTTTCTCTAATATATTTCCAGAGTTCTCTCTTCTTCTCCAGATTCTCCTCCGTGCCGGAGCGGATCAGCATGATCGTCGAGATGACTGTGATGATCTCCAGGTAGTTGAACATATAATGTCTGAGCTTCCGGTTCGGAATTTTCCACAGGTCAAACGCATCGACCATAATCTTATTCACACGGATCTGCTGATCAATGCGGGAAATCATCACTCTCTCATTGACGGACTGATCGTCTCTTCCGATAAAATATCGGTAAAAATCCACATCCATATAATAGAGCGTCCGCACACTCGGAAGCGGCTTGTATACATAGATGTTATCCACATAGAAGGTGTGCTTCGGCAGTTCCAGTCCACACTCCACCAGAAGCTTCGTGCGGTAGATCACGGAATGCATGAGAATATACTGTCCCTTGTGAAAATGTCCGGCTTCCTTCCAGGTAAATATCCGGTCTTTCGGAAGATTGGAGCAGCGCATGACCTTCTTATGCTTCACTCCCTCTTTCTCATATACATAATTAGCAATAAACATATCCAGCACTCTGTCACCGCCGGAAATCTCCCGTAACTTATCCAGAATCTTGCGGTAAGCATCCAGATCCACCCAGTCATCACTGTCCACTACCTTAAAATAAAGCCCGGTGGCATTGCGGATACCCGCATTGACCGCCTCGCCGTGGCCGCCGTTCTCCTGATGAATCGCCCGGATAATCCCCGGATACTTTTTCTCATACGCATCCGCAATCTCTGCCGTGCGGTCATGCGATCCGTCATCCACGATCAAAATCTCCACATCATCCCCGCCCGGAAGCAGCGACTCGATACACTTTTCCATATATGCTTCCGAATTGTAGCACGGAATCGCAAATGTCAACAATTTCATTTTCTAATCTCTCCTTTATTTCCGCAAAAGAAAACCCGGCTTTCTTCCCAAAAGGCAGATTTTCCGTCACACTCTTACAATCTGTCTGCCAGTTCCATGGCGCGCTTCACCATCGCGTCGATGTTGTAATAGCGGTACTCCGCCAGCCGTCCGAGCAGATGAAAATGCTCCATGCCAGCCGTGAGTGCCTGGTATTTTTCGTACAGCGCCTGATTTTCCTCATTCAAAATCGCATAGTACGGAATCTCTCCCTCTGCTCCCGTATACGCAAACGGATACTCCTTCACGATCGTGGTGCCGTCCGTATCCTTCTGCCCGGTCAAAAACTTGAATTCCGTGATACGGGTAAAATCCTCGCTCACCGTGTAGTTGACCACACTGTGTCCCTGGTAAGACGCCCCGTCGTAATGCTCAAACCGGAAATCCAGCGAGCGGTACGGCAGTCTTCCATACCTGCATGCAAACAATTCGTCCAGCGCGCCGGTGTAGATCACGTCGCCGTCGAATTTTTCGCCGTCAAAATAAATCTCATTGTCCGCAAAGCGCATGCGGCTTAAGCAGTCCGTGCCGCACTCCACCGTGATCCCCGGATGGGAAAGCATCTTCTCAAACATTTCCGTAAATCCGTTCGCCGGCACTCCCTGGTACTTATCCTGAAAATAGCGGTTATCATAGGAGATTAACACCGGGACGCGCCCTGTGACCTCCGGGCTGATCTCCTCCGGCTTCTGCCCCCACTGCTTCATCGTGTAATATAAAAATACATTCTCATACACATACTGTGCAATCTCGCGGATATCCGCATCCTCGTTCTCGCGCAGCTTCATGATCGGCACACGCGAACCCTCGCCGTAGGTTTCGATCAGCTTTTGCTCCAGCCGGTCGGCTTTCTCCTTCCCGTATACCATATGTAACGTATTTAAGTTAAACGGCACCGGAATCAGCTGCTCCCCGACCTTTGCGACCACCTCGTGCCCGAACAGGTACCAGTCCGTAAAACGCGATAAATATGCAAACACTTCCTCCAGACCTGTGTGAAAAATATGCGGTCCGTAATTATGAATTAAAATGCCATGGGCATCTTTCTCATCGTAACAGTTTCCCCCGATATGCGGTCGGCGTTCCATGACAAGGACACGCTTTCCTTTTTCCTCTGCCAGCTTTCGCGCTGCCACCGCTCCGGCAATTCCGGCTCCAATGACAATACAATCGTACATGTCTCCTCCGTTCTGCGGTACTGCCCGCATTGTCTTAACATTGACCTGTTTCATTATACAGGATTTTCCACAGTACGCCAATTTATTTTTTCCTTAAGGTTTTCTAAACAAAAGTCCCTGTCATCTATTTGTTCATATTTTATTTACAAAATACTAATAAACTTGGCATACGCTGGTCATATTTCCATTTTATAGTATAGATAAAGTTAAGACAGCAAGTTAAATTTTTCATAGAACTTTTTCATTCCTGACAAGTGCTTGTCAGGTCACCTTGCTTAGAAATAGGCAAGGTTCCTCCCAGCAGATAGTGAATTTATTTCACTTTCCATACACACAATCTTTTTCATATGAAAAGCCGGTGCAATGCACCGGCTCCCTCTTTTTTACAAACTTTTTTTATCTTTCTTGATCTTAATCAAATTCCTTTTTTAAATAACCCGCATATGCTGAAAATGCCGACGGAATGGCATAACGCTCTCTCGCATCCCATGCATCCACAAAAATCAGTCCGCCTTCCCCGTCCGCTTTCTCTTCCGGGGTGCGCCCATTTCCTGACTCCGGTTCCTTTTCTGCGGCAAAGCCGGCTTCCTCCACCAGAATGGCATATCCACTCATCCTCCACTCGATATGGGAAAATATGTGCTTTGCATCCGCAAGCTTCTCGATTCGCAGCGGAGCAAACTGCTGTTCCTTTACATAGGAAAGGACTTCCTCCGCGCTCAATGCGCCGGACAGATTCGGCAGTTCATACAGCCCGGCGAGCAGCCCCTTCTTCGGGCGCTTGCGGATTGCCACCTTTTCTCCATCCCGAATGACAAGCACCGTGCGCTCCTCAATCCGCCGTGCCTTCGCCTTGCTTTTTACCGGAAAATCCATCATGCGCCCCTGTGCTCTCGCAAGACACATCTTACTCCACGGACATTCCTCACAGAGAGGTGCGCCGTTCGGCACACAGACCGTCGCCCCGAGCTCCATCATCGCCTGGTTGAGCGCGCCGGGAACATTTTCATCGCGAAGGGCACGCCGAAGCTCCTCAGGAACCGTAAGTTCCCGCATCATCTCCCCCAGCTGCGCTTCCACCGCACTGCGGAACGACTGTTTCATGATGTCGGTATCATCTGCCGCCACGCGTGTCAAGATCCGCAGCACATTTCCGTCTACCGCAGGCACCGGTATCCCATAGGCGATCGATGCGATGGCACCCGCTGTGTAGGAACCGATCCCTTTTAATTCCAGAAGCTTCCCATAATCCGCCGGAAGCACTCCATCATACTCCTCCGTCACGGTGACTGCGGCTTTCTGCATATTTCTCACGCGGTTGTAATAGCCAAGCCCCTCCCAGAGCTTCATCAATTGATCCTCCGGACAGGCTGCAAGCGCTGCCACATCCGGCAATGCTTTTAAAAACCGCTCATAATAGGGCTTTACCGCCTCCACTCTGGTCTGCTGCAGCATGATTTCCGAGACCCACACGCGGTAAGGCTCCGGTCTCTCACGCCACGGGAGCACCCTCGCATGATCCAGAAACCACACGAGCAGGGGCTCTGCCAACTGATTCAGATGATAATTATCCAGCATTCTTTTCTCCGTCTCTTTACTGCTGCGCGTTCTTATTCAGATCAAACTGCGCCACAAATACCGCGATTTTTTCGAGGCATTCTTTTATCACATCCTTGGAATATGCATAGGAACACCGGATGTATCCCTCGCCGCAGCTTCCAAAGGCATCTCCCGGTATCACCGCCACCTTCTGCTCCTGCAAAAGTCTTCTGCAGAACTCCATTGAGGTAAGCCCGGTCTCTTTGATCGAAGGGAACACATAGAACGCTCCCTCCGGCTCAACCACCTTAAGTCCCATTGCCCGGAATCCGTCCACCATCAGGTGGCGTCTCTCGTCATACTCCTGACGCATCACATCGATCTCCTCGTCCCGCACGGGACTCGTGAGTGCTTCTAACGCCGCATACTGGGACGTCGTTCCCGCTGACATCGTCGTGAACTGGTGGATCTTGTTCATATGGAAAATGACCTCCGCCGGCCCCGCCGCGATACCCATACGCCATCCGGTCATTGCAAACGCCTTGGAAAAACCGTTTAGAACCACGCAGCGCTCATACATATCCGGCAGTGCCGCGATCGACACATGCTTCTTGCCGTAGGTGAGCTCCGCATAGATCTCGTCCGTAATCACAAAGAGGTCATGGGCGAGCACTACCTCGCGGATCGCCTCCAGATCCGCCTTTTCCATGATGGCACCCGTCGGATTATTCGGGAAAGAGATGAGAAGCACTTTTGTCCGCTCTGTGATCTTCTCCTCCAGTTCCTCCGCCGTCAGACGGAACCGGTTCTTCGCCTGCAGCGGAATTGACACCGGAATTCCTCCGCACAGTTCCACGCAGGGGATGTAGGACACATAGGCAGGCTCAACCACCAGAACCTCGTCTCCCGGATCCACCAGCGCACGCAGCGCCAGATCAATCCCCTCGCTTGCCCCCATTGTGATAAGGATCTCATCCGCCCGGTCATAGTGCAGATCGAACTTTTCCAGATACTCCGCTGCCGCCGCACGCAGTTCCACGGTACCGCGGTTGTCGGTATACTTTGTCTCGGCGCGCCGGATGGAAGCGACCGCCGCCTCCCTGACATGCTCCGGCGTCTGGAAGTCCGGCTCCCCGACGCCCAGAGACAGAGCCCCGTCCATGGTATTGGCAATATCGAAAAAATCCTTAATACCGGAATCCGGCATCTCCACAACAACTTTTGACAGATAAGATCTCTTTGTGCTCATATGTATGACTCCTTAGTAACGTACTCATTTTAGGATTTATTATACCCCCTTTCTTTCCAAATGAAAATACTGTTTTCTATTGACAAATTTTAGAAAACGCTGTACTCTAATATTAGTAATTTGTTAATTTTTTATCAAACTATTCAGGAGGGTTTTAGAATGAGTGAATTTAACAATTTGAAATTGGAAATCGCTGACCAGACTGCTGTTCTTTCCATTTCCAGACCAGCAGCTCTTAACGCATTAAACAGTGAGACTCTTGACGAGTTAAACACGGCTCTGACTGAGATCGAAGCTATGGACGATGTCAAGGTTGTCATCTTAACCGGCGGTCCGGACAAGAAGGGCAACGAGTTCAAGTCTTTCGTTGCAGGCGCTGATATCTCCGAGATGGTGAACTTCACCGCTCCGGAAGCAAGAGCATTCGGCATCAAGGCTTCTGTTCCATTTTTCAAGTTAATGAATATGCGTCAGGTTACCATCGCTGCTGTCAACGGTTTTGCTCTCGGCGGCGGATGTGAGATTGCTATGGCGTGTGATATCCGTATCGCATCCGACAATGCTGTTTTCGGACAGCCGGAGTGCGGTCTTGGTATCATCCCTGGATTCGGCGGTACCCAGAGACTTGCCCGTCTTGTTGGTATGGGACGTGCCAAAGAAATGATCTTTACCTGTGACAATATCGATGCCAACGAAGCATACCGCATCGGCCTTGTAAATAAAGTTGTCGCAAAAGAAGAACTGATGGCTACCGCAAAGGCTATGGCTGCAAAGATCATCTCCAAGGGAAGCTACGCAGTCTCCGTTGCCAAGGCAGCAATCAACAACGGCTACGACATGGACATCAAGAATGCCGTTGAGATGGAAGCAAACCTCTTTGGTGTTGTCAACGACACACATGACAAGAAAGAGGGAATGGGCGCATTCCTTGAGAAGAGAGCTGCCAATCTGACAGATTTCTAAACATCGTACACCAGGACTTGACGTTTGGTTCTAAAAACGCTACCATATTTTATAGAAAGACAGCCGGCTATCTTTAGCCGGCTGTTCTGGTATCAGCATACAATACATAGAAAGGTGGTTTTTGATATGTTTGACAAAATCATTGGTTTCATCGGTGCCGGCAACATGGGCAGCGCCATGATCGGCGGCATCTTAAACGCCTCCCTGGTAACCACAGGGCAGGTGATCGCCAGTGCACACTCCAAGGAGACGCTTGACACCATTCACAGCCGGTTCTCCATCGAGACGACACTCTCCAATGAGACCGTCGCCGAACGCAGCGATATTCTGTTTCTCGCCGTCAAGCCGAACAAGTTCGATGAGGTGATTCCGCAGATCGCCCCGCATGTAAAGAGCAGCTGCATCATCGTCTCCATCGCTGCTGGCAAGACCATTGCTGCCATCGAAAAAGCGTTTGGCAAAGAGATCAAGCTCGTTCGCGCCATGCCAAACACACCTGCCCTCGTCGGCGAGGCAATGAGCGCCCTGTGCGTCAATGCACACATTACCGAAGCCGAGCTTTCCGAAGTGCAGGCGATCTTCAACTCCTTTGGAAAAGCAGAAGTCGTACCGGAGAGCCTCATCGACGCCGTTGTTGGCGTGTCCGGTTCCTCTCCTGCCTATGTCTATCTGTTTATCGAGGCGATGGCAGACGCCGCCGTTGCTGACGGCATGCCACGGGCACAGGCTTACAAATTTGCCGCCCAGTCCGTCTACGGTGCAGCCAAAATGGTATTGGAGACCGGCAGACACCCCGGCGAACTCAAAGACGCCGTGTGCTCTCCGGGCGGAACGACGATCGAGGCTGTCGCCGCATTGGAACGGGGCGGTCTGCGTGACACCGTAATCACTGCACAGCGCGCCTGCTCTAAAAAATCACACGACATGAGCACAGCGAAATAAAAAAGCAATCACAGGAGGCAACGCATTATGTGGGCATATGAAAGTGTATTTTATCAGATCTATCCGCTTGGGTTCTGCGGCGCACCTTTTGAAAATGACGGGGTTCTCACCCACCGCATCCAAAAGGTAAACGACTGGATTCCTCATATTCAAAAGCTTGGCGCAAACGCCGTATATTTTTCACCGCTCTTTGAATCGGACACCCACGGCTACAATACCAGAGATTACACAAAGATCGACACAAGACTTGGCACCAACGCGGATTTTAAGGAAGTGTGTGACAACCTCCACGCCGCCGGCATCAAAGTCGTCTTAGACGGCGTCTTCAATCACGTCGGCCGCGGTTTCTGGGCATTCCAGGACGTTTTAGAGAAGAGATGGGACTCTCCCTACAAGGACTGGTTTCATATCAGTTTTGACGGGAATTCCAATTATAACGACGGGCTGTGGTATGAGGGCTGGGAAGGGAATTATGATCTCGTAAAGCTGAATCTGCACAACGAGGATGTCATCGCACACCTCTTTTCCTGCATCAAGGGCTGGATAGATGAGTTTGACATCGACGGACTGCGGCTGGATGTGGCTTACTGCCTCGACCATGTTTTTATCCGAAGGCTGCGCGCCTACTGTGACACCTTAAAGCCAGATTTCTTCCTGGTCGGCGAGGTCGTACACGGCGATTACAACCAGATCATGAACGACGCCATGCTGCACTCCGTGACAAACTATGAGTGCTACAAGGGACTGTATTCCAGTTTTAACTCCATGAACATGTTCGAGATCAATCACTCTCTGCTGCGCCAGTTCGGCCCGGACAACTGGACTCTGTACAAGGGAAAGCACCTGCTCTCCTTCGTCGACAACCATGACGTCACCCGTGTGGCAAGCATCCTCTCAAACGAGGCGCACCTTCCGTTAATCTATGCCATGCAGTTCGGCATGCCGGGCATTCCATGCGTGTACTACGGAAGTGAATGGGGCGCCAAAGCACGAAAAGAGGACGGCGATCCCGCATTGCGCGCCTGCTTTGACGCACCGGAATGGACCGCGCTCACGGATTTCATCAGCCGCCTTGCCGCCGCGAAAAAGTCTTCCGAGGCGTTAAACTACGGCGATTTCCGCTCTGTCCTGCTCACGAATAAGCAGTCCATCTTTGAACGGAAAAGCGCCAATGAACGTGTGCTAGTCGCCATCAACGCAGATTCCGAAAGCTTCACGGCGCATTTCGACGCAGGCTGCGGCACAGCTGTTGACCTGCTCACCGGGAAGACGCACGACTTTGGAGGTGGCAGTACGCTCCCGCCTTACTCCGCAGCCTTCTGGAAGATGGAACACTGAGACAGAAGACTGACAGATCAAAGGGACTGACGCAGAGGCAGCCTGCTTATCATAACGGGCTTGCAGATGTCTGGTTCCAAAATGCAACAGGCGGCGGTAAATCTTTGAAGCAAAATTCGAGTATTTCTTCCATGCCGCGCTATGCATCAGATTCTGTGTCTCTTGCCACGCTTTGACAATACGTAGGATGTGTCCGACAAACCGCAGACAATGAGCGGATTCCCTGGTGACGCAAGGGACACACGAGAATCCTAAAATTGTCTGCAGGTTGCGGACACATCCTGCGGAGTGTTCAAAGCTTGGAAAGACACAGATCATCGCAGATGCGAAGCGCGGCGTGGTTAGAAATGCCGGATTTTGCGGTCAGATTTACCGCCGCCTGTTGCATTTGGAACTTATCCCTGCAAGTGCTCCTATCATAAACTTACTGCCTCTGTGTCAGCCCTTTCTCTGTCAGTTCTTCTTTCCCAGTGTGACAGAGAGCGTCTGCTCTTCATACTGTCCGTTGGAAGATCTCTGGATGGTGACATCCACGGTCGTTCCTGCTTTGTAATACTGAAGTTTAGAGGACAGATCCTCCATCGAGGAGACATCCTTGCCGTCAAATGCGGTAATGATATCGCCCTTCTGAATTCCGGCCTGCTCTGCGGCGGAGTTCTCTTTTACCTGTGCTACATAGACACCGGTCGGCATGTTGTAAGTCTTTGCCACATCGCTTGTGACATCGACGCCGACGATACCAAGATATGCACTGTCTGCCTCATCTACCTTTTCCTTCGTAATCAGGTCCTCAATGATCGGCATTGCTGTGCTGATCGGGATCGCATAACCGATTCCCTCAACACTTGTGTCTGCATATTTTACAGAGTTGATACCGATGACCTCGCCTGCTGCATTGAGCAGTGCACCGCCACTGTTACCAGGGTTGATCGCTGCACTGGTCTGGATCAGTTCTGCGGTGTAATTTGTGTTGCTGTTGGAATCGGATACGGTTACTTCACGGTTCAATGCGCTGATGACACCGGTTGTCACAGACTGACCATAGCCGAGTGCATTACCGATGGCGATCGCTGCCTGTCCGGCTTTCAGATCATCCGAATTGCCAAGTGTTGCAACTTTGATTGTATTTAATGTGTCAGAATCGATGCTGCTTAACGCAACGCGGATAACTGCAAGATCTGTGGAAGGATCGGTACCCTTGATCTCCGCGCTGACGGTTGTGTTGTCACTGAATGCGACTGTGAGGCTGTCTGCACCCTCCACCACATGATTGTTGGTCGCAATGTAAAGATTGTCTGCATCCTGGCTCACGATAATACCGGAACCGCAGCTTGTGCTCTGCTGTGTCTGTGTTCCGCCGAAAAAGCTCTGATACTGGGATTCGCTCACATTCGTGATCGATACGATAGAAGGCATTACCGCTTCCACGATGTCAGAGACATCGGATGCCACATAGCTGGATGATGCGCCGGTCGCCTCAATCTTGGTGTTGGAATCGGACTGTGTCAGCACGCTGCCTGTGGCTGCCACCGTGGAATCCGAGTCTCCGAAAATCTGACCCGATGCGAGATGTACGCCCTCAAACACCGTTCCGGATACCAGCCCGAAGACAAGTGCCAGTGCCGCACATTTTGCAAGCTTCATACCAAAGCCGCCCGGCTTTCTCTCTCTCTTTTCTCTTCTCTTCTTTTCCTTCTTGCCGGAAGGATTCTGACCGTACGCCGCATTCCCGGCTCCCTGGCTCTGGTAGAACTGTTGCTGATAACCGCCGTTCTGGTAGGTTCCTCCGTTCTGGCCGTATGCACTGTTATTCTGCGTGCCGCTCTGGTAGGTTCCTCCGTTCTGGTAAGTTCCTCCGTTCTGGTAGGTTCCTCCGTTCTGACCGTATGCGCTGCCATTCTGGTAAGCTCCGTTTGCGCTGTATGCTCCGTTGTTCTGCGATGTGCCGTTCTGATTCGTTCCGTTATTATATGAATAGAAGGAATCGGAAGACTGGTTATGATTACGTTCATTGTTATCCATAATAATTGCTCCTTTCCCTGACAACTCTTTGTTCTGTTCCAGTGAGTATTTCTTTTTCTCTCTCACTTTCTATGATGCAGTTTACAGGGAAAATGTGATGTAATTGTGACGAAAGTATCAAAAAAGTATGTTTCTGTTCTTTTCTGTCTAAAAAAGGACCTGCCACACCAGATTCCAAACGCCCGCCACGAGCAGTCCCACATAGAATCCATTTCTCCAGCGCTTCTTTTTCAGGGAAAATGCAAGTGTCAAAATAATAAACAGATATAAAAGATCCGTCAGGTAATAAACACGCGCGCCGGACGCATACATCGTCGGAGAGCAATACATAATCGCCTCACTCGCGATTCCCGCAAGATAGGCGAGCATCAGCGTGATGTGCTTTTTTGACACGCGCCATAAAAACGGCAGGGTGAAAAGCAGCGCCGCAGCCCACCAGATCATCGCAAGAATCACTTCCCGCGTCATCACCGCCATGGACGGCACCTGGTACACGCACGCTTCAATATTGATATACTGCATCCCCATATCCGATAACAGATCAAAGCCTGCATAAGGAAGCAGTGCTGCCAGGGTAAAGACCGCCGCGATCCCAAGAGCGATCCAGTCTCTCTTTTTCTTCTGCTCCTGCTGCAGCAGAAGAAGGATTCCCACAACCCAGATGCCGCATAAAAACAGTTTGTTCTCATTTGCAAACGATGACAGCAGCCAGTGTATCGTGATGAACACATGCTGTCCGAAAGGCATCGTCTCGTATTCCGGCATCCAGTTTGCAATCTCACTTGCCACACGGATCTCATTGCCGGGAGCCGAGAACAGAATCACAAACGCCACCGCTGTCGTAAGTGTCTGAACCAGAAGAAGCGGATGCACTTTTTTATGGCGAAGGAACAGTGCGGCAACCGCCAACACCTCAAACGTCAGCAAAACAGCGCTCATCTGCTCGATGGACATCGTTCCTGCCACCGCGCACGGTATGCTGATCAGAAAATATTTCTTATTCAGCGCAGGCTCTTCCCCCGGCTTTGCGAACACCGCGTCCGCAAAAGGCATCAGCGCCCAGATTCCGCAGGTAAAACACCAGGTATAGAAGATGGAACCATTCACCCAGACCGCCGCATAGCCGACAGTCATAATGTTCATGAGAAAATAGCCGCCCACTGCCGCTGCGCAGGATCCGATCGCTTCCTCACTGTGTACACCAATCCCTGCCGCCTTTTCTGACAAGCGCAGCACCCCCATCGGCAGAAGCACCAGCATCACGGCATTTACCACACGCCAGAAGCCGAGCCCTAGCCGGAATGCAAGATACACAAACGCCTCTCCCGACATTCTTCCCACCCAGGTCTGATAGCGCCAGGACAGATACTCTCCAAATCCCATACTGTTTGTATACTGATAAAAAAAGGCATCGTCGCCATCCGAATAGCTGCTCTGACTTACCACCAGAAGTGCCCCGATCAGCATCAATGCCCAAAAAATCCACACTTTATATTTTTTTTTCATAAAATCCTCTAATTTAAAACGATGTTCTGTCTCCCTGTTTTTCTGACCATATCCGCTTCCAGTAATACGGACTCATGGTACACTTCAAGATCTGCCGTCTGCCAAGCTTCTGATAGCGTTTTCCCAGAAAATAGCCGGCGTACCTGCCAACACACTGCCACCCTAACTTCCAGATCAGATACGGCTTGTGAATCTTACACAGATAACCCATCGTATTTTTCACCAGACGCATGCCCTCCGCCTCCGAGCTGACCTGCTCAAAGATCTCCGGATGTGCCGTCTGGGACACCGCCAGATCAAAATTGCGGTGAAACTGCTGCTTCACCGAATAGTTGTGCGAATGAACCACCTCGGCGTCCGCCGCATACGCAACCTTGTATCCTTCCTGCACTGCATGCGCCGCAAAAAACATATCCTCGTTAAAAATAACCGGCGATTCAAATCCGCCGAGCTGCTCAAACAGATCCCTGCGGTATGCAGCGCACACGTCCGAGCAGAAAAAAGTCTTAATGCCAAGCCGCGGTATGTCCTCACGGCTCTTGACGCACCCCTCATCGGGATAATTAAACTGTCTGGTATAGCGCTCGATGATGCCGCAGTCCTCCCGCGGGAGCTGCCTTGCATACGCGACCGCAACCGCACCTTTGGCTGGAGTCCCCGAACCATGCGCACCGGATGTGAGCGCATGCACCAGATGTTCCACCAGCCTTTCGTCTGCCGGCACCGCATCCTGTGTCATGAATATCAGAATATCCGCTTCGGAATACCCCGCTCCCATATTCCTGGCACCGCCGTGGTCAAAGTTCTCTCTGGTCATGTGAAAAATGCGGCTAGAAAACGGAAGCTCCTTCCGAATCTGTTCGATCGGATACTTCCGTACAGCCTCATTCCACAGTGCTTCCTCGGTATTAACCAAAATAAGTTCATGTATAACAAAGGTCTGCTCCTGCAATTTTTGCAGGAGCAGACAAAAAGTGTCATCCGGTTTGTAAGTCGGAATTATGATATCTACACGCATCAATAGCCATCTCCCTGGTGGAATCCGGTATCACTGATAATCTTTTCACTGTTGCTCTTTATCGTGTCTGTCGGCTCATATTCCGTATCATCGTACAGGAACTGATGCAGCTGAATGACGTTGGATTTCAGATCACACGGTACTACCACACTTCCCTTGGAACCGAGCGTGATCGTATTCTTCTCAAACGGGAATCCGGTCGTCTCGCCAAGGCTGTAATTGAATACCTGGGATGCAAGTGCAATCAAATCGGTGTTACTGTAGCTTGTCTTAATATCGCCAAATGCCTCATCGATCAGGCTGTTAATCGTCTTGAGGTCGGACTTCTGTGCCTTCTGGATCATTGCCGTAAGCACTGCTCTCTGACGCTCAGTACGCTTATAGTCATCGCCTGCCGTATAACGGATACGCGCAAATGCACATGCCTGCACACCATCCATTGTGTAAGTGCCGGCTCCCGGCAGATACTCGGATTTCTTCTTGGTCAGCTTGGAGATCTCATCCATGTAGCCGTGCATCAGTACCGCTTCCTCATCGGTTACGGTCATCTCAACACCGCCGAGAAGATCCACACACTCTACCACCGCATTAAAGTCCACGGTCACATAATCCGTAATATTTAAGTCAAGGTTCGTGTTTAACATGGAGATCGCCTGCTCCGGTCCACCGTTCGCATAGGCTGCATTACATTTCCGGTAGGTGCTGTTGCCGATATCGAGATAGGAATCTCTGTATACGGATACCAGCTTCACCTCATGTGTATCGTTGTTGATGCTCGCAATCATAATCACGTCGCTGTTACCCTTGGATAAGTTGCCGTTGGAACGGTTGTCCAATCCGAACAGCGCGATCGTCGTATACCCCTTCATGATCTGCTGGGATTCCGAAGAAAGTCCTTCGTTGAATTCCAGATCACTCTCATTGAAGGAGGTGTCCTTCTCGATTTTGGAGAGCTTCACTACCGCAAACAATACAACTGCCAGAAGCAGAAGTACCAGGATCTCAACCACAACGAGAATAATCTTCTTCTGACGCTTCTTCTTGCGGATCGCTGCCTTCTGTGCTTTTGTCAGCGGCTTCCTCTGCGGATGTCCGCTGCCGCCTGTCTGTGTCCGGTTGCTGCTGTGCGCCCCGTTGCTGCTATGTGCCCCATTTCTGCTGTTGCCACTACTACTCATAAATTTTTCTCCTAATATGCATTTTTATTGATAAATCCCTTGAAAACCGTGAGGAACAGAATCTTGACATCCAGTCCCAGTGTCCAGTTCTCGATGTAGTACAGATCATGCTCAATGCGCTTGCGGATCGACGTGTCTCCACGGTATCCGTTGACCTGAGCCCAGCCGGTCATTCCCGGACGCACCTGATGCTTGATCATATATCTCGGGATCTCTTCCCGGAATTTCTCTACATACTGCGGACGCTCGGGTCTTGGTCCCACCAGACTCATATCGCCCTTCAGCACATTAAATAACTGTGGGAATTCGTCCAGGCTTGTCTTGCGCAAGAACTTTCCGACTCCTGTGACGCGCGGATCGTTCTTCTTCGTCCAGCCTTTCTGTTCTTCCTCCTCCGTCTGCACATACATGGTGCGGAACTTGTACATCTGAAACGGCTTATTGTGCAGCCCCACTCTCTCCTGTGCAAAGATCAGCGGTCCCTTCGATGTCGCCTTGACAAGGATTGCCGACAGCAGCATCACCGGTGAAAAGAGGATGATACACACAATCGATCCCACCACATCCATACAGCGCTTCACAAATGCGTTGAACGTGTTGGACAGCGGCACATAGCGGATATTGATCACGGGGAGACCCAGAAGATCCTCCGTGTAAGGCCTCGTAGGTATGATGTTGCCATAATCCGGAATGAACTTGGTGTGCACGCCGGACTTCTCACACTCCGCAACTATTTTTTCCAGCTTATAATATTCTTCCAGTCCGAGGGTGATTGCAATCTCATCGAGACTGTTCTGCGGCAGGATGTAGTTGAGATTACCAATACTGCCGATGACCTTCACTCCCTTGTAGGAGGTACCTCTGGCAATATTGTCATCCAATACCCCTCGCACATTGTATCCCCACTGCGGATTCTGCTGAATTCTGTCGATATACTGCTCTGCCGCTCTTGAATAGCCGACGAGCAGAATGTGCTTTAAATTGTATCCCCTTCTGCGAATACTTCGCAGAAATCTGCGGATCAAAAGGCGGACAATCTCTTCCACCACAATATTGGTCACGTAGAAATAGAAAAGCATCTCCCGTGAGAAGTTGCGATACTGCGGATTGTAAGACGTCAGGGTAAAGAGAGCCGCAAACATCAGCAGCAGTCCAACCGTATTCGCCATCACAATGTTGGAAAACTCCAGCCGTCTCCCCTGCACGCGCTTGGACGTGTACAGATTGAACGCATAATACAACAAAATATACACCGGAACAATGAGCAGCAGCGCCCTCATATAGAACTCAAATGAGAGTACGCCGACTTCATGATCCAGAATACCGCTCAGGAACTTCAGCCACCATGCAAACACATACGATACGATGATAACCAAGGCATCGATCAGTACATGCAGCTTATTAAAGTACTGCTGATTGTCTTTTATCATATTGCTATCCTTTTGCGAATTCTAACTACCATATAACATCAATGATACAATAATTTCCATAAAAGCACAACGCCTTTTTCGCAAACATTCTGTAACATTTTCTTAATATTTCTTAAAGATTTGTTTGACGATCAAATTTATCTTCCTGCCAGAATCCGGATCACATTGCCCCACAAGGCCAGCTGTATGACCGCGTAATTTCCCAGATTTTTCCACGAGAAACGCACTTTTTTGCATCCGCGGCACCCGGCAATCCCGGCGCCGATTCCCCTTAAATATTCTCCCGCAAATCCCTTTTTCAGGAAAAACAGACTCTTGATAAGAATCCCGGAAAGGATCAGCGGCAGGTTGATCAGCAGCTGTAAAAACGGCATGTTCTTGTAGATCAGGTACATCGAATTGCGCGCCGCGAGGAACACCTTTTTCTCATTATAGCGCGTCCCCGTGGTAGCGCTACCCACATGATACACCCGCGCTCCGGGCGCATAGCAGTTGATGTATCCGTGGATTTTTGCCCGATACCCCATATCGACATCCTCGAGATATGCAAAATGGCGCTCGTCAAACGGCCCCATTTCACGCAGCAGCCCGGTGCGGTATATGACAGCGCCGCCGCAACAGGAAAACACACGGCACGGTCTGTTAAAATCCGCCAGCGGTTTTCCTTTTCCGCGCGCCACCGCCCATCCGAATGCCGTGTAATAGTCGCCGGCATTATCGATGCGCCCTCTGTCGTGATAATCAATCATCATTGCCCCCGCAGAAAAGATGCGGTCCGATTTTTTGATCGCAGCCAGCAGCTCCTCCACGAATTCCGGCAGAACCTCCGTGTCGTTGTTGAGCAGGATCACATACGGCGTATCCGCGCGCCGGATGCCCTCATTCACCGCTCCGCAGAAGCCCGTATTCTCCTTTAGCGCAAGCATCGTAAGATCCAGGCTGGAGGTCACCTCTGTACTGCCGTCGTCCGATCCGTTGTCCACCACCAGAAGCTTAAAATCCGTGCAGGTCTGTTTTTCCAGTGTCTGTATACAATTTTCCAAAAGCTTCTTTCCGTTGTAATTCGGAATAATCACCGTAACTTCCGGCTGACTCGCCATGTAATACCTCCGCTTAATGATAATCTCTCAGCGCATAATTCGGATATACCGTTGAAAAGTTTGGATTGTAGTAGGGATCACCGTTCTTTAAAATGCCGATCCAGTGATTCCGCATATATTCGATCTCCCGTCCGAAGCGCGCCACTTTTTCCGGGGAATCCTCGCTTCCGCGCGATTTGGATTCGTAGTGATAGGCTTCCACCCGCGGCTGGTACACCACAAGGTAACCCTCTTTGCGGACTTTCAGGCAGAAATCCACATCGTTGAACGCCACGGCAAGCTTTTCCTCAAATCCGCCCACCGCCTCGTAGATACTCCGCTTTACCATCAGGCATGCCGCCGTGACCGCCGAGTAATCCAGCGCAAGCGACGCCTTGTGCAGATATCCGCTGCGCGCTCTCTGCAGTCCCATAAACATATTCTGCCCGATGCCGCGCGCATTGCCGCCGATTCCGACAACGATTCCCGCATGCTGCACGGTATCATCCGGATAATACAGCTTCGCTCCCACGACACCGACCTCCCTGCGCTGGCAGGTACCAAGCATCTCTTCGAGCCAATCTTCGGTAATCATCTCGATGTCATTGTTCATAAGCACCAGATATTCGCCCTTTGCATGAGAAACGCCGAAATTGTTAAGCGCCGAATAATTAAACCCTTCCTTCCAGACCGCCACGCAGATCCGCTGTCCGCCGGATAAGGTTCCCTCATAGCACACCGCTTCGCCCTCTTTCACCTCTTCGGATGTGATCGAGCGGTAAAAATCAAACGTCTCCGGAGCGCTGTTATTCTCCACCACAATGACTTCATAATTTGCATAATGCGTTTTCTGAATGGCTGCAAGACATTTTTTCAGCGTCTCCACTTCATCCCTGCTCGGTATCACGATCGAGACCAGCGGACTGCCGCTGTAAGGGTAGCGCACCGTGTAAAAGCCCATATCCTTTGTCGCCGTCACTTCCCCCGCGGTTCCTTGACGCTTCAGATGATCCTCGATCGCGCGCCGTCCAGCATCCACCGCATACTGCTTGGAAAACGGGTTTTCCGACGTCGACTCCGTGTGGCAGCGCCAGTGGTAGAGCACCCGCGGCACATGTCCGATGGCCTCTGCGCACTCCACACAGCGCAGAAACAGGTCGTAATCCTGCGCACCGTCGTACTCTTCACGGATCATGCCGGCTTTCTCCAGAAGCGTTTTCCGCATCATGGTAAAGTGCGTGATATAGTTGTTGGAACGAAGCAGATCGATGTTGATGTCCGGCTTAAAGTGCGGCTGGAAATGCGTTTTTCCATCCATGTCCACCTTGTCTTCATCCGTGTAGATCATGTCATACTGCGCACCGGCTTTGTGAAAACCGGTCGCGGCAACTCCGGTCTCATCCTTCAGTCCCCGCAGAATCAGATGCACGGTCTCATACAGTGCGTCCGGCGCCAGCAGATCGTCATGATCTAAAAGTGCAATCCACTCCCCGTGCGCCATTGCAATCGCCGCATTGGTATTGCCGGCAATTCCAAGATTTTTTTCCAGTCTGCGGTAACAGATGCGTGCATCCTCTCCGGCACATTCCCGCACGACCGCCTCAAGACGCACCGCCTCTTCCTTCGGACTTCCGTCTGCCAGGCAGAGTTCCCAGTTTTCGTAACTCTGCGCCTGCACCGAACCGATCATCTCCCGCAGGAATGTCTCATTGGTACAATAGAGCGGCACCACGATGCTGACGCGGGGTGCTCCCTTCCACGCAGCAGACTGCTTTCGCTGACGGCGCAGCGTCTCCTCCGTCGCCTTGTGATGCTCATACCATGGCTCATACGGCACATTTTCCGATTCCATCTTCTCCTGCAGCCGGATGAAAAACTCCTTCACTCCGTAATGCTTCAGATAACGCACCCCTTTGATAACCTTCTGCACTGTAATCTTCATATGCTCAATGCTTCTTCTGATGGATGTAAAGCCATCCATCGGAATAATCTTTCCTTTCCTCTTCTGACATTTCCGTGTACTTACCGAAATCCATTTTTGCAAGAACCATCTGCGGCTCACTGCACTTGTAGCACTCCACATCCTTGCGTCTGGACACTACGCGCATCCAGCCGCAGGACGGACATATATATACCTTCATCATAGAACCGGAATCTCCTCTTTTCTGTCTCGTACCAGCTGTCTTTTTGTTTTGTTCACCTGTTTTCGCCGTCCCCCGCATTATCTGCGCAGCGAAAAATCAGAATTGTCCAGTGTCAGATTCGGATTGTAGTAGGGATCTCCCTGCTCAATCTGATCTCTCCATCGCGAAAGCAGAATCTCCACCTCGCCGTTAAAGCGCTCGACTTTTTCCGGGGAATCCTCATAGCCTCTCGACTTCGATTCGTAGTGATGCATTTCCGCGTAGGGATCGTACACGACGAGCCATCCGTGCTTTCTTACTTTCAGGCAGTAGTCCACATCATTGAACGCCACGGCGAGTTCCTCGGTCATTCCCCCGACCGCCTCAAACGCCTCACGCTTCGTCATCATGCACGCTGCGGTAACCGCGGAATAATCCTGCGCGCACAGAATTCTGCCAAAATATCCCGTATCGTATCTGGATTTTCCAATGAAAGCATGTCCCGCCGTGCCGCCAAAACCTAAAATCACACCGGCATGCTGGATCGTATCGTCCGCATACAAAAGCTTGGCACCTACGATTCCGACATCCTCTCTCATACAATATCCGAGCATCTCCCGGATACAGCCCCCAGCGATCATCTCCGTATCATTGTTCAGCAGCAGGAAATAATCTCCCCTGCATGCCGCTGCGCCGAAATTATTGATCTTTGAGTAGTTAAAGCCGCCCTCGTAGTACACCACCCGGACATTTTCACGCCCCGCCTCAAGTTCCTTATAGTAGGTAAACGTCTCCGGCTCGGTACTGTTATTTTCCACAATCACAACCTCAAAATTCCGGTAGTCGGATTTTGTAAAAATGGAATCCAGACACAGCTTTAGATCCTCCGCGTGATCCTTGTTTGGTATGATAATGGATACCAGAGGTTCCTCTTTCCACTCGTAGACCGTGCGGTACATTCCGTAGAACGATGCATTTTCCACGCGCGCCGGTATTCCCAGTCTGCGGTAATGCTCCTCGATGGCGCGCCGTCCCGCCTCAAACGCATAGAGCTTGCTCTCCGGATTGGAAGCGGTCGAGTCCATATGACAGCGCCAGTGATACAGAATCTTCGGCACATGATAAATCTTTTTGGCCTGCTCGCTGCATCTTAGGATAAAGTCCAGATCCTGCGCGCCGTCAAACGCGCTCTGGTAGCTCCCCGCACGTTCCGCCACATCTTTTCGCACCGCGAGCAGGTGGCAGATATAATTCACGCTGCACAGCAGATCCAGATCAAAGTCCGGTTTGAAATGCGGCTCAAAAAAGTGTCTGCCGTCCATGCTGACCTTGTCCTCGTCGGAGTAGAGCATATCAATCGCGTCATCCCTGCGGATCGCCGACGCAAATTCGTATAGCGCATTTTCCGGCACGAGATCGTCATGATCCACCGGTACAAGATAGTCTCCGGAAGCCATTGCAAGCGCGGCGTTCGTATTTTCCGCGATTCCTCCGTTCTCCGGCAGCACCTGATAGCAAATCCGCGCATCACGCCCGGCATACTCCTCCAGAATGGAGATCAGTGCTGCATCCTCTTCCCCGGATGCGGCAAGCGCCATACACAGCTCCCAGTTTCCGTAAGTCTGCGCCGTCACGGAATCAATCATCTCCCGCAAATACTGCGGCTTCGTCTTATAGAGCGGCACGACCAGCGAAAACAACGGTCCCGCATCAAACACATCCTCTCTCTGGCGCTGCAGTTCTTCCGGCGCCGGAAGATATTTTGCCCGCCAGTTCTCATAGGTATTGCCCTCTTTGTGCGTCAGCTTGCTCTTAATCTTATAAGCGGTTGCAGAGATTCCGTTGCGCTCCAGATAGCGGACGGTATCCCCGGCTTTTTCGATTACATACTGCAGCTTCGTGCCCTCGTCCCACTTCGTGAGTCTGGTTCTCGAATGATTCTTCGCGCCACGCATCTCCAGATAAAACGGTCCGCTCTGCCCTCCCGCTGCAGTTCCCTGCACCAGAAAGCCAGGCTTCGCCTCCTTATCACATTCCGGAAAAACAGAAAGGAGATCCTTGCGGTAATAGTGCTCCACCTTCTCGGAAATCGGCTGTCTGCTGCCGTCGAGAAGTTCAAGCTTGATATCCCCCGCCGACATGCACCAGCCAGTGACCGTAATCTGGCTCCCCTCTCTGTGACAGTTTTCCACATAGTAGCTGACTTCATTCTCCAGTCTGCCAAGCTTTGCTGTCGAGATGGCATAAGATTTGCTGTATTCTTCCCTGTAAGCAGCCATCAATGTCACCCGGCGGTCATTGCGCCAGTCCGGCGGAAGCTTTATGATGCCTACCACTTCCTCCTCGATCTCATTGATGCTGCGGATATATTTCTGCCGGACCTCCGCACCGCGATTCACCTGTACCGTAAGCGGAAGCTCTCTGTTGTCCAGATATGCCTTGATGGAATGTTCCTTCGTACTCCCATCAAAAAACCATCCGACAAAGACCAGCGTGTCCTGTTCCTTCAGATGGAACCGCATCTTTTCCACAAAAAATTTATGTGTATCCATGGTCCGTCCTCTCTCGCCATTGACTCCTCGGTCAATCTCTTTGATTTCGTATTCCACTATAACAATTCCGACGTTTTGCGTCAAGTTGTTACCACGCCTTTACATTCCTTTTGTTCTCTGTTAATGTAGAATGCAAAGAATAAACCGATCAACTCAAAGGAGTCCTTATGATGCGTTTTAAACACCTTTTTTCCACTGTCATTGTCGTTCTTTTTGCCGTAGTTCTCGCGGCATGCTCCTATCATACACTCGTGGAATCCAAAAAAGATTCCACCGGCTACACCCCCGATCCCGCCACGGAATATCTGGTGACGCAATACGCGGATGCAACCGGTGTGCAGGGAACCTTTTACACCATCACGAACGATACCACCCTCATCATCATCGACGGGGGCTGGGCAGACAACGCCGCCGCCGTGCGCGAGGTCATCGCCGCCCACGGGAACCATGTCAACGCCTGGATTCTCTCACATCCGCATCAGGATCACGCCGGCGCATTCAATCAGATCTACGCCTCACCGGACGGCATCACGATCGACGCCGTCTACGACAATGGTTTCGACTATGACTTTATCGAAGCGGCCGGAGAGCCGTACGATGACATTACAGTGATGGAGACCTACCACACGCTCACCCGGGATGCCTCCAACGTGACGCACCTGCACCGCGGCGACGTCCTCTCCATCTGCGGTCTGACGTTCTCCGTCCTAAATGCCTATGACGACACGGTTCTGCAGAATGTCGGAGATGAGAAAGATTACCAGAACAATGCTTCCCTCCTCTTAAAAGTAAGCAGCGCGAACAGCAGCATGCTCTTTTGTTCAGACATCAAATACGATATGAATGATTCCCTCCTTGCCGCATGCAAAGACCAGCTCGCCTGCGATTACGTGCAGACCGGCCACCACGGAAACTGGTCTTTCTCGGAGGAATTCTACGACGCAGCCGGCGCCTCCGTCTATTTTATCGATGCGCCTTCCTCCATCACCGACAACGCCGACTTCCCGGCGAGCACACTCAAATCTGATCTGCTTGCAAAAGGAAAGACGGTGCTTGATTTTAGCACCGCCCCGAATACTGTTACCTTGAAATGATGTCGTCATGAACTCTGACGAGTTCCTATTGAAAGTTCCCTGTGAAACTTCCACTTGTGTGAAATACCCTGTAACTGTGGAATCATACTTATCCGTGTAGTTTGTTTGTTTGAAAAGAAAGAGGCGAAATGCCTCTTCTTTTTTATTACGTTTCCTGCATCTTCCGATGCGCTAATCACTGTGCACTGATACTAATCGAAATAATAACTTCCTGCTGCGTTGATCTGCACACTGCTCCTGTTCTGCACGAAGACGCGGTAATGTCCGCTGCTCGTAATCGAAAAACCATGCGATAAATTGCCGGTTCCCTCCACGTAGCGCGCATTGTTCAGTCCGTCCATAATGCCGATCCAGAATGTGCTGCTCGACGGAGACGCGGTTGCCGCCACATGGATCGTCTGTCCCTTGCTTACCCAGAACTGATTGCTCACCATGCGCGTGCCCGGAGACACATTCCAGTTAAATGTTGCCATCTCATTCGCACTCAGCAGTGGGCTGATCACCTCAAGCTCCGGATACGCATACTCGAGCGTATCGTAAGAGCGATCCATCACGCCTAAGATCTGCTGTTCCTCGAGCACGTTCTCCTCGCTGCCATCTGCCGTCAGAGTCTCCACATTCTGGTAGATATCATCGTGTACATCCGCAGCCTCGCTGCCCGCTGCATAGACCGGTGTCACACTCACCAGCACAAAAGCCGCCGCAAAACACACACTTGCCAGTCTCGATGCTGCTTTTCCGTTATATTTTCCCATATACTCAATTCTCCTTTCCAGTCTTCTCTGGTTCTCATAAAGCATAGAAAAAATATAATTCTCATCGGTCACAGGACAGTGCTTCACACTCTCTATAATCATTTCAAAATAACACCCTGCATCCATTTCATCACTGATGGCTGCTATCGCACGTGCGTCGCAGTAAATCTCGCTCCACTCGTCCAACAGTGCCATCAGGTTCCCCGTCAGCGGGTTGATGTGGTGCACTGCAGTCACACACATACCGCATAATCTGACAAACGGGTCATGACTCTTGTAATGCATCAGCTCGTGATGAAAGATCACGCTCAGATGCTTTCTGTCGTAGGCAATATCTGGTAGCACCACCCGGCACCGGAAAATACCGGCAATCATCGGACTGGTGATACGGTCATTCCGGTACAGACGGATGTTCGACCGGATGCCAAGCTTTTTCTTCACACGTGTGAACTCTTCCCGCACGGCTTCCTCTTCCTCCGGAATGTCACGCATCTGAATCCGCTTCATCCCGCGCAGGCTGCCTGCAAACTCTGTGATTCCCTTTGCCATGAGGGCAAGCCAGCAGACTGCGGCAAAGAACGCAAGAATCCATAAAAATCCCGTTAAAGAAAAATTGATCTGCCAGATACCTTCCTTCTGCAGATAACCGTGAATCGTCATCTGCATCCATCCATAATCCAATGGAATCAGGTACAACAGGCAGACCAGAAAAAGCGCCAGATATACATATTGCGGCTTCGTACAAAAGCGGCTGTTCATAAGCAGCCGCCAGAGTCCGTACGCTGCCGTTCCCGTGACAGAGGTAATTACCACTGCAAATAAAATCTGATTAGCTATGTTCATTCAGCTTTTTCTTTAGTTTCTCGATGTCCTTTGCATCCAGCATGTCATCACACAGACAGCATGCCAGTTCTCCGAGATCTCCCTTCGTAAAGAACTTTGCACTCTCTTCCATCGTCGCGCGCCAGAAGTCTTCCTTGCTGACAAGCGGCTGATAATAGCAGTATCTGCCCTTGCGGTACATATTCAGAAAGCCTTTCTTTACCAGACGGGATAAAAATGTGGAAACAGTCTGCGGCTTCCAGTTCTTGCCGTTCTCATGATTGACTCCATCCATGACTTCCTGCAATGCCAATTCTTCTGTAGAATCCCAAATGACCTTCATCACGAGCTTTTCGCATGCTGAAATATCGTTCGTATCCATAAAATCATTCCCCTTTCTACGGTTATAGTATAAACCATATTCGTATCAAATTCAATCTTTTTTTCTGATACTTCCGTATCTTTTCCATTTTTATCACAATTTTGCCAAAAAGGCAAGCATAATAAACAACATTATTTATAAAACAGCCGCGATTTTTCACTCTGGTGCCAAAACTGATACATCCTTGCTGTTTTTGCTGATTGAAATCTCGATGCAGCGCAGATCTGAGCCAAGTGCCTGGATGGAATACGTCTTTCCGGCAGCAATACTTACGGTTGCGCCCGCCATCAGGTCGACCTCGACGCCTTCCATAATCAGCTTGCCCATTCCTGAAAGGACCGTAATCGTCTCCGTATGCCGCAGATGTCTGCTTTCCGGCGTTCTCTTGCCTGCTACTACCTTGATGCGTTTTGTCACGCTCTTGATGCCGTCATCCTCATCATTGTCGATGGTCTTGATTGTTCCCCAGCGGCGCTCTTCGTATTTGGAAGTGTCTGCAATATTTGCAAGACAGTCCTTGATATAGGAGCTCTGATGCTTGTCTGCCACCAGGATCCCATCATGGGAAGCTGCAATAACCATATTTTTTGCTCCCATCACTACCATCGGAATTCCCAGTACATTGATTGCATGGCTGTTCTCACAGGTGTCATCCCATGTCACATCTCCGATGCTTTTCTCCGGCATCTCCTCGGTCAGTGTGTTCCATGTACCCAGATCCTTCCACAGATCCGCATATTTGATCGCCACGATGCGCTCCCAGTGCTCTAAGACTTCATAGTCAAAGCTCTTCTTCGGAAGCTTCTCATAATCCGCGACCATCTCATCATAATTTGTACTGACACCGTACTTTTTCAGCCAGCCAGCCGCCATGGAAAGTTTGAAACAGAAAACCCCGCAGTTCCAGAGAGCACCGTCAGCAACCAGCTTTTCTGCGGTCTCCTCATCCGGTTTCTCGCGGAATCCGGTCACTTTTAACTGTTCCCCCTCTCCCTGCTCCGGCACAATATAACCGTACTTGGTCGACGGGTAAGTCGGCACACCGCCGAGCAGACCGATGGTATCATCCGATGCCGCAATGGTTTCTCCCAGACGCTTGATTTTCTGGAAAAAATCTCCGGTTGTATATGGATCTACCGGAAGGAACGCAACAACATCATCTGCCTTTGCCCCCCTTTTCGACAGAAGATATGCGCAGGAAAGCATAACCGCCGGAAATGTATCTCTGCGCATCGGCTCTACCGCCACTTCCGCCGCACCATTCAGCTGACTCTCAATCAGTTCCACCTGCGCACTGCTTGCACACACGATCGTATTTTCAGAAAGTCCTGCCGTCTCAAGCTGCCCAAACACACGCTGCAGCATGGAGCACTTTTCGCGATTCTCCTTCTCACTGTCATGATTCATCAGCTTAATATATTGCTTGGAACATAAATCATTGGATAGTGGCCACAGACGTTTTCCCGAGCCACCTGATAACAACACGATATACATAAAAAAATCTCCGTTCTCATATTTATTTGCTAATTTTAACGTTCTGCTCTCATCGGATTATTTAAGAAATCCTCGTATGCAAGGCGGATACCATCCCGGAGTTCCGTCTTATACTTCCAGCCGAGGCTCTCCAGTTTGCTGACATCCAGAAGCTTTCTCGGTGTCCCGTCCGGCTTGCTTGGATCCCATTTGATCTCACCAGTATAACCGATAACCTCTGCCACAAGTTCGGTGAGTTCCCTGATCGTGAGCTCTTTTCCGGTTCCCAGGTTCACGGTCTCATCTCCGCTGTAATTGTTCATTAAAAAGACGCATGCATCCGCCAGATCATCCACATATAAGAACTCGCGGAGCGGTGTGCCGGTACCCCAGCAGGTCACTTCCTTTGCACCTGACACCTTCGCCTCATGGAAACGGCGGATGAGTGCCGGAAGTACATGGCTGTGCTCCGGATGGTAGTTATCGTTTGGTCCATAAAGATTGGTCGGCATAACGGAAATATAATCCGTGCCATACTGCTTGTTCAAAAATTCACAGTATTTCAAGCCGCTGATCTTTGCAAGAGCGTACGCCTCATTCGTTTTCTCCAGTTCTCCGGTCAGAAGGCAGCTCTCCTTCATCGGCTGCGGAGCCATGCGCGGATAAATACATGAAGAGCCCAGGAACATCAGCTTCTTGCAGCCGTTCTTCCATGCCTCATGAATTACATTCATCTCCAGCGTCATATTGTCATACATAAAATCTGCCAGCGCTTCGCTGTTCGCCATGATACCACCGACCTTTGCTGCAGCGAGGAACACATACTCCGGCTTCTCCTCCGCGAAGAACTTTTCCACATCCTCCTGGCGGCAGAGATTTAACTCTTTATGTGTTCTTGTGACAATGTTGTGATATCCTTCTTTTTCCAGCTGACGCACGATCGCAGATCCAACCATTCCTCTGTGTCCTGCCACGTAAATTTTCGCATCTTTTTCCATCATGATCTTTCTCTCCTTTTTTACCACAACCTGGCGTGCCGCGACAGAGACTACTGCTGCGGCACGCCAGGCATAACATCTGAACGGACTGTTATTTAGTTCTCTTTTGTGACGAGCTCCATGTCATGTTTTACCATGATCTTTACCAGCTCCTCGAAGGTTGTCTTTGTCGGGTTCCAGCCAAGCTCTGACTTCGCCTTTGTCGGATCTCCCCAGAGGTTGACAACGTCGGTCGGACGATAGAATTCCTTGGATACCTCAATGACTACCTTGCCGGTTGCCTTATCGATACCGACCTCGTCCATGCCCTCTCCCTTGAATTCCAGCTCAATGCCAACCTCGCGGAACGCATACTCGCAGAACTCTCTGACGGAGTGCTGTACACCGGTTGCGATCACGAAATCCTCCGGCTTGTCATGCTGTAAGATCAGCCACATGCACTCTACATAATCCTTTGCATATCCCCAGTCACGCAGGGAGGACAGATTGCCCAGATACAGCTTGTCCTGCTTGCCCTGTGCGATTCTTGCCGCTGCAAGTGTGATCTTTCTGGTAACGAAAGTCTCTCCGCGGCGCTCGGACTCATGGTTGAATAAGATACCGCTGCAGCAGAACATGTTGTATGCCTCACGGTACTCCTTTACGATCCAGTAGCCATACTGCTTTGCTACGGCGTACGGGCTGTACGGATGGAACGGTGTGGTCTCACGCTGCGGTACTTCCTCTACCTTTCCGTATAACTCGGAAGTGGATGCCTGATAGATACGGCAGGTCTTCTCCAGTCCGCAGAGACGTACCGCCTCTAAGATGCGGAGCACGCCTGTTGCAACAACATCCGCTGTATATTCCGGCACATCAAAGCTGACACCTACATGGCTCTGTGCTGCCAGGTTGTAGATCTCGTCCGGCTTGATCATGCCGACTAAACGCATGATACTCATGGAATCGGACAGATCACCATAGTGTACGTGGAAGTTCGGGTTGCCCTCTAAATGGTCGATACGCTCTCTCTTCTCTGTGGAGGAACGGCGCACCATGCCGTGTACCTCATAGCCCTTCTCCAGAAGAAGCTCTGCCAGATAGCTTCCGTCCTGTCCGGTTACGCCTGTAATCAATGCTTTTTTGCTCATTTGAAATCTCCTTTTTGATTCTATAATTATTTTGCTTATATCCTGTTTCAAAGCCGCTGTTTAGTATAATCTAATTTTTCTGATTTGATAATTGAATATCTTGCGCAAAAATAGTATTATATTGCTATGCTTAAAAACCGGGAGAATACGGATGAGAGACTCTTTTTTTGAAAAATACAAGACCTCCGAGGTCACCAATACCAGACGTGTCATCAACACCCCCTCCGCCTTCACGCGCGAGCATTTTTTCTATATCCAGGAGGCAGGGTATTTAAAAAGTTTAAAGCCGCACATGAGCAGGCGGAGCGATCTGCAGTCCTACCTGTTTCTGATCGTGCTCTCCGGCAGCGGCGAGGTCGCATACCGCGACACCGCCAAGCCAGTTCCTGCCACCGGCAGCGATATGGGCAAACGGAGCGGCACCTCCGCCGCCGGCGATGGCGGAAACGGCAGCCTTGCCACTGTGCACGCCAAGGCCGGGGACTGCTTTTTTCTGGACTGCCGGAACGAATATACCCACATCAGCAGTGAGGACGATCCCTGGGAACTGATGTGGATTCATTTTTACGGTCCGCAGTGCGATGCCTACTACGACTATTTTCTCAAACAGCAGACGTGGCATTTTCACACGGCGCACCTGGCCGAGCTGACCGCCGCGATCCAGTCAGTCATCCGCTTTCACGAGGAGCCGACCGACGACACCGACCTTCTGACCGCCCAGCAGATCGTCAATATCCTCACGTTAATCTGCACCGAGACCGACCGCACCGGTGCGGAGATCTCCGCATTGGGCAGCAAGCTCAAACAGATTCTGCACTATCTGGACGAGCACTACACGGAGACGATCTCCCTCGATTTTCTCGCCGAAGAGTTCTACATCAGCAAGTATTATCTTGCGAGGGAATTCAAAAAAGAGTACGGCACCACGATCATACGCTATGTGCTGGCAAAAAAAATCACCCATGCCAAAGAGCTTCTGCGCTACAGCAATTCCTCAATTGAGGAAATCGCGCGGCTCTGCGGCATGGATGACGCCAGTTATTTCAATAAAGTATTCAAAAAAATGGAAGGATGCACGGCATCCGAATACCGGAAGCAGTGGTGATCAGTCTGCGTCATTTTTCTCCCCGCACAGACGCTTTTTCTCGGCGGTCACTCTCTGCAGCTGCATCTCAAAGTCCTGCCTGTTCTTCTGCGCCATGGTCTCAAGCGTCACGCCCACAAAGAGCGACTGGATCGCAGAGAGCATCGTGAAGCCGCAGACGATCAGGGTCGGGAAATCCGGCACAAGACCGGTTGCCAGGTAAGTACCCATCACCGGGATGAAAAAGGCGGTCGCTATCACGGCGAGGATCAGTGCAATGATTCCGAAGAATCCCATCGGCTTATAGGCGCGGTACAGTCTCGCAATCGTCTTAAGCACCTTAAATCCATCCGAATAGGTATCCAGCTTGGACACGCTTCCCTCCGGGCGGTCGCGGTAGGTAATGACCACATTTTCCACGAACATATTCTTGTCGATCGCGTGGATGCTCATCTCCGTCTCAATCTCAAAGCCCTTCGAGAGCACCGGAAACGTCTTGACGAACTCATAGCTGAACGCCCGGTATCCCGTCATGATATCCTTGATGTCGTTCTTAAACAGGGTATTGATGCTCTTTCGCACCAGAGAGTTGCCGAAATTGTGAAACGGTCTCTTGTTCTCCGTAAAGTATGTGGAGGACAGGCGGTCTCCCACCACCATGTCCACCCTGCGCTCGAGCACCTGATCCGCCATCTCCCTTGCAGACTCTGCGGGATAGGTGTCATCCCCGTCCGTGATGATATAGCACTCTGCATCGATGTCGCGGAACATCCGGCGCAGCACGTTGCCTTTTCCCTGACGGTATTCATAGCGCACCGTCGCACCGGCGCCGCGCGCCAGCTCGTCCGTTCCATCGGTGGAATTATTGTCGTAGACGTAAATCGTTGCCTCCGGAAGCACCCGCTTAAAGTCCGTCACAACCTTCTCTATCGTCCTGCTCTCATTATAGCAGGGAATCAATACTGCTATTTTATCCATTCTCACTCCCAAACCTTTCTTCTGTTACCGCTTCCCGGCACGAACTGCTGCCAGGTGCATCAGCCTGCACCGATTCCCAGACGCAGGATCATCTTGATCTGCTCCACCACTTCCGGATATGTATAAGTCACATTTCCATCATTCTGGACCAGATACAGCAGAATGCTCTTTCCAATCGTGATAAACGCCCAGAGCGAGATAAAACAGCTGAACTTTCTTCCCGCCGTCTCGGACAGATTGTCATGATAAAATCCGATCACCAGAAAACACAGCACACCCATGATCCAATACTGGTCCATGCGGTAGCGCTCCGTCATAAACGGCGACCAGAGTGCATCCATAACCGCAATCACAAGCGGAATCACAAACAGCATGACAATAAACGCGCGCATCTGCTGTTCCTTCATGCGCTTTAAGACGCCCTCCGGCGACAGTCCGATCACCGCAAACCACAGGATCGGGAAATTCAACAGAATACCGTTAAAAATCACATACGGAAACGCCTCGCAGATCGGATTGTAGTTCACGAAATTGTAGAGCACCGCATTGGCAACCGCGATCATCTTCGTCTGTGAAAAATAGGACGCAATGCTTCCGTAATTGCTCTGGTCTGCCGCTGTCAGCTGGTATGCCTGTCCGAACTCAAACGGGCTCTCAAAGCGGGCATAATTGTAGCACATCAGAAGAATTCCGATGACAACGTACGGCAGCGCCGCAACCACAAGCTCCCCGAACAGTTTTTTCGTGAATTTGTGTTTTTTCAGATATACCACCAGCATCGGAATCACGAACAGGTTGGCGAGCGCCACCGGCGGTCTGCATCCGAATGCCAGCGCACCGAACAGGCTTCCGAAAAATGCCAGACGGATGGATTTTTTCTCGTCCTCTTCCACCCACACCGCGCGCATGAAGAAAAAGAGGCTCCAGATCTCCATGCAGAGCGCTCCGGTGATTGCTGTACAGTACAGTGCCGGCGCATCCACGCTGTACCAGACGCTCATAATTGAGAACGCCGACGCCAGCATCAGGTACATGCCAAGCGTCATCTTCTTAAAAAACCGCTTTGACATCATATAAAAATTCGCAAAGACGCCGCAGATAAAGAGTGCGACAAAAACCTGCGTCGCATGGTAAGTCGTAAGGCTCATTCCGGTAATCAGACGGAACGGCAAAAACAGCAAAAATACCGGCACAACACCAAAATACATATAATAGTGTCCATGATAGTACGCCGTATCCCAGCGGTAATCCACGCCGAGATCCACACGCGCCTGCGGATCATACGGATTGTCCATCTGTAAAAGCAGCGGATCGACATCCCCGTTGTCAATATTGATATGTCCATTCAGAATTGCCTCCGCAAGCAGCTCATACTGATTCGTCGCGCCAGGGTCTTCCCCGTTCCAGCCCGGTGCCAGCCCCATCGGCAGTGTGCAGAGCAGAATCAGGATCACTAACACCACGCCGATGGTGATCTTCTCCCTGCGTCCGCAGTCTGTAAGCTTTTTCGTATGCAGCGCAGACTTCGGCCGCAGCATAACCAGCACAAACAGCACAATGCCGTAAATGGCACAGCCTCCCAGAAAATATGCGATCATAACTTACCTCCTTATTTGCTTCTCATCTTTTGCTTCTTATCTTTTGCTTTTTATCTTCTGCACACACCGATCGCCCAGCCGATAGATGTGCTCGACACACCATGCTTCCGGCACATGGAAAAGCGTCACGCGCGCCCAGTCGATCACGCTTCCCATCACAACGAGCAGCAGTGCAATCCCGAGCAGCAGAAATTCATAGGTGTTTTCTCCCGCGCGGGCAACATAGTCAAACATGTAGTGCGAGATGAATCCCCGCAGCGTCCACTCAAACAGGAAGACCGCCGGCACATGCTTCGCCAGCCGGTTCACAAATGCATTTTCAAAATGATGATTCCGGAAAATCAAAAATACCAGAATTGCCTCAAAAATGGTAAACAGTGTATTGTCCCTTGCAAAACGGTTCTGCACCGTTCCCGTCACCACGTACAGTACTCCGTTCAGGCAGAAATTCACCCCTGCAAGCAGTGCAAACCAGCCGGCAAGCTTTGCCGTACGATACTGCCTGTCTGCGCGGTACACGCCGATGTAGCGGCCGATCAGATACAGCATCACCATCTGAGTGATTCCTTTTCCGCCGTCCGAGTTGATATCAAAGAAGAAAAATGTCGTCACCCCCGAAAAAATCACCAGCATCGTGATCAGAAGCTGTCTGAAATGTGCTTCACTTAACTTTTCCACCATCTCATTTAAAAACGGGCTCAAAAACGCCAGCGCAAAATAGCAGGTGAAGTACCAGGAACGCTTTCCGATGACCGGAAGCAGGTAGGATAAAATCTCCTCTCCTCCAAGTGCATTTCCCCACACATACTGAAACAAGAGTCCCGTCCAGGAATAGAACAAAAGCATGCATTCCAGATGCATCATTTTTTTCACATCCAGGCGGATTCCGTAATATCCCGAAATCAGGATAAAACAGGATACACCGATATTTCCGATGACCGCAACCGCAATATCAATCCAGGCGCCAATCCCGTTCGCCACACCGCTGTCCGCGGCGTGCATCCAGAATATCATAACAAGGCACACAATCCGCAGCAGTTCGATACTCGAGTTACGCCCCTTTTTTACTGTTTTTTCCATGTACTTACCCTCTGTGCTTTCCGTGCGGTGCCCGCTTGATTCCATCAAGAATCTTTCCAAACAGCAAACACCCGCAGACAGACGCCGTCACCCTCACCGTGTGGTAAAGGATAAACGAGACGCCGGTCAGTTCGCCGATATTGATAAACTTTGCCGCTGCCATCTCAAAAATCTCAAGTCCGAGAATATGAAGCGCCAGAAGAACAATCGTATTCTGCCCGATATAGGCTAACACCGTACCCACAATGCAGTTCTGGAATGCTTTTCCGACCCAGATGCAGAGCATGGAGCCCGTGATACCGATCAGAATAAAAAACGGAACACTGAACGCCTGATACACGCCGTACTCGCGCACCGACATGTTGATGCCCGGATTCGCCCGGCTGAGCGACAGATAAAATACCAGTATGCCAATGATCACCCACAGATTCCAGTCCCTGTCAAAGAAATCTGCTCTCTGAAGCAGTGTACCTGCAATCATAAAAATCGTTCCCACAAACGCGAGATCCAGACTCCACGGGAGCAGTATCGGCAGTTCCGCCAAAAGCATCGTGAGCACGGTAAGCACCACCAGACAGCCGATCAGAAACCGGCGGCTCTTTAAGCAGCGGTCGATCACCAGATGGTACACCAGACTTGTCACAAAAAATGCGGTCAGATACCACATGGCGCCGTTTGCCACGGTAAATAAAAATACGTTGTCCTGATGCGTCGTCGTATCAAAAAGGCAGTAGCGTGAGTACAGCACTCCGAGTGCAGATCTTCCCGTCTCCTGCCAGGTGCGTCCGATTGCCCGGTAGAACACCAGCAGCAACGCGCTGTAGCCAAAATACGGAACCAGCAGGCGCTTCGCCTTGTGCGCCATATTTTCCCCATAGTTTCTGCCCGGCTTGTACAGATAGCCCGACACCACAAAAAACAGCGGGATATAATAATTGATCAGGTACGGGCTCAGCCCGCAGCTATGTGAAATGATGACGAGGAGAAGTCCGATTCCCCTCGCCACATCCAGGTATTTCCAGTGTTTCATCCCCACTCCTATCTCCAATCCTGCCGAATCAGCGCGCGTTCCCACAGATACGGCTGGATCCGGTTCCAGATATCCGCCGCCTGATGGAAGGTCGCATTCTCACCATTTAGGAACTTTGCAAGATCCGCACGCACGCCTGCCGCATCGTCGATTAAGCTGCAGTTTGCAAACGCCGGGTCCGCCACCGTATCCTCAAAGAACTGGCGGTACGGTCCGCGCATCCAGTCCAGAATCGGCGCATTGAATCCCAGTTTCGTTCTGCGGTAGGCAATGTCGTGCGGCATAAAATCTGCGCAGGCATCGCGGACGATGGATTTGGAAAATCCTCCGTGCAGCTTGGATTTCCAGCCGATCGAAAACGCGAACTCCACAATCCTGTAGTCCAGAAACGGCATGCGGATCTCAACGCCGGATGCCATACTGTCTCTGTCGTAATTGCGCAAAAGCGTCGGAAGAATCGTCTCATGTGTGGAGACAAACAGTACCTTATTCAGATTGTCCAGCTTCTTCCAGTTCGGATGATCCGCGTAAGCGCTCGATACATCCGCTCTTCCCAGAAGCTTCTTCGCATAATACTTCGTCATATAGTCACGGTACAGCTTATTCCGCTGCCGCTTAAATTCTGCGGACGACGGGTCATATCCCATCTCCCTCCGCTGATTTAAATATGCCATCGTAATCTGGTCGATCTCCGCTTTTCCCTTTGCATCCGGATACGCTTTTAACACGTCGAATCCGTAGCCGGCAAATAATTCATCTGCCGCATGGCCGTCAAGAGATACCGTCGTTCCGAGCTCTCTCTCCTTTTTATAAAGCTCCATCATAGGCACCTGCGGATTGCCCCAGAGTTCCTCAAAGCAGTACAGCTGACGCAGAAATTCCCGCTCCGGCACCGCGTCGTCAATCGTTAAAAACGTATGCCTGATGCCGAGATAATCCGTCACCTGCTTTGCGTATTTTGTCTCATCCAGATCCGTTCCCGGGAAGCATGCCACATACGCGTGCTGCCAGTCTTTGTTCGCGCGCTCATCCGCACAGTTTCTGGAAATGTAAGACATGGCGCAGATGGTGGCGGAAGAATCCAGTCCACCGCTGAGTCCGGTTCCCAGAGTCACATCGCTTCTCATGCGGATCTTGCAGGCATCCAAAAACAGCTCGCGGAACTGCTCTACCTGCTCCTCGTAGGTATCCGGCACCTCGATCAGATGATCCAGTGTGTTCCAGAAGCGTGTGATCTCTGTTTTTCCATTGCGAATCCACGCATAACTTCCAGCCGGGAATCGCTTGATCCCCTTGATCAGGCACTCCGGCTGGGACTCATAATGATTGTCCGCAAAATAACGGTCGAACATCTCCTTGTTCGGTTCCACCTTCTCAAGCAGCGGGAGAAGCGCCTTCATCTCCGATGCAAAGGCGAATCCTCCGTCCGGGAACTCGGTGTAGTAAAGCGGCTTCACGCCAAAACGGTCCCTGGAGAGAAACAGGCTCTTTTCCTGTCTGTCCCAGATGGCGAACGTCCACATTCCGTTAAAGCGGTCCACGCATTTTTCCTTCCACTCGCAGTACGCCGCCATGATCACTTCCGAATCGCTGTTTCCGCGGAACGTGTATCCCTTGTGCTGCAATTCCTCCCGGATCTCGATAAAATTGTATATCTCACCGTTAAACGTCATCCAGTAGCGCTCATTGGCGTAGGACATCGGCTGGCTTCCGGCGCTGGAGAGATCTAAGATCGCCAGTCTTCTGTGACCGAGCGTCACACCATCCTCCTGCCACAGTCCAAATCCGTCCGGTCCACGATGTATCATCGTATCCAGGCACTCCATCGCCTGTTCCCGTCTCACTTTTCTGTTTATTACACCGTAGATTCCACACATACGAATGCTGCCTCCTTCTTCTCGTTACTGTCTCTTCGTTCTGGTCAGCCATAAATAGCGCGTGTTTGTCACAAGATACCGCTTGAACAGGCGCTTCGGATCCTGCATCAGGCGGTACAGCCACTCTAAGGACAACTTCTGCATCCACATCGGCGCGCGCTTGATGTTGCCGGCATGATAGTCAAACCCGGCGCCGACGCCAATCATCACGCCGTGGACTTTATCCCTGTGATCGTACATCCAGTTTTCCTGCTTGGGCGCCCCGAGTCCGACCCAGATGATGTCTGCGCCGGACGCATTGATCTTCTCAACCTCAGCCGCATCCTCCTTCTCACTTAAGCTGCGGAACGGCGGGGATACCATCCCCGCAATCTGAAGATGCGGATAGCGCTCCCTGAGCTTTTGCTCTAACATCTGCAATGTCTCCGGCGATCCGCCGTAGAAATAATGCTTTAATCCGTTCTCTCTTGCGAACAGTTCCAGCATCAGATCCGGACCTGTCACGCGCTCCGCCTCCGGGAAACCGTGTTTTCTGCTATACACGGAAAGCGGCTTTCCGTCCGGAAGGACGAACGCCGCACTCTTTTGTACCTCATGATAATGCGCATCGTCATGCGCCATCACCGTCGTATGGACATTGCCCACGCAGATATATTTTCCGCGCAGTTCTTCCATATCATGTTCAATTCGTTCCACTGTATCCGCCATATTGGTCACCAGAATCCGGGTGCCCAATATGTCACAGCATTTCATCTCTATCATAAATTTAATCCTTCTTTACAACCTCAAGCGGTATATCGCCGATATAGGACGGAAGCAGGCTGAATGTGCTGTTATAGCTTCCGAGAATCTTCCGGCATCTTGAGAGCGCCAGCATCTCGATGTAAGCGTCGCAGATTCCCTCTTTGGAATTGCGGTCAATGATACCGGAATCATGGAAGATCAGCTTTGCGTCCGGCAGTGCTTCCCGCAGTTCGCGCTTCACCCCTTCATCGTCCGTCGCCACAAAAAAGTCCGTCCCCGGCACTTCCATCATCTCCTGCCGCATCTTATCCGCAAACAGCGACAGCGGACTGTTGGCAATCGCCTCGGTGTGATCGGTACGTCTGACATGCACCCCCACCGTCTTTGCGCCAAGCTGGGAAAACAGCGGTTCTCCCTTTTGCAGAATGCCCGCGCTCGGCTTTAAAAAGGCAAGGCTTGCCGCATCCAGCTCACAGAGCGGTCCGAAGGACTTGATGTAGATGACCGGCTCCTTCTCAATGACTGCAAGCAGTCCCTCGTAGCCTTTCTGCTTTTTGATCGCTTCCACATCCCCGCACTCTAAAAAACGGTCTGCCTTCGCGCGCCATTTCTTTTTTAACTGATTCCCTCTGAAATGTGCAACCGGCTCCTTGGAGTATCCGTTCTCGCTGATCTCGATCACACGGAACGGGAGATCAAACAGTTCTTCTGCTTTTACGTTACAGCCAACCTCACGCTTCCACATGACGATCAGCTCACGGTTTAACTTCTGTGCCACCGCATAAGCCGAGGACATACCAAGCAGCTTATTTCCAAGTCCTGCACACGGTTCAATAATGATCATATTTTCCCTCATTTCTTCTCTACTGCGCGTCCTGAACAGTTACGCTTCCGTTCTCCACCTTGTATACAATGTTGCAGTTTTTGATGGTCGACAGGCGGTGCGCAATGATGAGCATCGTCATCTTACCCTGCAGACTGTCGATCGCCTGCATAACCGCCGCCTCTGTCTCCGTATCCAGTGCAGACGTCGCCTCGTCGAGCACCAGCACCTCCGGCTTGCGGTACAGAGCTCTCGCAATTCCGATTCTCTGACGCTGTCCGCCGGACAGACGCACACCCGCCTCACCGATCACCGTGTCAAGCCCCTCCTCGAGCGACTCCACAAATTCATCGAGCTGTGCCTGACGCAGTGCTGCCCAGACATCCTCGTCGTTGATTCCTTCTTTTTTTCCAAATGCAATATTGTTGCGGATCGTATCATCCAGCATATAGATCGTCTGCGGAATATAGCCGATCTTATCGTGCCATCCGCGGTACGATGTGCTGATATCGACACCGTCCAATGTAATCTGTCCCTCCTGCGGCTTTAACACCCCGAGGATCAGATCCACCATCGTGGTCTTGCCCGCTCCGGACGGTCCGATAAACGCCACCGAGCTGTTCTTTGGAATCGTCACATTCACATGGGACAATACCGGCTCCTCCATCTCCGGATAGGTAAACGTCATATCGCTGACGCGGATTTCACGCTCAAGTGCCATCGCCGGATAATCGCGCTCCTCGGAAAGATCAATTTCCAGATCGCGGATCTTCGTGTACTCCTCGCCGATCTTGTGAATCACGACGCCGTTGTGAATGATCGACGCTAAGTATTCCGACATTTTGTTGGCAGAAGGAAGCAGGTAAAACGCCGCAGCCGCAAATACGGCAAGCACGCCGACAAAATGGGTCGGATCGGACTCTGTCATATTGATGCGAACCGCAATCGTGATCATCAGACCCGCAATACATAACGCTTCCATCACCGGCTTCGGGATGGAACTTAAAAATGCATTCTGCTTGATGACGTAGGTGTAAAGTCCGTTCTGCTTGCGGAACTCTTCCTCAAAATAACTCTCACGGTTTGCAATCTTGATCTCCTTGATTCCGCCGAATGCCTGCTGCATGCACTGAATAATGTTCGCATTGTATTTCCGGCGCTCATCACCGAAGCGCGCCAGCGTGCGCTTTAACTTTTTCATGAAAAGCAGCACCATCAGCATCATCGCAAGTGCCACACCAAGCGTGATAATCGGATCTGTCACTACCAGAAAGATAATTAAAATTGTGCTTGTGCACAGTTCCGCTGCCAGCTGCAGCATATTTAATACCGCTGCATAGAACATCTCCGGATCATTGTTGATGTCGCGCATCAGCTCCGCACTGTTATGGTTCAGGAAAAACGTATAGTCCTTGCTGATATAGTACTTCATCAGACGATCCTGCATCTCCCTTTTCCCGTAGTAGGAAAAACGATACTGCATATTATTCATAAAAATAATAAACGCATTTTTTGCCAGATAGACAATGACAATTCCGATCGCTATCGCCGTGATCAGCTCGTTGGGATTCTCCATCCCCATCCACTCGTAAAATGCCGCCACATAGCGGTTCGCAAGCAGTTCCTCCGGCGCTGTCACCGCCTGGATAAACGGCAGAAGCACGGACACGCCGAGCAGACTGACTCCCGAATTGATCAGAATGAGAAATGCCATACCAAACAGCTTTCTCTTCTGCTTTCCATCAAACACCTTAAAGACGCTCTTTACCAAACTCATAAAACAATCCACTCCTTCAAACGTATCTGTTCACAGCCCTTATATTCCGGCATAATCACTACTTTTTCCGGATTCGGATTCAAGTAAGCCGCCCAGGTGGAATACGAACTATTTGATATGATCTGGTGACGGCACGCCGCCATCAGGAAAAATTCATCGATATCCGAAAACGCTCCCAGTTCGGAGATATAGATCATCTTCCGCTCTGTATGTTCTCCCTCGAGCGCTTCCTTCGCCGCCTCCTTGTCGTTGGTAAACACAAGATAGCGAAGCCCCGGACGCTCCTTTTCCATGCGCGCTAAGGCCCGCTCAAAGAAAGCTCTCCCCGGACCCACAATATCTCCGCCACGCACGTGCACAGCACAGGTGTCCGTCGTCTGGAATTCCGTACACAACTTTTTCACAAGTTCACTCTGCCCGTACGCAGGCGTCATCATATCTGTAATCTCTTTTAAATAAGGTTCAAAATAACCCGTATGCTGCCAGTAACCGTGCAGGTATTTGTTGCGGAATCTCTTTTTCTGGAAGACTCTCTGATCCACCGCATGCAGATCCCGCTCCTTGATGACGCGGTACTTGAAATCTCTTCGCAGACGTTTGTAAATTTTTTGAAAAACCGTCCGGTTCGGAAAACTCTCCCGCGCGTCATACTTCAGATGAAACTTATCCAGTTCAAAATCGCGCAGGGTGGAATTGTCCGCCTCGGAAGTATCCAGCTTTAACGTGTCATTCTCCCGCCGCGCCGCCGCATATCCGCACGCGTAATTAAACAGCTGGTTGCCCATGCCGTCACCGATTTTTACAATAATCATGCCCGATACCCCAGAATCAGCTCACAGATGCGGTCCACATCCGAAAGATCCAGATCCGCATAGAGCGGCAATGTCAACACGCGCTTTGATGTCTCAAGCGCCACCGGCGTATCCTTCGCATCATATCTGTCACTGTAACATTGAAATTCGCTTGTCAGCGGATAGAAATATTTTCTGGTGAAAATATCATGCTGCTTTAACATCTCATAAATATCATCCCTGCCGTATCCGAGCACTGTCTCATCGAACACCACCGGGAAATAGGCATAGTTCGGCTTTACATCCTTCTGCGGCTGTACCAGCTTGATTCCCGGCACACCGCTTAAATGCTCTCTGTAGCGCGCCACCACGCGGCTGCGCTTCTCGATCTCTCCATCCAGATGCCGCAGGTTGCAAAGTCCCATCGCCGCCTGGAATTCATTCATCTTGGAGTTAGCGCCGACCGCATCCACAACGACCTCATTGCGGATTCCGAAATTCTTAAGACCGTACAGGTCCTCCTTCAGTCCGTTCTGCTCTCCGTTAAAGCATACAGCGCCGCCCTCAATCGTGTGGAACACCTTCGTTGCGTGGAAGCTGAACATGGACGCATCCCCGAACGTCGCCACACCGCGTCCCTTGTACGTAACGCCAAACGTATGCGCCGCATCGTAAATCACTTTCAGATGATGCTTTTTGGCGATCGCCTCGATCGCCTCCACATCACAGAGATTGCCGTAGACGTGCACCGGTATGATCGCGCTGGTCTTGTCCGTGATAAGCGCCTCGATCTTGGAGACGTCCATCGTGTAGTCCTCCGGATTCACATCACAGAATACCGGTGTCAGCCCGTTCCGCACGATCGCATGTGTTGTGGACGCAAACGTAAACGGCGTGGTAATGACCTCCCCCGTCAGATGCAGTGCCTGGATCAGAAGCTCCAGCGCCATGTGTCCATTGGAAAAAAGGGAAACGTGATCCACCTTCAGATACTTTTCCAGTTCTTTTTCCAGTTCATTGTGCTTCGCCCCCATATTCGTCAGCCAGTGGCTGTCCCAGATATCCTTAATCTCTTCTATATATTCTTCATACTCCGGCATGGAAGAACGTGTTACCAATATTCTGCTCATTTTTTCGCCTTTCCTCTCCCGCAGTTCTCTGCGGGGGCAGTCCTATCCTGCATTTTCAGAAATAGATACCCTGTCATGATAATAAAAATGCAACTTCTTGTCAATCTTTGCGCCATTTTCGGCGCATTTCTAATGATTTCTTAAGAAATTCAGCGCCACAGATGTTTCATACACTTCCTATATAAATGTGTGTTCCAGTATCCGCCCGCGAAGTGCACGATGTAGGCGCCGTCGTCAAACAGGCGGCGGATCAGCTTGTAGTGCGCACCGAGAAGCAGCATATGCTTCTCGCCCGTAAGCCGGCTTAGGACATGCTCGGCTTTTCCGTACAGCCGGTTCTGATGAAGTGCATACAGCCTGTCCGCGTACGGATTGCCGATCTCAAAATACGGCATACAGTTAAACCGGTAATCCAGTTCCAGAAACAGTCCCTTCGTCTGGGTGTAATATGCCATCGGCGCTTCCTCAAACGCCGTGTTCTCGCCCTGGCTCTTCATCGACATGTAGTAATCCCGGAACAGATCGGCGACAAGGCGCGGACGGAACAATAACACGCCACCGTTGATATTACCGACCAGACCATCCGCCGCCGCAAACCCACGCGACGTAAAATAATCCTCCACCGTCTCGTTTAAAATGCGCTCGTTGTCCGCATAGATTTTGCGGAAACGCGCGGACGAGCGCGGATTGACCTCCGCCATCAGTCCGATATTCTCCGGCATAAGTGCAAAAATATCCGGGCAATCCGGTGAGATGATGATATCCAGATCCAGGAAAAGCACCTGCTCGTATTCCCGCAGATAATCCGGGATCAAAAGCTTCTGGGAATAGATGTCCCGCTTCTTATCCTTATCAATATAGTCATCTATAAAGCGAAAATCCGCATGGCACTTCTTCGCATAAGCCATCAGATTGTCCCGCACCAGTTCGTATTGTTTTCTATATTTTCCTGCGCCAACAGACATTACGCATACCACTCTGTCATTCATTGCGTAGACCCCCTTATTTTCTTATACCATCATAAATTCAAACACATTCCTTGTCAACCACGGGCGCAATCCGCAATCATTGCTTGACACGCTTTTTTGCTACGATATAATAGAAGATACTGGTGATTGATCAATATTATATGAGAAGGAGACTTATTATGTCGGATATCATTCCCGTTATTGTACACCATGAGACCGGTGAAAAACCGCAGACAGGTGGCAAAAAGAATCAGGAATATTTAAGATACTGCATCGCACAGGCAAAAAAGTACAACGAAAAAGTCGTACTTTTAGGCGACCAGTACAATAAGGACTGGTGCGACGACTGGCACGATGCCAACGATTTCATCACAGACAAATGGAAAGAGTTCCACAGTGTTTTCAAAAACCTCTCCCCTTATCCACAGGCATGGGCGGAAGGCATTTTCCGGCGTTTCTTTCTCATTCTGGAATATCTTGACCGCTATGGATACGACAACTGCGTGATTATGGACAGTGATATTCTTCTCTATACGAATGTCAGCACTTACGAGCCGTTCCGCCACTGCAAGATGGCAGCTGAATCTCCTCTGGAGCAGGACATTGCCGTCCTCTGGAAAGGCAACGGCTACAAATGGAAGGTCTGCGCAGGTGTTGCCTATTTTACCAGGCAGGGACTGATCGAATTCACGGATTACTGTATCGATATGTACAAGAACCACATGGATGTCCTGATGGAAAAATGGAATATCCACCAGAAATACCAGATCTACGGCGGTGTTGCAGAAATGTCACTGCTTTATCTGTGGGTAAAGACTCTTCCTGAGGGGGAATTCTTAAATCTTCTGATGGACGATGCAGACCACTGCGTCTTCGACAACTCGATCGGGCTTCCGGACGGATATCTGGAAGGACAGTACGAGTTCAACCGCCGTCTCGGCGTCAAGAAGCTGCACTGGGAAGACGGAAAGCCTTACTGCTACACCTTGGACGGACACCAGAAGACCGGATTGTTATGCCTTCATTTCGTAGGCGTCACCAAGATCTTCATGGAAGGAATCTATGAGCACCAGGATTATGCCTTCGGCGCCAGATTCTACACCTATCTGCTCACCATACGCGGTCATCTTGCGGACATCAAGCACGGGAACACCAAGTTCCAGCAGCGCATCAAAATCCGCCGCGCCGAGAAAGCCAGCAAGGCTTCCAACAACTGACAGGAGATCACACCATGAAGCATGAACGTTCTTCCAATTTTGAGCTGCTGCGCCTGCTTTGCATCTTCGGAATCCTGGTAATGCACACGTTTGCAGGAATTGACACTGCCGCTTCGCCCGGCAACATGCTGGCGAACGTCTTTGCCAACTCCCTGTTCAACACCGGCGTTACCTGTTTCATCCTGCTTTCGGGCTATTTCGGCATACGTTTTGACTTAAAGAAGCTGATCGGGTTAGACCTGATGGTGATCTTTTTCACGTTGCTCGGCACTGTGGCACTCGGCAATTTCGGCAGCAAGGATCTGATCAAGTCCTGCATTCCAGTCTTATCGAGACGCTACTGGTTCATCACCTGCTATTTCGTTCTCTGCATCCTGACACCGTTTCTCAATCAGGTGGCTGAGCGGCTGGAAAGAGAGCATTTTCGCAGACTGCTTCTTTTACTGCTGCTCGTCTTCAGCCTGATCCCGACAGTCACAACCTACGATGTGATGCAGGACGCGGGCAAGGGACTTGCACATTTTGTGATGATCTATCTGCTAGGACGCTATCTGGCGCGCTATCACACCGGGCATTGTTCCAAAAAGCGGCTGCTCCTCGGAATTACAGGATCCACGGCGCTCATCTTTTGCGCCGACGGAGCGCTGACCCTGCATCAGGGTGTCATCTACAGCACTTTTTCGCGGGATTGTTCGATCTTTATTATTTTTACCGCTGTTCTGCTGCTGTTGCTCTTCCGTGAGTTCTCGCTGCAGAGCCGGATCATCAACCGTGCGGCGACCAATGTGCTCGCCATCTATGTGCTGGATCAGGTCATCCGCAGCCTGCTGGGACGCTATCTGGATCTGAATGCGTTTTCCGGCCAGTGGTATCTGTTCTTCGTTGTCTGCGGCTATGTGCTCCTCGTCATGCTGCTTGCTGCGTTCTGCAATGAGCTGCGCAAGCTGACGATCGGAAGAATCGAGCCGTGGCTGACCGGCATCATCGCCGCCTTTCTGCAGGCTTGCGGTGCGCTGCTTGTTCGTATGAGCCAGCGGATTGTTCACTGGTTTATTTCGATGGACTGATCCGCACAACAAATTATTTTTGCTTTAATATGAGGTTTTTATGAAAAAACGATTCTTATATCTGCGCTATTACTTAAAACATCTGCATCATAAGTTCCGCGCCAAGCGCGGTGGCATGTACAGCATCATGCACACAAAGTTTCTCGGGAAAATGCCGCCTTCCGACGAGGAGGCCAACCATCTGATCAAGGAGATGATCACAAGCGGCAAGCCGTTCGCTCTGTGCCGTCTCGGAAGCGCCGAGTTCACCCTGATGCAGCTGTTTGACGAATACCAGCTGTTTCACCACGACAGACTCCATCAGAGCAACATGTACACGCTGTTCCACAAGGACATGGACGAGATCTCCCGGTGGGTCAATCTCACCAAAGAGGACTGCAGGGACGTCGATATCATGGCATATTTTGAGGATCATCCGATGGAAGAATATCTGATCCGCTCCTACTGCCAGAATTCCCGCCTGATCCGTCTCGAACAGATCGAGACGATTCTCTATGATGTGCCGTGGACGATGGCGTTAGAAGGAAAAAAAGTGCTCGTCATCAGTCCTTTCGTGGATACCATCCGGGAACAGTACCCGAAGATCGACAAGATCTATGATGGCAGGAAAATGCTTCCTTCTTTTGAGCTTAAGACATTAAAATCCGTATGGTTCAGCGGAGACAGGGAGGACGATGACTTCGACACCTGGTTTGACGCTCTCCAGTATCTCTACGACGAGGCGATGAAGATTGACTTTGACATTGCCCTGCTTAGCTGCAGCACCTTCGGATTCGATCTTGCCTGCATGTTCAAGCGCGCCGGCAAACAGGCGATCCAGTACGGCGGTGCCCTTCAGGTTCTGTTCGGCATCAAAGGCGCCCGCTGGGACAACTACCCGCCCTACAGCAAGTATTATAATGAATACTGGGTGCGCGCACCGAAGACCGAAGCGCCGAGCAAACGCTTTGCAAACAAACTGGATAACGGCTGCTACTGGTAGACGGCTGTATTTGATTTTAAAGAATAAGAGGGAACATCATGAATGTAGATCACATTGGATATGCAGTCAAAAATATTGACGCATCCAGACAGGCTTTTGAAGAGCTCGGTTATGTTTTTGATCCGGTCGTAAACGATACGGATCGCAATATTTTTATTTCGTTCGGTCGTCTGGGCGATTACCGCATCGAGCTGGTATCGCCGCTCGATCCCGTACTTCCTTCGCCGGTCGACGGCACGTTAAAGAAGAGTGGGAACACACCGTATCACATCTGCTATACAAGCAGCCGTTTTGAGGATGACATCAAGGAGTTGCAGCAAAAGCGTTTTCTTCTCACAATCCCGCCCGCTCCCGCATGTGCTTTCGACGGCAGGCGCGTTGCTTTCCTGTATCATCTCCAAATCGGATTACTGGAACTGGTGGAAGCCTAGTCGGCTTCCAGTTCCGATATATCCAGTTCCAGCATCTTCTGGCTTCGCTCCTTGATGCGGATGCACTGGTATCCCAGATAGATTCCCCACGGCTTCGTATCCTTCGTCGCCAACGTCATCGCACAGAGTGCACATCCCTCCGCAATCGTAACACCCGGCAGAATGATGCAGCCAGCTCCGATGTTGGAATACTTTTTAATCACAACCGGTTCCTCAATCACATTCGTGAACTTCTCCGGAACCGTCGGATTCGTCATAAAATCTCCCGAGTAATCGTCCGATGCGGCATAAACTGCACAGTGCGATGAAATCCCGGTATAATCCTCAAATGTAATGCCTGCCGTTCCGCCAAACAATGTCGTGGTAACCGCCACATGGATATAATTCCCGAATGTAATCTTACCGCTGAGCACGCAGAAATCATCCACTCTCACATGATTGCCGATCCAGATATTGGAGGCACCGTAAATGCTTGCCTTACGGCTGATCATCACATCATGTCCCACATGGGCAAATCCCATCTGCTGTAATTCTTCTTCCGAATAAAAACTTGTTGCCATTTCTCTCTCCATTCTGCCGCGCGAAATATCTACGCGCTGTTTTCTATTCTGATCGCTGCGACACCATCTTACACATCCCAGACCACAGTATGAATCTGCTCTGTCTCAGGAAGCGAGGTAAGCTTTCGCTCGTACTGCTTCTGCTCCTCATCCCCGGAGACCTGTGTAAATCCCAGATGCTCCCACAACGCCTCAACCGGCTTGTTCTTCGCCGTCTTTTTGTATGCCGCCGTCGCCCTGGTGATTCCATCTGCCTGAAGCTTCTTAAGTACGGCGTCCAGGATCGCATCTTCGACTTTGCGTCCCATCACCCGACAACTCATAAGAAAATTGTCGATCACTGCCGTATCGCCGTCCTGATGATACAAAAATTCACTCACCCATCCGCTGTTTCCATACTTGTCGGAGACTTCCGCCATCAGCAGATGACCTCCCTCCTCACCAAGGTAATGCTCCAGTGCCAGTTCATCCATCCGCAGTGTACAGGTATTAAACTGATTCGTCTTGTTCATCAGCTGCACGGCGCGCTCCCTGGTATTGTCGTTTACCGGTGCCAGCCGGATCGTCGTCTGCAGCGACCGAAGGTAATCTTCATAGGATACCGCGCTCTCACGTTCTTTTCTCCGCTCGCGTTCCTGCTGATACTGCATGGTCTTTGCCTTGTCTTCGTCTGTCAGATGCCATGTGAAGAAATAGTTCTCATAGACTTCTGCCATCACCGCCGGCAGCGTCGTAAGGTCTGTCGGGAAATCCACGACTGTCACTTCCGGCTGCTGGATCCGCATTGCTTCACGCTCCGCCTCATTGTCGTCCACAAAGACAAACGAGTCCAGACCAAGGTTCAATTCCTCCGCTATTTTCCCAATATTGGCAGGCTTTGGATTCCAGTCTGCATAGATCGCAGAAAAATCCGATTCCTTCAGGATCATATGTGGATTCTCACGGAATGCACTCTGCACATCCTCGCTGTTATTCTTGGACGCGATCGCTAAAAGCACTCCCTGCTGCTGCATCTTTTTGATCTGTTTCTGGATGTCCTGATAGATGGCTCCCTCGTGTGCACTGTCAAGCACAATTCCCTGCGGTCCATCCTCGCCGATCACACCGCCCCAGAGGGTATTATCCAGATCGAGAACCAACACTTTCTTGGGAACACGCACCAGCCTCGCCATCACCTGCCGCATCTCCTCCGCGAGCAGATGAAGCGCTTTCATATCGTAAGGAATGGAACCCATATACCAGAATTTTGCGGAATAAAACTGTTTTCTTCCATAATCTTCGATCAGACGCCGCAGTTCAAAACGGTGAATATTTTTCTGCCGCTCCGCCAGCCCGGTCAGAAGCATATCCCAACAGGCGCCGGCTGCCTGTGCCAGATCACTTGCATCTCCCGCGCCGATATGTTCCGACCGGACATCAATGGTCGATACGACAAGATAGCTGGCAGAGTAATTCTCCGCCAGCTTCTCTATATACTGCTCCGAGCGGTCTAAGACCGTCTTCACACTTTCCATATCTTGGCACCCTTCTAACAGGGCATTTCCATCCAGCAGTAAAAACAGACATTCCGGCGCAAACGCCGCCAGACGCTCATCCCTTTTAAGTGCATACGTGATCCACTCTCCATACCCGTCTGTCTGAAATACTTCGTTCTCTTTTTTTAAAAGTCCGGACAGCATGTCCAGATTCACGTTGGACAAAATTGATAGCCGCATTTTATGATTCCTTTATATATTGATAAAAATCGTTCAGCTTCTTGATCGTAGAGATCCGCTCCATCGGTATCATAACACCGTATTTTGCCTCGATCTCACCGAGCAGACGAAGCTGCATGAGGGAATCCCATGTCTCCACATCATCCTGGGATGTCTCCAGTGTCAGTGTATTCTTATCAACTTCCAATATGTCCGCTATAAAACTTAAAAATTCTTCCATCTTTCTATCCTTTACCCGACTTATTCAATCACCAGATCTTCCCAGTCATCGACAGGTACTAATGCAACGTAGGTTTTTCCGGTATTGATCGTAATCTCATTCCCCTGCGCGTCATAATAACGTGTCGGAGACGTCATGCTGGTCTTCTTCCATGATACATAGAGCGCCTTGCCGTTTGTGACGTAATAGCCGTAACCACTGCTGATGCAGTCAAAGATCATATAACCGTGTTCGTCATACTGTGTATAGCCGCAGCTCTGAATCAGAAGATTCTTAAAGCACAGCTGTGCATTGTCATTGCCTGGATCTACATGGGCTTTGCCGTACTCGGAATAATAGTAAAGCTGATCATCCGCATTGTACTCCAGATAAGATCCGTTGTGCGGGAATGGAAGATCTACCATATTCGCATCAATCGCATCATCCGGATAAGATGTCCCGAGATCAACCGGGTTGTTCTCATTCGCAAACTGATAATGTGCTCCCTCATAATAGGAAGTATAGTCCTTTGACACATCGGAGCTGGAGAAGTTCTTGTCCATGTCCCCGGAAAGAATATACTCTGTATATTCTCTGGACTTACCGTTATCCACACGCGAAAATGTTCCGCTGAAATGATCAGAACATGCCTCGTCCAAATACTCATCCACATAGAACGGACCTCCGTCATGACAGATGATGGCATTCCATTCTGCAGCCAGTATCACGTTCGTCGGTCTGACACTGCGGATACTTCCAATCTGATCCACACTCTCATAATCCTTAAACAGCGCCATGAATCGTGTGATACGTCCGTTCAGCGTGCTGTTCATCATCTCGTATACCACATCTGCATGTGACAAGCCATAATGTGGAAGTGCAATGGATTCGTTGTCTACCATAACAGCAATCGGGCGCTGATCCTTCAGACTGTCGTCGATCAGCTCGTTCGTCAGCTCACTGCGATATTTTCCTTCCGGAAGAACCTCCTCTTCCTCTGTGTCCGCATTCTCTGTCTGCGCTGTTACCTCTGCCTCGATCTGCTCTGCGTCATTCTCCGCGCTGCTCTCCGTGGCATCGCTTCCTCCGCATGCCATAAGGTTGGCGGATACAGCAAGCAGTGTCAATAATGTAACTGCTCTCTTCTTCACTAATGTCTACCTCTCAATATCTTTATTTTCTACCGGGATATATCTACAGTCAGATCTGCGGATATATCTGATTCCATTCTACCATATCTCAGGACGCTGTAAAAGCCTTTTTTCTACTTAATCCGAGTCACTTCGGCGCGGTTGCTCTCCGCAACAATATAATGCGGGCGCTGCTTTACCTCCATGTAAGTCTTTGCAATATACTGCCCCATAATTCCCATGCAAAAAAGCTGTACGCCGCCGATGAACGTGATGATGCACGCCGTCGATGCCCAGCCTGTAACCGGATCTCCGAACACCAGCTTGCGCACCACGATAAAGATTACCGCGATAAAAGAAAGCAGCGTCATCCCCATGCCGAACCAGGATGCTACGGCAAGCGGTGCCTGTGAAAAATTGATAATGCCGTCAATCGCATATTTTAACAGCTTCCAGAAGTTCCACTTTGTCTCTCCCGCCACACGGTTCACATTTTCATATGGCAGCCAGTATGTCCTAAACCCGATCCATCCAAAGATTCCCTTGGAAAAGCGGTTGTATTCTCCCATCTCTGCGATCGCATCCACCATCTCCCGCTTCATCAGTCTGAAATCGCGGGCACCGTCCACGATATCCGCATCGGAAATCCGGTTGATGATACGGTAGAACTGTCTTGCGAACCAGCTGCGGATCGGCGGTTCTCCCTCGCGGTTCACCCTGCGTGTCGCCACACTGTCGTACTCTCCGGATGTAAGAAGCGCAAGCATCTGCGGCAGAAGTGCCGGCGGATCCTGCATATCCGCATCCATCACTGCAACATAATCTCCCTTCGCATTCGTAAACCCGGCATACATCGCCGCTTCTTTACCGAAATTCCTCGAAAAGGAAAGGTAGGTAACGTGTTCATCTCTTTCTGCCAAGTCCTTTAAGATTGACAATGTCGCATCCTTTGACCCGTCATTGACAAACAAAAACTCATATTCACAATCCATCCCCGCAAGAACTTTTGTGGACTCCTCATAAAAAATCGGCAATGCTTCCTGCTCGTTGTAGCAAGGAACAATTAGTGAAATCAACATTTTATTTTCCTTTCGTATGTTACAATAATCTGCGGAACACCGGCAGCTTCTTCATAACCAATGTCAATGCCACGCGAAGCCAAAACAGCACAAAAATCTCAATCAGGAATGCCGGCAGATATCCGATATACGGCATAAATTTCTGATAAATCACATCCATGCGGCCACCCGCCCCGATAAATCCATCAAGAAGATACACTCCGAACACACAGCTGCCGACGGTTGACAGGAAGCGCTTCAGTCCCTCCGGGAGATCCTCTCTCTGGAACAAAAGCTTCAAATCGATAAAAATCACAAGCGTGATAAGAGGCATCCACACGCCGAGATACATCTCCCGGTAAGTGCCTCCATTCGTCTGCCAGTCCCGGTATACCAGCCGCCAGGTGATTACCACTACAGCCAGAAAAGCCAGATTGCGCAGTACATTTTTCCAGCCGAAAAACGACTGTTCCTCCAGATACCGGTCCAAGCCAAACCCGATCACCGGATAAAACAAAGTCGTCTGCAATACTCCCGCCACGCTGAAATAACCGCAGAGCGTATGGTATCCGAAAAAACCGAGTGTAATCTGCAAGGACTCCGTTACAATCTGCAGCGCAATCAGATACCAGAATGCATTTTTCGGCATATTCTGCGCCAACGGGCGCAAAAAAGGAAGACTGACAAGAATTCCAAGATAACTGTAGAGATACCAGTATGGCAGAAACGCCACATCAAACGGCAATCCAAGCAGAAAACGGATCGGCGACACCGATGCCTGTCCCCGCACAGCAAATTTCAGGTAATACAGCAATGAAAAAATAACAATCACCGCCACAATACGCAGAATTCTCTTCCGCGCAAGTTCCCCAAAGCTTTCATTTTTCCCAAGCAGGAGCGCACCGGAAACCATGTAGAACAATGGCACTGCTGCCTTACAAACCAGTGAAAGAAAAAACGACACCGCATACTGTACGCCATGCTGTGTCGCAAACGACATAAACGGTGCCGAGTGATTATACATCACCAAAAGCACCGCCGTAATGCGCACCGCCTCCAAATAGTATTTCTTCTTCATCCTTATCCCCAACGTAAATAGATTAACATAAACTGGTTCTATGATACCACAATTCCACTTATCTGGGAAGAGTCAAAAACGGCCGCCTCTATTCTGTTCTAAGGTCAGATCCTAACTGTGTCCCGACCACTCTTATAAGGTATACTCCGATCCAAGTGCCGCATACAGCACCTTCAGTCCTTTGCGCTTCTTTTCTGCATAGTCGGAAGCCAACAGGAACCGCAGGTAGTCCTGCACCTCCTCCTTTTCACAACTCAGTGAAAATTCCTCCTTTAGCGCCTCTATCAACTCCGTCACTGACATCGGATGATTCCGATCCCACAAAATATTCAAAATTAAATTCGCCTTCTCCGGCAGTGTATCCAGCATGACACATTCTATCATCCGTTTACTCCCCTTTTCTTCTTTCTTTGTATAGTACCTTACCGCTTGCCTTGTCTTAAATGCATATATTTTATCCCAATTTTTCAAAAAAGACCATTCGATCTGACGTAAATAAAAATTTACGTCAGATCGAATGGTATTTGTCGGTAAGTACTTCTACCATTAAGAAAAAACGAAAAGGAGACTTCACAAATGAAAAAAATGATTCTGATTGCAGCTCTTACACTGGTTCTCACCGCAGCCGCCGTACCGGGCGTTGCAACATCCTTTGCAGAAAATGCCGGGGTGAGTGTATGCTTCTTTTTGGGGGATCTTCACGAGTGCTATTAAATCTCTATGCCGTAATGCTTTTTGCATAAATCGGCAGTCAATTTCGCCATACGCATTTGATTCGTAGCCGCAAATATTGCCTCTGATTGTTTGAAAATACTGGTCGCATCTTTCCTATCACCAAGTGATGCTAATGCGCACCCCTTATTAAATAGTAATCTTGGAAATGCGACCAGATTTCCATATTCAATACAAAAATTCACTCCAATTTCCGCAATTTCTTTTGCCTCCTCATAGCGTTCCATATTTCCAAGCCAATTGCATAAATTATATAATATCATCGGATATCTTGCTGTTTTTTCTTTTCCGTCAACAAATTTTATCTCCATATATTGCTTCAGCCAGTATCCCAACCTGAGTGCTTGCTCCATCATATTCTGTTCTGCATACATCGTTGCTATATTGTCTATAATTGCAATTTCATGAAATGTCAAAAGATTATTTTCATTTGGAGTTACCCCATCAAAATTAGGTAAAGTCATATGAATCGCATCCATAAACAACTTGACTACTTCTTCATATGTTCCGCCTCTTCCATATCTTAGCATTCCTTTTGCAAATGTTAAATATTGTAAATATAGATTGCTTCGATTCTTTTTCTCTAACAACTGCTCCAATGCCTCAATCTGTGTTTCTAATTGGTCATAATCGGCTCTTGCAATGCTCCTCGTGACATCCTGGATTTTCTCAAAGACCACCATATCTTCCTTGCTCACCAGCACATCAAATATTTTATCTCCAATTCCAAGACGTTCCATCAATGCGTCAAGAATATGCTTACCGGGTGCCTGTGCACCGGTCTCAATCCGGGACAATGACGCTGTCGTGCAGATACCAAAGCTAAGCTGCTCTTGTGTATATCCTCTACGCAGTCTGGTATCTCTGATATAATCTCCGATCAAGTAATTTGACATCCTTTTATCTCCCTGTATGTACCCTTTCCAACTTATTCTATGCCTATACAGAATATACCTTCTCTATCCCGCACTCATATCCCACAATAATTTCCAGCCGGCAGCCGCCGGTTATTTTTTTTCTGAAAAAACAAAAAACTTACTGATTACATAATTAAGCACGATCACAATCACCTGTGCTACCACTTTCACAACCATGCTATTAAAGCCCAGCCAGGTAATAAATACCAGCAAAATGATCTCTTCAATCACCAGTGTGACCACACGCCCGCCAAAAAACGAAAGCATCTGCCTTAAAAATTCTGTGATCGTATGTGTCGGTGCCTGAAATACCCAGACACGGTTGGTTGCAAACGCGAACAATACAGCCAGCACCCAGGACATCACATTGGCAATCAGCTCGTTGATTCCCATGGATACATTAAAAACTGCATAAGTAACAATGCTGACAATAAATGTCAGCCCACCAAAGAACAAATACAACAATACCTCCTTGTTTTTTTTATAAAATGGCTCAAAGATGTTCAACAGCGGCAAAGCCATCATCCGGTCAAAAATATCCCGTTTCTCCTGCATTCTTCATTTTCTCCTCTACTCTTGTATTGCTTAAACGCAATTTTAAGTATAGCGAAATCATTCCGAAAATACAAGGCTGAAACCGTTTTGCCATCTCTTGGGCCACACTATTTCATACGGCAGGCACGTTCCGAAATTATTTTTGTAGATTTTATCGGTTGAAAATACCGATCAAGAATGAGACAGATCTGTCTCTACATTTTAGACTGAAACTCTTCAATAGAATCCGCGCGTGCTGCAAGCTTAAGCCACGCAGATAGCACATCTTCATTCTGTTCCTTTGCAATGCGCTCTTTTGTTTGATCCGGAAGTGTTCCAAGATCTTCCAGCAGTGCAAGGATGTTTTGTGCTACTCTTGATGCTGCCATTGACTCTGCCATCGATTCCGCCATTGACTTTGCCATTGACTCTGCCATTGACTCTGCCATCGGCTTTGCCATTGTTTCTGCCATCAATTTTGCCCTTCGCTCTGCTTCCTGGTGGATATACTCCTCCATTGTCATATAGCCTGCCTCCAATTTCCGATCGCGCTTTAGGTATTTCACTCTTTCGTGAATTTTAAGAATTTTCTCGTCCTGATGTCTGACAGCTACTTCCTCTGTGCTCTGCTTCAGATACTCAAACAAATGCAGCAGCTCCGGTGTCACATTCTCTGTATCTGTGCCATTGGTATTAAAGAAGATCTTCTGCGTCTCATCCCCAAGCGGAATGTCCGCTTCCTTGCAGTACTCTTCAAACACATACTGACATCTTCCTTTTCCAAACGGATCGAACGAACATATAAAAATAATGTAGCCTGGCTTTAACTGCTGATAATCCTCCCCGGGCCGTAAAGATGTAACATCCAGCTCCGCTTGATAATAGCGGCATCGCTTCGGCAGATTCTTCGTATCGTCATTCTGCATCTCGACGTCATAGCTGACTTCTTCCTCATCCGACGCATACACATCAAAACGTACGCTCTTAAACTCGCTGTCAAGGAATAACACCTGCTCTACGTGTGCCTTCACTCTGGAAATCCGCTTATTCAAAGCAATCTCCAATACATTTCTGCAGATTTCCTCATCCTGCATGGCTGCCGCAAACAAGTACGCATTTGTCAAATTCAGTTTTTGAAAACTTTCTCCCATACACGGGTACCTCCTCTGTGGGAAGTGCCTGCCTATGGGAGTATTATAGACCGAATTACATTTGATTGTCTATTGGGCGAAATCACGAAATTTTAATGTCAAACTTCTACTCATTCCCCCCTCTGTCCGTAATCTCATCCGTCTCTCTCACTTTCTGTTTCTTCCGCACATACCCCGATGCATTTTAAAAAGCTTTCAAAAAGTGGCGTTGTATAATATACGTCTCCTTCATATCCAAGATATGCCCCCACCTTTTCTTTACAAAACCCGGTTCTTGTGACAGCGGACAGGATATTTTTCACTTCATCTTTTTCGATCCCGCAATCTTTTCTTATATCTTCATAAAATGCTTCATTGTTGTATTTATATTGATGTAATTTTGCCAGAATTGTAATTTCTCTGATGGACAGTTCTTCCAGCCGTTTCAGATTCTCCTCATACAGGTCAATGTCTCTGTCCCCTGCCAGTAAAAATGTATGTTTAAATAAATTGGCAATATACAGCACCTTTTCATTGGTTGCCAGCCGGTTCAATACCTCCAGCGTGCGCGCCAGTTCCATGAGAAACGGGACATCTGCCACGTCACTTTTTACAATCAGCTCCCCCGACTCTGTAATATAACTTAGGAATTCTTCCCGTTTCCTTTTCTGAAACCCGGCAACCTCCTGTTCCAGAAGATTCTTTGCCAGACTGCCGATCCCCGGAATCTCACCCAGCATCTCCATTCCACTTTTTATCATCGGATTTGAGAAAAAATCCGCAATAGCTTCCATGTCCTGTAACTCTGTTTTTGCCATTACAAAATTTTCTTTGCAAGAGTTTTTATTTTCCATAAATTCCTCACATTCCCGGCACAAAGTGCTTCCCTTTCCCATTAAAGCCAGCAGCCAGGCTACCTTTTTCCCCGAAAAATCACATCCAGCATTCCCCCACCGCCGGCAGTTTCATTTCCGCCCGGCACAAGCCTTCCAGGATCATCGTCGTAATCTTCCGGCTTCGTCCAGTCTTCCAGATAAGACTCAATCAAACTGGTACTGATATCCGCATCTCCGGGATCATACACAATCTGTGCGGCAATCTCAACCGGAAATTTATTTACGATCCCCATGATCTCATTATAAATGTCTTCGCGGATGTATTCCTCCCACTCCAATGCTACACTTGAAAAATCACATTCCAGAGCTTCACCATTATAAAAAGTACTCTCCTCTATCGCTGTATTCACATCATATCCATCATAATAGTCCGACTGATCCACGTCCCTGGCATACGTTTCAACAGCATTTTGTAATCCCCGCACAAAACTTTTCCGGTATTTTGTAAACAGCCATTCGCCACCGGTTTTTTTCGCCTCCCGCGCGATCGTCTGATACTCCCACAGTCCCCGTTCCATCAGAAAATCTTCCAGCGTCTCCTGATTCAGTTTCGCTCTTGTATGATAGAACACGTCCATTTTTTTCTGCAGCAAAGCGAACAAAATTTCTTCGCTTCTATCTCCTTTATTGGTGTAGCAGCTCCCCGGTTCCTCCAGGAATGCCTGCACGAACTCCATATGACACATATCCCGTATGCTGTTATCGCAAATAACTCCAAGAATTTTACCGCGCTTTGCTTCCAACATGCGAAAATGATACTGGTAAATCCGCCCACTCCGGACAAGTTCTTCCTCGCAGCCGGGGCAGATCCGCTCCAGCTGCACATACTCTGTCGCATATGCCGGCATATTTGCCTGCTCCATCGGATTCTCCCGGATATAATTTTTCAGGAAATCATTGATCGACGGGTTGCATACGCCAATACGCTTTCTGCCGTTCTGTTCCATCAGCTGCACCATGGAATCTGTCAGCCGCCTCAACGCTTCCTCATACAGGTTTCGGGTGGTATCCATCCCTTCCAGACCAGAAAGACGCTTTAAAAACGCCCGTACCAGAACCGGTTCCTCCACACTCGTATCCGTCAGAGAATACAGTGTCAGCAGCAGCGCCCGATCCTCCGATCCAAGTTTTCTCGTAAATTCATCCTTCCATAGTTCTCTGGGATTTTCGAGACAGTCCATAATAAACGCCGCATAATGATCTGGTGCAGCCTGCTCATAATTTTTCTTTTTGGTGACAAACTCCACCAACCGCGGCGTATAATTGGGATGTCTGACTATCGCCCGATAACGCCTGTCCTCATAAACATTCCGGTAATATTCCTCCGGAATCTCCGCAAAATACAGGTGATTATAGAAAATCCTGCCCTTCTCTTCCTCATCCAGCCCATTCATCTCAAGCTTCCGGATTTTTATATTCTCATCCTCCATAAAATACCGGAAATCACACGATCGTTCCTTTGCTTCGTGAAAAATCGTAACACGGGAATTCATAATCAGAAGCTTGGCCGGGTTGCGCATGATATACTTGACCAGCGCCAGCAGTTCATTTTCTTTCGTCTCCTGCATTTTAAAATAATGCTGTCCCAGGCAGTCATCAAGAACGATCAGTTCCTTCCGCTCCCTGTCGGCGGAGAGTGCACGTTTTAAATCTGCCAGTTCCCCATTGGTCGTATACCGTATCCGGTATCCTTCCGCCGCAAAAGCCAGCGCGAGCATCTTGGTCAGCATGGTCTTTCCCACCCCTGGATCGCCCAACAGCATCAGCATATGCTCTTTTTCCAGAAGCTTTCTGCCTTCCTCGTAATATTTTGTCTTCACAAAAAGCTTCTGTTCCTTTTCAATCCGATAGAAAAAGGACTCACAGTCGATCGCGATATCCTGATTGCCTAACCGTTCCAAAACACTGGTCGATTCCAGCCACAGCTTATAATGCCGTTCCAGAATATCAGCGTTCTCTTTTTTATGTAGAAAACGGTCAATCTCCATCAGATCCACAACCGCTTCCGCATCATCCATATAATCTGAAAAAAGCTGATAAATCTCAGAAATATTGCATGCCGTCAGCTTTTTCCCACAGCAAACATAATAATGCTGCGGCTGTTTCTGTTTTACCTTCGGGAGTTCTTTCTTTAAGCTGGAGAGCAGTGTGGGGTAAGGGCTGTCGATATAATGTTTCACCTGCACCATATGTTTTCCTGACAGTTTCGTCTCTGTAATGTCTACACCGCCATCCCTTCCGGGCGCAAAACAGCGAAGCGGACAGCCGATCTTCCGCTCCATGATATCCCGACACAACAATTCAAATTCAAAGTCCGATAAATTTGCATAATGAAACATAATGGTTCTTCCTCTGGCTTCTGTTCTCAAATTATCAGACAGACACATCCTCTATTAGAAATACCTGTCTATGGAAGTATTATAAACCAACTTACATTTGATTGTCCACTGTACGAAATCACGAACCAATATAGCCAAATTTTTAAAGAACAGACTTTATATTCCCTTTAATCTTAATATGCATTTAGTTCCTGATATAAATTCTTGGCATATGAATCCGTCATTCCACTAATAAAGTCTGTGATCATCATCATGCGTAAATACAGATTATATCCTTCGTCGTTGGTTTTTGCTTTTTCATAATCCGCCTTAAGATTATCAGGTATGAGACTGCATAGTTTTTTCTGAAATTGATGATTTTTATATTCTTCTTCTGTTTCATCCATATAGATTACCGCATAAATAAAATCGTCCAATAATGTAGAAATTATTTTTTTTGCAGACAATTCCAGTTTCACTATCTCCGGCTGCTCATAAACAAACTCCACCATCGCATTTTTAAAAATCTTCATAGATTTTTCGTGAAATGTTCCCTGCATTAGTTCACGCTGAAACTCCCCATTCATAATGCTCTTATAATTTCGTGAAAAACTATATGTAACACAATACATAAACCAGCCACGTGCATAATCCATCCAGTTCTGAAAAGCTATCATCTCGCTTTCCTCATCCTGCACATTTTCCAAACGTCTTTCCAAATCTTTAATTAAAAGCTGTGCTTTCTCATCATCTTCCAAATTGCCTTTGAAATATGCAATGAACTCTTTCAAAGAGAACATTTTCTTTTTTAGTGCATCTTCCAGATCTGCCGTCGAATAGGCAATATCATCTGCTGCTTCCATCAAAAAAGTAAGTGGGTGACGCGCCACATTCTTCTCATCAATCCATGTTCCTGTCTCTTTACTTACTTTTTCAAATGTTTCCTGCTCCGCGAAGTAATATCCTAACTTATGTCTACGTATATCAGGATCTTTTTTATTTGTAACATGTAACGAATCCGTAGGATATTTTATCAAAGCTCCAATAACCCCTGTTGTCAGATTAATTTCATGGCTCTTGCCCTTGTTTCTGATTTTTGATAAAATCCTAAGCGCCTGCGCATTACCCTCAAAATTCTTCAGGTCACTCTGCATCTGTTCTGTCAAAAGTTCTCTAATCGCAATTTTCTTGTAACAAAATTCTTCCTTCTGAAACTCATTTTTAAACCAATCGCCTATCACAACTTCACCGAAATGACCAAATGGCGGATTGCCCAAATCATGCAGCAAACCAGCGCAGGATAGAACCTCTGGGATCTTTTCAACTAATTTATCTTTTCCATCTTTGTTTTTAAAATCATCTGGCAAATAACCTGTCGCATTTCGGGTAATCATAATTCCCAATTGTCTGGCAATGGTTGAAACCTCCAAAGAATGTGTCAATCTTGTTCTCACAAAATCACTCTTATCCAGTGGAAACACCTGCGTTTTATCCTGCAATCTTCGAAAAGCTGCACTTGAAATAATTGCTTTGTAATCCTTCTCCAGATCATCCATAGGATACTTGGCAAAATCCTCTGGTTCTACTTCTCTCTTTACTTGTGTTTCGGTAGATAACAACTGCTCCCAATTCATTCGTATCTCCATTCATTCTTCTCCCTTCCTGTATCTTTTACTTCTACTCCAATGCATTTCAAAAGCTAAACAGTTCTTTCTACGTTTATCGTACCACTTCTCAAGTGCCATTTCAACTGCGAACGTAATAAGTATTTTCTAATTATTCGCAATCGATCTGAAAGAATCACACTACGTTTCATTGTACATTAAAACAGGCAGGTCTTTCGACCTGTCTGTTTACTATCTTTTTATTCATTTGTAATACCAGCAGTAAAACGCATAAATCCATATATCTCTGAATAGTTAAATATTACTGTAAATATCGCAACGATCCTAATAGCCTGCAAATATACTTTTTTTGTTATTGTTTGTTTCAATTACAGATGTTCTTTTTCTGTTTTTTAATGCTTCAAACAATAAAATTAAAAACCATGTCAATAAAATCAGTATATATACATACCATACACTAAACCACCATGGTTCATATTTGAATAATACCGTATGTTCTCCTTCCGGTACTTCTACAGACATAAAAATATCATAGACATCTACAGCTTTCTTTGTTCCATCAATATATACATTCCACCCCGGATAATTTTGCTGTGAAAATATAAATCTGCATGCATCAAAATCTCCCTGGATAGATACATTATTTGTATTCCATTGTACTGTCTGTATCCCTTCACAGACCTCCATTTCATCATTATCCTGCGTCACCTGCCAAAAAACAGAGGTATCGGCCTCCCGCTCATATATATAATAGTTATTTTCACTATAAACCAGCTTAAAGCCTTCAATTTCTTTCTGTTCCTTACTAATTACATATTTTACGCCAAGATGTCTTATATTTTCGGAAGAAAGGCTCCAGTCGCGGCATAAATAATCATAATAATCAATTCCCAACGTAGCTCTCTGTGAATCTGTCGTAAAAAGCTCAGGATACACATTTCCAATATTAGCAGGCAGTGTGTCCTTCCCATCATTATAAATTCTTATCTGCCTTCCACTATCTTCAAATACCTGCTCCAAATACTTAATTGCATCTGTTTCTTCATAATTCTCCTCAACCCAAGCATATTTTTCATAATTGACCTTATTAAAATCGTACGCACTCACACATAGTATACAAGTTATAAAAGCGAAAAAAACTACGGATATGATTTCTTTCACAACTGGCTGTGCTTTTATTTTCACTACACATCTGCTTATCTCATCGTATCCTATCGCCGCAAGAATTGCTGTTCCTATGTTTGTCAAATACAAATAGCGAATTGGTTCACGGATTGTACTAAGCAGAGGCAGTCTGCAAATCCAAAGTCCAATTCCTGAATTTTGTCCCAATGCACATATCAAACCTAATATTGTGATACTGATCGAAAATTTCCACAACTTATCTCTAAATGCAATAAAACTTACTACCAAAAGAATACAGCCCAATAAAGAAATATACATAGAGCCATATTCTATAAGAACTTGTTTGCTGTCAAACAAATTTATCAAATCTTTAAATTGTATAACATACAATTTGTAAGCCTCAAGAGGAACCGCTTCATTTCCCTTTAAAGGTGCCTCCAATCCAATCCATCTATAGCACCTTGCAATATATTCATAGCTTGCAACCAACTGTCCAAATACTGCCATAATACAAATAATCCCTGCAAAAATCAGCAAAGATATATTGCGTATAATACCACCTTGTTCTTTCCATTCTTTTCTCTTATACTTTGAAAAGAATAACGTCCAAATACCCACGCATATAACATTATGTAAAAAAGGCTGCATATGACCGGCCAGAAATGAAACTCCCAGCAAAATACCGGCAATAAAAATATTGATATTTTCATACCATTTTTTCTGGCTCTCATATGCCCGTTTCAAATATACAATAATCAAAGGAATCCATATCATTGCCATAAATATATTTGCCTGTGCAAATACTCTCTTGGAAATGCCGAGCATTGAAAACACAATACCGCCAATAAACGCAGACGCACCGCTTCTGCCATGCTCTTTTATACATAAATACATAAAAAATGCTGCTAAAACAAAATGTATATAAATATATATATTTACACTATTGAGCGAAAAATTCTGCACAACAAGGGAAAAGATAATATTGAGTGGATAAAATGGTGCGGTCTGCAATTCTCCAATAAAAGAACTTCCTCCACCCGGCTGAAAATCCCACAACGCAATCTCATGATTATGTATTGCCGCCCATTGTTTGTATAACCATGCATATGTCTGGGTTAAATTATCATATCCACTAAGGTATGTACTGCCCTTCGATATAATTCCCGCAAATATAACTGCAACCAAACACGCATATATAACCAAAACAGATAAATTATTATCAACTATTCCCTTGATTTTCTCTTTCATTTTCCTTCTTCCATTCATTTCTTTATAATGTCAATTAGCCACATTGTAACAATGTGGCTAAAAGTACGTTTCTACTTTATATCCTTAAATTGATTATGGCATCTTATAAGTTCCATCTCAAAGTCCTGCCGATTTTTCTGCGCGATCGTTTGAAGCTGCAAACCTGAAAACAACGACAGTATTGCCGCAATCACTGTAAATCCACATACAATCAATGTCGGAAAATTTTTTACCAACCCAGTCTGTATGTAGGCATACAGCACCGGTATAAAGAAAATCAATGCAAGTACAAACAATATAAATGCGATAATTCCAAAGAAATTTAGTGGTTTATAATTTTTGAACAACCGTGCAATCGTTTTGAGCACTTTTATTCCATCACTATATGTATTTAACTTAGACTCGCTTCCCGCCGGTCGGTCTCTATATTCAATCACAAGATTTTCAACATATAAATTTTTGTCCAGTGCATGAATACTCATCTCTGTTTCAATCTCAAATCCCCTTGACAATACCGGGAACGTCTTGACAAACTGATAACTGAATGCGCGATACCCGGTCATAATATCCTTAATATCAGATTTAAATAATGCATTGATTGACCAACGCACTAATGAATTTCCAAAATTATGAAACGGGCGCTTATTTTCTTCAAAATAAGTCGATGACAATCGGTCACCGACTACCATGTCTACATGCTTATTTAAGACCATATCTGTCATCTTTCTGCCATACTCTGCCGGATAAGTGTCATCACCGTCCACCATAATATAACATTCAGCATCAATTTCGCGAAACATTCGGCGAATTACATTTCCCTTTCCCTGCTGATATTCATGTCTTACTACAGCTCCTGCCTTTTCAGCAATCTCAGCTGTATTATCCGTAGAATTATTATCATACACATAAATAACTGCTTCTGGCAATGCTTTCCTGTAATCGTTTACGACCTTCTCAATCGTTTTACTCTCATTATAACATGGTATCAATACTGCCATCTTGTCCATTTTCATAGTTCTCCCTTTACTTTTTATCAAAACACACCGCTTGCTTCTTCACTATGTGTCGGTTTTCTCACATGCATCGGCGGAAACTCCATAAAATCGCCATAATGCATATTCAAAAAAGCCTTATAATTCTGTGGTGCCATCACTGTCATGTTTCCCAACGGCAGTCTTATACCTTCTCCGAACCATTCCTGCTTGAATTTCCACGGGATGCAATAAATAAAACCATTAGATTCAAAATAATTCTTACAATTTTTATTACGATTCCATTTGCGCACCCATTCATAACATCCAAAAATCCAGGAAAGCGGTATCATCTTCCCGATTGATGTTAAAATTTTTACCATCCTCTGTGTTTTGTCATCACGATTTGTATATTCCTGTTCATTTATAAATGCACGATGTCCCATTCCGAGCCCATATAGTCCACGAATAAATTGTGTCTGAAACGTGTGGTATTTTTCATTATCTGATGCATTATCCAATACATAAATATCCATTGGCATATGATTTTCAATATCTTTTCTGCCTTTCCCATGGATCTTACGGAATACATTTACAGGTATTTCTTCCTTCATGTAAACAATTCTTGTCATATAATCCAAAAATGAATGGTTCCCCATCTGATTATAATTCAAAAACATAATATCTTTTCCAGTTCCCCATTCTTCATCTACATGTTGAAGCAAAATATCAAAATCTTTTCTCGGCATCGCAACATCCACATCATCATCCCACGGAATGAGATCACCATGGCGTACCGCGCCCAATAAACTCCCGCAGATCAGATAGTAATGCAAACCATATTTTGTGCAGACCCGGTCAAAATCTGTCAAAAGAATCTTTAAAATCCGATGTGCGTTATCTAAATATTCCTGTGTAGCCAATCCTACATTATTTACATCGAAAACTTCCTCATACATTCCCTCGTTTGTAAGTGGAATCTCTTTGAGCAATTCTCCTTCCACAGAAATCCTTAACATAGAACCTATCCCTGCAAGAAATTGAGGCACATAATACACCATTTTCAACCCGCTGTTGCGAATTCCTGTATCTTTTAAATACACTGTGTTTTCCGGCGCTGTCCATGTACCATTTTCTTCTGGTCCGTAAAATCCCTTTAATGCGTGATAATTCCAATCTCCCTTATAAGGAAAGTCAAGTTTTGACAATACATACGGGTCTTTTTCATAAGTCATTCCATCATGTTCCGAGTGTACTGCTCCCAGATAGCACAAAAGGACACCCAGATCTCTGGTGTCCACACTTTTCCCTTCTTTGCTCGGATTATACGTTTTTGTAACATCAATCTGGATTCCATATCCCATGGAATCATATAAGTATTCTTTTGACATATTTCTGTATCCAATCTTTCTGTATCTTTTCAAATAACCTATGCAGCTTTATCACTATAGCTGCATAAACTCATCATACTCCGCAAGCACCTCTTCAGTCTGTCCTAACTTCATAAATTTTCCATCATTGATCCAAAGCACATCATCGCAGAACTTCTTTAACGTATCTGTTGCATGAGATACAATCAATACTGTGCGATTACTAAGCATTAATTCTTCCATCTTCTTATAGCTCTTTTTGCGAAAATGCTCATCACCAACGCTCAACACTTCATCCACCAACATAATATCAGTATCCAATATTGCTGTTACCGCAAATGAAAGCTTAGAATACATACCGCTGGAGTATGTTCGCACCGGACGCTCAATAAAATCTCCTAATTCAGAAAATTCAATAATTTCTTCCATATGTTCTTTTACATAGTCGAGAGAACAACCCAAAAGCATACCTGACTTTAATATATTTTCCCTCCCAGTATTATTGGGGTTAAATCCAATACCAATTGCCATCAGAGAAACACGGTTTCCCTTTGTATCAATCCATCCTTCATCTGGTCGGAAGATTCCAGCAATAGATCGAAGAAGTGTTGTCTTTCCAGATCCATTCCTTCCGACAATACCAAGAATTTTTCCCTTTTCCACCGAAAAAGAAACATCATCTACCGCTCTTACAATATCTGCACGCTTTACGTCCTTTTTCAATAAAGCCTGATGCATTGACATATGCATTAGATTTTTATAATCTATACTGACATGATTAACCTCAAGCGCAATTTCACTCATAATTTTCCTCCAGTATTATACAATCTTCACATAACTGTTTTCATTTTTATATACAATATGCACACCTATTCCACATAAAATTACTGAAATAAGGAACCAGACTCCAACCAACGGCAAATTTGAAGCCGTATTATAAAGTAATGCATTTCTCATTGTATCGATCAACATTGCTACTGGGTTTAAACAAAGCATCAAACTATTCAGCGGATCTGGTAATGTTGTCATAACATCATAAAAGATTCCTGACAAGAACATTAACATATTAATCAGAATACCTATCGCATAAGAAAGATCATCTACATATACTCCAAAATGCATAAAAATCATTCCCAGACCAAATGACAAAAGCATCATAACAATATATGACAGAATAAACCAAAGCAAATTCACGCCAATATGCACTCTAAAAATAAGAATCATAACAACCAGTACCGTCATAGAAAACAGTAATTTAAAAAGATTTAAAACCATATTCGAAAGTAATATTACAAATTTCGGAATATACACTTTCGTGATGATATCCTTATTATTTCTGACAGATTTTACACTGTAATTGATGGTCTTGCTGAAAAAGTTCCACATTAATAACGCAGAAAAAATGAATGTAGCATAATTTTCTACATTTCCACCCATAATATTACCAAAGACAACCACATAAACAATCATATTGAAAAATGGCTCTAACAACCACCATAATCTGTTAAGATAAGAATCGGCAACCTCCGCTTTTAAATCAGTCTTTGCCGCATATATAATATACTGCCAGTATTCTCTTATGTCGCCACAAAACTTCTTGATTTCAAAAATAGGTCCATGATTATTCCAGTTATTTTCAGTCTTACGTTCCTGAATCATCATGATCCCTACTGCAATCATGATAACAATCACACCCCATAATTCACCTAAAATCAAACGCTCCTGAAAAAATGACGCCGACATTTTCTGCAATATCTGAATATAATCCTGCTTCATATACATTCTTATATTCTTTTCTCCTGTGACCTCTACAAAACCGTCATCCCAGATAATCTCTCCATTTTCAACCCTGTCAATATAATTTGTAAATTCTCCGTAGGGTACTTCTTTTAAAAGAATTGATTTCATTTCGCCATAAAATCTCACTTTTTTGATTTTGGCATCTTCAATTCCGGTAAGCTCTACAAGCTGACATGTACCTCCAGCTATATCTTCACTTCCGATCTCCTGCACATAGGTTCCCTTTGTTGTTACAATCTTCATCTGAAGACTTCGATTATCAAACGGGTATATCCCAATTCCAATTATTCCTATCACAAAAACACTCAAAAGTAATAAGATTATTATTTTATTTCCCCTTTTTTTCACACTCTGCATCTCTTTTTCCTCACTCAGCTTTCTTTTCTCTCCAAAGATTTTGTTATAGCTGCCTTAATCATAGTAGAACTTGTACTCTTCGTATAAGGGAAAAATTCTATATTGGATCCCACTTTCTGCAATGACTTCTGATCTTCGATCCAGTAAGGATTACCAGAATAATCATCTCCCGAAAAAAGGCAGTCAAAATGATATAGATTCCATGCCTTCATCTTCTCATGATTTTCTTCTGTGACTTTTACGACTTCATCCACATAACGAATCGCTTCTAATACCTGTTTTCTTTCCTCAAATGGAATATATGGTGGATTCTTCTTGAATTTTACTACTAACTCATCTGACAATGCCCCAACAATCAGATAATCACACCGTTCCTTTGCTCTGCGTATCAGGTTAAGATGTCCCACATGAAACAGATCAAAAACCCCCGCCAGATAACCAACTTTATATTTTTCCATAAAAATACAATCCTCTCTGCTAATTTCAATTGCCCAAATCATTGTACTCAGTTTTTCCAATGTAGTCAACATACGATTTCGTCACATCAAAGTGAGCCTGATGATGCGGTTTTCTATCAGCTTCACACGGATAAACAGCATAATCTTTGCCATACTCCTGTTCCAGACAAGCCTCATATCCGACCGGAACATATACGTCAAGTGTTTCAAATTTTCTTTTTATCAGAAATTCAAAGTCTTTTTTACAATACTGCGGACACGATTTTTCTCTCCAATATCGTGCCAGAACAGCAACCTTCGCCGTCTCCTCACTTGCAGCTTCCTTCACTTCTTTTACCATAGCGTCATGTAGTCTCTGACATAACTCTTCTCTTTCAAACACACGGCTGATTTCTTCAAAATATGCTTCTTTCTGCCAATCCATCTCCCACAACACACGCTGATCCGGATACGTTTTTTTCCATAACAGCCTCTGGTAAAACAGAATTTCCTTCTGTTGTTTTTCCCGTTCTTCCTCGTCCTCTGGAATCCTGTCTAATGGCATAATATCAATCCATATTCCCTGATTACATTTTTTGCCCTCATTCCGTGTTTCAAGACCGGTCGTATTTCCGTTTCTCAGTTTACTGTATCCACCATAAAAACATTCCGGATCCTTCTCCGGTGTCTGAAGAAAATACGGTTTATCAAATGCTTCTTCTGACACCTGTAACAAGCGGTCATAATCTATCCTCGGCATTAACACATCAACATCATCATCCCATGGTACAAATCCCTTATGGCGGATCGTTCCAAGAAGAGTTCCATAAAAAACACAGTAAGACAGATCATATTCCTCGCAAACTTCTATAAACCGTTTCAATAATTCAAGCTGAACATTCTTTATGGCGTTTAATGCTACATTCTTTTTATATTTTTCCACATCATAACGATGACGTACAAATGGCAGATATTCTATATGGGCAGTTTTTTCCTTTGCTGCTTTCTTAAGACGTTCAATATTATGATCTACATAAGCAGTGTCCACTGCTGACCATCTGTAAAACGAAGAGAGAAGTTCATAATTTCTATTCTGCTCTACAAATCTTGCTTCCTCAGCCTCAAATATCTGCCATACATCATACAATCCATATTTTTTCTGAAAATAGGAAACAGGAATAATCTGCTGCGCTTCTGAAATATAAATATATGTATACCGCAGTGCGCGAAACAATACATATTTCGCCGGAAAACACTCTCTTACAAATTCCTGATCGTAAAATAATATTTTACCATCTCTGTAAAAACTATTATATGGAATCATATCTATATATGCTTTTTTCAGAATAACCCCGGCATTCTCTTCATTTAATCTGTCATCCTTTAATTTACACTCTGAAAACGATACCTGTTCAGAAGACTTTAATACTTCTGTATATAATAGATCCATTACAGCTTCCACTTGTTCCGGCTGATGTAAGAATAGATATTTCAAATGCTCTATCAAAGATCTTCCTTCCACATATGGCATTTCTAATGCATCCATTTTTAACTGTTCATCTACACAGCATACTCCATGCTGCAGCAATTCCTGCTGGTTCTGATGCAGTAATTCAAGACTTTTTCTTCCATCCGGGTGCAATATTTTCTTCTGAACAGATTGATCTGCCATAATAATGGTTGCAAATCCATGTTCCCTGCCCCGGTCTGTCGACAATGCCGCAAATTTTACCTGTGCTGCTGTCTCTTTCTTTGCACATTCTACCAGAAACGAATTGGAAAATACATGAAATACTCCATTGGCGATCAGACTGTCACTAATCTCATTTTCCAGACATACAAGACTTTCTCTTTCCTTCTCTGGATAATATGGTATTACACGATCTCTGACACTCTCTTTTGGAAGATATTCATCCGTATATACTGCCTGCGCAAATCTGTGATCTGGAAAAGGATAATAAAGTTTCCATCCTTTTACCTTCTCATTTCTCTCAAGCTGATCTATAAGTTCCTGCCGGTTCAGCATTCCATCCTGGCTGCGGCCTCTGATCCCAGCAAACGGCTGCCCCATGAGTGGATCTGGTACTCCACACCAGTATTTCATGCCAAATCTGTTATCGCAAACGAATAAGAGTCTGCCCGTTTCTTTCAAAAACGGCCAGACTTTTTCTATCATCTGATTCATTGCATACGATGTATCCATGACCTTTTCTGCGATAATATAATCAAATGAATCTCTCGATAATATATCTGTATTGCAGGCAGTCAATATCGTAAGATTCTCTGCATTCTCCCATCGCTTTGCAATACAAAGGGCTTTTCTCTCATTTTTCTCCAAAACTACAACCTTTTTGGCTACACGTGTAAGCAATCCTGTAATCGCTCCAAACCCATCACTCAGCTGCAATATCGTGCTGTTTTCCATGAAAGGATACCAGTTGAGAATACTTTCCCTTAAAGAACTCATCTGATAAAATGTATCCCAATCTGCATTCCGCAACAGTTCCTCATATTCTTCTGCTGAATGTTCCAATATAAATGATGCCAGGCGTTCATCCTGTTTATTTAATTTTTTGTCCTGCGATTCTTCCAGTAAAAGCAATTCTGCCACTTTTTACCTCCGATTATATCTCTGAATCAACTTATCCTTTTTCACTCTCATCTGCCGCCAGTCATCCATCAGCGAAATATTATTTAATACACTCTCTTTGCTCTTAAATTTAACATTTCCCGATACAGCAAATATACTATCTGCAAAATTATTGTCTATTGCAAATTTCTCGCTTCCAAATAGCTCCAGAAAATCTTTGAAAAACTCCATGCAGGCTTTCTGCATTTCCCTGACATAACTAATCTCTTCTTCATTTCTTTCCTGTTTTTGGAATACCGGCTTTCCATTTTTATCAAAATAACTCAGCGATGGTTCTTCAGACGTCATGAAGGTCTCTATTACTTTATAATATTTCAGGAAAAATGTATCCGTATCGCTGTACAATGCCTCGACATGAAAATCTTCCTTGCGCTCACTGCTGTTCCATCCGGCATAAATTCCACATATTTCGAATGGGCATATTTTATCTAATGACTTCTGGCTTGTTCCTGACGAGACAAAATCCATAAAAGCATATTTAGCGCCTATTTTTAACGGAATACTTCCCATATATTTAAAATAATTCTGTTTTGCCTCTTCTGAGCGTTTAAAAATAGCTTCTGCATGTGCCCAGACATATTTATGGATAATATCATATTTTTGTGGATCAAATGGCAGAATCTGCGCCGGCGTCAATCCAAACCTTTCTTTCATCAACTTTTTCGGCGTCATTCCAGATGAAATATCAATCAGCATATTAATATATGCCTCATTATTAATACAGGTCATCACTGCCGCTTTTCTGGAGGTATAAAAATAAATCCCCTCAGGCATATTTTCAGTTTTTCTCCGTTCACAAAGCAAATGATACATTTTCTGCATAAAATATCCATCTCTGGCAGCAAATAATATCTCATCTACTCCCTGCTCTTGTACCTGTTCGTATATAAACTGTGCAAACTGGCTTAAAATCGTTCCGCAAAAGCCATAACTATAATCTCCATCTTTCACAATTATGATTTGTCCATCTTTTTCATTTACAGCAAATGGACTGTTTAAAATTTTTGCAACCGACAATCCAAGCATCAGACGTTCTTCAAAATTTTTCGCATTCTCCATGCAGTTTTTATATGCCGTTTTCTGCGCAATCTTATAACTGTTTGCAATCAGACAATAGTCCATTCCAGCTAATCCGGCACAAATTCCATCGTGGATCACATGATCCCCAATATGAAGATACCTACCATCCTCACCACAATCATGATGATATGTTTCCAATAACCCCTGCAGCTTTAACTGTTTTTTGTCACATGAAATATAGATCCCCTGGTATCCGGCGATTCCGTTTTCCTCTAAAATTGGCGCTAACATTTGTGCGGTAAGATACATATCCGATACAAGAAATACTTTTTTCCCCTGTGCAACACATGCCCTAAATATCTCCACCATATCTTTTCGGGGAATCAATATCTCCCGTTCTACAGCAAGTTCTGTGTTCATACATATTTTTGCAATTTCCGGTGTTATCCTGTATTTCCGTTGAAACTTCTCATAAATTTCATTCAAGGTCGGATTTGTAAGTCCCAGATCTGCCTGCGCCTGCATACGTTTTTTCCCGAATCCGGAAATTCTAATATTATCTTTTGCAAGCCGTCTTTCTACTAAAATGAAAACATCCTCTGGTGCTAATACTTTTCTTGTAAGCAATGTATCAAAAATATCAAAACTGATATGGTCATGCTGGGTGATCGCCGTTTCCAACTCTTCTCTGTTACAATATTTTTGTTTCACTGCAGCTTCACAGATTTTTCCTATATTTCTTCCTGATGCATCATAGATATCCGCTTTTTTCTCCCTGCAATAAGCTAACATATCTCCAAATGCAGCCTGATTAGCAATCATCTGCCGCATCACAACAAATGTGTCTATCTTTTTTTCTTCTGCCTGCACAAAGCTGTTGATCAGACACGCCTCTTCTGCCTTTACCGGAATGTCTATATCCATATAGTACGCATTCCAGTTCTTCTTTTCTCTTTCTGTTAATCTGCATTTATTCTGTGAAATACCATAAAATACAATGTTCCTTTTTCCTGTCTGTGTTAATACATTTTTTAATGTATCTTCCATAAATCTATTCCGTCTTTCTTAATCTGAATACTTACTTAACCGCTTCAAAATATAGTGGCAGATAACCTAAATAGCCTTTTTTTAATCCATAATATACTTTCCCTACAGCTACCGAAAATCCACACATTTTTAATGTTTCGAGTATATCCCAGCCAAAAACCTGATATACTGGACGTGGATGGTCTGCATTTATGGCATTTCCATAAAACCATTCTCCAGCCGTATACACAATTCCATTTTCCGTAAGTTCTGCTCTTCGGGCTGTTTCAACGCTATTTCCGTCAAAAGGAACTGTAAAAAACATTTTCCCACCTGATTTTAAAACACGGTATGCTTCCCGAAATGCTTTTTCATAATCATACGTCAAAACAAAGGTATCATTGACTGCTAAAATATCAAACGCTCCGTCATCATAACTCAAATCACAGATATCCTCACAACGGATTTCACCAACATTTGCATCACCAAAATACCCTTCTCCCGGATATTCAAATCCGCAAACAGCTGGTATCTCTCTTCTTACCTTCTCAAAAACATTACTGCACTGTTCATACATCAAAACTTTCTGACCAGCCTTATATTGTGAAAAGATCTTGTCAATCATAAAACGTTCCCTGCTATTGCAGCCACAGTTAGGGCATACCAGCCGCTCTCTCCAGTTTGGTCTTTTTCTGCCACCTTCATCAGATTCTGCATACTGATAATCTACAATAAAAGGCTGTGGGGAATTACATACACCGCAGTTTCCATAATAATAAAACATTTCTTTCCCTGTATATGCATGCATCTCCGAAAGACAGCGTTCAAAATTCCAGTACTTGATCCATTCCTCGTATGCCTTTTTAAACTCTTCCGGATTATGAATTTCCCGCTCTACCAATTCCATCTCATCATCACGAAAGAAGCAGTGTCTGGTAATCTCCACTGCTTCTTCTAATTGAACACCGTCAATATAAGTAATATCGCGACGCATGAGAGGAGTTTCATTTATTTTTTCCATAATATCATCCTCTTACTTTGCCAGTTAATTTTACTCTATAAATTCATATCCTCCAACAGCACCTTTTCTGCAGCGTTCGATGTAAAATATTTCTGAATCATTGTCTCTCCTGCATCTGACATCTTTCTTAATTCGTCATAATCCGTATAAAGCCTTTCAATAAGCTGTGCCATTTTATCAGCATCATCCTCCATTACAAATGATCCAACACCTGCATCTAATCCCTCTCCTCCGATTGCAGTTGTTACAACCGGGATCTGATAATAAGCAGACTCTACAATCTTACCTTTTACACCGGCACCATATCGGAGCGGTACAACTACCAGACGACATTTGCGATATAATTCACCCAACTCTTCATCTGTAACAAATCCTTCTAATACGATATGGTCACTTGCAAGAGCCTTTACCTCCTCCGGTGCACTGCTGCCGACTATATGCCATACTAATTCCGGATATTTTTTTAATAACTGCGGGAATATTTCCTTAGCAAACCACAATACCGCATCAATATTAGGTGCATGTTTAAATCCACCTACAAACAAAATATCCTTTCTCTTGGAAAAATCTTTTTCAATCTGTTCTGGTTCATCATCATAAATATAGAGAGGAATATTTCTTATCGGCTTATCCGGAAATGCTTTCTGCATAATCTCCTGCTCATAACTTCCCACAACATGTCCCACATCTGTTTTTTCAAACAGCTCAATCTCAATCTTTTTCCAGTACTCCGATTCTTTCAATGCATCTTCATTTCCACTAACAAGATAATCCCTATACATTCTCACATGATGTAAATCATGGGCAAAATAAAAGATTTTTCCTCTTCCATATTCTTTGACCAAATCCATATATTTAATTGAAATATGTGGTCTCTGTAAATAAACAAAATCAAAATACTTCAGATTTTCTTTCAACCATTCTTTCCAATGCATACAATAATAATTGCCATATAACACTTCAATTCCAAGCTGATTAAGGATCGTTGTATATGGTTCCGGCTTAGCAAAATTGTCCCCTATAAACGTAACTTTCATACCAAGTTTCAAAAAAGCTTTCATGTACATATAAGTACATCTTCCACCAGCATCTTTATCAAAATTCGGCACATAATGATCTACCACAAGAATCTGTTTTCTAGTCTGCCCTCTATCTTTCGCAAGATATACGTTTGTTCCATTTTCAAAATTCTCTGTCTCTAATACATCCTTCCACTTCTCATAAAATTTCTTTTGATTAACTACTTGATAATTTTTTAATCCCGCAGAAGTATCTGTACCATTTGATATTCCCTCAAAATGTACTACAACAGATGCCGGCTGTAAGAACACCTTATAACCCTTTTTCCTTACTTCAAATGCTAAATCTGTATCTTCATAATAAGCCGGAGCAAAACTTTCATCAAAGCCGCCAAGTTCATTCCACAATGATGCACGTATCATAATTGCAGCGCCGGAAATATAATCTGCTTCCTTAACATAACAATACTCTGGATCTGTTGGATTTTTCATATGACCATAATTCCATGCACTGCCATCTTTCCAGAGAATACCACCTGCTTCCTGCAGACAGCCATTTGGATACACTAATTTTGCTCCTGTCATGCCTATGTTCTGGTTTTCCTTCATCAAATCTACCATAGGACGTAACCAATTTGGCTGCACCTGGGTATCATTATTCAAAAATACAATATATTCCCCCCGCGCCATTTTCGCTGCCTGATTACAATTTAATAAAAATTTTAAATTTTCTTTATTATGATGCACCGTAATACCAGAAACTACACTTTCAAGTGTACTTGTCTGATCCGTTGAACAATCATCTGCAACAATTATTTCATAAGAAACATTTTCCGAATGCTGCAGAATAGATTTCAAACAATTGTATGTATATCCAAATTCATTATATACTGGTATTATAATAGAAACCTGTGGTTTTTCAAAAGTCGGAAATTGTAATTTTTCATACTTTTCCACATCAGGAACTATCGTTATATCGTCCAGTAACACCGGAGTGTAAATCATCGTATTGTCATATATATCCCCTTCAATATTCTGACAAAAACTAATTTTCCTCTCCAAATCCTTTAGAAGTACTCTTTTTTCCTTCTGTTTCTCGCATACCTTATTTATCAAGTATTCATCATTATAAACTTCCATTAAATATGTTTCATAACTCTCTCGTACATATTTATTGACAAGCATATCCGGCTTTAATGTTTCCAATGCTTTATATAAATCCTTAGGACTCATTGTCAAGAAAGGCTCTATTCCATATAACTTCGGTACAAGTATATCGGCTTCTATTTCATCGCCTACATATAACCATGTTTTATTTGGATACCTAGCTGTTACCTCGCGAATTAATCCCTGATATTTGTCCTCAAAATACTCTGAACTGCAAAATATTGTATCTATACCGCTTACACCATAGTATGCAAGTAATTTTAGCCACAATTCTCCTTTTATTCTATATTCTGCCATATCTTCAATCAAACACACTGTTTTCCCCAAAGATAATGCATATTTTAACGAATCTAATACCGCCTTTCTAGGTACAAAATCTTCTTTCATAACCTGAATTGTAATATCCCAAATATCAGATAAAACAGCGGCATCCATATTATCATTTTTTACAACGTTTTCCACAATATAGCAATACGACCAATCTGGATGGATATCTTTAATTTTCAAAAATTTTTCTGCAAAATAATCTAATTTTATTCCCTTATCCAATAGTTGACGTTCAACTTTCTGATAAAAATCAAATTTATTTGTTCTGCAGACTGAAAACAAAGTATTATCCACATCATATGCGATTACATCATATTCACTGATCTTATTCTCTAATTCTTTTTCAGCCATCTTTGCATATCGTGATGTCATCTCAACAATATCTCGATGAAGTTTATGCATGTCACATCCATACAGATTAAATACTCTGATGCCGTGTGCTTTACATTCCAAAGAAATTCTATTATACACAGCCTCTGCAGACACTGTACGTGCCGCAATAACCAAGCACTCAATATCCATTTCCAGCATTTGAGCAAAATTTACCACAAAATACCCGTCCAGTAATCTGCCAACTGCATTATCATCTACTACACATACAAAATCATACTCTGGAAAACGTTTTAATATCTCAGCAGCATTTACTCCACTACCATAAAGCGCAATTCTTTTTCCCCTTATAGTTTGAAACTTCTCTTCAAAATTACTTATCCAATACTCTTTTTCAGTCATTTTTTATTACCCCTTTACATTTTTATTTCTCTCTATATGTAAATAAACCACAATAACATTCCAACAAAAACAATTCCTAGTGCCATCAATAACTTGTCTTGCAAAATAACATCAACTGGATCTCCATCACTATTGCCTTCTAAATCTAAACCATATTTAAAAAATATTAACATCAATACCGGTACTGCTAATAAATAATTATTTTTATTCTGCATAATCTGGGCATTTTTTTCCATACACCATAATGAAAAAAAAGTAATAGATAATGTCATACTACATGTAAGAGCTTTATCAAGAAAGTCTATTGAATATCCACTTAGCACGTCCCTTGTAGTGTTTGTTCCTAATTTTTGTAATTCATTTCTTCTCTTACCAAATCCCAAGTAAAACGCACCTGTAATAATAACTAAATACAGCCACCCTGAAATCGGTATGTAAATGATTGCTGCGCCATAATATACTCTAATGAAAAAACCTGCAACCAATAATGCTACATCTATTAATGGTATTTTTTTCATTCCAGCTACACTATATAATAGATTGACAATAAAATATGCTGCATAAATTCCCCAAACAATAATAGTTGATTTTGCACATATAAAATTGATAATTAAGCTTATACTAAAAAGTATCACCGCAAACTTAATTGCACTTGATACAGATATAGCTCCTGATGCAATAGGTCTGTTCTTTTTTTTTGGATGCAGTCTGTCTTTATTTCGATCCATAATATCATTTATTATATAAATAACTGACGATAAAAAGCAAAAACTAACCATCCCAAGACATGATGTTCGCAGTAAATTTTTTTCTATTATCCTGCCGCTACAAACTAATGGTAATAATACCAGTAAATTTTTTATCCAATGTCTGATTCTCATTAATTTTAAATACTTCATTAATACTTACTCCAATATACATTTTTACTTTTGTACAACTTTACTCATATTGTAAATAATAAAAATACATTTCAGCAGCCGCCCAAGCATGTGGTGTGGAACTTTTCACATAATCAAGACTTGTCGATATATCATTCCACCCTCCCCAATTTCCAGGTTCATAACTCATATAACTATTCTTATTTTTTTCATAATACTTTGGTCAAATCATAATTATAAAAATTTGCTCGTGCGTAATCCAAATATGGCCATAAGCTTGCAGGATAGTATTCATGATCCATTCTATATTCTTTAAGTTTTTCATCATCATAAAACCACAATAAATCTATATAATAATCATCTTTATCAAGTTGAATTTCCCAATCTGTTGAATCCAGACCAAGTGATTCCATACCAAATTTTAACCATCCCACAACATAATTGGGATGGTCCTCACCATCCATGATGCCCTCTAACATTCCATCTTCATCTCTTCTTGCATAGGCCTCATTTATAATATTTTCTATCAGTTCTTTATTCGGATGACTAACCAGAGACTGCATATATAAAAGTTCACCCAAATTATCAGGTTCCTTAATATCACTTCCTCTTTGTAAATCATACATTTCTGTTATATTCTCAATCCAATTTTCGATTTGAGATACATTTCCTGTTTGTTCACATACCATAGCAATGTATGCCGCATCTCTATAAAAAGGTTTTGCATATGTAATAAAATTGGGTTTAATTCCTTCTGGGACAATATTAACCATACATTCATTAAATAACAAACGTAATTCTCTTGCATATTTTCCCTCATACACCGGAATATTGATATGTTGTGAATTATCCAATATATATTTTTCTGAATCCAGCACCAAATACACGCCTTCCTCATTTTCAAAAATTTGAAATTTGTGTTTATCAATATACCCTTCTGCACAGTATTTTTCTGCATCTATTTGTACATTCTTTATTCCAACATACAGATTTTCCTTTTTCTGATAATCATATAAGGAATACTCTCCCAATGCTATATCAGATGAACGATATAAGATATATTTATTGCGTAATCCCATACCAAATATAAAAAAACCATTTGTATACTCTTTATTTAAATCATATAATAGTTTATTTGAATTTGCATCTTTAAAATAAATTTTATTTTTCTTTGCCTCAAGAATGAACTTCTGATTTGTTATATTATTATAACACAAAATGCAATTTCCCTTTTGTTTCATTTCGTATTGGTCTCTTGTCACCTCTAACGGAACAGGCAGGCAATCATATCTGTTTCCCACAAAAAATTCATTAGCATAGATATTAAAAATAATTTGATTATCAAATTCCGGCAGATTAAATGTAATATTATCTCCACTTTCGGACACTATCTGATCAAATTCTAAAAATTGATGTTCAATAAACTTCTCATTCCAAACTGCGCCTATATATAGTAGTGCAATTCCAATTAAACAGATTGTTATATTAAGTACTTTTTTCATAACTACTTTTCCTTCTACTAATAAAAACATAAATTTAACGTATCATCCTCAAATTTCATTTGTTCATCTGGATCAAATACATGCCAATCCTTAATTGCAAAATATTCACTCCATTCTTCTTTTGGATCAATCTTTTCTACTTCTAAATTGGTATAATAATACAACATATAAATGTCACCCCATGATGCCATATACGACTTATTTAATAATTCACTTTCCGGCTTCACAGATAAGTCATATTTATATTGAGGATTCATATCTTTATAAAAACAAATATATCTAACATTATTTCCAGTTTCTTGTTCATATTTATGTATCTGGTATTCAATTTGCCTTGCATATTCCTTTTCCAGTGCATTTAATTGAAACATTCCTATTGAGACATTCCATACATTGTAAAAATTACAACATAAAAACGCTAATACACTTACAATCGTTAATTTTACTGCCAAATTGTCTTTTATACTCCATATTACTATCAAATATACCAAAAAAGAATATATACCAAAAATCGGAACCAGACTCCTTGGGGTGCTAACCACAAATAACATTTGCAATGCAAAACAAGCTAACAGACCAACAACAGCAAGTCCTATTCCTAACAAAGCATCTTTGATTTGTATTTTATTTCGAATTACAGACATTACCATTGCTGCACATAAACAAATCATAAAAATAATTAATATTCCATGTGTCATCAATCCTTTTCCATCAATCCAAATTGATTTCTGCATTTGAAAAAGATTTTTTATATTTTCAAAAGAAAAACTTATCGCACTATATCTAGAATTAGGATCTACAATACCATTTAAGATCAATATTTTAGTTAGTATTATATTAGATATCGTAGCAACAATTACTAAGATTCCTGCCTCAATTAATTGTAATACTAATTTACCAAATTTTATATTCTTATTTATGTACTTTATATAAAGAAAAGCCATAACCATTATTGCATAATCTGGAATCATTGCTTGATAGCTATTAACCATAAGTAAAACGAAAATGAAACCTATCGTTTTATTTTTTACTCCTGTTTTTGATACAAAGATTGCTCCATATACAGAACCAATTACCGCGAGTATCCATTGAGCATATGTCAACACAAAGGAAAACCATTCCGTAATAAAAACGTTTGCAAAAAATAACATACTTCCTATAACAATAAGAAATCTACTTTTTTTCTCCGTTATTTTTAAAAGTTCAATTATATATTGCGCAATACTCGTACTACCTATTGCAAAAGCAAAAACCAATATTATTGCCATAATCTTTTGCCCAATAACAGGATTAAAATTAATTTTTATAAAAAAATCGTTTATTAACAACAAAGCATACCGGCCATTCGACAATGCATTATAATGAAATTCATTAATTTGATGCATAGCAATATAATCATCTAAACCATAATGTGAAAAAAAAGTGACTCCAAAATAAAAAGCCATAAAAAAACAAACATTTACAAATAATATTTCATATTTCTTCTTCTGAACCATTTTATTCTCGCTTTCAAAACACTTATACTGTTCCATTATTTAACAAAATTCTTATAATTATTTTTTTTAACTAAAAAAGCCTTTTCAGCTATTTGTGCCAATGGCAAATCACTATATGAATCAGAATAAAATTCGGCTATTTTTACGTCTGTTCCATATTTTGTCATCAGTCTTCTCAATTTTTCTTCCCCATAACAATTTAGCCCGCAAAATTTTCCTGTATGTGTATCCACTACTGAACCAATCACATCCATTCCACCAAGTCTCCTCATAAAAGCCTTTATCAAAAACTCTGGTGATGCTGTTATAATCACATCATTGTCTTTCCTTTTCTTCAAATACCATTGATGTATATTTTTCAATTCTTCTTCTGCAAATGCATCAACCATTTCCTCAGTATTTATATATTTAACAAAGCAAAAATATTGTTCTTTCCATTGTTCTTTCGTTATAAACTTCAAATAATATTTTACGGTTGCCACAATTTGCTGCCCAAAACACTTAAAAAAAATGAATGGTTTTTTTCGTATTACATATAAATAAAACTGTACTGAACTATCTTTTTTATAAATCGTTTTATCAAAATCATAAACATTCATTAGTTATTGTACCTTTCCAACTCATACGTAAATTTCAATTTGAAACGAAACTTCACAATTCATCCCCAAACTAATTATTTTTCTCATACTCGTACCTCTTTTATATTCCTTTCCTCAATAAATCATACTCGCCCTGTAAATATTGCAAATTTATCTCACTGAGTACCAAATCACCAAAAAGAGTTCCTATCACATTCCCAAACAAGCAATACATAGCTTCACACACCTCTATCAGCCATTTGAGACTTATCGTATCACCCTCTTCATTCCATAAGAAACCAATTAAACTATCCAATTTGGTTTTATATAAGTCGTATGCTATGTCCATGGCATCCTCATCCAAATTTTTCACACAATTTTGCTGATATTCTTTCATGCGTATAATAAATTCTTCCAAATCTGGATACGGTTTTATTTTTAAATGCACTTGATCTATATCATGTTCTTTCGTACATATATCTCCTATACGTAATAGTATTGCATTCTTAGACCATTGCAACGGCATAATCGTCAATTCACAGATCCAACCAACCAGCTTATCATACAACCATACTGTAGCATCAATGAACTCCCGTTCAGTAAGCAGAATATTCTCTCTATCCGGAAAAATATTCTCAAATGCCACACTTTCTACAAGCATTCTTCTTAAATAATACATAGAGCTCCTATTGTGGGAATGTATTACTTTCACATCCCCTAATAGAATCATTTTGTGTCCCGAATTGATCAACCTTTTCCCCATATCCAGATCTTCTGCGTAATTCAACCTATATTTATATTTTAAAAAAACATTTTTTTTATATGCACATGCCACATCATTCAAACAAGCATTTTTTCTGATAATATTTTCCCTGCTCTCTCCATCGGGAATTTCATGTGGCATATACATAACTCTTTCTTTTTCTCCCGATAAAATCCAGTCTGCCTGTTGTTTAATTGCCATGCGAGAAAAAAGATCAGCGTCAGTTCTTGGCTGCTCTATACAAGTTGATGCCACAAGTTCCTGATTTTTAATTAATGGATTTATCAAATTATACAGCCAATATTCATCCTGGGGAAAAGCATCCTGCGTCATAAACACAATATAATCATTCTCCGCATTTTCCGCTCCCAGATTTCTGCTGTAAGAATGTGAAAATTCACTCTGCGATATTTCTATCAGCTTGCATCCCATTGTCTTAGCAGTCAAAACTGTCCCATCTGTACTTCCGGAATCAACAATTATAATTTCTTTCTCTACTTTTTCTTGATTATATAACGCCGACAATAAATTATTAAACGTTTTCCCCGCATTATAAGTTGGAATTATCACACTTACCGCAACATTATTGCAATACTTACTCATTACTATTTACAAGCTCCTTTAATTGAACTGCCATAGCCTTATGTGCTTTATAATTTAAATAACTTGGTGCCAGTCCATATTTTGATGCGCCATCTGTATAATTCAGTTCCTGTGGAATCCGCAAAATTTTTATGCCATCCATCTTTTTCTTAAAATAGTCATAATATTTTTTGATCATATTGTTATATTCTTCAATATCATCCCACGACAACATACGTCCTGCTGCGTTTTTACATTTGGGTGACAAATACATTTCTGCCAAAATAATATGATCTCTCTGAAATTTACTGTCCAAAATTTTTATAAACGCATCACATGCATTTTTCCATTTTTCCTGACACTCATTGCTCTCTCTTTTCAGAAGAGCTCTTCCTTCATAATTACTCTCTTCCCAAATTTCACTTTTCGTCAACCAGTTTCCATCCTCCAGCTGGAACAAATCATACCGTTCTTCCAAAAAATCCAAAACCAAATAATCATCCTCATCCGGTTCAATCATTTTAAATGCATGTTTTCTCTCTTTTTCCAACATATCATTACGCACTACATTTTCCAAATGAATTGGCAGGCATGGTGATGAAGTTGTTTCCATCAAAGGAATAATACTTGCAAACCCAAAATAATACGGCAAATCTTTATCAGCAAGACTATACGTGTTTAATGCCTGTGCATATGCAATTATCCGGCTTAAATTATAGCTTCCCCATAACCAATAACAATTCATGTCATATAGTTCTTTAAAACTAGGAAACTGCTTTTTCAGAAATTTTACCCAGTCTTTTTTATACCTTAAATATTCTTTCCTATCACAGTTATTTTTAATCCGGCTATTTAATGCTCCAAACATATGATAGCATACAATTTTCAAAAACAGGTCTTCATATCCTTCTTCTGAAAATAAGCCTAATCTTTTTGCCTCTGTCAGCATATATTCCACTGCTTTGGGATAATATTCCATATTTTTTATATTATCCATTACACTGTTTCCCGTATTTATCTGATAATTATATAACGGCTTTCCAATGCTGACAACTTTTTCTGCTTTCAATAATAATAACGGATAAATTGCCATATCTTCCATCGGAATGCCCGGCATGCATATGTTATTATCCCTGAAAATCCTGATATCAATTAAATTGCTCCACATATTAGGGCTAATGTAAGCACTCACATCATGAACATTTATTTCATCTGTGATATCTGCCAAACGTTTCATTCCATTCTGCCCCATATCATGAAAATAATAATTACACTTAGAAATATCTGCATTCTTCTTTAATATTGCAGTATACATATCCTTTATGTAATCCGGTTCCACCCAGTCATCAGAATCAACGAATGTCACATATGTTCCTTTTGCCAGAGAAATGGCTCTATTTCTCGTCGGTCCCATTCCCTTATTTTTCTGTGTATAAATTCTAAATCTTCGATCTTGCTTTTCCCAGTTTCTCAGGCAATCAAGTGTATCATCTGTAGAGCCATCATCAATAACAATACATTCCCAGTTAGAATATGTCTGTTTGCGCACACTTTCCAAACATCTGTCTATATATTTTATCGCATTATATGCCGGTATCACAATTGAAATCAATGGCATTTTTATAAGCCATTCATCCACATAATACTTGCTCAACACCTCATAATTTTCAGAAATAAACTGTTTATCCTGTAATAAACCATAAAATTGTTCCAAGTCTATTTTTCTAAAATTATCCCCAGTGTTGCCAAGCAAGCCTTTTGCTTCCAAATATATCTGTTCTGCTTCATGTTTATAATATCTTGAATCTAATGATCTATAATACTTAATATCTTTCCAAAAATAACGCATAATACAGGATTCATCTACTTCGTTCTGAAGCAGCATTTCTTTCACCTGTGCATATGCCTGCTGTGTACAAACAACAATAATATCATCTGCTGTTCTTATCTTCTGTACCTCTTCAAATGATTTGCAGACAATTCCCTTATACTCCTGCCCCTGCTTATTTTCATTTCCATCGCAGAAGCATCTTATTTGTGTAATTTCCTGGCTTTCCAATCTGTCAACTAAAGCCCGTGATATATATGTATAACCATACAAAATTATATTCTTTGCGTTTCTGCACCGATCTATAAGTGCAGTAAAATCCAAGACATTTTCTAATTCGTTTATTTTTTTCTGTTCCTTTTCTACTAATGGGATTTGAGGAACCAGCATAGCATACTTTCTCCACACATATGCTAATTTACATCTTATATTTTTCCATGGCTTATCCTGACCACTGGCATAATGAATAATTTTTATCTGATTATCTATTATTTTTTCTATATCGGTCTTATCATAAGCACCACAATTAACAAATTCTATTCGGTCTTTAAAACCAGTAAACATATTATATATAACTGGCAAATAATGTACTCTTCCAAGACAAGTTACATTTAATATATCCTGATCCTCAATCGTATATCTTTTTTCAATGGCTTTTAAAAATTTATCTTTCATGCCATCTTTCCGGATCTGTCTCAGATTCAATACAAGAATCCCTGCATTAAAATATGAGTCCATTGAATCAAATTCGAGTTCTTTCTGATGTTCTGTATAATATGTCCCCTGTCCACACTGCATTCCAATGTCTTTTATTGCTGCCAGGTAATTTTCCTCTAAATCTGTATTTAATAATTCTGCCACATCACATTGTACTATAATATCTCCATCTAAATATAGACATTTTTCATATTCTGGAAGGAGATCACTAATCAATAATCTATAATATGTTTCAACTGTGATATGTTCATTGGTTAATGCCGCATCTTTAAAAGTTTCTGTTGGCACTGTTAAATACTGGCATGTAAAATTTGAATATTTTTCTTTGATTGCAGAAAACAATCCCTGATCCATACCAACCAGCTCCGGTTTTACCAATAAATAAAAAATATATTCATTTTCTTCATTTCCATTCTCCATGATCGAAACCATCGCCACACTTGTTGGAAATAAATAATTTTCATCCGATGCCATAACTATTGGCACAATATTTTTTTTACCATTCATAACCATTCATCCTCTTTTTAATGTATTTTTAGTTTCTACTTTATTTTTAATCCGTTAAAACTTCCTAACCCACTCTGCAAATTGCAGACATTTTCCCAATTATCATAAATGCTGCAGAACGATTTCATTGGGGATCATACGCTTGTATCATGAAAATGATAAATTCCAATATCGTCCAACACTCTTGTGTCCGTGACTGTATTACGATCTTTAAGTTCTTCAAATCCATCTGCTGTATAAAAGTTTGTTTGTCCTATATAATCGTATAATCCCTGCGGGCAAAATAAAATCTATCTGCATTCGTTACCTTTAGTCGCCCATGAAATTCAAATCTCTGTCTTGTAACATAAAAATTACATTCTGACGTATATTTTCTTCCATTTAAAATATTTATATTGGTAAATCTCATATCCATGTGCTGTATTGACTTATAACCATCTACGGCCATTTGCACTAATTGATTCATTCATATTCTCCCAGCAGATCACACCACAATTTAACATGATCTTCTATTTTACATTTTGACACTATGACATCATATGCTTTTCTACCCATAACAGGCAATTTACATCTATGCTTATCTAAATCGGCAATGATACGTGCCATCATTTCATAATCTCCCAATGGAACAATGTACCCATTTTCTCCACTCTGTATATCTTCTCTCACGCCAGATGTCGCTGTCACAACTGGTACTGCTCCATTTGCCATAGCTTCCATGACAGAAATGCTCCGCCCTTCAAAATCAGAAATATTTACGCAAATATCCTGTCTCTTCCAAAAATCCTTCATCTTCTCCTGCGGCACTCTTCCCAGCATTTCTATCCTGCTGCCCAGTTTATTTTCAGCAATAAATTGCCGAATTTCATTTTCATCTTTCCCTTCCCCAGCAATCTCCAAATGATAATCCACATTTAACCGTTCCATTTCTGCAATCATATTTAGAAGTAAATCCACCCGCTTCTGATTTTTCTCCAGCCTTGCGGCATAACCAATCGACAATGCCTCACTTTCTTCACATGTATAATCATGCTCAAACTGCCGCATATAATCAATCGGACACGTCATGTGTAATACCTTATTTTCTGCAACCCCTCTTTTTATCATTTCTCTTTGAATATCTTCACTGACAGCAACAAACTTGTCAATGTATTTATCTAAGGAACAATATGCATTATAGAATCTGTCCAATCCTGCATGAATCACAGAAATAATTTTAATATTTTTGGGGAAAAACACTTTCAATATACACACAGCCTGTAGCATAATATTTGCTTGGCTTGACACAAATGTAAATGGCAGCTTTTCTTTCAAGAAACTAACAATTTTTTTTATATCTGCGACTTCATCTTTTTGTATATGATCAACGGATATATGCTCTACCATCTGCTCAATTTGCTCTTCATCCCGATATTTGTGCATATCCGTTATAATTTTAACATTCCAACCTTTTTCATATAATTCATTGCATATCAGCTTTGTCCAACTTTCTATCCCCCCAAGATCAAGACCATTGTAGCAATCAAAATATATCTTTTCATCTCTATTGCAAGTATTACTGAATTCATTTTTTTTCATATTATACAAGCAACTTACATATGCAGAAATTTTCAATGTCAAATAATCAACTTCATTCACTAAATCATATTCATACTGATTTTTCAACATTTCTCTAACATCTTCAATTGCTTTTGGATCTAATATAGTAATACAGACAGGCAGTTTTATATACTTTAAAACATCAGGCGAACACACATCTATATTTTCAACTTTCGTTCCCCATTTTTTTTTGTCACTATCTATAATACACTCCACTCTGTCTTGTAACACTGGAATAATATTTCTGCATCGAACACCACTGCCATACAATATCAACTTATCATTTTTATCCATGTATTCTTTTTTCACTTTCACACACGCCTAAAGCTATTTATTTTCCGCTCCAATGTACTATTCTAAAATACTAATATATAGTCATCGGCTTTTGCCATATAATTTTCTCTTCTGGTATAGAATATTTTTTTAGTGTTTCCTTTATATTAGCAACCATATTTTCTCTCAATGCTGCAATTAAAATATAATCATAAGATTCCTCTTGCAAACAATCAACTGCTTTTACTGGCAGACCATCCTGCACACATTTCCCATAATTTTGATCTACCCATAAACTAATATCAATTTTATCACTCTTCAGCAACTGTTTGTAAACATCTCTGCCAACTACTCCTGCACCATATAGTACGACCTTTCGGGATGATGGCAAACTTTTTTCATCAATATAATATTTTGTAATCAAATCTTTTTGAGACAACCCTATTTTTCTATTAACTCCTTGTATTACCAGAGTCACCATAAATCGATCAAGTTGTTTTAATAAATGTTCCCTTTCTTTCTGTTTTTCAAACAGACGTTTCACATAAATATAGAACTGTGTTACTTTTTCTAAAAATCTTTCATCCTGTGACCTGCACAATCCATTTTCATGTATATTGTATCTATAATAACTTGCATCAAGAAAACTTATTTTTCCTGCATGTAAAATACACCAATATACCATTGCACAGTCTTCCGCATGCTGTATGTTGTCAGGGAAATCATCGAATCCTCTACTAATCAATTCCCGCTTATACATCTTAGCATATAAACAAGGTATCACACCTGGTTCATCTGTCTGTCCATAGTAAACCATATTCTTGATCAAATCAGATTTTTTCTCATGTATTCCTGGAAGGAACTTATTTTTCACTTCCATCTCTCCATAAGTAAAAACTTTTACGATATTTGAGATAACTATATCCGCCTGGCTTCGTTCTATTTCTTCTATTAAATCCTGCACCATTCTGTCTGTCACTGTATCATCTGAATCCATAAAAGCTATATACTCTCCACCAGAAGCATTCAAACCAGCACGTCTTGCACTGGTATTTCCTCCGTTCTTTTTATGTATCACACGAATTCTTGTATCATTTTCAGCATAACTGTCACAGATATCTCCTGAGCGATCTGTTGAACCATCATCCACCAAAATGATTTCTATATTTGAATATGTCTGATTTTGAATACTTTCAATACATTTAGGCAAAAATGTTTCCGTATTATATACAGGAACAATAATACTTACCAGTTTTTCCACCTTTTTCCACCCCTAATTCTCTAATATTATAAGGTGCCAAGTATCCGTTCAACAACCTCCCTGACAGCCCCCTGGCCTCCTTTTGCTTCCGTCACATAGTCAGCTGCTGCTTTTACAGCCTCATTTCCATCTGCAACGCTACACCCAAATCCAACATTCTGTATTGCTTCAAGATCAATGATATCATCCCCTATATAAGCAACATTTTCAAGTCCAATTTCGTACTTCATACACAGTTGTTTTATAACAGCAAGTTTATCTGTAACTCCTGGCTCATAAATATCAAGATGTAATTTTTCACAGCGGCGGCGGTTTAACTCTACGTTTTCTCCCGTGATCACTCCAGTAACAATTCCCTTTTCGTGCAGCAGCCGAAATCCCAATCCATCTTTGGTATTAAACTTTTTTAACTCATCGCCCTTTTCGGAATAATACATTCCGCCATCCGTCAGGCATCCATCACAATCGGCCAAAAACATTTTAATCTCTGATCCTATTTTATTTTTTCTGTTTTTTAACTGATTTTCTATGATCAGCCAGTCACTCGGTTCATCAATCTCAAAATAAGTTGACTCATCCATCTCATATGCACGAATATTACCGGACACCCGGTTAGATGACTTTAACAAATTCATTTTACTGGTAATGTAAAACGCACCATTTTCTACCAGATACCCTTCAAACTCCTGACGTCTTGGTCTGTGATATACATCGTAGTTTGTCGGAGCAGCAAAACCATTCTGGTCAACACTCCAGTGAAATCTCTTCTGGCGTACCACAGATAATACACTATCCGTATCTTTTTGTTCGTATAATCCGAATCCACCAGTAATATCTTCGCTTGTCAGTAACGGAGATGTTGCCTGAATTAATATAATAGTATCAAATTCATAATTATGAGCAAATTCCAGCATTGCTGATTCTGTCGATGCCGTATCAGAAGCCGTATCAGCACCACGGTCAATCACTTCTACTTTGGACAGTCCAAACTGTTTTACTGTTTCTCTTATGATCGCGCTGTCTGTTGCCACATAAACTTTATCTATCTTTTCACAGTCATTTGCTGCTTTCGCAGTCCAATATACCAGTGGATTTCCTGCAATTTTTCTTATATTTTTAAGTGGTATGGACTTGCTTCCTCCGCGTACAGGTATAAATGCTACATTCATCTTTTATTCCCCAGCTCAATGTTTTCTGTATTTTAATTTTTCTCTCTGAACTTCTTCAATGTCTAAAACTTCTTTTTCTTTATAATGCAGAGCCGCATATGTGGCCATAAGATCACGTTTTAATTTTCGTACCCCTTCCGGTTCTAAGGAAGCTGCATGATCGGTTCCTTTCCATGTACGGTCTAATGTGTAGTGTCTTTCTATGATAGATGCTCCTAATGTATAAGCTGCAATATCTACTGCAATTCCCAGATGATGTCCTGAAAATCCAATTCTTTTTACTCTATTTTCATATGAATGGCGTACACGTTCTATCTCCATCAGACAAACATCCTGAAATGGAACCGGATAGCCTGATGTGCACACATAAATGACTAAATCCTTGTTCCTGCCCTTCTGTTCGAAAAGCTGAATCAGCTTTTCTTCTTCTTCATGCGTTGTCATGCCAAGTGAAACATGTATCTCACCATCATAATGATCACAAAGCCAGTCCAGCATTTCATAATGATTATTACATGCAGATGGAATTTTTATAAATACAGGCTTCAATGCTGCAATTTCCTTTGCAGAAGTCAGATCCCATACCGATGTACTGTAAATAATTCCCATTTCTTCACAATACTCTTTTAATTCTCTATGTTGTTCTGCCGTAAATTCCAAAAACTCTCTATGTTCTCCATATGTTTTTCCATACGAATTTGCAGGATTTGGATGTGGTGCATTATACTGCTCTGGTGTCAGTAATTCTTTATTACATCTTTTCTGAAACTTTACGGCATCCACTTCACAATACATCGCCGCTGTCCGTATCATCTTTTTTGCAATGTCCATATCGCCTTTATGATTGCAGCCAATTTCCGCAATCACAAACGGTTTCTGATAATTTGTACTCATTTTTTAATCCTGTTCTCCTTTTTCAAATAAACTGTCAAAATCGACTCTTTCAAAAACCTCCAGCTTGCCACCGCGGGTTGCATTGTATATCTTTATACCATGTGTTTCGGCATATTGTTTTGCTTTTTGATATGCTTTTAGCTGTTCGTTTTCAGTAACTACTGTCGTTTTTGAATTTTTATTATAATAATTTTCAACAAAATGGTTTGATTTATCTTTATAATCTTTAGAAAAGCTAAAATCAACACCCAGTAAATAAATCTCTTTAAATCCTAAATATACAGCAATCTGTATTGCATCATATGTAACGGTTCCACAGCCATAAACCCCATACTCTAAATCATCACAAAAATCTGGCAGTTCATTCCGTGAAAACGATAAATGGAAATGATATCTATATGTATCATCCGATACATTATTTTCCCAAAAACCAGGATATAAATCTGAAACAAATTTTATAGGTCCCTTTATCTGCTTAATTTCTTCCACACTCTCCTGTATACAATTGACATCACATACCACATAATAGTCCGGTTTCCAATCTGTTTTGTCAAATGCGAGATATATTCTGTTTACACCGATCGAATATTCCCCCTGTTGATTCAGTGTGTCTAGATCCTCCATTTTTAAACTTGGTCCCGTTGCAACAATAAAACATCTTCCGCCTGCATTTCGATCCTTCAATTGGGCAATTTTTTCATTTTTATACTCAGAAAATACATGTGAAAAATCAAACATATTTTCAACTGGCACATTCTGCTGTTCTGTCAGTTTTCCTGTATCTCTCATGTCGACAGTTACATAGACCTCATCAATATAATTCTTCCAGTTGGATGATGGAATCATTTTCACATTTTCGCATGAAGCTACGATTTTTTTCACTTTTCCAGAATCCGTATTTTCTTCGGGAATCAGATATAAGTCTGCACAGCCTGATTTATATAACAAATCATAAAAATAAAGGCTGTAAAAATTCGTTCCATAAACACCATATCTTCTGCCTTTATTATAACTTTGTATTTTCTCCGCAAATCCAGGATACTCTGCCACACCCTGTAATTCTGACGGGCAGTCTCTCATATCCCAATACCAGTATATCCCTGCATCCTCTAGTTTCTGGACGATTTCCTGTGATTTCAACGGAGTAATCAATATAAAATAATCTGAATAATGCTCCAAATATTCCTGAAAATCAATTACCTTTTTCCCAAGATAGCTTTCTCCACATTTATTACTGTCTATAAATGCTGCAATCATCTCGTCCGGTATCCGGGATGCAATTCGTTTTCCCCTGATACCAATGCCCCAAATAACGCATTTCATAATACACATCCTGCTTTCCAACTAATCGTTTACAATCGCCCGCTGTCCAGTCGATTAAATTTACTCAAAAATTCCCATTTCTCTTCTTCTAAACATTGCATTATCATAGTAAAAAACTTTTTGTAATTCTTTACTCAACTCCATATGCTCTTCTGCCAGTTGTCCAAAAAAATCGTCTACAAACTCTTCATTCAGTGAACCCATAGTTCCGTCCATCAAATACATATACTCTTTCATGAACCGGCATACACCTTCATTCATCCGTTCCCTGACATCAAATAATATCTGATTCATTCCATTTTTGCTACATATGAAGTTTCCATTTTCATCTACAGCCTTGATCATTCCATATGGCGCCGTCAAAAAACTCTCTACAAATAAAGCTAATTTATATAAACCAACTCTTTCTGCCAGCAGATCATCTTCATCCTGAAAACAGGAAATCATTGCATTCGTTTTCTGACATATATTTTCTTCTGATTTGTTATATGCGAAATAGAATCCCATCAGCGGTTTATGGATAGTCTTTGATAAGTAATATTGATTATTTCCATAAAACCACAAATCTACGATGGCATCTTTTTCATTAACCCCAAAATTCTGAACATATTTTAAATAATTCTCTTTTTCTTTTCTTATTTCATTCAGAATGTCATTTTCATATGCCATGAGCCATAGTTTTATTTTTTCATAATCCTCCGGGAGATTAATTTCTTCACTATAATGCTCTGCATCAGACGGAATCACAATATTAAACCGATCCTCCATATATTCAGAGAATTTTCCATTATATACATGGCTTGCAATTCTGTCTAATCCCTCATGCTCCTCATAGGAAGTAATCAATATCAGTCTTCTGGATATCGCCAGATAGCAGGTCCCCGGATATTGTCCCTGTCCCAATAATTCAATCATATAATGATAATCTTTTTCCAAGAAATAACCATCTCTCGCAAAAAACAGAAACCGTTCTACATTTCTTTTTTTCGCCTCACCAAGCAGCCATGCAAGGAATGAATATATGATTCCTCCCCAAATGCAGTACCCCATCTTCTCGAAATCCTGAAATACTACTTTTCCTTTGCTTTCTGTGAGCGCAAAAGGACTGTTAAATATCTCTGCAATGATCATTCCCATAAATAATGACTCATCCAGATCTTCTATTTTAGGGATCATTCCCCCTAACGATGAATTTTTTAACATCTCACCGCCACTCATAATATAAGCCCCGTGTATTCCGTATTTTTCCGGCATTTCCACATCGCTCAGATAATTGTCTCCTATATGTATGGCGGTTCTTCCACGGACAACCGTCTCTGCATATTTTTTCCACAACGTTCCATCTCTTTTATTTGCCTTTTCTTCTCCAGAAATAAAGATGGATGACACCGCATGAACACCATTTTCCGCCAAAATATCGCATACGATTTTTTCCGGCAGATACATATCACTAATCAGATGCACTTCTTTATTCTTGCCGATTTCATTATACAGCTGGATCATATCTTTTCTTGGAATCAGAAACCGTTTTTCAGTTTCAATTTCAATTTCCATAATCTGCTGCAGAACATCCTCTGAAAATTTCCACGTTTTATTCATGGAACAATAGATATCATCCAGTAACTGTTCCTTTTTGGAATTGCCAAACTCCGCTTCCATCCTCATCTCATAGTAATTAATGTGGTCTCCCAGTGCTTTCTTCACTCTCATATCCACAATTTTATAAAGATCCTGCGGCATATAAATTTTCCGCATAATAAGAGTATCAAAAATATCAAATGAAACTACTTCATAATTATCGATCTCGTTTTTCAGCTTATCGTATGTTTTTTCCCAATATGGATTCTCTGTATAGGTCTGATCATCTTCCTTCTCGCAGGCCAACTGTCCATTTAGATAATATACCGGAATACCCAGATCAGCTATCCTTGCATAAATTATCTTCCAGTAATTTGAGGATGTATTAATAATGATGAGATCTGCTTTTTCCCTGACTTCCTCTTTTCCCAGTACCGGAACGCCATAGATTTTTTTCCCGATATTAGCGTTGTCCCTGTCCATCAGTCCAATAATCTTAAAATCCGTAACGCATGGCAGTAACGTTGCTGTAAATCGTCCAATTCCATATAAGACAATCTTTTTATCTTTAAATTTTCCAAAATTATTTCGAAACGTTTTTTCTTCCGTATTCTGATAGTTGTTTCTTTTTTCCATCTTCCGTCCCTGCCTGCATCCCTGACTTTTCAAATTTTCTCTAACACCCTGATATCACTCACCGGATGTACTTTCCGCTGCCCTTCCGGCGGCAGTTTATGGTACTCTCCAAACTTAAACGACAAATACTGGTCATAATCTCTGATTCCCCGGAATGTTATCCCCTCAAAGTCAATATCCGCCGAATGTTCGTACCATCTGGTACGGTAGCCATAAGCCTTATTCGGTGTCGGGAATGTAAGAATACGCACCCACTTTGTCTTTTTTCTGTCTGTTTTCTTTATAAAGCGATTAAAACTTTCTTTTAATGTCTGTTCCGGCACCTTGCTCATAATAGTATACAGTCCGCGCATAAAAGGATTTTTATCCGCCACCCTGCCGACTTCTGACCAGAAAAACTTACGATACAAAAAGCATACAAAATTATGTACTCTGCGGACTCCATAATTTTCGGGAACATAATCCAGTGGAAAAATATCGATAAAAACTCCCTGTTCATACGGCATATGTTCCTGATGTTCCCTTAAAAATACAGTGTCTTTCCTGCGGAGTTTGCCGTACCCCCAGCGATATCCCGGCGTATTCTCGTGATCCTGGAAATAAAACCGTGTCGTATCCAGTTCTGTCTCGCACGCCTTTCGGAACTTCTCGTACTCCGAACGCAATAATGCCACATCTGCATCGTCATCCCACGGTATAAAACCTCCATGACGCACCGCACCAAGCAGTGTTCCGGCTATAATGTTATAGTGAATATTACACTTTTTACAAATGCGGTCCACTTCTTCCAGTAATTCTAATTCTGTAAGCTGCAGATTACGTAAAGTCTTTTTATCCAGTTCAATCATCCAATTTTACACTCCCGATTTTTCTTCCTCACAGATGCTTTTTGCTACATCCGGATAATTTGTAATAATCGCACTGACTCCCATTTTACACAAGCGATGCATCTCATCTTCGCTATTTACTGTCCACACATGAATGTCAATATTATTTTTCAGGCAGTCATGCATCTCATCTTCCAGATGGGTACAAAGTACAGATGGATTCACCGCACTGACACCATTCATTTTCGCATATCCTGCTACGCCCGAAAGCTGATGACTATATAGAAATGCCAGTTTCGCATCCGAATCAAATTCCCGCACCTTCAACACGGATCTGTGGTTAAAAGACGAATACAACACCCTGTTTTCATATCCCATCTCATGAACAAGCGCTACTGTCTTTTTTTCTATATCTTTATAATAAATAACACCTGTTTTCAATTCTATATTTACTGTAAGATTTGTATCTTTTAAACATTCAAACACTTCACGTAATGTAGGAATGCGGCATTCGCCTTCATAGTCTGGATGTGTCTTCTTAAATTGCAGTTTTTTCAATTCTTCCAGTGTATAGTCTGCAATTCTTCCACTTCCGTTGCTTACCCGGTCAATCCACTCATCGTGTGCTACAACCAGTTTTCCATCCTTTGTCAGCTGTACATCCAGTTCAACACCATCTGCCCCCATAGAAGCTGCAAGTGTAAATGCCTCCAGCGTATTTTCCGGTGCATAACCAGATGCTCCTCGATGTGCCCATACTTTTGTTCCAGCCGACACACATCGGTCTTCACCAGCCCCAAAACGTACAAACTCCAATTTCTTCTGTTCCGGCTTCACAATCAGTACATCCCAGAGATCCTGTGTCACAGTATCCGGCTTTCTCTCATAACGAATAGATTTTTCCGGCTTTTTGTCCGGGAAATATTCACATTTGCTGCAGCCAATGGAAATGATCGGGAAACTTCTTCCCAGATACACACAGTCAGCATGTGTATGCCCATGAATATAGCCCAATACACAATGTCCCTGCATATTATGATATGTTTCCAGTACATTCATAAGTGCTTCACCATTCCGAATATCGGATGCCCAATAATCCAGTTCTTCCAACGGAGCGTCATGTGAGAATATCAGAACTTTATAGTCTGAGGGTGTTGCCTTCAGCACTCTTTTTATCCAAAATATTTCTTCTTCCGGAAATCCATAACGCAATTCTTCTCTATGATTAAAGGAAGATAAAAATATCATACGCAGTCCATGTTTTGAATAATCCACATAGTACCAGCCATTTTGTTTTTCCCGTCATACATAGTTATCCATAAATCTTCCATACAGGCCATATTGTTCTGCTTCCGTAAGCCATTCTGTATTTCCTTTGAAATAATTTGTATCATGATTGCCTATTGTCATGTATAAAGGTTCACAAATATGGCGCATATCAGAAATGCACTTTGTTGCAATACGCCTGCACATCTTCTTATCCAGCATACCATCCTGTAAATCCCCCAGATGGATCAGTCCGTCAAAACCAACTTTATCATTCACAGCATTTATATTCGCAAGCGTATCTCCCCATGTTCCATTCACTACATAATGAGAATCTGTCAGTAATCCAAATACCAGCGCCTCTCCTTCGGTCAGCTTTTTCAAAACTGTATCCGAAGTTTTTTGTATCTCCATTCCAAAGCATAATTTAGGACTATTTAACCTTTCTTCTGGCGGAAGGCTGGAATGAAATGATAATATCTCATTGATCCGTCCCGCATCTTCTTCAATGCACCAGTTTCCATCCTCTTTTTTCAGCAACACGCGAAAATAGCAGTCCTCCGTAAAGACAAAGTCCTCTATGGAAAAGACTGCTTCTTTTAAATTACCACTATACCTGCTCCAGTTCTGTTCCTCTTCATACATATAAGTATACATGTATTCTTCTGGTATTTCGGTATGATATGTTGCAACTGCAAGTAAAAAAGCCCAGTCATTCACCACAACACGATCACCTTTTGCAGCATGATACAACATATGGGAAGCCATGTAAAATGGCTGTTCTTTTTCTATCTTTCCATTTTCCGGATTAATATATGAACCGGCTTCTACTTCCAGGCAATTAGTTATCATGGCGATCCTGTCTCCTTTTTTCCAAAAACTCCTCCATCACTCCCGCAATTGCGATTGATTCTTCCTCTGTAAATTTATAGGATCTTCCCTGATGTCCATGAATCATATATGCAAAATCACTGATCTCATAGCGAAGACCCTGCCCCAAAAATTTTGAAAAATACCGGTCTTTCTTCAACGGATCCTCATAACGCACCTCAAAATACTGTGTCAGCCACCATGGCGATTCTGCGAGAATGTACCCTTTTGTTCCCGAGATCAGCAACTGCCCTTCTGACTTTACACCTACGCCACTCTTTGAAAGTGCCATTCCATGATCATATACAAAAGACGCTTTCGTATACAAATCAATTCCGTTCTCATCTTTGATACTGTCAAATCGAACTTCCTTATAATTCGTCCCCATTAATTTCATAATCGGAAGTAATGTATGACTTCCAAACTCTGTAAATCCTCCGCCATATGCTGCATCAGTTCTCTCGCGCAAGCCTGGATCTGTAAGTCTGGTAAAACATGCTTCCACATCACAGATCTGTCCGATGACACCACTCTTTGCAATTCCCACGAGCTGTACAAACCCCGGACAGTATGCGGTCTTAATCGCCTCTAAAAGCACAACACCATGTTCTCTCGCAATTGTAAAAAGTTCTTCCGCCTCTGCGCGCTTAAATGCAAGTGGCTTCTCGCACAATACATGTTTTCCCTGTTCTAATGCCCGCTTTGCATATTCATAATGCGTTTGATGCGGGGAGGCGATGTAAATTGCATCCACCTCCTTCATAAATGCATTAAAATCATCTGTTGCCAGATCCAGTTCAAACTGATCTCCAAATTCCTTCGCGCTTTCAATCTTTGGATTATAAACACTGTTCACCATCACGCCGCTGACATACTTTGCTTCCGGCACAAAGCGCACTGCGATACGTCCTGTTCCCACTACGCCGATCCGGATAATCGGATGGCTTGCATTGCGCACCTGGGTGGACGAAATATTCTTCGTACGTTCCAGATAAACCACCTCGCAGAACTGCTTCATATGGTCAAAAGCCCCTGTCCAATCTGAGCCAACCGTAAAAATATCGATTCCATACTTCTGCACATCCTCTACCTTCTGTCCCGGATGGTCTTCCACAATAATCTCATCCGCAAACCCGGTCTGTCTTACATTTTCAATCCGTTTGTCCAGTGAATCTACGATATTAAGTTTGCCTCTGGATTCATCATACTGCTCTGTCGTCACTCCGACGATCAAATAATCTCCCAGTGCCTTTGCACGCTTCAGCAGATTATAATGTCCTTCATGAAACAAATCAAATGAACCATATGTGATTACTTTCTTCATGCTCCTGCGTCCTCACTCACGGTCAGTATTCTGCCGCTTCTCCTTCTTTTCCGCTCCGTTATTCAAATCCGCTTCATCAAAATTAAGTCGCTTTTCCTCCACAACCAATGGTCTGTGAATGACACGCGTATTGATATTCAGAATATATTCTCCCACCAAACCGATAAAAAAAAGCTGAATTGATCCGAGTAAAAAAATACCGATAACCATCGGTGCATTTCCAGCCTGGAATGTATACCAATGTGTCAGCTTATAAATAAGATAAAATAAAGCTATGCACATACTGACTGCTCCTGCACCGAATCCCAAAAATGTTGCCAGGCGAAGTCCTACTTTTGTGTAAGAAGTAAAGCTCAGCATCGCTGCATCATACAGACTGTAAAAATTGTTATGCGTCTTCCCCGCGCGCCGCTTCGGCTGCTCATATTCCACCTCAATACGGTTAAATCCATGTCCGTATTCTGCCACAATTCCACGGATAAATGGTACAGGATCATCCAGCTGACGCAATAATTCAATAAAAGTCTTATCATAAAGGCCAAAGCCGGTAAACTGCTCAATCATTTCCGTCGTGGACATCGACTTGATCAGCTTATAATATACCGACCGCAGGAAATAGACCATAGGATTCTCCTTACTGCTGGTCTTGATGCCGCTGACAATCTTATGTCCATTCTCCCATTCCTGAACAAATCTCGGGATAAGTTCCACCGGATCCTGAAAATCACAGCACATACAGATCGTACAATCCCCCGTGGACTGACACATCGCGTAAAACGGCGAATTAAACTGCCCAAAATTGGTCACATTAAAAATAGCTTTAATCTTTTTATTTTTTGCACACAGCTTCTCAAGCTCCGCTCTCGTCCCGTCCGTAGAACAGTTATCAATAAACAGAATCTCATAATCATACTGCGGCAGAGCTTCCTCTAATACATTTATCACTGCAAAGCTCATGAGTTCTACATTTTCGATCTCATTAAAGCATGGAATGACAATACTGATTTTTTTCATATTTGAAATCCGATCTATTCTCTATTAGTTTCTTACAAATCTACCTTACTGCACTATCTCCATTATAAACGCTATCTATAATTCCGTCAATCGTACGCCGGATTCCCTCCTCAAAATCTACTTCCGGCACAAAGCCTGTATCATTCGTCAATTCGGTCAAATCCGCACCAAGGAACATTACCTGTCCTTTTGGATATGGGAGTTCACCAATTCCTACACTTCCTGCTTTCAAATACTTATTTTGTCCTTCCTGTACCCGTAATGTGTCCATCCGCTCACACACTGCCTCATGAATGCGCACTATATATTCCCGCAGTGGATGTATCTGTCCACTTCCAAGCACATAGATTTTTCCACTTTTTCCATGCTCTGCAGCCAGAAATAATGCCCGCGCTGCATCTTCGCTGTAAAGATAATCCCACTGCTGTTCTGCCGGTGTGAAAGCCGCATGCTCTCCGCAAAGCAGCTTGCGGAGCGTCGCTGAAACCATCGTATTCGGGCCATCAAAAGGTCCATATACACTCAAAATCCGTACCCAGACGTGTTTTATCCCCAGTTCCTGACACCGTATCCGGCTCATTTGACCGGCACATAATTTTGCCATACCGTATCCATTTTCCGGAAATACCGGCGTTTCTGGGGAAAGAAGCTGTTCTGTCCTTCCATATTCCGCCTGGGAACCGGCGCCAACAAACGTATTGCAGCCAAGTTTTGCTGCGAGTTCTGCTGCCTGCAAAGCAGATGCAATATTACGCGTCTGCAACGGCATGTCATTCCGTGCCGCCCCCGTTGTCCCCTCCCATGCAAAATGATAAAACACATCATATCTGCCTTCTATAACCTGCTCCAGCTGCCCCAATTCTGACAGCTCCGTCTCCAGTATCTTCACACGCGGATGCACAGGAATACTGCTTATTCTGGCTGACCCTCTGTGGCAGACAGCAAGCACTTCCCAGCCTTCCCGGATGCATTGTGTAATTAGCGCCATGCCGATTGCACCGGTAGGACCGGTAATCACCGCACGTTTCATCTTCTTTACCTCTTCTCCCTTAAAAATGCCTCTATCTGCCTCTCCGTGCAGTCCCTGACATTTTTTCCCTGCACATATTCTGCATACCACTCTACCGTCCGTTCTACCGCCATTTTTGCTGTCCATGAGGGTGTCCAGTCAAAAGTGCGTTTCAGTCTTGTACAATCCAGTTTTAAAAAATTAGCCTCATGTGGCTGTTTTATATTTTCTTCTTTGCCCAGATCAATCCAATCCGCTTCTTTTCCTGTATGGTTCTTCCACGCTTTACAAAATTCTGTTGTGATCCTGCCTGTCTCCCAGCAGTCAGCCTCATCCGGACCAACATTATAGCATCCTGCAAGTTCCGGCTGTTCCCACTGTCGTTTCAGAATCATCAGATATGCCGCTACCGGCTCCAGCACATGCTGGTACGGACGGACGGAATACGGATTGCGCACCCTTATCTTTTCTCCACTGCTGACTGCACGTACGCAGTCTGGAATGATACGGTCTGCCGCAAAATCACCCCCGCCAATCACATTTCCGGCACGTGCCGTCGTAATTGGCAAAACACGTAGTCCACTGTTCCCAAAAAAAGAATTGCGGTAGCTGTCTGTAACAAGCTCCGAACAGGACTTGGAATTGGAGTACGGGTCATATCCATTCAATTCCTCATTTTCCCGGTATCCCCATTCCCACTCACGATTTTTATATACCTTATCTGTTGTCACATTCAGAAAAGAATTCACGCTGTCTGTCTGGCGGATGCACTCCAACACATTTACCGTTCCCATTACGTTCGTCTCGTATGTCTCAACCGGATTCCGGTAACTCTCACGCACAATCGGCTGTGCTGCCATATGCACCACAAACTCTGGTTTCACACGGAGAAAAACGCTGCGGAGCGTATCCAGATCCCGGACATCCCCCTCAATCGACTCCATCTCTGTTTTCAGACCACACAGTTCATACATCGAAGGATCTGTCGGCGGCTGTTTCGCGTAGCCATAGACTTCCGCGCCCTCACGCAAAAGAAGCTGGCTCATCCAGCTTCCTTTAAATCCGGTATGACCGGTGATCAATATTTTCTTTCCTCTGTAAAATGATAAATCCATCATACACCTCATTCAGGCATTTTCCCGCCTGCTTTACTTTGCAACATACTTCCAGAACAACGTGTCGGTACTGCCGCTGAAATTACCACCAAAGTAAATCCGCTCTGGCTCAACAACATAGTTTTCATACTGCACACGTGTATTAGAATAACTCCTCTTAATCTCATGAAGCGGTGTTACCGCACCGATCACCATGAGTCCGACCAGAAGATATGTTCTTATCTGCCCCCATTTCTGATCTATCACCTGAATGCACCAGAACATTACCCGAAGGAGCGCAGGTATCGATGCCCGCATACAAAAGTCGCAGGAACTGCCTATAATTATCAGTGGAATGATATACAATAAAATCGATGTCATCCAGAAAAGCTTATTTCGCTTTAATACAGGATACAGGCATATCAGATAAACTCCTGCTTCCAATACATAAAATACTGTCAGGTTCAGCCACCAGAAAAGCGGTGTCTGCCAATCGCAATACGCAAGATGACCGATCCGCATGACCACAAACACAATTCCACACATGCACACGCTGTATTTCAACACTTTGGGCCAATGCAGTGCAATGGCTGCCACACACCAGAATAATCCCAGCATTACCCCGATCAATAATATAATTGCCGCTAAAACCAGAAGTATTCCCAATGCATTATTCTTCAAAAAAGAAACACTTCCCAACAGTGCATCATTGCTCATAAAATACAGACCGCTGATCAATAAAATCGCAAAACCGGCAAGCATATTCTGCAGGCTTGCCCAGTGTTTCCAGCAATCCCGCATAATCTGTGCTGCTTTGGTGTAATCATTTCTCCAATGAACTCTGCTTATCATATAATAGATAACAAACGGCAGCATTCCCACAAATGGAAATGTTGAAGTCAGCATTACGAGCGACCACAAATAAATCATGTTTTTAGGCTTTTCGCAAAAAAACAACAATGCACATGCCAGCCATACCGGTATCGCCTGATTAAATACCCAAAACAGCTGCGTCGTCATGGACGAATACTGGAAATGTTCCGCCCACGCCTCCATATGCAAATCCGAAAAAATATGAATCTCCCAGGACTGGCTTATCAGCGCCCCAACCACATCCAGACCGCTGAAAAATACAATTACGAATAACGGCCAAACCATAACTTTTTTGCGCCAGAGGCAGATCAATGCATAAAAAACACAGATACCGAATACTGCCCACACATACTGTGCCACATATCCCGCCGCAATTCCGAAGAATTTACCGATTGCTGCAGCCGGCAGCCAGAAACCGATATAATAGACCATACCTCTTCCGTCAGTACCTGTATCCGACGTAAAGGTGGCAGTTACCGGCCACTTTTCCGTCACAAGCAGTTCGTAAATCTCATTGCGCCACCAATGATCCGAGTTCTGCCACATCAGACCACCTACTCCGGATAGCGCCACCCACATCATGATAAGAACGACAATTCCCACAACCTTCCATGCATCCTGTTTTCTGAACATAAGTTCCAGCTTTAACGGTCTATCCCAGTGTTCCTTTATACATAAGGCCATGCCGCCTGCCACAATTACTGCCACAGGAATCCCGATATACCACTTACACCAGCCCAGGCAGAATAATATCATTGGCAATGCCAAATAAAAATATCCTGCCACAATCACAATTCGGAATACTCTTTTTGTCTGTTCTCTCATCATCTGAACTGCCCTTTTCTTTTCTATTGCAGGATTCCTGTTGTCTCATCAAAATAATAATTCTGTCCGTCAATCTCTGCATTTCCCTTCGCCATTGCTCCGGTAATCAGGTCAAAGTAATATGTACCTGCATCTGTCCTCTGCCAGCCTTTTATCATATGCCCGTTGGCATCATAGCGCACCCACTTTCCAGTACCATCCGCGCGGTCCGCATAAGCACCTGCCCAGGATTCCTGATAGACATCCTTGCTGGTTGCTTTTTTCCCACTGTCCACTGCATCCAGCCAGTACCATGCATCACTTGCCGGGTCATAGATTTCCTTGCCGCGTCCATCCAGTCCCTGCCGTCTGCCGCCCTCGTACCAGTAAGTAACACCATTCTCCTCATTCCACTGACAGTCAAGTCCGATTCCGGTCGACCAGCTGAATGCACACGGAACGCCGTCTATCGTTGTGTTCCCCTTTGCCATTGCTCCGGTTGTCAAATCGAAATAATATACACCCGCATCCGTCGTCTGCCAGCCCTTGATCATCTCACCGTCTGCATCGTAGCGCACCCATTTGCCGGTACCGTCCTCCCGGTCCGCGTATTCCCCTGCATAGGATAACTGGTATACATCCTTGGATACTGCCATCGTTCCATCTGCATCAAACCAGCGCCATGCACCGTTCACATAGGCTTCTTTCGATGTTGCCATCACGCCATTTTCATAATAATAGTAATAGTCGCCAATCTTGTACAGACCGTTCAGAACTTCCGTCTCCGCCTGGGCTGTCGCCACGCTGCTGTCCCGTCTTGCATTGCACACCGCAACCGCCCGCATATTTTCCAGTGCCCCGGAAACCGTTCCCGTATACTTGACAGACTTTGTGGCTGCCGGTGATGGTGTCGTTCCATCCGTCGTATAATAGATGACCGCTCCACTTGTTCCGCAGGTAATCTCCGTCGTCTGTGCCGTTTTATTCACTGTAATCACCGGTGTATCCGTCACAGCAGTAATCGTCGGCAATACCCCCGGAACAGATACGTCCGTCCCCTGCTCTGCATCCAGCGTGCAAAGTGGCAGATAATCTTCCCAGAATGCTTCTTCCCGGTGATTTGAAGCACTGTAGGCACTCTCAGTATCGTAATACGTGTCATTTCTCTCAAAATAGGCATATGATGACGTATCATCATCCCACGTCACATCCACATTATACCAGGAATCTTCAATGCGCACCTTATTCCATTCATGAGATGTACTCGTGACTGCCATCGCATCCACTCCCGCACCGTTGCACAGCATTTCAAACGCAAGAGCATATCCGGCGCAGACTGTCTGATCCGTACAGAACACACTGTAGCAGGACTGGGAATACTGCGTGTCTTCATCAAAATTCTTTTCATCATAAATGGCTTCATTGTAGCTTACCTTTTCTGCAATCAGGTCATGTATTTTCTGCACCTTCTCCGCAGTTGATCCGCAGGCGGCAACCATATTCTCCCAGTCTGTAACCTGTGCTTTTACTGCCTCTGTTGCCGTCTTCCTTGCGCTTCCACCGGCAAATGCAGAATATACCCCATAGGCATAATACGTTTTTCCATTCTGTTCCATTCTAAAAACAGTATAGTTCAGGAAATAATACTGCGGATTTGAGTGACGGAACATCTCGACGATATTTCTCATTTCATCGTTGCCAAGCTCCTCGCTTGTCACCATATCGAGATAATTGTAGGTACCGTCTGTGTTAGCATCTGTTTCTGTGGTCAGATACTTCATGCACACCGCATCCAGCGCATCCCAGTAACTCTTCTCCGCATCCGACAACTGATTGTATACATAATAATTCTTGTACACATCCCACGATGAATCATATATCTGCGCATAATACAATGCCGTCTCGCTCAATAATTCATCACTACTCTCATACAGTTCGGAATCATCTGCCTTAATGGCAATCTCTTCCACAGGAAGCAGACCGGTCGGCAGCTCCTCCGTCTGTACATCTGCCAGCACACTGAACGGTGTTACCATTACGGACAACACCATGCCTGTCATTGCCAAAAATAAACCTGTTTTTTTCACGCTACCGTTCCTCCCGGGATTATTCCTCGTAACTTTGCGCCGCCTGTCGGACCGCGCGCTTTTTCTTTTTGTTAAAATATATCATATATCCGGCAAACAGAAGCACACCTGCGATACTGCAGGCAATCCCCTGTTTCAGCGGTGTATACACATAATCGAACCGGATCGTATTGTCCCCGGCATCAATACGTACCGCCATCAGCCCGTTGATATTGATAACTTCCCTGCTCTCCCCGTTGACGGTCGCCCTCCAGCATTCATCATATGGTACACTGAAGAATGCATAGCGGTCTCCCGACGCATGAATCTCTGATATAAAATAATTCTTTCCCTGCGTAAAGCTTTCGCTGCTTTCCTTACGGCGGGCACCAAGCACCTCTTCCAGCCGGTCCATGGTAATTCCACCGTATTCCTCATAGGTGTACTTCTTCAGGCAGGAACTTACCTGCTCCTCATCTGCATCATCTACAACCAATGTGGTCAGCATTGTAAGCGCCCGCAGCTGTGGATCAATCTGTTCAAACTGGCTCTTCGTCATGTATGTGTCATAGGCAAATCCAATCGGAAGTGCCCTCTCATTCTCATAATAATACATTTCCTGTCCATTGTCATTCGTGAATGTGGAAATATAGGCCGCATCCGGCTGTTCGATGTCCGACACAATATAACGCGCAGACAGAAGTTCCTGCAGCCCATCGCCTCCGGCATTTGTCCATGTTCCCCGTCCAATCCCGACAGCATCATAGAACTCCATCACAGACGGATGGATCGTACTGATGAAAGAATTGATGGATGGAAGGGAGGCCGTCATCGCCAGATTGTAATAAGTATGCCCGATCCCCTCATCAAAATAATAACGGTATGGCAGTACATCCCTATCCAGTTCACCCGGAATCTCTGTCATATAGTTTACCACATTCTCAGCATAACTGTTCGGATAAGTTTTAAAATCCAGATTAGAATTATCTGTAGTAACTTGATATCCACGAATTGCAAGCAAAAGTGTCCCTGCACTGAACAGCATCGTCATAGCAGTAAGTGCCTGCGTGCGGTATTTTTTTCCAAACCTTACAATAAAAAGTGCAATGAGTACACCTGCAATGGCAATCAAAATGCCACGATAATACCACTCCGTCCTGTATACCACATGCTCCTCATTCCCGCTCCACTTTACCACATTGGTGAGCACATAAAACAGAAGCAGCGCTCCTGCCCAGATTCCCGTTGCCGCCGGAACCGGGTACTCTTCTGGCTGTTCCAGCACTTTTGCTGTAGCCAGTGCCAGAAGCAGAATAAACATGTAATACCATCTGCGGTATGTCTCCACTCCGAAAAACATAAACATGTTATTTAACACTGGAACTACGGCAATGACGGCACAGATTTTTAAGATTCTGCCAAGCCAGTCCTTTTTGCGCATTGCATATGCCAGCGCAAAAACAATTCCCACAAGCGGCAGATATGCCGCATTGGTCATCCAGTCTGCCTGCACCACACTCGCAATCTGGTTCATCGGCTCTGCCGGCACAAGAAATCCCTTAAGCAGCCGCAGCCATTCCGAGGTTGACATGCCAAGCCATGCTTCCCCGGGCAGATGCTCGTTCACCCGGCTGTTCGCCAGTGTTCCATGAATGGAAGGAATCATCAGAATTCCTGCCGAAAAAAAGCCGATCGCTCCCTCTAAAAAGCAACTCCCGATAGGCGCCAGATAATTCCTGACACCGCGCCTGCGCTCCCGGATATCCGGCACCAGATATTTGGCGATATAATAGAGCACAAGAAAAATGACTTCTCCTACAAAGAAAATATAATTGCAGAATGCATTCAAAACACACGCCAGTGCCAGCCGTCCTTTTTTGTTGTCTTCAATCAGGCACTCCAGTCCCAGCAGCATGAGCGGGAACAGTGCTACCGGGTCCTGAAAATGATAAAATACCACACTGCTGCACTGAAAACCGGAAAATGCATACAGAAGGGATGCCATCACAACCAGCCATCGCTCCTTTACATGCCGTTCAAGAAATGCTGCCGCACACGCTCCGGCTACTGCAAACTTCAGAATGACCATCCACCCCATAACCCGCGGTATTACCTTAGCCGGGAACAGCAGTGTAAACCACAGGAACACGCTTCCTACATTATAGAAGCTGAATGTCTCCAGAAAATTACTGCCAAGATCCAGCCCCCAATTCCATAACAGATTGCCAGACTTAATCGTATCATTCATAAATATATTAAAGGCAATCTCCTGCGCCGTAAAATCATGGGACATGGCGAAATATCCATGATCGCGGATCAGAAACGGCACCACCGCGAGCATCGCCGCCAGCAGATTGACCAGAAATGCCAGCTGCCACACACGGAGTTTTGCAAATGCCTCAGTTATTTTCTTCATTTCCTTCGTTCTCCTTTGATATGATACATCTGATGACGCTATTCTAATATTATTAAAAAAAACGCTTCTTTTCAACCCCCAAACCTTGAGTTTCATGGACAGTCTTTCCAATTTGTGGTACAATCTTCCTATATCTTATAAAAAGGAGGATTATTATGATGAAGTGTTCCGTTTCACGCTTTCTTGGCATAGCGCTGACCGGCTGTCTTGCAGCGGCGGGCTTATCTCTTCTGTCCGCATCCGACGTATCTGCCGCCAGCTATCCGAGCGAAGTTCTGCTCGGTACCTTCTGGGAAAGTGACAACAATACCACAGACACTGTCTACTGGTCAACAGACGGCGTGAATTTCTATGAGCTCTCTGAAGCTTATACCGATGCAACGCCAAACGATCCAAGCACTTCATGGATTGCCGGTACACCTTACAATGTATCTACACTCCATGACCCGAGTATCATTTACAAGGCTGGCTATTTCTATATGTTATCTGGCTTCTCACAGAACAACCGTATCATTCCGATGATCGGCAGTTCCAAGGATCTGGTACACTGGAGTTATCCGAACTCCGGAAGCAGCACGAACGTGGGGGTTACGACTGCACCTGCCGGTTCGGAAAAATACGGTTCCACCTGGGATATGGTTGCACCGGATTTCATGGTCGATGACGACGGTACCGTATGGATCGTTGTCTCCCTTGGCTACTACGCAAGCTGGCACAATGATTCCAGCCAGAATGATATCATGCAGCCTTATCTGATCAAAGCAACCGGTCTGAAGCCCGGCGCCGATCCGGCAAGTAATCCGGGGGCACAGCCAATTGTTTCCTACTCGGATGCCGTACCGATCAATCTGCCGCAGTATGACTCTTCCCACACAGTTACAAACCGCATTGACGGTTCTCTGTACAAAGAGGGAAATTATTATTACTTCAGCGTGAAAAAAGACGGCGTGACCAATGAAATCTGGCGCACCACCAACCTCTCTCTGGACGCCGTTCAGAACGAGACTAACTGGGAACTGGTAACAGATGATGCCGTGACAGGATTTGAAGGACCATCCTTAACAAAGTACAATGACACCTATTATATGTACACGGACAAGCTTAAGGATTATCCGCCTGAGAATGCAGACGGTAAGGCAGGCGTCTACGTCAGCGTCGCATCCACTGCTACGACCGGCTCACTGGATTCCTTTACCGGCTGGCTTGAGAAGAACCAGTTCAAGATCGTTGCCCACTCCGCAGACGGCGGCACAAAGGAATGCCGTCATGGTACGGTTATTACCGTTACAGACCGCAATGCGGTCAAGACCATCTGGGATCTGCGCGCGCGGACACGATACAACAATACTTCCGGCACCTCCAACACCCCGGCACTTGCTTCTACCGGCTGGTACAATAAAGAAAGCTTCAAGGCAAGCTACTACGGCGGTTTCCTCTGCAATTACTGGTATGAGGGCAATGTCCGTCAGGGTCTTACTGGACGCGGCAAGGAGATCTATGATCCAGCCAGCGATGCATGGTACTGGCTGGATTCCAACGCAGACGGCAAAATGGCTGTCAGCAAGGATGTCTACCAGCCATACACCATTCAGGGGCAGGATGAGATCGGCAAATGGGTACGCTACGACGAATACGGCCACATGATTAAAGGCGAGGATCATCGTCATATCGAGGGCACTGCCGACAATGCTGAATGGGGCTACTGGTACTTTGACCAGACTACAGGCGCTATGCTCTACGGTCTGCAGACGGTTACCACAACCAACGCCGGCACGGGAGAAAGCCAGACAAAGACGGTATACTATGACGATACAACCGGTCTTCTGTTAAAGGGCTATCACACCATCGGCGACACGCTCTATTTCTTCGATCCATATACCGGCGAAGTTATCAACGGCTGGTATGCAGATCCTGACACGGGTGTTCTCTACTGGTATGAGAACAGCGCACGTCAGGGATATAATGTCAATAACCCTGATTACCGTGGCAAGGAGATCTATGATCCTACCACAGATGCATGGTACTGGCTGGATAACGTACAGCAGGGTGCCGTTGCAAAGAGCAAAGATGTTTATCAGGAATCTTATGCCGGCCGGTTTGCCGACCGCGAGGACGGTACCGGAAAATGGGTACGCTACGACCAGTGGGGCAAGATGATCAAAGGCTGGGACTGGGGTGCTCTGGACAACAACGGAATTCATCAGTACTTCGACGAAGACACCGGTGCTATGGCAAAAGGTGATGTATGGATCGGTGATGAGCACTGGTCATTCGACTGGAATACCGGTTACGGTACACGACTCAACTAATTCACAATCCAAAGTTTTGCACGAAAATACAGGGCGTGTGTACGAATCTCTCGTACACACGCCCTGTTTATTTCTTTTCTTACCTAGAAGAAATGTACTGTATAGTCCGCAATCACTGTTCCATCCTGTGTAATCGTAACTTCATAATTTTCTCCTGCCTGAATCGAAATGGAATCCGGTTTAAAAATAACGCATCCCTTCTGTCCATAACCACCGTTATCCACATTAAAATAACCATCAGAAGCTGCACTGGAAAAATTCCATGTTCTTTCTCTGCCAGTGGTCAGACACTGTAACTTTACACTGACATTGCCGTTTAAGCTGCTTCCGTAAGAATAACTCCATGCCGATGAGCTCTCAAAATACCGCTTCGGCATCTCCGTTGCAGGCCATGCCACACCAGTTACATCCGTGTTATGATAATCATAATCAAATACATACACACTGGAATATGCGGCACCGCTATTGCTTACCGCATAGCCGAATCCGGTCTGCTGCATTGTAGGATTCAAAATCCATCTGCGGTGTCCCAGCCGGTCGATATTGGAAGAATCACTGTCATCCATCCACATCATCAAGGACTTTAACAGAGAAGACCGCCAGCTTGTCATCGCAATGTTGGAACTGGATGTACCGGAATATCCCAGTTCATATAATTCATCACTCATGCCGGATGGTCTGGACGGATAGTGAGACAACTGATTGTTCGCCGCATTGAGCATGGATCCCGTCTGTGCCATCTGGGTATAAGTATCGTTTAATGTGACTCCAGCATCCAGACCGGCAATATAGCGAATCTGGTTGAGCATGGCAAGTGCCTGTCCAAGCGATTCATCCGATACTTTTCCGGCTGCATATGGTGCTGACAGAACAGGATCGGACGCCATCGTTGTCGTTCCGGATATGAGCGCATCTGTAATTCCGCTGGACGCCATATACTGCTCAATCTCGCTCTGGCTGTGATATGTGACTCCCAGCCCATAGGTTTTCACTCCATAACCGCACAGCACGCCCGTCGTCTCATCAAACGCATATGCTGCGCCGTCAATCTCCACCGTTCCTTTTGCCATAGCGCCGGTCACAGGATCAAAATAATAGCGGTTTCCGTTCTGCTCATTCCAGCCTTTTACCATATGTCCGTTCTCGTCATAGCGCACCCACTTGCCGCCGCTGGACTCCTGATACACATCCTTACTGGCCGCCATCTTACCCTGGTCTACTGAATCCAGCCAGTACCATGCATCACTTGCAGGATCATAGATCTCCTTGCCGCGTCCTTCCAGTCCCTGGCGTCTGCCGCCTTCGTACCAGTACTTCACACCGTCAATCTCTATCCATTGACAGTCTGCACCGATACCGGTTGTCTGGTCAAATGAACACGGAACACCATCGATCGTGGTATTGCCTTTTGCCATTGTCCCGTAGGTCATATCGAAATAATATGTTCCGGCATCATTCGTCTGCCAGCCCTTTACCATATGACCATCCGCGTCATAACGCACCCACTTGCCGATCCGCTCTCCGGCATCATTCGTGGCATCTCCCCACTCGCCTGCCAGTGATTCCTGATAGACATCCTTGCCGACTGCCTTCCTGCCCCCGTCGACCGAATCCAGCCAGTACCAGGCGTCGCTCGCAGGATCATAGATCTCCTTACCGCGTCCCTCGGTTCCCTGCTTCACACCATTCTCATACCAATAGAGGTTACCGTCCTCCTCACGCCACTCACCTGCTTCGTCAGCAAGTGCAGTGAGAGGCGCCATGGTCATTACCATTGCCCCCGCAAGCATCATACCGGTCAGCTTTGCCAGAATTTCTCTTCTCTTCATAACTTTTCCCCCTTCTTCTCTTACCGGCGGATACCAGTCACTTCATCGTAATAGTATCTATTTCCATTCGGAAGCGTCGTCCATCCATGTGCCATAATTCCTGTCACAGAATCATAATAGTACCAGTTTCCGTTTCTCTGATATTCACCATGTACCATCTTTCCTGTATAATCATCAAAATAGTACCAGTTTCCATCTATGCAGCTCTCTCCATGGTGCATCTGTCCAGTAATGGTATCATAATAAACCCATTTGCCATCCGGATTGCCCTGCTCCTGGATATTGGTAAATCCTTTATACATTTCGCCTGTTGTGAGATCCAGCCAGTACCAGCCACCATAGCGGTAATCTTCACCCTTTACCATATATCCGTTCGCATCATAACGCACCCATTTCCCCTCTGTACGCTCTGCATTTGCCGGAATGAACACATCCTTATCGCGTGCCATCGTTCCATCCGCATCAAACCAGTGCCACTCATCCGAATCCGGATCATAGACTTCCTTGTCGCGTGCCATCACACCGTTGTCATACCAGTAATACTGTCCATTCTCCACTTTCCATCCTGTCTGTGCCGCCTCATCGAAGGAATGCTCCTCCGCTTTCACAAACTGAAAACGCTGCTGTGTAGCTCCGTTTCCTTCGTACAGCTTCAGATTGGTTCCACTCTCCACACTTCCGTCTGCCGTTATGTACAGACCGCTGTTTGATACTATATTATAGGAACCATCTCCCGCATCCTTGATGTACCAGCGCTGATTCAACGCGCCATTATTCTCATACTGGATTACATTTGTTCCATTGGTTGTTCCACCGTTCTCCGCATCCAGATACTTGCCGGAATTTCTTGGGCTGATGGTATAGATACCGCCGCCAATATGCTTTACGGAAAACTTCTGGTTGGTTCCGCCGAGGTTCTCCCACAGCCCGATGTTTCCACCATTCGCCTCCGAAGCGCCGGAAACATCAAATACCGCATTGGTATTGGATTCTGCCTCAATCTTATACACACCATTTTCAATCGTCTGCGCATACTCCGTGTTGGAAAAGCGGAATTTCTGGCTGTCTTTTGCCTGGAACTGATTGATATAGATATTGGCACCATTGTATGCATTGCCGCCCTCTACCTCCAGACAGAGATTCTTGTCCGCCACAGAACGGATATAGTAATATCCGTTTCCGGCATCCTGAATATACCAATGCTGATTGCTTCCATTGAGCCAGTCATACTGGATCAGGTTCGCGCCTGCGGAAGTTCCTCCCTCTGCATCGATGCTCTTGCCGGAACACATAGCCACAATCGCATACTCACCACCCGAGCGGTAAATGATCTTAAAATCCTGTGCGCTGCGCTTTGTCTTTTCATACAGACGGATATTGGCTCTGTTTGATCTTGAAGAATCTGTCACATCCAGCGTATATCCTGTATTTAACGCACTGTTGATGGTATAGATGCCATCCGATACCGTCTGTGTAAATCCATCTGTATCATCATACCAGAAATCACAGTCTACATTCCCCTGAATACCGCTGACATATCCATTGCTCCGGTACTGCCAGTAATCATAATCTCCGGCATAGGAAGTCTGTGACGTATAGTTCGCCAGCCAGATCTTTGCATTGATGCCGCTGGCATTCATATAGTTTTCAAGCATGGTCTTATTCGCATAAATCATGGGCGTATAGCCAGAGCAGCTGACCGTATAAGCAAATCCGTTCACTACTGTTGTTGCCGCATCTTTGCTGAGTCCCGCCTGATAAAGCCTGCCTCTTCCGCCTGAAATGAACTCAAAGTCCATAACAACCGGCATCGTAATGTTATACCCGGAAATCTTACTCAGAGCAAAACGTGCCTCCTCTGCCGCCTCATCTGCATTGACCGCCTGGGAAAACATATAAACCCCGACCTTTAAGCCCGCCGTAAGCGCTCCGTTAATATTAGCCGCTGCGTTCGGATCCTCCTTCAATGCTCCGTTGGAATATCCACGATATCCCACACGGACAAATACAAAGTCTATCCCGCTGTTCTTCACCGCATTCCAGTCAATGCTTCCCTGATAATAAGAAACATCTATTCCATTGCGCACTGTACGTCCGTTAAACTTTGCATTGTGCGTATACCCGTCCCAGTTTGCTCCGCGAAGATGCCCCTCCACAGATAAGCCATCCGCCGTCTGTGCTTCCTGCTGCAGTTTTATGTATTCCGGATCATCCGGCAGCGGAGCCAGTTCTCCGACTGTTTCCAGTCCCTCATCCGCTTCTTCGGTCTCTTCCGTCTCTTCGGTCTCACCGGCAGCTTCGGTCTCCTCCACAGTCGTTTCCGTCTCTTCGGCTGTTTCCGTCTCTTCGGCCGCTTCCGTCTCTTTGGTCTCACCGGCGGCTTCGGTCTCCTCCACAGTTGTTTCCGTCTCTTTCCCAGACTCCGTCTCAGCTTTCTTCATTTCCTGCGTCACGGTTTCTGCCGCTTCTGTCGGAATATTCTCCTGTGCATATACATGCGCCTGGCCGACCCCCAGGTCAAGCACCATTACCATGGCTAATACTGCTGCCAATGTTCTTTTCATTTCAATCATCCTCTCTTTTTTGTGTTCTGTCACTGATAATGTATCTTGGTCTGTGTTTTACTTCCATGTAGATCTTACCGATATACTCTCCAAGCACACCGATGCAGATTAACTGCACGCCGCCGATAAAGCAGATAATGCTTGTCATGCTCGCCCAGCCTGCCACTGCGTGCCCGGTCACCTGCACAATGATTGACCAGATGACTGCGCAAAAGCTTAACAGTGCAATACCGCAGCCCATTCCTGTAATCATATGTAGCGGCTTGACACTAAGGCTTGTGATTCCGTCAAATGCAAGCGAGAGCATCTTTTTCAGCGGATAATGGCTTTCGCCGGCAATACGCTCATGCCTCTCGTAGTACACGCTGGTACTCTTGAAACCCACAAGCGGAATCATGCCACGCAGGAAAATATTTACCTCTTTAAAGTTGGCAAATTCCTGCAGCACACGGCTTGATACCAGGCGGTAGTCTGCATGATTGAACACTACCTCAGCTCCCATCCAGTTCATGAGCTTATAGAATCCCTCCGCGGTAAAACGTTTGAAAAAAGTGTCCGTATCCCGCTTGCTGCGGACACCATAGACAATCTCGCATCCATCCGCATAGGCATCCACCATATCATTCATCGCGTTGATGTCATCCTGTCCGTCACAATCAATGGAAATCGTGATATCACATACATCCTTCGCTTCCATCAGCCCGGCAAGCACTGCATTCTGATGTCCCCGGTTACGGCTCTGACAGATTCCCTGATAATGCTTATCCTGCTGCGCCAGTTCGCAGATAATCTCCCATGTTCTATCCTTGCTGCCATCATTCACAAAAAGAATGCGGCTGTCATCACTGATTTTTTGTGCATCCACCAGTTCCCTGATCTTGTCCAGAAACATCCCGCTGGTTATCGGCAGAACTTTTTCTTCGTTATAACAGGGAATGATGATATAAAGTATCGGTAACATTTCGTTCCTCCTTACCTCCTGTTCCTTATTGCAGCTGGAAATTCAGGGTTCCCACATTGGTGTTATTCCCCACTGCACTGTTAAAGTAATCGCTGAAGTTCTCGACAGAAAACTGTTCGCAATCCATAATCACATTATCGATCAGGTCGTTGCAGTAATCATCCTGTGCAATATAGATTCCCGAATAATGGTGCCCGGAAATGACATTCCGTGCGACGATATTCTCATAATCTGCCGTAAAGTCCAGACCTTTTACCGGCTCGTCCGGCTCACTTGCATGTCCAAGCTCCACGCCAAAACCATGGTAAGCTTCATTCTCTCCCGCGTTATTGTCGGTAATCAGATTGGAAAGTATCAGATTCCGGTAACCGGATCTTACCATCTTCACCCCACTTCCTGAATTTTCATTGATGTTATTATTATATACTATATTATACGCCGAGTTATCAATGGAAATTCCTGGGAGCTTTGCCGTGGAAGATCCGTCCGCGAGTCTTCCTGCGCCCAAAATGAAATCTGCCTCAAGATCTTCATCGGTCTGACGGTTTCTGTCACCGTTACGCCGGATCGTATTGCCACTCACATAGGTTCCAAATGTTCCGTAATCGAGGCACATTCCTTCTTTTTCATTGTCCTCAATACAGTTATCAATCACATAATTCATATATGCACCGTCAGAATAAAATCCCGAAGAATAGTTTCCCTGAATCAGGTTGTCCTTGACGACATTGTGGTTCGGTGTCTCTTTCAGATCATACAGATATTCATCCAGGAATTCATTGTATGCTGTATATTTGTCTTTGACAATCATGGAAGAAAAAACAATACCGGCTGTCAGGTTTCTGGTTCCACGGTTCTGATAAACTGTATTCCCCTGTATAATGCAGCCGGTTATCTCTCCGTTAAAAAAGATCGCTCCGTTTCCATTGTCATGAACCGAATTATTAATCAGATTGATCTGCGTATTTGCATCCATCACACAGATACCCTTTAACGCAGCATTGGCAACCTCATTATCACGGATTAACACCTGGTTGGAATTGATAATATAGATGCCATAGTCAAAACCGCTTTTAAGCTGCATACCGCTCACTGCCGCATGCCCGGCATCCTCAATCAGAATTCCGTAAGTTACGTTGTCTTCTCCGTCTCCCGTCAGTGCTGTGTCTGTTCCGCTAAGCCATACATCAGACGGCACGTCAATCGTCTCATCCAGTGTCAGTTCTGCTGCCGTCACCTCCACGCGTACCTGACTTCTGCCTTCCAGAAAAGCGTTCAGTTCCGATGCGGTCGTTCCGTTAAATTCCACTGTCTCGTCAAAATCCAGCGCATCCTTTACCGCCACGAGCGACTCATTATATATTGCTTTCCAGTTATATTCCGGTGTATAAAAATCTGTCTTGTCGATACCGAGCACTTCTATTTTCTTTAACACCTGCAGATCAGCCATTTTATCCGCCGCATCTTCCGCGCTCATGCGTTCAAGCTCCGGCATATCGTAACGTGAGAGAATGCTTAACTTATCCTCGGAGAGAACTTTCAGTTCGTCCGTCTCCACATACACATCCGACTGTCCCGCTTCTGCATATGCAAGCTGATTGTCCGTAATAGCAAAACTCTTCTGTGCAATGGCAAGATCAGTTTCGCTCTGTGTCTCTTCTGTGTCCGCCGTTACTGCCGCATCCTCTGTCTGGCTTTCCGGCTTGCCGAAGGCTCCTGTCGCAACCGCAACCGAAAGTCCCAGATATACCGCAATCCCTGCTCCAACAGCTATCTTCCTCTTCATAAATGCTCCTTAATTCAATCCCAAAAATCCGTTCCAGAATTCCAGCGTTCTGAGCTTTAAGCCTTCTGTGCGCCAAGCATTCTGTGCCTTCTTTAATTTAAATCTTACCGTAAATGTGAGTCTGAGCGCAGAAAACAGGCATCGCATCGATGTCTTAAATGATTTCTCCGTTACAAATCCCTTGCGGCTGGTCACGTCATACTGCAGTACTTTCTTTTTGCGGTAGAATAACGCCGGTCTCGCTGCCGCCATCGGCACCACATTGTTTCCTTTTGCACGCAGGAAAAGTCCGTTCAACGTCAAAAGCCTCTTGATTTTTGAGATCTTGCTGTCTACATATTTGTAACTTTTCTCAAAGGTCGGATAGTCAAACGAAACATCCAGTGTATTTAATTCCTGTCCCCGGTAGCCCGCAGCCATCACGCTCTTGTGCAATGCCTCACCATCCTGCTCCATCAGCCAGCCCGGTCCTTTTAAGAAATCTTTGATTCCCTGCAGATATAGATCCACATTCTTATAGCGGTAGAATGTAACCTCCCGGAAGCAATGTCCAAGAATGGCACGATTCAGTTGTCTCGCCCCATACCACTGGCAATGGAACGAATTGTCAATCAACTGGTTTCTCATAATATAATACTCCAAGAACGAGGAATACTTGTTCTCAAACGGCTCATGCCATACGCAGATACCGTTCATGAGAATCAGTGTCTTCATATTGCGCAGACCGTATTCCAGATCATCTCCACGGATAAAGATCGGCATCGGCAGATTTTCCGGTGTGACAATCTTCATCGGGAAACAGCAATACCACCACGCATTGAACTCTGTATATTCCTCGATCTCGTTATAGAGACAGTAGTCACACCTGCGCAGATCCAGATCATGTTTTAAGGATTTTAACCAGCCGCCGTTCCACGAAGCTCCTGACTCGACCTGAATTGCCTGCTTATCAAGACGCAGCATCGCTCCTCCAATAAAAGCATCTTCATACTCATCCTTCAGCAATGTGAGAATCTGGTAGGTCTTAACCAGTGCCTCCGGCTCAATCACAATATCATCATCCATCAGAAGAGCATGTGTGACACACAGTTCCTCGTTGTGTGTCATAATTTCAATCAGATCTCTGGTAAAACCACCTGCCCCACCTAGGTTGCGGTTCGGATTGATATGAATTTTATCACTGCTCAGACGCTCACGATCCAGCGACTGCCCATTATCTGCCACAAACACTTCCAAATGTCCATGCAGCGGAGAGGCAGGATTATTTAAAATAGTCTCATTTAAAATGCGGAGATTCTTCTCAATAAACGGTTCCCGTTTAAATGTACAGATGGCGATACCGATCTTGACATCGCGCACTTTTCCCTCTGCCACAGCAGCATGATAACTTCCACCCGCAAAGATGCTCCCATCTTCCAGTGCCGTAAGCATAAATGTATACATGCCTTTCGCGTCTGCAAACGTATACGGGAACTCTACCTCTGCTGCCTGCTCATTTTCCACGACCGTCTCGCTGACAACATGCGTCAGTACATCATCCTTGATCTTTTCCTTTGTCAAAAGAGTCACTCTGAACCTGCCGGACAATACCAGCTTTACGGACACATCGCCAATAACTGTATATTTCTTCCATTTTTCAATTGAAAAACCATTGAAATAAGTGTCAAACGTTACAACAGCACCTTTCTGCATCCGGATCTTCTTTTCCTCCGGCAGATATTCGATCTTTTTATTATTTTCAACCGCTGCCAGCGCTTTTTTCTCATTTTCAAAAAGTGTCTGCTCATACGGAATATCTTCTGACACACTGCTGCATTCCTGTTCCGTCCTGAAATAAAGTTCCTTCTCAGTACATCTTCCTACTTCCGGGAATAAAATCTTCTGAATCTCCATATTACTCTCCTGCTTATTTCCACTCTGTCTCACACATTTTCGGTGTCTTTTAGTTCAGCTCTGCCTCGCATATTTCCAGTGCTGCAGCAATTACCTTATCCATATCATAGTACTTGTATCCGCCCAGACGTCCACCGAAGATCACCTTGTTCTCCTTGTCTGCCAGCTCCTTGTACTTCTGATATAACTCATTATTCTTGTCATTATTGACCGGGTAATACGGCTCATCTCCCTTTTCCCATTCCTTGGAATATTCGCGGGAAATTACTGTTGTTGGCTGCTTGCCGAACTCAAAATGCTTGTGTTCAATGATTCTGGTGTACGGTACCTCCCGATCCGTATAGTTGACAACTGCATTTCCCTGATAGTTCTCGCAATCCAGCTCCTCTGTCTCAAAACGAACCGTCCGGTACTCAAGCACGCCAAGCTTAAATCCGTAGAACTCATCAATCATTCCGGTAAATACTGTCTTTGGTGCAATATCGGCATGCTCCTGAACAAATGTAAAATAGTCGGTATCCAAAAGCACATCAATACCATCGAGCATCTTCTCCACGATTGCCGTGTAACCTCCGATTGGAATTCCCTGATAGCGATCATTAAAATAGTTGTTATCATAGATGAAACGAAGCGGCAGTCTCTTGATGATGAATGCCGGAAGATCTTTGCAGTCACGTCCCCACTGTTTTTCGGTATATCCCTTTATCAGCTTCTCATAAACATCTGTTCCGACGAGTGAGAGCGCCTGTTCCTCCAGATTTTTCGGCTCTGTAATATGAAGTTCTGCAATCTGCTCCGCAATCTTCTTCTGTGCTTCCTCCGGTGTGCGGATGCCCCACATCTTACTGAATGTATTCATATTAAACGGCAGATTGTAGAGTTCATCTTTGTATACAGCAACCGGTGAATTGATATAATTGTTGAACTCCGCAAACTGGTTTACATAATCCCAGATTTTTTTGTCCGATGTGTGAAAAATGTGTGCGCCATATTTGTGAACATTGATTCCATGCACATTCTCACAATATACGTTTCCAGCAATATGGCTTCTCTTGTCAATCACCAGACAAGTCTTCCCCTTCTTCTTTGCCTCATATGCAAATACTGCACCATATAAACCTGCACCAACTACAAGATAATCATAATTTGCTTTCATAGTTACTCTCCTTTTTCTCTTAAATACTGATTCCAGAACTCCATGGACGTCATCTCCGGGAATGCACTCCGGTATGCACTCTGCACTGCTGCATATTCCTTCTTCAACCGGAAGCCCAGCCGTAGCCACTCCCCCAGCAGTATAAATAGCTGTCTGACTTCCTTACCTGTATAAAAACCCAGTTGTGTGTCCGGATCATAAATCCAGACTTTTTTCTTCCTATAATAGCAATGCGGACTTTCTCCCGCCATGACAGGCACCGGTTTTCCCCGCCTCGCCGGCAGGAACCATCCGTTCAGTGAAAGAAGCTTTTTCTTATCAATATTGCTGGAATTACTTCGTCCGGCGAGAATATCGGCAAGCTGTGTATGTGCCCTGTCCGGAAGCTTCCCGCAAAACGTTTCCGAATAACGGTATCCTGCACGCAGCAGTTCACCGTGAAGCTGCTCAGCATCCACATCCATCAGCCACTGCGGTCCCCGCAGATAATCCTCTACCGCCCTTGTCACAAGCCGGATATCCCGATAACGGTAGCGGAACAGATTCACCAATGTCCGTCTTATAACCATCGCAAACGCCTGACGGCTTGAGTACCCTGTAACATAAAGTCCATTGACAATCAACGCGTTGCGCACATCATAATATTCATTGACAGACGGTCGTTTCTGTTCAAATGCATCATGCCACACGCAGATTCCATTCATCCGTATGGGTTCTCTTCCGCTGCGCAGTCCGTACTCCACATCATCACAATGTAAAAACACCGGAAGTGGAAATCCCTTTTCCCGGATCACGGATATTGGGATACAACAATACCACCATGCATTGTAATCCGCACGCTCATCCTTCTCATTGCACCAGATATTCTCCGCTTCCCTCAGATCCAGACCTCTGTGAAGCGACCGGATCTTGCCATTCTGATAACTTCCCCCTGACTCCTGCTGTACAAATGTATAGTCGCTGCGAAGCATCGCACCGCCTACCATACGGTCTGTATGCTCTTCTTTTAGCAGCGAAAGCAATGTATAAGTTTTTTCAAGTGCCGACGGCTTGACCTCTACATCGTCATCCATCAACAGCACATGCGTAGCATGCCCCTCCCGCATCGTCTCGAGCATTCCTCTGGCAAAACCCGCGGCGCCGCCTGCATTTTTATTTGGACATATTTTAAGCCATGGTTCGCAGTGTTCTTCTCCCAACGTCCTTCCATTATCCGCCACAACCACGCGGATTTTATGACAGAGTACCGAAGTACGGTTCTCCCATAGTTGTTCCTTTATGAGTTTTAAGTTCCGCTCCAGATACTTTTCACGCCGATACGTGCAGATGGCAACTGTCAGCGAAATCTCCCGTAAAGGAGCCGCAGAAGTATCATAAGTACACCCCGAAATAACACATTGTCCGTCTTCTCCCGTCTCGATCTCCGCGTAGAACACACCACGCATCTGCGTTCCTTCTGTTTTATTCCAAAGTTCCAGTTCCACATTCTGTTCATCATCAGACTCTATTCTGCGCTCTGCCAGAAGTTTTTTCTCACAACCGCCATCCGGCAGTCCGCTTACGCCATACAACCGCAGGATGCCGCTTCCCCGCATCCGTGCATGGAAACTCAAGTCCGGTATCGTCGTATAAAGCAGCCACTTTTCTATCGGGCATGCATTAAAATAGGTATCAAACCGGATCAGAGTATTCTCCCCTATCTGAATGCTCTGATCTGCGATCTGATACGCTCCCTTTAAACATCTGATATACAGTTTTTCTCTTGCACTTTCGCCCCCCTGTGGAAGCTCCATTCTCTGTATCTGCATCCACTTAAACCCCTTTTACGTACGCTTCCGTAACCTCCATGACTTCTCCGCTCTGTCTTAATTCTCCATGATCAATCCATGCTGCGTGCGTACACATTCTGCGGATATCCTCGATGGAATGTGATACCATAAGAAGTGTCGTTCCCGCCGACAGCATCTGTGTCATACGCTCTTTGCACTTCTCCTGAAACTTGAAATCTCCTACCGCCAATATCTCATCCACGATCAGAATATCCGGGCGCACCATCGTCGCAATTGAAAAACCGATGCGGGCCTGCATACCGGAAGAATAATTCTTAAGCGGCACATCCAGAAAATCCCACAATTCTGCAAAGTCCACAATCTCATCGAAATGTTCTTCCATGAACTTTCTGGAATGTCCAAGCAGCGTTCCGTTAAGAAAAATATTTTCCCGTGCAGTAAGTTCCATATCAAATCCGGCTCCCAGCTCAATCAGCGGCGCAATCGTTCCGTTGACTGTGACCGTCCCCTTATATGGGGTCAGAATCCCGCTGATCAGTTTTAACATGGTGGATTTTCCTGCTCCGTTTGTTCCGACCAGTCCCCACGCCTCGCCCGGTCGTATCTGGAGTGTTATATTTTTAAGTGCAAGAAACTCTTCAAACATCAGCTGACGCTTGACCAGTTTCACAAAATATTCTTTCAGATTATCGATCTTTTCGGTTGCCATATTAAACCGCACTGTAACATTCTCTAAATCGATGATATAATTTTCTTCCATACTGTTCCTCTTAAATATATAATATGAACTTATCCTGGCTCTTGCGGAATGTCAGAATTCCAAAAGCAAGGAATAGCAGTGATATGATACAACCCCTGGAGACAAGTGTCATGGAAGGCACTGTCCGCTCCAGCACGATCACACGGAACTGCTCAATATAGTAATACAACGGATTCAGATGTGTCACAATCCACCGGATCTTGTCCGGCAGCATCGTGACTGGATAGAAAATTGGTGTTGCATACATCCATGCCGTAAGGAATACATTGTAGATATAGCGGATATCCCGGAAAAATACGGATGCCTGTGCCAGAAACATACCCATTCCCAAAGAAAACACATAAATCTGAATCGCCACATACGGCAGCAGAATCAGATAAACGGAAAACTGTGTCCCTGTAATGAGCATGACCAATACCATGGCCCCGAGCGAAAATAAAAAATCCACCAGATCACTCGTCACCTTTGACAATGGGAAAATGTACTTGGGAACATAAACCTTCTTTAACAATGCTCCATTATCCGTTACTGAATAAATGGCATGTACGGTTGCATTATTCACATAATTGTAGATCGTCTGTCCGATAATCAGATACACCGGATAATGATCTATATCAAAACGAAAGATGCTGGAAAAAACAATTACCATTACCAGCATGATCATGAGCGGATTCAAGATACTCCAGAGATATCCCAGAAAGCTTCTGCGGTATTTCAGCTTCACATCCTTTGTTACCAGCTCGATCAGAAGATCACGGTATCCCATCCACCCCTGTTTTCTATATTTGTTCATCGTATATAAATAACCTTTCCATCCTATTCTGTATCCTGCCACAACACATTCAATATTATAGACTATTCGGGTTTTCTTGACAACTTAATTTGCTATTTTTCATCCTGCCAGAGCGGAATCAGCATATTGTCTGCAAGTTCTTCTCTCGGCAAAAAAGGAGCCAGATCCTCAAGCGGCGGACTTACCAGTCTGCCGTCTGGCAGACGTCTTGTCGCGCTCTTCGGTTCAAACTTCTGTTCTGTTGAAACAAATATTTCACAAATAGCGCATCCCTCCTGTATGAGTGTCTCGCTCACAGCACGCATCATATCTGCATTTGTATGCGCACTCCGGTAAGGATAGCCAAAAGCTGCCGCAATCTTTCCAAAATCAGGAAATGACAGATCACCACTCTCCGGTCCGATTCCTACCTTCTCTCTTTCTCCAAACAAATTGTTCTGCGTCTGGCGAATTGAGTGATAACCCTGATTATTAATCAAAAATATCTTTATCGGCAGCCGGTTGGTTAAAATCGTCTGCAGTTCCTGTAGATTCATCATGATGCTGCCATCGCCTTCCAGACATATCGTTGTCTTTCGGTTATAAGCAATACATGCACCTATAGCAGCCGGAAGTCCGTATCCCATGCTCGCCACCCCGCTATTGATCAAAAAGCGGGAATCTTTTCCTATTATATAGTTATGGCTTCCTACGACGCAGGCGCTTCCATTCGATACAACTGTCATACTGCTTTCCGGCAGACTGCTGCTTAAATATCTGACAAAAGCATAGACATTTGCGTATCTTCCATCCTCTTTCCACTGCCTCTCTGTCGTCACAGGATACTTTTGTTTCCATTCCGCACACCGGCTGCGCCATGCCATTTGCTTCTTAAGTACTTTCTCCTGTTCCATTACTTTTTTTTCTTCTTCACGACATAGCTCTGCCTCTTTCCGGTTCATTGCAGCAAGAAATTCACATGCGTCGGCACAGATCGGAAGTTCCACATGAAGCGTTGTCTTTTTCAATTCTGCCGGATCAATGTCCACCATGATAACATAAGCTTCTCTTGCCCAGCTCTTCCAGTTATAACCTACCTGACGGATCGACAGCCGGTTTCCAACCGCCAGAATCAGATCTGCATTCTGTACCGCGAAATTACCGGCACGATCACCCATGATACCGCCTCTTCCCACATAAAGCGGATGTGTATCCTCAATAAGGTCAATCGAATCCCAGCCTGTTACCACCGGCAGCTGCATCTGCTCCACAAATCTACGGAATTCTTCATAGCCTCCTGAAAGCCGAATTCCATTTCCTGCGTAAAAAACCGGTCGTTTCGCATGCTTAATCCGTTCTAACACCTCTTCGATGGTGTATTCTTCTATTGGCGTTCTGCGCTCTGCATTTTCCTCTGCCGGATGATATCCGCGAAGATGTTCCGTCTCTATCACAAGTCCCTGAAAATCGACCGGAATGTCAACCCAGGAAGGTCCTCTTCTTCCTGTCGTGGCAAGATGGTATGCTCTCTCCAGAATATACCGGATATCCTCCGGCTTCTCCAACATCACTGCATATTTACACATTGATGCTGCTGCCTTTGTAATATCAAACTCCTGATCGCCAACAGCCCGTATGGGCAGACCATTTGTAAACTGCTGCATATAACGCGCCGTCGTGTCATAACGCACCTGACCGGAAACAACAAGCATCGGTATAGAATCCAGCCAGCCGCCCAGCACCCCCGTAAGTGCGTTTGTCCCACCCGGACCTGTTGTCACACACACTGCAGCAATTCTGTTATTAACACGCGCATATGCTTCTGCTGCCATAGCGCATGCCTGTTCATGATGATTATAAGTGCAGTGAAGTCCTTCCTTATGACCAAGGGCATCATTCAGATGCATTGCCCCACCGCCAACCACCATAAAACAGTCTGTTATTCCTTTTTTTACCAGAAAATCCGCTACATAATCCGCTAATCTCTGTCTCATATTCTTCTCCTGCCAGCCATCACCTCTCAGCTTCTTACTTTCTGACAGCCTCTGCAATAATCTCCGCCATATAATCAATCATCTCATCCGTCATTCCTGGATATACACCAACCCAAAAAGTATCTCTCATGATACGGTCTGTGGTTTTAAGTTCCCCCACAATGCGATAACCGCTCTTTGCTGCGCGCATCTGGTCAAAACAAGGATGCTTCGTCAGATTCCCGGCAAACAACATTCTCGTCTGAATGCCATGCTCCTCTATATACGGCACAACCTTTGTTCTCTCCACCCCTTCTCTGCAGGTAATCAAAAAACCAAACCAGCTTGGGTCTGCTCCCTCTGTGGCCTCAGGCAGAATAATCCTATCCTGACAGTCAAGCAGTCCTGCACGTAACCGTTCAAAATTGTGGCGCCTGCGTGCTGTAAAGCCATCCATCTTATGCAGTTGCGCGCATCCAATTGCAGCCTGCATATCCGTAGCTTTTAAGTTATAACCAAAATGTGAATAGACATACTTGTGATCATATCCCTTCGGCAGTTCCCCGTATTGCCCATCAAATCGGTGCCCACACAGATTGTCCTGTCCGGACGCACACACACAGTCACGTCCCCAGTCCCTGAAAGAGCGCACACAGCGGTGAAGCAGTGGATTGTTTGTATAAACTGCGCCACCTTCTCCCATTGTCATATGATGCGGCGGATAAAAAGATGATGTTCCAATATCCCCGATCGTACCCGTCATCTGCTCTTTTCCCTTGTAATAGTAGGTACTTCCAAGTGCGTCACAATTATCCTCTATCAGCCAGAGTTCATGCCTGTCACAAAAATCACGAACCGCTGACAGATCAAAAGGATTACCGAGTGTATGTGCCGCCATGACCGCCTTTGTTTTATCAGAAAGCGCCTTCTCCAGCATACACACATCCATATTGTACTGTGGAATCGTCACATCAATAAACACCGGTACTGCCCCATATTGAATTGCCGGTGTCACGGTTGTCGGAAACCCTGCGGCCACTGTAATAATCTCATCTCCCGGCCTTATCTGCCGCTCCCCAAGAAGCGGTGATGTAAGTGCCATAAATGCCAGCAGATTGGCAGATGAACCCGAATTAACCAACGAACAGTATTTAACCCCCACATATTCTGCAAATTCTTTTTCAAACTGCGTGGTATATCTCCCGGATGTCAGCCAGAATTCCAATGCACTGTCCACCAGGCTGCACATCTCCTCATGATCATACACGCGCGAAGCATATGGAATCCGTTCTCCCGGTGCAAATGCATTTTTCTTTCCATGATACTTATCGCAATATGCCTCTACCATATTAAGAATTTCTTTTCTGGCTTCTTCCTCTGTCTTATGTTCAAACATCTTTCTACCCTGCATCTTTCTTATTCTGATCAATGATTCTGCCAAACCATCCACGGAGCACGATTTGACGCAATCATGCTCTCAAGCTGATCCTTTTCTCTCTTGGTATCCATACACTGCCAAAACCCGTCATGGCGGTAGGCATCCAATTCCCCATCGCTCACAAGCCGTGATATTGTCTCTTTTTCAAAAACAGTGTCATCTCCTTCGATATAATCAAAGATTCCCGGCTCCAATACCATATAGCCTGCATTGATTCTGGATCCGTCAACTTCTGTTTTTTCCCGGAAGGCTCGCACAGTCTCATCCGAGTGATCAATCTCAAGCACGCCAAAACGCTGCTCCACATGTACTGCTGTAAGCGTTGCAATCTTACCGTGCTTTTTATGGAACTCCAGTAATTCCGACATATTGATATCTGATACGCCGTCTCCGTACGTCATCATAAACGGCTCATCTCCCACATAAGGCTGAATCCGTTTGATGCGCCCTCCTGTCATGGTATTAAGTCCCGTATCAATTATCGTAACCGACCATGGCTCCGCAATATTATTATGCACAGTCAGTTTTCCATCATTCCGAAAGTCAATCGTGATGTCGCTGTTATAAAGATAATAGTCCGCAAACCATTCTTTAATAATATGCTGTTTATACCCTGCACAAATGATAAAATCATGAAATCCATAATAGGAATATTCTTTCATGATATGCCATAAAATAGGTTTGCCACCGATTTCAACCATTGGCTTTGGTTTTAAATGGCTTTCCTCACTGATCCGTGTTCCGAATCCCCCTGCCAGAATTACTACCTTCATTCATGTTCCCCGCCTTTATCTGTTTTTAAAAATCTGATACACCATTGCTCCGATCGGAAGAATCCGATATCCAGTTTTTCTGAGCATCGTTATGCTTTTCTTTCTGGTTGCAGCATAGATTCCCGGATAATGTTCTTTTAATCCAAGATCCCATTCCCTTAATTCTCTCTGTATCTCTTTCTGCCGCCCCATGCTGATATAAATCTGAAACTGATTTTCCACAACCTGCGCAATGCAGCGTTCAATATAATAAAGCGTTCCCTCCGTCAGTCCTTCCAATCCATCATAAAAAGAAAGCAGACTATTGAGCACACGCATATGCTGCTCGCGGTTTTTCTGCATGCTCCTGATATCCATGCTCTGCCCGTTTCTTCCAAGCCGGTACATATAGATGAACTTCGGATAGAAATATACTGTTTTTACATAAGGGATCGGATAGGTAATATACTCACAATCCACATAATAACAATGCTCATCAATGACAATGTCATACTCTTGCAGAATCCTGGTTCGAATCGTAAGGGCATGCATTTTTATCACATCTGTCACACCGCCCGCTGTAAGATCCACGGTACATCCATATTGCTCCCTGCTGGATGTGGCATGTTTTTCACTTAAAGTCTGCTCTGTTCCATCCTGAACACACAAAAAATCCGCTGCCACAACATCTGTGTCCACCTGTGCCAGCAATTCCACAAACGCCGGGAGTTCCTCTGTGTTCAGCCAGTCATCCCCGTCCACGACCTTAAAATATTTTCCTCTCGCATAGCGGATTCCGTAATTGATACCGGAACCGTGTCCCCCGTTTTCCTTATTATAAAGGAAATACGAATCCGGATATCTGTCGCAATAACGCTGCGCAATCGCCGCCGTCTGATCCTTTGATCCGTCGTTGATAACCAATACTTCAATCTGGTCTAAAATCTCTGTGACCTCAAACGATGCCAGACAGCGTTCCAGATACTTTTCAACATTGTATGCTGGAATAACAATACTTAATATCTTTTCCATGATCCCTCTCTCATCGCCGGAGCATTCTCCGGTATATGATTTTCCTCACAAAATTCGGCTGCAGGGTAACACCCATCGTTAAAAGCAGTGCCATCAGATACTCCCTGCCGCAAAGCCACCCCATTTTTTTCTGTTCCCACCGGAAAGCAGCATATTGTCTGAAATATGCCATTCCTCCGCGCCGCTCATACACACTGTTATTGTTGCGCATACGCACCAGCACCTCAGGCAGGTTGTAAAACTCCATTCCCCGCACCAGCATACGGCTCCACAGATCATAGTCCTCTAACAGAGGCATATGTCTGTAATTTCCCGCAGTAAGAACCGCCTGTTTCCGGAACATGACCGTCATGTGATTTACCGGATTACGGTATTTCCCATAGCGCCGTATTTCTTCATTGGACTGCGGCATCTGTTTGCGTCTGCTGTAAGTCCCCTCATCATTAAATTCCTGCATCCATCCGCCACAGACAGCCACCGTGGGATGTGCCGTCATGTAATCATACTCATGTCTGAATCTGTCATACACGGCTATATCATCTGTGTCCATTCTTGCGATGAGCTCATGTGAGCATAATTCTACACCTTTTGCAAGTGCACGCCCGAGCTGCACATTCTCTTCAAAGGAATATGTCACAATCTGCGGATGCTTTTTCTTTAATTCAGAAATAGCCTGTTCCAGTCCTTCCGTCAGTGGTCCATCCTCCATCAGTACCACCTCATCCGGAACAAGCGACTGGTTGAATACGCTCTCCATCGCCTCTTGCAGATATTCTGGTTTTTCTTTTTTATATACTGACATTAGTACCGAAAATCCCATTCCGCTCTTCTACCTCAAAATGTCTATTTCATTCACTTATCACCACACTGTTCAAACCATAATAATCACGCACGCTCGTATTTCTCCAGTCTGCCGCATCACTGGTAATATCATCAAAATACAGAAGCTTCGGCTGCGTCGTATATGCAGATACAGATACATCTTCCCCCGCAGAATTCAAATACAACTCCACTCTCTGATCTGCCTGTACCGAATATTCCTGTGCCTGTTCATAAATCAGTTCTCCCCGCGCCTCATAGAATGTAGCATCCGCTCTGCATACCATTATGAGTCCCAGTGCAAGCACAGCTCCAGCTGCCACTCTTCCTGTGCAGTTCCATCCCTCTGCCTGTTCCATAATTTCCACATGCATTCTCGTACAAAGCCAACCGCACAGATAGAATTCATTGACAAATACAAGCAGCACGAACACAAAGTAAACTACGTTCCACAATCTGCCATCTCCGGCTGCACCCGTCGCATAAATCGGCGGGCAGAACATCATACAGATCCACGCAACAGATGCCACAAAGACCACCAGCGGATACCGAAAGCCATATCCCTTTTCCACACATATCTTCTTTGCCGTTACCATTGCAAGCGGCAGGATTCCGGCAACACAGAGCAGAAGTCCTAAACCAATCCAGTCATTCATAGATACGATCCCCTGTTTGACTGCTTTTATAATTGTGCCCCAGAATCCTGGCCGGACTGAAAAATCCGCTTGGCGCACTGCGGTGCCAGGTGAGCACACATTTATCAGAAATCCGGTCAATATTCCAACAGCTACCAGCAGGCTGGAGATTGCAGTCCGCCATTTTTTTTGCAGAAACGCCAAACCACATGCCAGAATACCGAGCACCAGACCACACAGTGCGGTAACATGATTTCCACCCATCAATATTATGCCGAGGAAAAGCGTTCCCAAAACCTTCAACACATACTTCCACCACGAGCCAGCTGTATGTAAGCTGATCTCCCCTATAATAAGGAGAAGAAAAATTCCGTAGAAAAATGTATAATTCATTGCCCCGTTATACCAGTAAAGTCCCTGTACCGCACTCGGAATCCATTGCACCATTACCATTGACATTGTAAACGCTAATGCCATTGCCCCTAAAGCAGAGCCTTTTAGCTTATAATGCAGTACATATTCCGCAAATATCAGATTGGCTCCATAGATGGTTCCAACCGTAAGCCATACGGTAAGCGCATAATATGCCTCACCAAAAATTGCCGGCTGTAGTGCCAGCACAAACGCAGATATATACAATCCCTGCCATGTATGCCAAAACCGGATGCTCGTGCTCCATGCTGTTTTTATTAGCTCGCCTACAGAATGCGTTTCCTGCCACACCTGGTAGGTCTGTATGCTGTAGCCGAAATCATCTGCGCAGGGATGATCATATACTCCGAGTTTTAACAGTGGAATAACGGTAATCACTGAAATAACGATCAACACGACAGCCCCTGCTGCCGATATTATTTTCTTCCTGTCTCTCATATCTTCCATTCTCCTACTCCTTCAACGCTGTCTGCTGCGTTTCATCCACGCCCTCGGTGTTCTCCTTCTGGAAGAGAATCTTGAACGTCAGCAGCATAATCTTGACGTCGAGCCACAGGGAATAGTTCTCAATGTATGTGACGTCAAACTTCAGCTTGTCATACGGCGTGGTATTGTATTTTCCATATACCTGCGCGTATCCGGTCAGTCCGGCCTTCACCTTGGTGCGGAGCACGAACTCCGGAATCTCCTCGGCATACTGATCTGCGATCACCTTGCGCTCCGGTCTCGGTCCTACCATGGACATATCGCCCTTTAAGATATTAAACAGCTGCGGCAGCTCATCAAAATGAATATTGCGGATGATCTTTCCGACCGGCGTCACGCGCTTGTCGCCCTTTGCCGCAAGTCTGGCGCCATTTTTCTCGGAATCCATGCTCATGCTGCGGAACTTGTAGATCATAAACGGCTTCTCATCCCTGGTCAGACGCTCCTGCTTGTAGAACACCGGACCTCCGTCGTACAGCTTGACCGCCATTGCAATGATTAACATGAACGGCGATGCGATCACAATACCAATCAGTGACAGCATAATGTCGCAGGTTCTCTTGATGATACGCTGATCGATCGACAGTCCCTGATTGCGTGACAGCAGCAGCGGCGTGTCAAACAGATGGATGTCATCCGCCCCGCGGAAAATAATGTCCGAGATCTTCGGTGTGACATAGGTCCGGATCGATTCCTGGTAACAGAACTTCATAATCTGGTTTCTCGCCTGTGCCGGCAGATCACAGAGCACCACCGCATTGTATTCGCGGATCATCGGGTAAAGCTTCTCATGACCAATCTCATAGCTGACCGATCCGCAGATATTGTACTTGTCGCGGCGCGTATTGATCTTCGAGATCAGCTCGTCCGGCGCATAATGCCCGTAGATCACGAGCATCTGCCGCGGCGGATACAGCTTGGTGTAGAGTTTTCTTATGATGTAGATCCACGGCAGGATGAAGACTGTCTCAACTGCCATGACGCCAAGCATAGGTGCCGGCTCCACATAATCACGGCAGATCAGACAGAGTTCCAGATATCCGACGATCCCACTCAGTAAAATGGATAAAATATGGGACAATGCAATATCCGTCATCCGCATATAACCGATATTATACCCGCCAAATACCTTCGTAAAAAAGAAGATCACCAGCACATACAGTCCGACAACCGCCCAGTTTCCACGGCGCCAGAAACCAAACTGCTCCTCGTAAACACTGTACCAGATATAGGCAAAACAGGCTCCCTCCACAAGAAGTGTGATCAGATTCGCTCCGTAATTTAATAGATGCTTATATTGCTCTCTTAATCTCATTCAGTTAGATTCCTTTGCTATTATTCCCTAAAGTATATCACATATGGACCGGCTGTGCCATAGCAGTCGTACCCGGCGCTCTCCATCAACGTCCGATCGTCATAATCCGCTTCCAGGATCACACAGTTGCTGTTATACTTTTCCGCCATGACAATCTGGTTGTCGACTGCCGCCGGCACCGCCACAATGCTTGCACAGTCCTCGATAAACTGCTTCTCTGTCTCATCTTCGGTCACAGTATCCTGTGCGATCATCCGCTCGATCAAATCCTCTCCGTAGAGCAGATTTACCGAGGCGTCCAGCTCGCGGATCTGTGCGCAGACCGCACGCGGCGCAATCATATTCTGTATGCTTCTGCCGGACTTCCGCAGCGCATCGTCGAGTTCTGCAATCTCATGCTCCACATGGTACGCATTCTGCGGCACAGCAAGCTTTGGTGCCGCAAACTGAAAACTCATACTAACCGCCACGAGCGCCGCACATACCAGCACGCCGAGCACTCCCATCCACACATGCTTTGTCCCCACCGCAAGCTCCGTCACCGGAATTGCAACCGCGACCGCCGGAAGCAGCAGAAAAAACATTTTCCAGTAAGACGTCTCCATCCAGAAGGTGCTGATGTCATTGTATCCGAACGGATTCCCCACAAGTACCAGCATACACGCGGCGTAGGCCGTATACATACGGCACCCACGGCTAAGCCGCTTCCACTCTGCCATCAGAAAGAGAAGCGCTGTGAGAGCCAGTACCAGACTGATGCCCCTGCTCCCGAACTTCCGGAATTCACTTTTTAACAGTTGATAGACTGCCTCCATCTCTCCACCTCTTTATCAGTGCCGCAGCCAGAGCCGCTCCCCACACAAATGTCACAAAAAAGAATCCTTTTTCATACAACAGCTGTCCCGCAGCCGCACTCACCGCATAATACAGAATCGCATACGGCTGTCCAAACGCCTCAATCTCCCGCAGCTGTTTCTTCTCACCCAGAACAAGGAGCACCGTAAGCGGGAGTTCTCCCAGGAAAAAAAGTGTCTCCCCGTTCCAGCAGTTCTGATATAATCCAAATGCCACAGACCAGTCTGTGATCAGCGAAACCGCATATAAAAGCCACACCACGATCTGGAAGCACCATTTTTTCTTCGTGTCATGTTCAAATAAATATTCCGCCCACGCGGCATACACCGCCATATAAAACGGAAGTAAAAACACCGGCAGCAGAATCCGGACGAACTTTGCCGGATGCAGATTGCTCATTCTGACATACACAGCATAGTAAGCCGCAACCGGTGCCACCTTCTGCGCATCAATCGTTTCCTTCTCAAAGTCCATCATATCGGCACGGCTTTTCCCTGTCATAGCATCATACTCATACAACGAATCCGTCATGTACATGGTCATGACCTGCTCCACCGTATGCTCCTCCGTCCGGTTCGCTGCAAATCCGCCCGCGACCGCAAGGATAAGCACTGCTGCAAGCACTGTAATAACCAGATTCGTTCTGTTTGTCCTCCGGATCAGATCCAGCATATGCCATCTGTAAATTATAACGCCTGCCGACAGGATTGTCAAAACAGCGAGCAGGACGCAAAAGACCCGCGTAAGCTTCGTCAGTGACCATTTTCCGTCAAGCGCGATCCGCACCAGTCCGTAAAACAGCGCCCAGATCGTAAGACTCCCCATCAGATATGCTGACCGGCGCTTCCGGTACTCCCTCTGCGGGAGCAGTCCGAACAGACACCCGGTCAGTATCGGAAGAACCAGCCACGCAAAAGCAAGCATTACTGTTTTCAGAATTGTAAGCATCGTCCTCGTTCCTCCTTACTCTCTCGCACACCGGTATACTTCATATCCGTCCACCGCGCCGACATAGGTGAGATCCAGCTGCTGCAGATATTCCGCAGAGTAATACTGGGTGTTACGCACAAAAAAATCTACCTGACGCTCTCTAAAAACCTCATTCATAATCGATGCGTCAACCTCGACGCCCTTCACGAACAGGGAAACTGCCGTGCTGTGATCGTCATACTGCCCGTCTACCGGAAGTTCTTCCGTATCTATGAACATATAACGCACCATCTCCGTATTGTTGACCGCCTCGATCACGGTCGGATCATACTGCCTTATGCTGCTGTACATCTCCTGATCGACAAGAATTACCGGATTCTCCTTCTCTGAAGTCTCCGCGATCAGTTCCGATGTCTCGATCACCCAGGAATCTATTTTGTACACATTTTCATCCGGAATGTACTTTACCAGACTACTCCCGCACAAAAGCACCATACAGAGCACCACCGCCCCGATGGCAAATTGCACTTCCCGCTTTGCCTTCCGGTTCATCAGACGCGCCAACAGATAGGCACACAGAAACTCTGCCGGAAGCAGCCAGTAAAAACGCATATAGCGGTCCTCCCACCCCATCTTCTCGATGATCGGGCGCATCAGAAACGGATTGTATACCGTCACCAGCAGCGTCAGAAACGGCCAGACAAACAAGTCTGTCAGCTTTCTGTCCTTTTTGTATACAAGGTACACCAGGCCTCCCAGATACGGTGCCAGATACAGCGCTCCGTTCCAATATTTCCAAAAATTCTGATAAAAGAAATCTATTTCCGCCATTCTTTTCCCTCAACCTACAAAAAGCTCATCACACCGGCAGCCAGACACGGCAGCACCGACAGCACCGCATACCCCCAGAATTTCAGCTTCTTCCAGCGAAGCAGCACCGGGAGAAGTCCGACACCTAAAAGCATTGGTATCATGAACACACCACTCATCGACATCGTTGCCCCAGCGAACCCAAAGACGCCAAGTATGATCCAGCACTGCTTTTTCTCCGTCTCTTCCACTGCCAGCACAATGGCAAGCACCGCAAGCGGAAGATATACATTCGCCAGCATGGATTTAGACTCCGCCATGCGCGTCCACAGATAGTAGCCCGGAACCTCGCCCAGATTCCAGCACTGCACGCTGATGAGCGCACGGATGATTGCCGTCCACACTGTAACTGCGCGGTTTCCTTTTGAGAGCCGCAGGGCAATCTCATAGACCGCCAGATTGGCTGCCACGATCTCGATCACGCCCATAATCCGGTTGACCACCACCAGCGGATGCATGAAAAGAAGCTTCGCTAAAAACGCAACCAGCATGGAATAGCTGTCGTGCCAAGCCACCGCTTTTCCTACATAGACACCGGTATACGCATCGTACTGATACATGGTGTCCGTATAGAGCGCGTTGATTGCATTCCCGTTGTAATAACTGGTATCATAGCGGCTCACATACAACTGGTTACCCATGCCGTACCAGATCTGAACCACCAGCAGCACAACAAACAGCAGCAGCCACACATCGCATACAGGATACCGGATCATCCGGAATCCTCCTTTATTTTTCCCGGTTCTGACCAGATATACCACGCACAACGCAAGCACAAGCACAAACTCGCCGAGTGCTGTGTAAAAAAGCACATGAAACGCCACACCGCCCGCCTCAGCCAGAATATCCACAACGGAGAAAAGTCCGAGAAAAACCGCCATGCCGAGAAGCCACAAAAAACCCAGGTCTTCCTGCCGCTTCATAAGGCGGCAGACGCCCGCCCCCAATATCCAGAATATGCAACTTAACAGCGCCAATCCAATGACGATACCCAAAGCAGAATTCATACGTTTTTTCCTTTTTCTATTCTTTATGCCACTTTATAACTTCATATTTTCCGGTCTTGCACAAAACATCCATCTCATCCTCGAAACCATGTCCGGATTCCCAGTTCTGGAAAGTCTGTGCATCTGCCTTTGTGTTTGTAATCAGAATTGTAATATCCTTCTGCTCACCAATCTGTGTGTCTGCAAGCAATGCATCCAATTTCTCTTCTCCATACGTCAACACATAAACACTCTCATAACGGCCGAGTAACGGAAAGCACTCGTACCCTTCCGCATGCTCCCGGATCAGAAGCAGCCGATCCGTATCTGCTGCTTCAAGCGCCGCCTCAACCTGATCACTTACCCGCACTTCCGTATTCTTGTTATAATAAGTATACACCAGACTGCTGCCGATGAAAACTACCGCAAGTATGGAATATATCATTCTGATCCTGCGGGGTCTTTGGATTATCTCCGCCAAAAATCCCAACTCCATCACAATCACAAGAAACATCAGCGGATATGCCACCTTAAAATAGGGAAAACGGGTAGTCAGGACAATCAATGCACAATAGCCCGCCAGAAGCCATTCCAGCCAGACCAGCCGGGTATCTTTTTTCTCCGCTTTTCTAACGGCTTGAACAAGATTTATGACAAACAAAATGAAAAATCCCACCATCCACAATACATTTCCAAACACCGCACCGGCAAATCCCGAGACACTCTCCTTAATTGCCTGTGCCAGTGATGTTCCAGTTCCCGAAAGCTTTGAAAACAACCCCAGCACAGACATCGGATCAAGCAGAATGCCGATTCCAATTGCCAGAATGCCACAGATGACATAGCGTCTCATATTCTTTTTTCTCGCCTGCCCTGTCAGATTTTTCCCCAGCCAGACCAGTGTTGCAATACCAAGCACTGCCGCCCAGACTCCGGTTGTATAATGTGCAATATATCCCAGCGGATAGAGTATCAGCAGCCCCACAATATCCCGCCGCACGGCTTTTTCCATCCCATTCCGTATCGCCTGATATAATTTTAAGTGCACCAGCAAAAGTGCGAGTTGAAATGCCATGGCAAGCATATAAGCACGCAGATATGTACTTAAATCCAGACATCCCACCGAACACCCAAACAACAGACACACCATAAGTTTCCTTTTTGTATCCGCAGTAAAGTATCCGGCAATGCCATACAACAAAACCAATACCGCCACAAGTGCCGCTGCATTGACCAGAAAAGCACTCCATTTTGTTGCACTGATCCCGGGGAATATTGAGCCAGACAGATGCACCAGTTCATAATACAGATAGGAATTGGCATCATCCCCCATCGCGTTCAGGTAGACATCCCCCAGATGAAAGCGCTCATCCTCACGAATCGAGAACCATCCGCTGATCTGCTCTTTCCCATACCAGCCGCATTCTTCCGGTCTGGGATACGAAAAATAAGCGGCTCCCCGCCTGTTTTTTGCGAGATCCAATCCGAATGCTGTAATGTTTTGAATTGTCTGCGGTACAGAGTCCGTGAGAATCTCTTCTTCAAAATATGCACGGATTCGTCCGGTCGACAGCATCCATCCTTTATCCGTACTGTTCGCCATGCCATAGGTAACGACCTCATCCCCGACCAGATAACGGTCAATCGCCATATATCCTCCCGTAATAGCAAGAATCAATATAATCACTGCCAGCAGTGCCACACCATGCCTGATTTGCTTTTCATCTGTTTTCATATGTTTTCCCTTTATCCATAGTTTCTAGCGATTTTGTAACCGTTCAAGCCCTTTGTGCAACAGCTCCATCACGGTGTCGTTCCGGAAAAGGAGCAGACAGCCGAAATAGACCGCTGCCGCCGCCGCAATCAGAACAAACAGCATGACCGGCACCGTCCATGTCAGACGTTTCAGCAAAAACACCACAGCCGTCATCGCTGCCAGCGCCGCGCCCAGACTGATGACATAGTTCCTGCCGATCGCAAGGTGATAGCTGCATCTTGCATGCCACACCAGCACTGTGGTCACGGCGATCTCCGACAGAACGGATGCAATCGCGGCACCGCTCTGCTGCATGGACGGAATCAGCAGGAAGTTGACTGCTGCATTGATTACCGCCCCCGCAATCGTTGCGTGAAGAATTTTTTGTTCCTGCCCGGTTGCGATCAGCACGATGTGTCCCAGGAAATACGCCACCGAGAACACCAGCACCAGCACGCTCAAGATCCGCAGTGTTCCGATCGACGGCAGAAATGCCTCTCCGAACAGAAACGGCACGATATACTCTGCCGTAATGCCAATTCCAACCGTACACGGCAGTGCCAGAAGAAGCATAATCTTAAAACCCCGGCTGAGCAGTTCGTTGCATCTGTCATATTCTTTCTGCTTGTAGTGATAGCTGATGCGCGGATAAAAAACCGCCACAAGCGCGATCACCACCGTGTAGGTCATACGTACGATCTTCACCGGATTGGAATAATATCCCACGCACGTCTCCCCGTGGTAATATTCCAGCATGATGGTATCCAACATCGTGTAGATCTCCGTCGCGATCGTGGACGCCAGCAGGATCAGCACCGGCTTTAAATGCCTGCCCGGATGCAGACCCGCGTCCGGTTTTCCGATATATTTCCGCAGATTCCACGCATTTAGCAGGTTGTTTCCCGCCGTCGCCACGCAGAGGATAAAAGCGTAGATCACATAATCTTTTGCCTTCTTTACAAACAGAAGCATCGCCACAAACGAAAGAATTTTCACGATGATGCTTCTGGTCGCAATATAACTGTACTCCTCCATTCCCTGATAGAACCAGTCAATGTTAAAAATATTTAAAATCAGCATCAGACCCATGATCTGAAACAGCAGCTTCCGGTCCGCAAAATGCGGAAAATTGTCCACAAACACATAGTACGCCACAATGCACATCAGTGTCGCGGCAAGATTGATAAAAAACAGTTCCCAGAAGGTGCGGCTTCGCCCCTCCTTTGTCTCACCGCTCTGCGCGATCGCCTTTACGCCGTAGGTCGGAATCCCGAGCGACGCAATCAGCACAAAATATGCCACAATCGTGTTGGCATACCCGACGCGTCCCACGCCCGCCGGAAGAAGAACTCTCGAGATATAGGAAGTGGTAATAAGCGGAAAAAGGGCCGTAAAGCCCTTATAGATCATATTAAATATAGAGTTTTTTACCAGTGATTTCTTCTCTGCCATACGTTCTTCCTCTATGATTCTGTCTATCCCAGCCGCCCGAGGCGGATCAGAAGTTCCCTCTTCCAATAAAACACATTCCGGTGCCAGACCCCGGTTTTACTGCTGCCGCACACGGTTCTGATACATTGCATTCCGGCGTAGCGCTTTGCCAGCCGGCGGAAATTCTCGTTGTATGCGTGATTGATATGCCCCGTCGAGTGATGGATCAGCGCCACGTCACAGACATAGACATTCCCGCCGTGCCATCTGGTATGCAGACAGCGCTCCACGCCGTACAGATGCCAGTTATCACACAGCTTTTCATCGAACGGATTCTTTTTGAAATGTGTCGTGTGCCCGCCGAAAAAACATTCATCCAGCGAATCGCACGCCCTCATCCCGGAAAATGCCTGCTCGCCGGCTGCGGCAAGTTCTCCTTCGCCGTGCTGTACTCCGGATAAAACGATTCCCTCGGCCTCGCCAAAGTACTTCTTCCTTCCCGGAATCGCCCCCGGCACAATCCCGGCAACACCCAGCAGATCCGCCTCCCCGGTCTGCGCCAGGTATCCGGCAAACCGCGCGAGCGTATCCTCCTTTGGAAGTTCGACGTCCTGGTGGGCGTAGATCACATACTCCGTCTCCACGCGCGCCGTCGCGGCATTCAGTGCAAGGCTGCACGATGCATACTGCCCGTGGCAATTGTCCATGCCGATCAGCTCATACCCGGTATTCTGTTTTGCAAGGGATGCCTGTAGCCTCTCGTATTGTTTCCTGTCGTTGTAGCAGCAGACGATCGTTATCTTATTTTTCATATTTTTTCATCAGACCGAGAAACGCCCGGTACGATTTGGTGATCTGTGTATAGTAAAAAATCTTGGCGTCGCATACATCGCTATACAGCTTCCTTGTCGTCACAGCCTCTTTATGAATGCAGATGACCTCCGGCGAATACAGCATCCGCAGTCCGCTCTTTGCCGCCAGATAGTAGAGAATCTCCTCCTCCGCATACAAAAAGGTGCCTTCCCAGAAGCCATCATACACTTTGAAGAAATCTCTTGAAAACACAAGGCAGCATCCGTGGAGCAGCACTCCCTCGCGCTCCTCGCCGACTCTGCTGTCCGCCGCTACCGCCTCGCCGTCCACCTCGCGGGTCGCTCCGGTGCTCCGCGACAGATCGCCTCCATTCTTCTTCCCCAAAAGCAGCCTGGACATCCGGTAGCTCATCGCCCGGATCCAGGATGATACGATCTGCTTTCGCATATAGTTCAAGGTATAACTGCGCTTCTCCGCCACCGGGTTAAAGTGCTGCGTGCGGGTCGCGTCCACAACATCCGCGCCCAGTATCGCATACGGCTTTCTGTCGTAGATCTCAAACAGGCGCTCACAAAAATCCGGCTGTTCAAACAGGATGTCGCTGTTTGCAGCGACGATCAGATCCGGATCATAGTGCTCTCTCGCATAGCGGATGCCTAGATTGTTCCCTCTGGCAAATCCGAGATTCTCTCCCGACGCGATCACGCGCACCCGTTTTTCATCGATAAAATGCTCCACAAGCCACTCCTCGCTCCCGTTTCCGGAACCGTTGTCCACGATGACAATGTGCATGTTTTTCCAGGTCTGCGTCGAAAGGATCGACTCTGCACATGCGGCGGCTTCCTCGTATGTTTTGTAATTTAAGATGACATAGCAAATCGTTCTCATCGGCACTGTCTCCCTGAATTCTTATGCGCCCGAGTATCTGGTCTTCGTGCCAAGGATAATGCGGACATACGGGGTGATGGAACGCACGATTGCCGTTCCGAGTCCAAAATACTTGTGCAGGAAATGGAACCAGTCCCGGAACGGCAGTCCCTTTCTGCTCTCCTTGAGCTTCATGCGCTGCATCCTTGGCAGTGACTCGTCCTGCCAGGTTCCCTTTAGGCTGCCGTCGTTGCACTGCCCGATGAACTTCGGGAAAATACGGATCTCATATCCCATCCGGCTGATGGCGAGTCCGTAATCAAAGTCACCGATACTGTGCTGATAAAACGGGTCAATCGACACTTTCATGAAAATGTCATGCGGAATGACCGCGCAGTTCGCGTTAAACGTGTCAAAACAGATGTCCTGCGCCTCTGGGCCGTATTTTTTGTACTTGATGCCCTTGACGTACTTGATGCCGCCGTAGCTCATCCTGCCGTCATCCCCACACATCGCCCCGACCATGACCTTATCCGGCGCAAACAATGGAAGCATCTCGTCAAAAATGCCCGGCACAAACTTCGTGTCGTCGTTCATCAGCATATAATACTCGTAATCGGGATGCACCTTTTTGGCGTGCTCGATCGCCTCATACATGCCACGGTTCCAGAACAGTCCGCCGTCGCCGTTGATTAAATCGATCTCATACGGCATCGCCGCCAGCATCTCATCCGTGCCGTCCGTGCTGCCGTCATTGACAATCACATAATCAAAGGTGACATTTTTGTTCTGCCCGAGCAGCTCCATACTCTGCCTGGTCAGCTCTCTTCGGTTATAACAGGTAAATATCGCTAATACTTTCATCTGATTCTCTCCACGTTCTGCACTCTGTGTCTTGCTGCGCAATCCTATATTTGACCGATATAGTTTCTGCGAAACACAATGTGATAGATATGTTTTAACAGGTTCGGCTCCGATTCATGCAGCAGCGCCCGCTTCATCAGCCGGTGTACCTCGGGACGCTCCGCCACCTCATCCGGGAATTCCGTGACCGCGTGATCCGTCGCCAGATGGTGGTCAAAGACCGGTTCCCTGCTCTCTCCACAGTGAACGCCGCTTCCGTCCCATCCCTCGTTGCTCACCAGCGAGCGCAGCGGTGAGAGGATGTAGCCGTCCCGTTTAAAATTCGTCCAGTACCAGCGGATCGCCCAGGAATTCGTCCCCGCATCCGTCTGCTGGTCCTTCATAATCTTATAGAAATTGTAAGTGTTATCGTAATTAAAGCGGCGGCGCAGCTTTGCATCCTCTTTCATCCGCGTCCAGTCGCTGCATGTCGCATCAAAATGCCGCCAACGGTCTGCCCAGGTCGCCCATGACCAGCTTGTCCCGGTCAGCGTGTGAAAATAGGATTCACACGGCAGTGTGACCGTATCCGCAAAATGGGAAAAACCGGTCACGCCGGTCACCTTGGGATTCTTCTCGTAGCGCGAGAGCGCATCATTCATAAACCGCAGGAAATAGCGGTTCGTCACAAGATCATCCTCCAGAACGATCACGGTACCATAGCGCTCTATGATCTCCGTCACACCCTCGATCACGTTTCTGGCAAGCCCGTAATTTTCCTCCCGCGCAATCAGCGTCACTTTGAAAAAGCCGCCTGCCTGCGCCACGTAGTCGCGGATTTCCTGTACTTTGCCCCGATCCGCCTCTTTTTTTGCCGCGTCGGAGAACACGAACAGTTCCGTGTCCTGCGCCAGTTCATTTTTCGCCAGCGCTTCTATGGTGCGTCTGGTGTGCTCCGGTCTGTTGTAGGTAAATAAAATCACCGGCGCCGTTTTTTTCTCAGCCATGTCTCTCCTCCTGCCGATGTCCGTCTACTCCTGCTCTCTCGCCCATTCCACGTATGCTTCTATGCCGTCGGAAAGTGCCATGTGTTTCTCATATCCCAGCTTTTTCAACAGGGAGATATCCGCTCTCCAGTTGCGCGGGTCGCCCTCCTTGACCATGCCGTTAAAGGATACGACGTCCGCATCCGCGCCCAGCTTTCCGGCATAGATCTCCGCCAGCTCGCGGATCGATACTTCCTCCCCGTTCGCGACATTGATGACGTTCTCCGGTCCGTCATAGGCAAGGATCAGTTCGATCGCACGTACAATATCGGAGACATGAATGAAATCTCGCGTCTCCTCGCCGGTTCCGAACAGTTCGATTCTTCCGGTGTTCTGATATTTCTGATAGATGTCCCACAGCAGCTGCTTGCGCAGTCCGTTGCCGTAAGCAGAAAAAATACGGATGCTGCGGATGCGATAGCCGTGAATCCGGTTGTAATACTCGCAGAGCTCCTCCGCCATGTGCTTGTGCAGCCCATAGGGGGACATCGGCGCCGCAGCGTCTGACTCGCGCACCGGAAGCTGTCTCGGATTGCCGTAGATTCCGGCACTCGAGAGGAAAATGATCTGCGGTCTTTTTTCAAATGACTTCAATGCCAGAAGCAGCTGATAGAGACTGTGCAGATTGCCATCGAGATCTGCCATCGGATTGACCACCGAAGCCCCGACATTGGCGCTTCCCGCGCAGTGCAGAATCACATCCGGCTGCACGCCGGTAAAGATCGCCGCCATCTCCGCGGACTCCTGCGACATGTTGCACTGATAGTAGGCCATGGTGTCACCCGGCTGCCTGTCTCCACAGTAATTTGCCGCCAGATCCAGTCCTGTGATCTCGTATTCTTTTTCAAAATATTCCTTTGCGTGTCTCCCGATAAATCCGTTGACACCGGTTATCACCATTTTCTTCATATTCATCCTCCGGCACAAGGCCATCTTCCATTACACGAAAATCTTCTCCAATGCCTTCGCGTACTCTCCCGCCTCGCGGTACATGTTTGCCATTCCCGCCATCATATCTCCTGCAAAATATGCAGCTTCTTCCGGCCGGTCTGCCCTCTCTGCCGTCTCCACGATCAGATCTGCCAGTGCATCCGGATCGTGCGGATCAAAGAGTGTGCATTTTTCATTCTTCTGCTCTCTGTGTACCGGAATGTCCGACAACAGCACTGCCTTATCTAACACCTTGGCGTCCTCCAGCACCGTTCCCCAGCCTTCGCAGAGGGACGGCTGCACGATAAAGGCGGCATTTTTCATAATACAAAGCTGCTCCGTGCGCTCCACAAAGCCCAAAAGCCGGATGCTTCCCGCCACCGGTTCAGTCTCCATGATCGCTTTTAGCTCATTGATGTATTCCGGGTTGCGGTAGTCTTCCAGATTGCCGGTAAACACAAAATCATAATCCGCGAGAAGTCCCCGCTTTTTGATGCGCTCGATCGCGCGCACCGCGACCACATGATTCTTGTGCTTCCAGAACTGGTTCGGCAGATAGACGTACTTTTTATGCAGTCCGAATTTGTCCGCCACCCCGCGCTCTAACTCCGGCGTGATCGTGCGCAGTTCCGGCTCTATATAGGAGACAAAATGCACCACCTGCGTCCTGCATTTGTGTTCCGGATAAAAACGCTCCAGATCATGGCGTGCATCCTCACTGCTTAATACCAGCGTATTCGGAAGTTCTGTCATCTTCCGGTCCGTGACGTCCTTGCGCGCCAGTTCCTCCGGCTGGAAGAATTCCGGCAGCGTCTTGTGCTGGAAATCCGGAATCCAGAAAATGCCGCGTGAGGCAAACAGACTGCCGATCTTGTTGAGTTCCAGCGCGTAGCAGTATTTCACGCCATGCAGCCAGATCAGATTCATCTCGTAGAGCGCCAGCTTTGCCTTGTTCGTTCCGTCGTAGATATGCAGGTCGATGCGGTTCCCAAAGCAGGTAAAAATATCCGCATGTGCGGAGTCGATCAATACCACAATACGGTATTCCTTTTTTATCTTCTCACTCTCCAGACAGCTGAATATGATATTTTTTAAGTAGTACAAACCGCCGATCCATCCGCGGTTTCCAAGTCCGTTGAACAATATTTTTTTCATCTGACAGCCTTTCCCATCACATAGCAGAGAGCATCGATACAGCCCTTTGCCACCTCTTCAAATGCAAATGCATGCGCGCGCTCGTAGCTGCGCGTTCCCATCTCCTTAAGACGGTTTTCGTCCGCAAAAATCTGATCGATCTTCTCTGCAAACGCATGTGTATCCTCCGGGTCGACGATGTAGCCGTTCTCCCCCTCCGCCACCAGGTCAAACGCACCGTCGGCGTACTTTGAGGAGATCACCGGAAGCGACGCACACATCGCCTCTAAGATCACGAGTCCGAAACAATCCTCTCTGGTCGGCAGGATGAAGACATCCGCGTTGTGGTACAGTTCGCGCAGCGGCTCCCCCTCCACATATCCTAAAAAGCGGATACGGTCGGTAATTCCAAGCTTTCCCGCCTGTTCCGTAAGAAGCTCCCGCTCCTGTCCCTCGCCAACAATCGTAAGGTGAATGTCCTCGCTCGTCTCTGCCAGCGCCGGAAGCAGAAGGTCCAGCCCCTTTCTCTGGATCAGGCTTCCCACATACAGAAGTTCCCTTCCGCTGTAGTCTTCCTTTTCGCGCAGATATTTCTGAATGTCGACCGTCAGATAGGAGAGAAAACATTTCTTCTCATCCGCCCCGTATGCAATCTGCGCCTGCTTCGATGCGGTGCTGCTCGCCACGAACGCCGCCGCACGCTTTATGATGTAACTCCGGGAAAGCCGCTGCACCTTCCCGATATTTTTTTCTGAATTCAAGGTTCCATCCGTCCAGCTGATGAATGGAATCCGCTTTTTTCTGCACCAATGTACCGCTCTAAGGATCGTCGGGTTGTATTCCATGGCAAATACAAGATCCGGCTTTATTTCCGCCAGCAGCTTCTCCACGCCGACCGGAAGGAACACATACCGGTCGTCAAAACGCTTGCGGATAATCAGTGTCTTTGATTTCAAGAAATGGTAATGGCTCAGTTCCGCCAGTTCCACACTCCATTTGCGGTTCTCCATGCCCGCCCCGGAAAAAATGATATGAAATTCATACTCCGGATAATGCTTCTGCAGATATGCAAAAAAGTCCACCCGGTACGGCGACGGAATGTTCGTGATAAATACAGCTTTTATCATTTTGATATATCCTCATAAATCCTGATCAGTTTCTGGTAATTGTCCTCCGGGCGAAGACGCTCGGCATAAAAGGCTCTGGCGTTCTTTTTGAGCACCGACAGATCCATCGCATCAAACGCGCTGATCTTGTCTGCGAGATCCTCCGCGGAATTGTAGGTAAACTTCACACCGGTAATGCCGTCCTGCACCATGCCGTCCATGTTTCCGACTCTTCCCGCAATCACCGGCACGCCGTAGGAGTACGCCTCCGCGATCGTCATCGCAAACGCCTCGTAGCACTGCGATGTCATGATGACCGCCTTCGCCTGATAGAACTTCTCCGACATCTCGTCCTTCTGCAGATAGCCCAGAAACTTTACATTCTCCATATGATGTTCCCTGACATAGCGCTGCATCTCTTCCATCATCGGCCCGTTTCCCGCCACATACAGCTTCTTGTCCGGCAGTTTTTCAAAGGCTCTGACTGCAATATCGATTCCCTTTAAGGCTTCCACGCGCCCGGCAAACAGGAAATATTCTTCGTCCGAGCGCACCTCGTTCGGCACGATCTCCTCCGCGAAAGTAAAATTCGGCTTGATGTAAACCCGTTCCGGATTCACGATCTCTTTCTTTGTATCCAGCGATTCCAACAGCTTCTTCCGGTTGAACTCGGTCAGACAGATAAAATTCACCCTGCGGTATGTCCCCACAAACCGGTGAATCTGCAGGATGGCGGCGCTGACAAAAGACTGCAGCTTGCTGTTCCGGTAGCACTTGTGCCGGATGGCGCAGCCCATTCCGTGCTGCACACACTCCTCGCAGATCACATTGTCCCGGAAAAAAGATCCCGCCGGACAGAGCATGCGGAAATTATGCAGCGTCTGCACCACCGGCACCTTGCAGCGGAATGCTGCGTAAAAGACGGACGGGCTGACCATCGTCAGCGTGTTGTGTACATGCACGATGTCGATCTGGTTCTCCCGGATCAACTTTTTTACCTCGCGGTAAGTCTTAAGCGAGAACACCGCGGTAAACGGCAGGAACAGCTTTCCCACAATGCCCTTCTTCGCCAGCTCGCTGTTGGAGCGGTAGTACGTGTAGACCTTGTGTCCGTGTTCCTCGAGCAGGCGCTTTTCATTGCGCACCACCACATCTTCCCCGCCCGGGATCTGATAAAAATTGTGTATCTGTAAAATGCGATAATTCTTCATAGACTTCCTCATTCCGCCGCACATACATCATCCCGCTTCTTCTCCAGCAGATCCGGATAGAGCAGAATTCCGCACAGCAACACAAACGGATTCATAAAACCATTCATGATAAACTGTTCCAGCACACCGTAAAGTGCAAACGCCGCGATCATGACCAGTTCTTTGTAATAGCCGCCGCGGTAAAGCCGAAACAGCGTTTTCGTCACACACCACAGGAAAAACAGCGCCACAATCGCACCACAGTACAGGAACACAAACATGTACGTGTTGTCAATCAGCCCGTAATACTGTCCGTAAAACAGCTCCTGCGCCCGCGGGATCAGTGAGACTCCCTGTGTCTTATAATAGCTGCTCATGATATAGATTCTTCCCGACACCAGATGGTTTAAAAGACGCATCACAGAATTGCCGCCATCGTAGAACAGCATCGTGCACAGACTGAATACCGCACCGACCGGAACTGACAGCGCGAGAACCACCTTCCACCGGTCCTTTGCAATCTTTTCAAAAATAATCAGTGCCCAGACAAAGAAAAAGACTGCGATTCCCGTTCTGCAGTAGGTAAATTTGTAGAACAAAAGCGCGGTTGCCGATGTTCCGGCGAACCACCAGACATTCAGTTTTTTATAATTATAATATAGCAGTAGCAGCAATGTCAAAAAGACCGCAAGAAACGCCGTGTTCGGCTCATTCATGGCAAAGCTGTACACCGGAATCTCCACGTAGCTGCTGTCCGGCGTCGTTTTGTAACCAATATCAAAGACCCCGAACGTTGACCCGATCACCAGCATAGCCAGACAGAAGACCCGGATGTACACCGCCATCTGAATCATCAGCTCGAACCTGCAGTTCTTCATGGCAATGATCGTCATGAAAAGCAGCAGCCACGTATTTTGCTTCGTAATCACGGAGAGCCCGAGTCCAAGAGCCAGCAGCACCGCAATCCACGCAATCTCACGGAGCGTGTAGCGCGTGGTCACAATCTTGATCGCCCAGAAGCTCATGGCAAAGATAAAGAAAAATTTGTATATATTATCGCCGTGATCGTACGCCAGCGCTTTCATCAGGATATTGATCGCAAAATACCCGTAAAACGCCGCAACTCCCACGCTCTCCCAATCACTTGTCCGAAAAAATGTCTTGATTCTATCCATACCGTCCTTTCTGCCTTCCTGCTACCGCGCTATGATCCGATTCTGGAATACACCGCATATACGTCTTCGATCACAGCAATCTTTTCATATCCGTATTCCGTCAGATCCTCGGGGATCTGGTGAAAAGAAGTATTAAACACTATATATCTGCAGTTCTTATTTTTCGCAATCTCCGTGACACGCGCCACATCCGGATGCTCGCTGCTCATTTCCTCGTAGACCTGCTGTTCTTCCTCCCCGATGTTGGAGATAAAGCCCTCCGCATTTCTTCCGTACAGCAGACATGCGGCTGCGGAATATTGTCTGACACTGCATAAAAGCTCGTTCGGCACGATAAGCGTCTCCTGCCAGTCAACCAGCCGGCTCTGCACCAGATCCGCAATCTCAACCGCCGCCTGCGGCAGTTCGTACACATTCGACCGCTCCCCGTAAGTCTCCGCCGATAAAACCGGCTTCCCGGTCACGAAGATACAGACACATGCCACCGCCACCACGACAATGCGCAGTGCCTGCTTTCCAAGCCGGTACGCCATCCTTACCACCGCATAGGCGATCACGAACGTCCACGGAAGCATCCACAGCAGCCGCCAATACACCCCGCTTAAGAAGCGGGTTCCCACATATTTGTAGAACACCGGGTTGAAAAAGAAAATTCCCACCAGCACCGACGGCCAGAACAATCTGTGCCGCTCCTCCTTCCCCAGGAAGAAGCAGCAGACCAGCGCCGCCGCAAACAGCAGCAGATGGACGAGACCGGCACGTCCGCCGGTAAATTTTACAAATTCCCCCCACAAAGCCAGTACATAGCCCATTCTTTTACTCCTACATCAGGTAATATCCTAAAAAGATCACACACGGAACCGCTGCCAGCCAGATGGCAAGCGTCTTTCTCCAGTTCCTGTAATAGCAAAAATCCAGCACGCCATAGACGGCAAGCAGAACCGGCGCTGTCACGATACCAATTCCGGAAAGCATGCACGTGCCCACACCCGCCACATAGAGAAGCGGAATCCAGCGTTTCCACGCCTCTTTCTTCATGATCTGGTAAAACAGATAGAAAAACAGCGGAAGCGCGAAGCTTGCGCAGACTGCCTTTCCCTGCCAGATGCGCAGCAGAAGCATGGACGCCAGCGTGTGCGTCGACGTGTAGCCCGCAAGGTGAAGCACGGAGAGCACGATTCCGAAAAGAAATGTCTTCTCCCAGTCTCCGCCAAACAGCACCTGCCCGATCAGCAGATACAGGGCATAGCAGATCAGAATCAGGAAAAACGGCAGATACGCATGCGACAACGCCGCCGGCGCCATATTTCCCTCTTTGGCATGCATTGCGACAAACATCGCCCACGGCGAGGTCAGATCTTTACGTACCTCCCCAGTATCCCAGTACATGTAGTCTGCCGTGATCGGGTCCTCCCGGTACATGGTGTCATGTACGACCGCCGATACTTCCTCCGCCACAAAGCGTGAGTCGTCATCGTCGCTGTGCTCGTAACGCGCGGGGATATATGCCTGCAGCAGAATCAGAACCGCCGCAAGAATCCCAAAGACAATCGTCCACGTTCCGGCTTTTCCACGCTCTTTTTTTTGCACGCCTGCGCCATCCGCCGTCCCAGCAGCCGCGTCCGCAACCGTCTCCGCGGCCCCCGCCTGGCGTCCCAGCCAGATGACAAACGACAGCACCGCAAGGATCTGCAGAATGATACGCCACAGCAGAAGTGCCTGCGTCAGTGTTTTCTGCATCATCACAAACGGCACCAGCACAAGCTGTGCTGTGGCGAGCATTGTCGCAAAGCCGAGCACCCAGGCGTGCAGAAGCTGACTGGCGCGCTCTCTTATTTTCAAAAAGTCCGTCCACAGAAGACCGATCCAGACCGGCACGAACACGAACATCCCAACCATATAGAGCAGGCTCTTACAGCTCATACACCAGAACTCCTTCAAGCACGATTCCCTGTACTGCCGCCTCATTCTTAAGACGATACAGTGTCTCGTTATTCACTCCGCCTCTTGCACACACAACAAAGTTCTTGTCACAGAGCTTTCCTGCCGCAAAAGCATCTGCGCTCTCTGCGACATTCGGGCTGTTGATGACAATGTATTCATAAGTATCCTGCATTTCTTTCACATAGGAAGCAAAACGCTCGTTCATGACCACGTCAAAATTCTTCTCCTCAGCCACATCTCTGCACAGTACGTCCAGATAGCTGTTCTGCGTCGTCGGTACCGGGCGGCTCTCGTCACCCAGAACATAACGGCTGATGGAATTGCCTGCTTCCTTGCCCTCCGGCTCCTTGACCAGATCGATGAGCAGGGTCTTCTTTTTCTCATTTGCAAAGCTCATGGCAAGCTTTAATCCGGCATCCTTTTTGAAATAACCGACCGGCATACAGTTCACACTCACGCCCTTGTGATCCGCTCCGCCCTGTTTTTCTTTTAAAAACAGCGCTAATTTCTTATATACTTCCTCTTCATTCGCTTTTCTGGTCTTCACGTCATCGATGACCGGAATATCCAGACATGCACGCACTTCCTCTGCGCTCTTCGGCTTCCGGTAGAGAATCAGCCAGAAAGTATACAGTGCTACCTCCGCAATGATTCCAAGCAGTGCACCCGCCGCGATTCCTTTTTTCACGCCGCCCTTGAAATCGTCCTCAGAGATAAAGTAATTCTCCGCTTTTCTGGTCTCGCTGTTCGGATACGGTGCGTCCAGCACGGTAAAGCAGGTCTCCCCGTCCGTGAGCTCGCTGCCCACCTGAAGTGTCGCATCAATGATCTCCTGTGTAAATGCAATGGCGCCGTCCTCATCGGCGATGCTGAACGTTCCGGTATCAATCGGATACTGCAGGTAGATCGTAACCATATCTCCCGCTTCGCCCTGCAGCACGTCGAAGATTCCCTGATACGTCTTATAGTCCAGATCGCATCCCGTCTTCTGCTGCACGCGTTCATACGCGCGGTAGCTCTGCGCCATCTTAATGACATTGTTCGCGCGCTCCGTGGAGGCACTGGTGCTGTAGTCTGCCACATACAGTGTGGCTGTCACCTGTTTTACATTTTCATATACACTCTGCTCGATAAAAGGCTTCAGAGATTTGTACTTGTAGCCGCCAAGCACCGCTGCGCACACTGCGGCACAGATCAGCGCCAGCCACCATTTGCGCAGATTGCACTGGATGATTTCCGCAATACTGTATTCCCTGTCTAAGCGATATTCTTGATTCATATGATTCTCCTTCCTTATTCTCCGCCCTTCTCAAAAACAACCTTGATCGTTTTTAAGATAATTTTTATGTCAAGACCGATGCTCCAGTTATCAATATACTGTACATCCAGCTTTACCACATCCTCAAAGTCCTTGATTTCATTTCTTCCGCTCACCTGCCAGAGTCCTGTAATACCCGGCTTCGCGCTTAAGCGGCGCTTCTGATGGGATTCATACTGCCGGAACTCATCCACTGTCGGCGGTCTTGTTCCAACGAGGCTCATATCTCCCTTTAACACATTGTAGAACTGCGGAAGTTCATCGATGCTGGTCTTGCGGATAAATTTGCCCACCTTTGTGATGCGCGGATCTTCTTTCATCTTGAACATGAAGCCGTTCATCTCGTTCTGGCTCTCCAGCTCCTTCTTGCGCTCCTCCGCATCCTTGTACATGGAGCGGAACTTATAGATCTTGAAGAAGCGGCCGTTCTTTCCCACACGCTTCTGTGCGAAAAACAGCGGTCCCGGCGATTCGATCAGAAGCGGCGGCGCTAAAAATACCGTAACAACCGCAGTGATCGCCAGACCGACGATCGCTCCCGCGATATCCATCAGCCGCTTCACAAACAGCATCTTCCAGTCATAATACTGGTTGGAAAACGTCACAACCGGAACATTTCCCATCATATTGAAATTCTTGTGATAATCGTCAAACCGTTTCAACAGCTCGATTGTGATATGCACGGTCGCTCCCATATCCTCGAACGCTTCCACCACTTTTGCCAGGGATTCCCCGGTATCGTACGGAACGTTTAAGAACACTTCGTCCACAATCTGTTCCTTCGCATACTGGAACATGGTGTCGTAGGTCGCCACGACCGGAATTCCCTCATACCAGGTTCCGATCTGGTTGTCGTCGATGATCGCAATGCCGGTCAGACGGTGCTCCCAGTCTTTTGCATTCTCGATCTCCGCAAGCGTATCCTTCACGCGGTCCGTCGTGGTGACAAGAAACAACTGGTTCGTCCCCCGCTTGTTGCGGTAGATGTGCAGCAGATAATACTTGATCGCCGCGTGTGCCACGAAGAACAGCACCAGGTTCATCCCTGCGATACAGAAATATACGCCTCGGGAGGCATCCGCATTGTTGTGCTGCAAGAAGATCGTCAGCGCTGTCACAAAAATCATGATGACGCTCGCTTCAAGCGCCGCCCAGAAATCCCTGGCGAGATTGCGCCGGATAAAATTCTTCTCCAGATCCGAGAACAGCAGGATCAGCATGTAGATCACAAGCACGATGCCAAAGCTGTCCATCAGCTCGGACTTCATGTTCTGCACGGACACGTTCCGGTATAGAACCAGCCACAGATAGCCCCCACCGAAATAACTGATGACAAAGCAGATCAGATCCGCCAGAAGCAGCATGACTGTCTGAATCTTTTCTTTTGATTGGTACATAATAAACCCTCTCTTTTATCCCTCATAGATGCTTTCCCGGTTGCCCAGAGAAAAGTATATGCAAAAGCGCTGCTCCGGCGCCGCCTGCCACACACAATCAAAGCCGAACTCCGGATTTTCCACCCGACGGAGTTTAAACATCTCTGCCACATCCGCCCGCGCTCTTCTTGTAATCTCCGCCGCAAACTGCTCTCCGCCCGGCGCCGCCACCCGGATGTTGACCGGAAGGCATCTCCCGTCCCAGGTCTTTGCGAACGCCCATCCGGAACAGACCCTGCTGCCGTCCTGGCACTCCGCCCGGTCGATATGGTAGAGCAGCTTTCTCACGCGCAGATACGCCGACTCTCTCACAATCTCTCCGCCGTCCCCGGCTCCATCAAGCAGCGCCGCAAACGGAATGATTCTGGTTCCCATCCGCCGCTGCATGCTGCGCACCGGAAACGCCCCGGCTCTTAAATACTCCTGAAAATGTTCTTCCATCCGCGCAAAGCATTCTGTCTCTTCCTCCGTGAGACCGGCAGACTTCAGCCAGTCCGCAAGACTTTTTCCCTCTGCCTTAAAAATCTGGTAATAGGCATAATAGACTGCACGGTAGATCAGATATTTCTTCGGCACCGGAAATGGGAACGTCCACTCGTAATCGATGACGGTCCACCTGCTGTCCGCGGCGGCTTTCCCGCTCTCCACGAAAATATTGGAAAATATCATATCCACATCGCTGACTGTGGCGCAGGGTATTCCTTCCGGAAGCTTTCCCTCCCCGAATACCTCCGCAAACTCCGGCGTCCTGTCAAAGGGGATCTCTCCTCCGCTGCCGGACACACGGTCTGCATACGCCGCGACCATCTGTTCCACCGTCTCCCAGTCGCCGGCTTCCACCGCCTGTTCCATGAGATGCTGCAGATTGTCCCCCTGCACAAACGGCGACACGCTTCTGCATCCCCCCGGCACATCCTCTGTCGTACAGGGGCAGAAGGTGATGCGGCTGCCCGCGTATGCCGCGTCCAGCTGCTTTCCGAGTTCTTCCTGCCTGCGGATATGGTCTCCCGCCTGTATGGTACAGGCGTACTTATATACTTTTTTCTCTCCGGCTTCATCGGTTACTATATCCGTCCGGATACGGAACCGTTCCGCCCGCTCATTGGAATATTTTGAATAAATCGTTCGTTCCAAACGCGCTATCCCTCCTGCACAGCTTCGATCAAAAAGGAATTGGAGAACGTCTGAAATACGCCCTCCTCCAACAGGGAATCAAACATCACACGCTCGTTGAAGCATGCCACCCTGTCACGGTCATAATTGCTGCGCCCCTCGGCGAGTTCGCCTTTCTGCGGCAGCCACTCGTCCGAGTAGATCACGGACGGGAACTTGTGATCGGGATAGGGATAATAAAACGTCAGTCCCCCAAATCCCGCCTCCTGCAGCAGCCTTGTGTACTCTGCCCGGCTGTAGCTTCTGCCAAAGCGTCCAACCGCCGCCGCATCCGGATAACCGTCAATTCCGGTAAAATATCCGCCGCAGTATTCTTCCTGACATCCCGCAAGATATTTCAGCCCGATCCGGTTGGCGTCCGCCACGTAAAACTTTCCTCCCGGCGCAAGCAGCTCCCGTAACGCCGGAAGCTGTTTTTCCCAGCGGTAAAAATGGCCGGCAATCAGGATCGCATCGAACCGCCCGTGCTCCGGAAGCTGTCTTCTTATGTCAAGCTTCTCCCTCTCCTGCGGTTCTTTAAAGCGCTCCCTCAAAATCTTCTCCTGCAGTTCACTCTCCGCAAGCGCCGTCACGCCGCCCGCCATTGCGAGCAGCTTTCCGGTCAGCGCCCCGCATTCCGGATTACATTCCAGAACGCGCATACCCCTGCCAAGCGGCAGAAAACCAATCAGGTTCTCCCGGATCTGCGACAAATGGTACAGATACGGATACGCTGCCCGCTTCTCAATGACCGCGGCATATTCTTCACGCTTATTCTGTTTTATCACCTCATACAGTTCTGTCAGAATGTCCGCATCTGTCATAGGATTCTCTATTCCTCCACACGCTCCACGGTCGTCTCCGAATTCATATCATAGAAACCAACCGTATTCTTGTCCGATATGACCGTAACGCCCACCACATCATACAGCCGGTGGTACGCACGGAACTCGCCGCCCACGTAACCGGTACAGCTGATGGACAGCAGATACTCGCCGCCCTGCAGATCCATATTCTGTTTAAAGGAAGCCACATAGATCTCTCCTGCCCGCGCCAGCCCGACGCCGACCTTCTCGTACATGGTGTTCGTTCCCGTGACAGCGGTTCCCTGCACAGTCTTAAACGTATAGGTAAAAATCGGATCCTGAATATCGGTGTGAAACTGCACCTTTGAGCGGATAGTAAAAGACGTCCCCTTCTGGATACAGCTCGTATAGCTTCCGTACTCGTCAATCACCGCAAAATCAATGATTTCCGCTTCCCCGGTTCCGTATTCATTCACCTGCGGATTCAACTCATAGTTGGATTTCCACAGCTTCTTTGTCCCATTTTCCTTCGCGTCCGCAAGCACCTGTCCGCTCGCAATATTCTGCGACTGATTTAACAGCACTTTCTTGTACAGGTTGATCGTGTCCTTGGGATTTCCTTCCGACAGCTTGACGCCCTTGTTTAAAAGAATCACGCGGTCACAGTATTTTGCCACACTGCTGATGTCGTGGCTGACAAAAATAATCGTCTTGCCCTCCGCCTTGAAATCCTCAAACTTTTTATAACATTTTGCCTGGAAAAACACGTCTCCGACCGACAGCGCCTCATCGACGATGAGGATCTCCGGATCAATGTTGATCGCCACCGCAAACGCCAGACGCACAAACATGCCGCTGGAATACGTCTTGCACGGCTGGTTTACAAATTCGCCGATATCCGCAAATTTCAAAATATCGTCCAGTCTTGCATCCATCTCCTCCCTGGAGAATCCCATCATCATGCCGTTGAGATATACGTTTTCGATGCCGGTGTATTCCATGTTAAAGCCCGCGCCAAGCTCCAGCAGCGCCGAGATTCTCCCGTCAATCTCGACCTCACCGCTTGTGGGTGAGAGCACGCCTGTGATAATTTTTAAGATGGTAGATTTGCCGGAGCCGTTCGTTCCGATGATTCCGACCGTCTCACCTTTTTTCACATCGAACGTGACATGGTCGAGTGCCCGATGTTCCTTGAATCTGCCTTTTCCCGCAAGTCCCAGCGCGTCAAACAGCCGTTCCGAGGGTCTGTTGTATAGCCGGTATACCTTGCTGACATCTTCTACCCTGATTGCTAACTCATCCATTCAGTTACAAATTCCTCTCTATAATACATCCGCGAAATGCGGTCGCAGCCTCTTGAACACGGTTGTTCCGAGAAACAGTATCACTGCCGTCACAACCCAGAAATATACGGTAATTCCCATATCCTCCCAGAATCCGATGTGATTGATCAGTGCGTTCCGGTATCCCGAAACAATGTAGTACATCGGATTGAGCTTTAACACGGCAATCGCCCAACCCGGTATCTGCACCATCGTCTCAAAGTTCCACATAATCGGCGTCACCCACATGCCGATCTGCAACAGGATTCCCACCACTTCTTTCATGTCGCGGAAAAATACCGTCACCGCACTCGTCGCATACACAAGCCCTGTCGCAAACAGAATCATACAGAAAGAATAATATACGACCTGAAGTGCATACCAGTCCGGCATATATCCCATACAGATGAAAAGCACAATCGTAAACGCCACAAAAAACAGATGCGTAAACAGCGCCGATATCATTTTTACCACTGGGAGCATATCGATCTGGAACACGACTTTTTTTACCAGATAGCTGTACTCCACCAGAACACCGGTGCCGCCGTTCAGCGCTTCCTGAAAATAGAACCACGGCACAAGTCCCGCTGTCAGCCACAGCACGAACGGAATCTCAATTCCGGTCCTAAGATCCGTCGCCTTGGAATTCAGTCCCTTCTCAAACACGAACCAGTACAAAAGCACCGTGATTACCGGCTGGACGAACGCCCAGACCACACCAAAGTAGGAGCCTGCAAACTTCTTCTTGATGTCATTTTTTGCCAGATTCCATACCAGGCTTCTACTTCCGATCAGATGATGAAGCAGTGATGTATCCTTCTTCTTTCCTGCCATCTATGTTCTCCTAATCTCTTTCTATCCCTCTGCAGGCGCATGTTTTTCCTTACTTTATGCCGTGCGCCGCCTTATATTCTGCGAAGCTTTTCTGCACTTTATCCTTGTCGGATAAGATCAGATCCACCGCTGTCATTCCTTCCGGCATCGGCCATTCCACGCCGACCTCGGCATCATTCCACAGAATACCGCCCTCATCGTTCGGATGGTAGAAGTCCGTTACCTTGTAGCAGAACTCTGCCTCCTCCGACAGCACGATAAATCCGTGCGCAAAATTCTTCGGCACGAAAAACTGCTTCTTGTTCTCCGCGGAAAGCAGCACGCCGTACCATTTGCCGAACGTCTTCGATCCCTCTCTTAAATCCACCGCAACGTCAAACACCTCGCCGTTTACCACACGGACCAGCTTGTCCTGCGGATAATTGATCTGAAAATGAAGCCCGCGGAGCACGCCCTTTTTCGATGCTGACTGGTTGTCCTGCACAAACTGGCAGTCAATCCCTGCCTCCGCAAAATCGTTGTAATTGTAAGTTTCCATAAAATATCCGCGCGCATCACCGAATACTGCCGGCTCAATAACCTTCAGCCCCTCAATGCCGTTGCAATTCTCTGTTACCTTTATCTTTCCCATGTTCTATAATCCCTCCGCGATTTCCATCAGATATTTGCCGTAATCCGTCTTTAAGAGTGGCTGTGCCAGCTTGATGAGCTGGTCTCTGTCGATAAAGCCGCGCTTGTACGCGATCTCCTCAATGCAGGAGATGTATAAGCCCTGACGTTTCTGGAATGCAGATACAAAATCTGCCGCGGCAAGCAACATGTCGTGGTTTCCCGTATCCAGCCATGCGAATCCTCTTCCAAGCGTCTCCACGTTCAATGTTCCACGCTCCAGATAAGCGTTGTTGACCGAGGTGATCTCGATCTCCCCGCGTGCGGACGGCTTGACGTTTTTCGCAATCTCCACCACGTCGTTATCGTAAAAGTAAAGTCCCGGCACCGCGTAATTGGACTTCGGATACTCCGGCTTTTCCTCGATGGACAGCGCCTTGCCGTTCTCATCGAATTCCACGACGCCGTACTCTCTCGGATCTCTGACATAATAGCCGAAGATCGTCGCTCCATGCTCTTTTTCCGTGCGCTCCGCTGCGCTCTTTAACACTTTGGAAAAGCTCTGTCCGTAGAAAATATTATCGCCGAGTACCAGTGCCACCGCATCATTTCCGATAAATTTTTCACCGATGATAAATGCGTCCGCGAGTCCTCTCGGCTGCTCCTGCACTGCATAGGAAAAACTCATGCCGAGCTGGCTTCCGTCTCCGAAAAGCTCCTCAAACACCGGCAGATCCCGCGGTGTGGAGATGATTAACACCTCGCGGATTCCCGCAAGCATCAACGTTGATAATGGATAGTAGATCATCGGCTTGTCATACACCGGCATAATCTGTTTTGAAATCGCTTTAGTCAGCGGATAAAGTCTGGTACCGGAGCCTCCGGCAAGTATTATTCCTTTCATCTGAAAATCCTCCCATTTTATCCAATATACGCCACGTCCATTAACATTTGTAACGGACACAGCTTAATTTTTTCTTAATTTAAAACGCAAACAAGCAGTATCGCCCAAAAGGCGGTACTGCTGCCTGCATCAACTATCTGTTCTGATACATATCCTCATAATATTTCTGATAATCACCGCTGGTGACATTCTTCATCCAGTCCTCGTGCTCGAAAAACCACGCGATCGTCTTGCGGATGCCGTCCTCGAACTTTGTCTCCGGCTCCCAGCCTACCTCTGCCTTGATCTTGTCCGGTGCAATTGCATAGCGTCTGTCATGTCCCTTGCGGTCTGCCACGTAAGTGATCAGATCTTTGCTTACCAGCTTTCTTCTCGGATCGTCCGCCGGAAGCATCTCCTGTAAGGTATCAATAATAATCTCAATAATCTGGATATTCTGTTTTTCGTTGTGTCCGCCAATGTTGTAAGTCTCACCGAGACGTCCCTTTTCCTGCACCATGTCGATGCCCTTCGCATGATCGTCGACATACAGCCAGTCACGCACATTCTTACCGTCGCCGTACACCGGAAGCTTCTTGCCCTGCAGTGCATTGTTGATGATCAGCGGGATCAGCTTCTCCGGGAACTGGTACGGTCCGTAATTGTTGGAGCAGTTTGTGATGTTCGCCGGGAACTTGTAAGTATCAATGTATGCCTTTACCAACATATCTGAGGATGCCTTGCTGGCTGAATACGGACTGTGTGGTGCGTACGGAGTCGTCTCATAAAAATAAGATCCGTCATCCTCCAGGGAGCCGTATACCTCATCCGTCGATACGTGTAAAAACTTCTTGTCCGCCTTAAATGTTCCGTCCGGAAGTTCCCATGCCGCCTTGGCGCAGTTTAACATCACTGCCGTTCCGAGCACGTTCGTCTTCACGAAGACCTCCGGATTCTTGATACTGCGGTCTACATGGCTCTCTGCAGCGAAGTGAACCACACGGTCAATGTCGTTCTCCGCGAAAATCTTCGCAATGGCTTCCTTATCCGTAATGTCCGCCCGAATAAACGTATAATTTGGATTGTTCTCAATGTCCTTCAGGTTCTCAAGGTTTCCCGCATACGTGAGGACGTCCACATTGATGATGCGGATCGTATCTCCGTATTTGCGGAACATGTAGTGAATGTAATTGGAACCGATAAAACCGGCTCCCCCTGTTACCAAATAAGTTCTCATATTAACCTCCATTATCTCCAATGCTTTCTATCTCAATTCAGTACAACTTTGTTGCCATAAGTCTCTTCATTTTATCATAGATTCCGTTCCAACACAAGCTTGTATACACAGACCGCCGGATCTCATCTACCACCAGTCTGTCCGCATCTGTTCTGTGATATCCGACAGCCGTACCACAACACAATCCTCTGTCACAAGAACCGATCCCTCTTCCGGAAAATTCTTCATCTGTGCCGCCAGTTCCACCGCGTGTCTCTTCTGCTCTTCCGTCGCATCCTCCCGCAGCACGTTCCCGGTATAAGCCTGTACAAAACCGCAAATACGGTGTGTCGCTCCGGTCGGGTTCTCCATACTGTAATCCCAACCGTAGAACGACCAGCCATACATCTCGGTCCGCCTGCACCACTCCGGGAGATCTGCCTCCTGATAGCCCACAAACACCACCGGAAGCTGCAGCAGTTCCCCTCCGTCTGCCCCGGCGAGGCGCTCTAACAGCTGCTGGGTTTTCTGCTCATCCTCCCTGCAGCGTATCTCATCGGTCACGGCAAGGCGCAGATCATAGCCGGTCTGGACCGCAATCACAAGGCAGATGCACAATCTGCAGACGAGCAGCAGCCAGTAACCCGTACCGCGGTCTCTGCCGTTCCAGAGTTCCGCAAGCCGCTCCGTCACATACATTCCCAGGAACGCTCCCGCCACCGGAAGCGCAAACTGTGATCTCGTCACGATCATCTCTCCCATGTATGCCGTCAGAAGCAACGGCGCAAGCACCAGTCCCGCCATTCCAAGCAATGAATACCGGATTTTCTTCTTCTCCCACGGAAGTTCCTGTTTTTTCCGGCAGGCAAGCACACTTCCCGCCAGCACAAGCAGAAGCACTACGCCGCATCCGTAGAACGAAAAATTTCTGGGGCCATGGCCGAGCAGCAGATTTTTCAGCGTGCGCAGCACATTCTTGATACATGCGAGCGCAGGCAGTCTTCCCCAGCCCATCTGGCTGTCCATATAATCCGAAGACACCAGAAACGTGCTCATATACCAGTGATAGCACAGATACACCACACCGAAATGTACGATCATCCAGAGAATCTGCCGGAGATATCCGCTCTGCTCCCGCTCCGCAGTCAGCTCCGCCAGGAAGAAAACGAGGCACACTGCGATGTAGTAAACCGCCAGCGCCTGATACGATCCCAGACCGATAAATAACAGAACGCCCGCCGCAAAAGCCCGGAGCAGATTCGTTACGATTCCGGTGTCGATCCCGCTCATCAGGAATGCCGCCTCAATCAACAGCAGCATTGCAAGTGCCACTTCCGCCTGCTGCAGGGAAAAATAAATCTGATAGCACCAGATGTTGGACGTCACATAGAGGAGCAGGAAAATCCAGTACCGGCTTTTCTTTTTCCCGGAGCGCTCATAAATGCCGAACGTCAGAAGATTGGCTCCCAGCCAGAAAAACAGGAAGAACAGGATCCCGCTTTTTATAACCTGATGTGTTCCAAGCCCCAGAAGGTGCTTGAGCCACGCCAGCTCCCACCGTCCGATCGCAAGCCATCCCAGACTACTTCCCGGATGGTTGATTAACTCTTCCGTATCAATGCGGATGTTGCCACAAAAAACAAGATAACCGAAACAGATCAGCATTGCCGCCATTGACGCAGCGAGCAGCCCCCAGTATTTCCTCACATAGTCACGCAAATCCCGCATTACAACACTCTTCATCTGTTCCGGTTATCCTTTCACTTTTCTGTCGGTATCTCTCTCAGCCCAAATGCTGCATATATTCATCCAGCGCGCTCTCCCAGTCAGCCATACGATAGCCGTCTGTCAGGCGCATCATGTAATTATCCAGAATGGAATACGCCGGTCTCTTCGCCGAAGCAGGATTCATCGCCGCATACTCCTCACTTGTCACATGTCTGACGCGGGTATTCTTCCCGGCACGCGCAAACACTGCCTCCGCAAATGCCGCCCAGTTGGTATCCCCCTCGCAGGTTGCATGGAACAGTCCGTAATTCTCCGTCGGTTCATAGTGATGAATCGCACGTGCAAGTTCCACTGCACTGGTCGGCGAACCGAGCTGATCGCATACCACGCTCACTTCCTCATGGTTCTCTGCGAGTCTCAACATCGTTTTGGCAAAATTTTTGCCGTCCCCGTACAGCCATGCCGTGCGGAAGATAAAATACTTTTTCGTGAACGCCTTCACGAAGCGTTCTCCCTCAAGCTTTGTTTTGCCGTATGCACTGACCGGTCCCGGCTCATCGAACTCCGTATACGGTCTCGTTCCGTTTCCGGCGAACACATAATCCGTGGACACATGTATCAGCTTTGCGTCAACTTCCGCAGCAGCGATGGCCAGGTTGCGTGGACCGATCGCGTTAATGCGATACGCCGCATCCCACTGTGTCTCACAGGCATCCACATTCGTGTGCGCCGCACAGTTGATGATAACCTGCGGACGCTCGGCGCGGACAAGCGCCAGCACGGCATCCACATCGGCGATATCAAGTGCCGTAACGCCATCGCCCTCCGCCACGTCTGTATTGATAAATGTCACTTCTTCATTCGCATATTCTGCGCGGATCGCACGCCCCAGCTGACCGTTGCAGCCGGTAACCAGTATCTTCTTCATTCCGTCTTCCTCTCTTACTCTTCTATTCTCCAAGTCCGTTTTCAATGGCATGCACAAGCGCTGCAAGCGCTTCCTGTTCGTCTTCCCCCTCGCATACCAGTTCAATCTCATCTCCCGATTTGATGCATGCGCCGAGTACGCTCAACACGCTCTTGGCATTCGCGGTATTCTCGCGGTACCGGAATGTGATGTGTGATTTGAACTGCATCGCCTCCTTGCACAGGATTCCTGCCGGTCTAAGATGCAGCCCCGTTGGATTCTTGACTGTGACTTTCTGACTTACCATGCTCTCTTCCCTCCAATGAATAATTTTCCTAACAAATCCTCTGTCTCTACAGCATAATGCGCGTAATCAGATCCGCAAGCTTCTTCGCTTCCTCGTCAATCACCTTCTGATCTTTCCCCTCAATCATAACGCGCACCAGAGGTTCGGTACCGGACGGCCGGATCAGCACGCGTCCCTCACCGTTAAACTTTTTCTCCAGTTCTGTGATTGCATCCGCAATCTCCGGATACTCCATAAAATGCTCTTTTTTGTGATTCGGCACCTTGGCATTGACAAGCGCCTGCGGCAGAACCTCCATGATCGCTGCCAGCTCTGACAACGGCTTTCCGGTGTCCACCATCACTTCCAGAAGATGCAGGGCGCTCAAAAGCCCATCTCCGGTCGTATTGTCATCCAGGAAAATAACGTGTCCGGACTGCTCACCTCCGATATTGTATCCGTGTTCCCGCATGTTCTCCAGAACATACCGGTCTCCGACTTTTGTTTTCTCTACGTGGATTCCCTCTTTTTCTCCCATCAGAGTAAATCCCAGGTTGCTCATGATCGTCACAACAATCGTATTCTTCTTCAGTCTGCCCTTCTGCTTCATGTAGTTGCCGCAGATTGCCATCATCTGATCGCCGTCTACCAGATTGCCCTTTTCATCGACCGCAAGCATACGATCCGCATCGCCGTCAAACGCGATACCGGCATCCGCCTTCTCGTACACAACGCGTGCCTTCAGCTCATCCATGTGGGTAGATCCGCAGTTCGCATTGATGTTGGTTCCGTCCGGGTCGGTGTGAATCGCCACCAGTTCCGCGCCAAGATCGCTGAGCGCCTTGACGGACGTGTAATACGACGCACCCTCCGCGCAGTCCACCACGATCTTTTTGCCGTGCAGATCGACCGGAACACATTTTTCCATAAATTTCACATATTCATCCTTCAGATCAAAACGGTATTCGATCTTTCCCACGCCGGATCCGATCGGAAGTACCACGTCCTTCATGTTGTTGCGGATCAGCGCTTCAATCTCATCCTCCAGTGCATCGGAAAGCTTGTAGCCCTCGCCGTTGAAGAACTTGATTCCGTTAAATTCCATCGGATTGTGCGATGCCGAGATCACAACACCCGCATCTACTTTATGCTTTCTTGTCAGATAGGCAATCGCCGGCGTCGGCATAACCCCCACAAAAATGGCGTTTGCACCCACGGAGCAGATTCCCGCCATCAACGCGCTGGCAAGCATTCCTCCCGATATTCTGGTATCGCATCCGACAATGATTGTCGCCTGATGTTCCGTCTCTTTCGTCAGCACATACGCGCCTGCCTGCCCAAGCTTGGTTGCCAGTTCGATCGTCAGTTCCGATCCCGCCACGCCGCGCACGCCATCCGTGCCAAACATTCTAGCCATGTTCTATTTCCTCCATGTTTTCACTTTTTTACGGATTGTTGCTGCTTCTCTCCGCATCACTTCCAGCTGCACCGTTCTCAGTGGCTGTCTTATCCGTTTTATCGGTTTTATCCGACTTGTCAGCCGCATCGCCTGCAGCGGCGGTGCCGGCTGTATCGTTCGTCTTGCTCTCACTGTCTGTCGTATCCGTATTATCCGAAGCACCCGTTTCGGCGGTGTTGTGGTCGGTAATTGTCACCGGCAGTGTCACTGTTCCAGTCACCCAGCAGTGCTCCTGCTCCAGCGTGATCTGCACATTCAGGTGATGCTCGCCCGCTCCAAGGTTGGATGCGTCCGCCGTTCCGGTAATATCTTTTGCAGAGATTCCCGCAAGCTCGCTCTCCGCTCCGCTGATCTCTACCGCGACCGTGCTCTCCATGTAATTTGCATTGTAACCGTCGCGCACATTCTGAATGGTAAAGTTTGCCACTGGCACCTCGTAAGTCGCCTTGACAACCGGCTCCACCTTCGCGGTCACCTCTACTTTTGCATCCGAGTTCAGCACAAGTGCCGTTTGACTCGGCAGATAGGAACTGATATCCACCGTTGTGGTCAGATCCTCGGTGATACCGGAAATGTCCAGCACCTCCTGCGGAATGGTGATCTTGCTGACGGTATTGAGCGTTGCCGCCTCGCCCTTGATACGCACATTATCCAGGCTGCTTTCCACGCCGGTAAGCACATAGCCGTCCGCCGGTTCGCCCTTCGCCTCAAACTCCAGCGGCACATCCTTGGTATTTAAGATCTGTGCCGAAATATTGACTGTGGACAGACTGAGTGTCAGCTTTGTCGTGTCGATCACGTTGCCGTCGGCATCATATAACACCGGCACAACGGAATCCGTCACATCCGTGGACATACCTTCCACATTGATCGTCGCCACCGCCGTATCAATCTGGCTGACGATGGATGCCGGTCCCGAAACCTTTAACAGGTTGGAGCCCACGATCTGTACCGTGCCGAGTGCACAGCCGTCCATCACGGTTCCCTTGGTTGCCGCCGTAATCGCCTTCTGGCAGGTGCCGCGGTCTTCCAGCGCCACTTCCAGATAGAGCTGTTTGGAGACGACGGAGACTTTATTGCTATACCGCTTCGCGGTGATCGTCACCGGCACGCGGTAAATTCCGCTTCCCTCATCGTACTCAATATTCTCCATGTCCGCCGTTGCGGAAAAATCGGCATTGGATAATTCATCGTGCACGCTGCGCGCAGCCGACACGCGGAATGACACTACGTTGCTGCTGTCCAGCGGTTCATAATATTTGTTCTGCGATGTGATATAGTCCGTATTCTCCGCTACAACATTGGTGGTATAGGTCTTTGACGTCGTCGGATCGTCAATGTTAATCACGACTACCCACAGCACAACCGCCAGTATGACCGCCAGTATTTTGAGGCTAAAATTATTTGTTATCGTTTTTCCGAGCCGTTTTAGCATCTTTCAGCCTCCTCTTCCACAATGCAATCTTCGATAATTCCCGTTCCCGCCTCTGGATGTACGTCAGCTTGTTCTTCAGAAACTCGGCATCTACATTGCGGTAAAGTTCACCGCCGAGCGCAATCGACACTCTTCCGGTCTCCTCTGACACAACGATTGTCAGGGAATCGCTCACCTCGCTGATTCCGACAGCCGCACGGTGTCTTGTTCCCAGATCCTTGCTGATCGACAGGGAATCCGTAAGCGGCAGGTAACAGGTCGCCGCCACGACTCTGTCCCCGCGCACAATCACAGCACCGTCATGGAGTGGTGTGTTTTTTTCAAAAATATTGATCAGAAGCTGACTTGTCAGAATACCGTCCACCGCGATTCCGGTGCGCTCATATTCCGAGAGAACAATCTCGTCCTCCACCACAATCAGGGCTCCGGTCTTCACCTTTCCCATCTCGTAGCACGCCTTTACCATTTCATTGATGGTCTTATCCGAGAACTTCCCCGTATCCTCCTTTGAGGAATCAAAGGAAAACAGGAACGCCAGAACGTTTTTCCGCCCGAGATTTTCAAGCGCCTTGCGCATCTCCGGCTGAAAGATTACAACCAGTGCAATCACCAGAACGTTTAACGTATTCCTTGCAATCCAGATGATCGTATTCATCTGGAACAGCGCCGCTAGCAGAACAAAGAGCAGGATCACCATCAAACCGCGAAGCAGCATCCATGCTCTGGTATTCTTGATCCACACCAGCATATAGTAGATCAGAAACGCTATGATTATGATCTCCACAATATCGGTTATGGAGATTTTTGGAAGATTCATATAAAGAGACGCCTTCTGCCAGAAAGCATCGAGGGTAGCTAACATGTTCTGCACGCGGTCCACTTCCTTAATCTAATAATTCTTCGTCGATATCCATCTCTTCCGCAAAACGCTTCTTCGTGAGACGTTCCTTTTCGTCCTTCCCGCCGAAACGCTTTACCTGCTTGTTGGTGCCGGATACCACAGCCTTCGGTACTGCTTTTACATAGTAGTAATATTCATCATCCTCAAACTGCAGCCGCTCTGTTCTTGAGTAGTCCAGGTTAAAGAACAGGAACTGTATCACGAATGCAATCAGAAGTGAAATCACATTGCCGACCAGCACACTCACCGTCTTGCCTGAAATTCCAAGCAGCATATAGCCCGCAATCAAACCGATTGTCTCGAACAGGATACCGGATGTGATCGCAATCTGCCATGCATTCGCGATAGACATTCTGCGGATCAGATATACAACAATCAACGTCACAGCCATGATGCCGAGCACAAGGTACATTTCCCTGTTGCCGAGAAGCTGGTTTAATGCCACCACGATCTTGGAATTCGCCTCCGCACTCTCCTCCGCCGCACTGCCGAGCAGCTTTTCATTCTGCCGGACTCCATCGAGGAAAAAGTACACCACCGTACCGCAGATCACTGCAAATACAGAATATGCCTCCTCCAGCAGTCCCATACCAACCGGAATCACATACGGGATATTCAGCCGGAAGCAGATCGGCGTCAGCAATACGCCCATTCCCTGTCTGGGAGCAAAACGGAAATAGATAAAATAGATCAGTACAAACAACAGAAGTGCGACCAGACATACCTCAATCGATAATGCATACATATCTGCCAGTATAACGGCCGCCGCGATAAAGATCGTGCCACCCACCGGCAGGATGGCGCAGAGCAGTCCCAGGATCAGTGCCACCGGCGTCGAACTGACCAGTTCCATGTAACCAATGTTCCTGTTGATCGTCATCAGTGCCACAAACGCCACAATAAATTTGACGATCGGTGTAATGTACACTTCGTATTTTCCGTAGAAGCGTACTAATTTTTCTTTGAGTTCCAATATGGTTGTCATTCCATGCCTCCCGCTCTAATCCCAGTCTTTATGATCGGATGTCCGGAGGCGATCTTCCCTCTCATACATCTGATTCACCTTTTTCAGGTTGTTGTAATACTTCTTCACCTTACGGCGTCCCTCTGTGTATTTCATGTTAAAGATCACCCACGTGGCTCCGAGGTAAATCACCATAAACACCAGATACGGCACTACCGCTATCATGACAAGTCCCTGGATATCGAACTTGTTCAGCTTTGCAAGCAGCTCTTCCGTCGCATACAGCCCCCACATTCCCAGCAGAAGCCCATAGCAGATGGTTCCTGTCACGAAGCTCCCCAGCAGACGCATGGAAACATAATCTTTTCTCGCATACTGCGTCATCGGCTTACACTGCTTCCCGTCATTTGTATCAAACTGTGCCATCTTAATCAGGTGGCGCAATCGTTCTTCATTTACCATACAGTAGTTATCCTTTCTCCGCCCTGCCGTTTTAGCCTGCGCAGGTCAAAATTGCACGCAATTATGCATTCTTTTCTTATTATAACACAGCACTATTTATTTTCAAAGCAAAAAACAGAGCCCGATACCCAGGCCCTGTTGATTCTCTTGGTATTATTTGAGAAAACGCATGCGGTTCTTATCCCGCTCTGTCTCCTGCGGCTGCGGCGGCTCCGGCTTATGAATCGACTCTGCAAGCGCGTTCGCCATATTGTTCTTGCACTTCTCACAGAATCTTCCCGTACGGATCGGCTTCCCGCAGGTCTCACAGACAATGCCGTCTGCTCCTGCCACGGAAAGCGACAGACGCTCCTCACGAATCCACTGTCTGATCTGCTTCACCGACACATCCAGCTCATCAGCGACCGTCTCCACACTTGAATTCGGATTCTCTTCCAGGAAAGCCTTTACCTCCTGGAACTTCTCCTCAAGCTTCTTCTGACACGCCGGACAAAGCGGCGCTCCCCCCATATAGTTAAACAGGCGTCCACAGCTCCTGCAATTTCTCACTTCCATACTTCTCAATCCTCCTGAATTCCCCTGTCAAAATCCTGCACCGATACTGACGCAGATATAATAGATCCGCTCTGCACCGCCCTTCAGCAGAACCTCCGAAACGGTATCTATCGTAGTTCCCGTCGTATAAATATCATCCACCAGTAATATTTTCTTATATTTTACTATATCCGCTGCTAATTGAAAAGCATTTTTTAAATTTGCCGCTCTTTGTCCGCCATTTAACTCCTTCTGCGGCACCGTGTTGCGCACACGGCGCACAAGCCCGGCGTCCACAGGAATCCCCAGTTCCCTGCCAAGCGCCCGCGCGAATGTCTCGGCCTGATTGTATCCGCGCCGCCGCTTTTTCCACCGGTACATAGGCACCGGAACGATCACTTCGATTTGATTTTTAAAAACCCAGTCCTGATAAAGCGCTGCCGCCTCCCTCGCATAATACGCCGCATATTCGCGCCGGTTTGCATATTTAAACCGGTACATGGACTGCCGGATATTTCCCTGATACACAAACACGGCTTTTCCCTGGCAGTACGCATGCCTGCGCTTTCCGCAGTCCAGACAGAATTCCGTCCGCTCATCATCCAGCGGTTTGCCGCAGCGCTTGCACACCGGTTCCACGGCAAGCCGCACAGCCTCCGCACACCTTCTGCACGGAACACATTCCGGCACCGTCACGCGGTCGCAGATCGGACATCTCGGTGGATAAACGAGGTCAGCAATCGTCTCCGCCACCCGCCGCAGTCCACGTCCTGTTTTTTCTTTTCCTGTTGCCAAATCAGCCTGCATTGCATTTCCCGCTCTCCCCGGTCATCTGATTCCGCTTTATCCTAGCATGTCCGCCCTTTTTTTGCCATAAACATTTTCTTAATTTTTTCTTTCTTTATTTTAAGGAACGGTTGACGAATATACTTTTCCTCATTATAATTTTGTCTATTAAAAGCATTAAAGTTTTAATGTAATAAAGGAGGAGTTGCTTATGAAAAAAGCACACAAACTAGTTTCGGCAGTATTAGTCTCCACGATGGTCTTATCTATGACCGCGTGCGGCAGTGGAGAGAAAACGTATAAGGTAGGTATCCTGCAGCAGCTGGAGCATCCGGCACTGGATCAGGCAACGCAGGGATTTCAGGATGCCCTGACCAAACTGATGGGCGATTCCGTCACCTTCGATGTGCAGAACGCACAGGGCGAGCAGGCGAACTGTTCCAGCATTGCCACCACCTTTGTCTCCAACAATTATGATCTGATCCTCGCCAATGCGACAACAGCCCTGCAGGCTTCCGCGGCGGCCACCAGTACGATCCCGGTACTCGGAACCTCCGTGACGGACTACGCGACCGCGCTCGACATTGACGACTGGACCGGCGCCACCGGAAAAAATATTTCCGGTACCTCCGATCTTGCTCCGTTAGACCAGCAGGAAGATATGCTCGTGGAACTGTTTCCAGACGCCAAAAATGTCGGCATCCTCTACTGTTCCGCAGAACCGAACTCCGTATATCAGGCAACAGAATTCGGAAAGTATCTGGATGAGGACGGAATCTCTCACACGGAGTACACCGTGGCAGATTCTAACGACATCGCCTCTGTCGTGCAGAGTGCTGTCAGCGAAGTAGACGTCATCTACATTCCGACCGACAACACCATGGCAGGCAACACTGAGGCGGTCGACAACATCACACGCCCGGCAGGTATTCCCGTCATCGCCGGCGAGGAAGGAATCTGTTCTGGCTGTGGCGTTGCGACGCTCTCCATCAGCTATTACGACATCGGCTACAAAGCGGGCGAGATGGCTTATGACATTCTGGTAAACGGCAAAGATATCTCCACGATGGATATTGAATATGCCCCGAATGTCACCAAAGAGTACAATGCCGCGATCTGTTCCGATTTAGGCATCACAGTTCCGGATGATTACGTGGCAATCGATGCCGAATAATATTTTTCCTTACAAGGGGGTTTTTCCTGATGAATTATTTTATGTCGCTTGACCCGCTTGCCCTCTTCCGTTCCATGCCCGGCGCTTTCGCCCAGGGCATGGTCTGGGGTCTGATGGCACTCGGCGTCTATATTACTTACCGTCTGTTGGATTTTGCGGATCTGACCGTGGACGGTTCTCTTGCAACCGGAGGTGCGGTTGCCGTCATGCTGATCCGCGGAGGTATGAATCCGTGGGCAGCACTTATTTTTTCCTTTCTGGCAGGCATGGCCGCCGGTTTCATCACCGGCGTCCTGCATACCACTCTTGGCATTCCGGGCATTCTGGCAAGCATTTTAACCCAGATTTCCCTGTATTCCATCAACCTGAACATCATGGGCTGTTCCAACCAGGCCGTCAGCGTTGACAAGTACCCTCTGGTAGTATCGCTCCGCTACCTGTCCGACTCCAACAGCACCCGCGTGCAGATTTTTGCAACATGCATCCTGTTCTGTTTTGCAATAGTTGCGATTCTCTACTGGTATTTCGGCACAGAGCAGGGACATGCCATCCGTGCAACCGGATGTAATCAGCAGATGGCGCGTGCGCAGGGAATCAACACCAACCTTCACACCGTGATCGCACTCATGATCTCCAACGGTCTGGTCGGGCTTTCCGGCGGTCTCTACGCCCAGTATCAGGGTGCGGCGGACGTCAACATGGGGCGTGGCGCCATCGTCATCGGTCTCGCCGCCGTCATCATCGGGGAAGTCATTTTCGGCAGACTCTGCGCCGGAAAAAATCTGGCGTTCGCCTACACGCTGTTTTCCGTGATCGGCGGAGCGATCATCTATTATATTGTTATGAATGTGGTTTTATGGTTAAAGCTTCCTTCCGACGATCTGAAGCTTTTCTCCGCGATTGTTGTGGCGGTTTTCCTTGCCATTCCTTATCTGAAATCCACACGCAAAGGAAAGGAGCGGTAACACCATGGCAGAAATGTTAAAAATAGACAATATCAAGAAAACGTTTAATCCGGGCACCATTAACGAAAAAGTTGCATTAAACGGCGTGAACCTTTCTCTCGAGGAGGGAGATTTTGTTACCGTGATCGGTGGAAACGGCGCCGGAAAATCCACCACCTTAAACGCCATCGCAGGCGTATGGCCGGTGGATTCCGGAAAAATCTATATCGGAGGCGACGATGTGACACGCCTTTCCGAGTACAAGCGTGCCAAATACCTCGGACGCGTTTTCCAGGATCCTATGACCGGAACCGCGACGACGATGTCGATCGAGGAAAATATGGCGATCGCCGCCAGACGCGGACAGAGCCGCGGTCTCTTCTGGGGCATCACGAAAAAGGAGCGTGACGTCTACCGCGAGATGCTTGCCACGTTAGATCTCGGTCTGGAGGATCGGCTTTCCAGCAAAGTAGGGCTGTTGTCCGGCGGTCAGCGCCAGGCGATCACACTGCTCATGGCCTCCATCCAGAAACCGAGGCTTCTGCTTTTAGACGAGCACACCGCGGCGCTCGATCCGAAGACAGCCGCCAAGGTGCTTGAGATTTCCGACAGGATCATTGCAGATCATCACCTGACCGCCATGATGGTCACCCACAACATGAAGGATGCCATCGTACACGGCAACCGCCTCATCATGATGCATGAAGGCCGGGTCATCTTAAACATTGCCGGAGAAGAGAAGAAGAAGCTGACGGTGGAAGATCTTCTCCATCAATTTGAGAAGGTCAGCGGTGAGGAGTTTGCAAACGATAAAGCGCTGCTGTCGTAACCGACCGAAAGAGACATAACGCAGCCGCAGGATATTTCGGGATGAGAAGCTGCCCGGATGAAGAGAGCGCAGGCGGAAGCCTTTTGTGTTTCAGGATGTAACGGGCACAATCCCTTCTAATCGCAAAATCGTGTATTTCTAATCCGTGCGGCCGTTGCCTTTGCGATGATCCGTGTCTTTCCAAGTTTGGAGCACCCCCGCGGAAGCTGTCCGCAAGCTACAGACAATTTTAGGACTTTTGTGCAGCACTTACCTGCACTCTAAGCATAAAACATAACCGCGCGAAGCCGATGTCTGAGTCGGCATCTGCCCTGTTTTCAATAGCAGATGCCGGCGAGTTTCGGTTCGCGCGGTTTTATGATGTCTATGCGTGAGTGCAGTTAGTGCTGCCAGAAAGTCCGCTCATTGTCTGCTGCTTGACGGACAGCTTCCGCGGGGTGTTCAAACGTGGCAGAGACACGGAACCTAAGCCAACGATCGCACGGAAGAAATACGGGATTTTGCTCCAAAGAATGGACTGTGTCCGTTGTATTCTGAAACAAATGGGCTTCTCGCCTGCGTTATCATTCTCCGTATTCCCCTCTCCAAACGCGAAATGTTCTGTAACTGCGGCAGTGCTATGCCTCTTTCAAGCAGTCACACAGCCCGCTGTATCGTTTTTGCTGCGACGTGTTCTGTACCATCTGTGCAAATGTTACTTCATTGCCGACCAGCGTCACGCATTTCCGCGCACGGGTGACCGCTGTGTACAGCAGATTCCGGTTCATAAGCATCGACGGTCCGGACAAAAGCGGAATGACGACCGCCGGGTATTCGCTTCCCTGCGATTTATGTATGGTAATCGCGTACGCCAGTTCCAGCTCATCCAGCAGTTTGTATGGATATTCCACCATTCTGCCCTCATCAAATTCCACAGTCATCGTCTCCGCGAAATCATTGATCTCCCGGACAATTCCCATGTCTCCGTTGAATACTCCCGTCCCTTTATCCACAGACAGACCGTATTTTGTACGGATTTCCCACTCTAACTGGTAGTTGTTCCGTGTCTGCATGATCTTGTCCCCCTCGCGGAACAGAATATCGCCGTGTTCCTTTTCACGCTTCTGCGGAGACGGCGGATTCAGATAGCGCTGCAGTATTCCGTTTAACCGCTCTACGCCCAGCAGTCCCTTGCGCATCGGCGTCAACACCTGTATATCGTACGGCGTCGCGTCCACAAATTTGGGGAGTTTCTGCTTGATCAGCTGCAATACCACGCTGATAATCACATCCGCGTCATACCGCTTCAGGAAAAAGAAATCCATGCTTTTGTTGTCCAACGTCACTTCTTCGCCCTGATTGATCTTGTGCGCATTCACAATGATGTCGCTCGTGGATGCCTGGCGGAAAATCTTCGTCAGCATGACCACATTGCACTCGTGCGAGCGAATGATGTCCCGCAGAACACTTCCCGGTCCCACACTCGGCAGCTGATTGACATCCCCGACCAGAATCAGTCTCGTTCCAACGGCAACCGCCTTTAACAGTGCATGCATTAAGGAAATATCCACCATGGACATCTCGTCGATAATCACAACGTCCGTCTCAAGCGGATTCTGCTCATTCCGCTCAAACCCCGCCGCACCGTCCACACCGCCGTTCAGTTCCAGCATGCGGTGTATGGTTCTTGCCTCAAACCCGGTTGTCTCACTCATGCGCTTCGCCGCACGTCCGGTGGGCGCCGCGAGAAAAATATCAAGTCCTTCCATCTCAAAATACTTGATGATCGTATTGATCGTCGTCGTTTTTCCGGTACCCGGTCCTCCGGTGATAATCAGAAGTCCGTTGCGCACCGCCTCTTTGACCGCTGTCATCTGGTGCTCATCCAGTTCCATTCCGGTCTGCTTCTCAATTCTGCGAACACGCTCCTCGATTTCCAGATCCGGAACATCATAGCTGACATTGAGCTGTTTTAACATGGTTGCCGTATTTGCCTCCATGTAGTAAAAGGACGCCGCATAGATCTGCGTCTGGTTTTCGCCCTGCTTCATGATGATTTTCCGCTCGATCGCCAGATCCATATACTGCTTCTCGATCTGCTCCTCCCCGACCTCAAGAAGCTGTCCGGTTCTTCTGGTCAGTTCCTCCTCCGGCAGGTAGGTATGCCCCTCTGTGGATGCCTGAAGCAGCACATATAAAATTCCGCTCCGGATCCGGAAATCAGAATCCATGCGGATTCCTACCCGGACAGCAATCTCGTCTGCCGTGCGGAATCCCACACCCTCAATGTCGTCCGCCAGCCGATACGGATTCTCACGGATAATCCCGTATACCTCCTGTCCATACTGCTGATATACTTTCACTGCCAGGTTCATCGTGATGCCGTACTGCTGGAGGAAAATCATCGCCTGCCGCAGATCACGTTTTTCATTCACCTGATCCGCAATCTCCATCGCCTTGCGCTCGCTGATTCCCTTTACTTCCGCCAGCCGCTCCGGCTCCTCCTCGATAATCCGAAAGGTATCCGCCTTGAATCTGCGCACAATCCGCGCTGCCAGCGCCAGACCGATTCCGCGGATCGCCCCGGAACCGAGATAGCGTTCGATGGCTTCCTCGTCTTCCGGCGCTTTCTCCTCAAAACTTTCGACCTTAAACTGTTTACCGTAAGTAGGATGATCGGTATAGTCGCCGGATGCCTCAATGTTCTCCCCCTCTGCGATCGCCGAGAAGATTCCCACGCAGGTAATCTCCTCCTCCCCGCTCACCAGATTGAGAACCGTATATCCGTTGTCTGCATTTCTGTATATAATATGTTCCACATATCCTGCTAACTTTTCCAAATCATTCCTCCCGCCGAAAAAAGCAGAGAACCCGTCACCTCTAACGGTGACCGCCCTCTGCCTCGTTCATTCTTAACTGCCGGCATCTATTCTATGCCATAGTTCCGTTTCATCTGCTCATAAAGCTGCTGCGTATAATTTTCTCCCACCTGATCCACAATCTCATCTGCCACCAGTTCGATCGTGCTGTCCATGTGAAAATCTGTCAGCGTACTGAGAGAAGAATCCTTATCCTCGTCATCATCCGAAATGAGATTCTCCTTTACTTCCTTTAATACCTCTTCCACAAAGTAGGACTCAAAATCCTTGCAGACCGAGAGCAGTTCTTCCTCGCTCGAGCCGGAGGACACACTACTGATCGAATTCTTCAGTGCCGACGCGCTGCCTGCGGCTGCGCTGTTCTGTGCATTGCTGACCAATGACGAAATACCGTCTATCGAAAAACTCATACTTTACGCTCCATTCCGCTTATCATCCGCTTACCGTTCGCTTATCATCTGCTTATCGTTTCAGGTTGTTCGCCATCTCCAGCATCTCATCCGATGTCGTGATTGCCTTGGAGTTCAACTGATAGGCACGCTGTGCGATAATCATATTGACCATCTCGTCCGCCACCTGTACATTGGACGCCTCCAGATAATTCTGGCGAACCTGGCTTCTGGTAAGACCTGCTGTCGTATTCTCATTCATTGCCGCACCCGAAGCTGCTGTAACTTCCAGAAGGTTGTCACCCGTTTTCTCAAGGCCGCTCGGGTTGTTAAACTGGAACAGTCCGATCTGACGGTTCATATTCACATAAGTTCCATTTGCTGTCGTGTAACCGATTCTGCCGTCGCTCGATACTGTCACACTGCTGGAACTTATATTGGCCGGAAGAACGATCTGCTGGTTATTGCTGTCCAGCACCGGATAGCCGTCCGGATTGGTCAGTGTAACGCCGTTGGTTCCCACTGCCCACACAAAATCTCCCGCTCTGGTATAGCGTGTCTCGCCGTCTGCGCAGCGCACTGCAAAAAATCCGTCTCCGACGATTGCAAAATCGGTATCATTCTCACTCGCCTGCAGCGCTCCCTGTGTGTACACGGATGTGACTGCCGCAACTCTCGTTCCGAGTCCCACCTGTGCCGGAATCGGTTTCTGCTCTCCGTTTGCACTCGTTGTCTTCGTCTGAATGGTCTGGTAAAGCAGCGACTTAAACTCTGCCTTCTCCTGCTTGAATCCAACCGTATTCACATTGGAAAGATTGTTTGAAATATTGTCCACGTTCGTCTGCTGCGCAAGCATACCGGTTGCCGCAGTATAAAGTGCCCTCATCATATGTCAGCTACCTCCGTCTATACATTTCCGACCTGATTGACCGCCTTATCCAGTGTCTCATCAATCGTGTTAATAACCTTCTGTCCTGCCTGATATGCTCTGGAAATCGTAATCATATTGACCATCTCAGAAACAACATTCACATTGGACGACTCCAGCGTTCCCTGCACGATCCTGCCGTCCGCCGCCGTCACCGTTCCTCCGTTCACAAGGTCGTACATATTCTCACCGTACTTCGCCAGATAGTCATAATCCGCAAAATCGACGATGCCGATCGTTCCAACCTGCTGATCGTTCTGATAGATATTGCCAAGCTCATCCACGGTGATCTTCTGGGTCGGATCCACCTGAATCCGTCCGTTCACATTGCCGTTTCTGGCGTCATTTGCATTCAGGACATAATCGCCGTCCTTGGTCACCAGATAGCCCTGGGTGTTGACCGTGAACGCTCCGTCCCTTGTATATTTTACGGATGAATTTCCCTGCTTATCCGTGTAGGCAATCGCAAAAAATCCATCTCCCTTGATTGCAAAATCCGTACTGTTATCGGTAACCTTGAAACTTCCGGTACTGTAATCCGTATACGTCTCACCGATATGAACGCCCATGCTGATTGTACCCAGCTTCTGCGCAAGACCGTAAGACGATGTATCTTTGATCTTGATTGCCAGCTCATCTGCAAATGTCTGGGACGTTGTGCCTTCTTTCTTATAACCATTCGTATCTGCATTTGCAAGATTGTTGGAAAGCACATCCAGACGCTTCTGTTCATTTATCATTCCTGTATACGCTGTATACAATCCCTTTACCATAGACTGCTCCTTTTTCTGTTACCTCTTGTAACTTCTGCCTGCTTCTCACCAGAATCCATCAGACGCTCCCGCATCCCAAGGGCTCTTTGTTGTTTATATCGTCATAACTGCCGTCAAACTTAATCATCATCGCGCTTTCCGGACAGGAACTCCACGAACTTTCCGGTTCCGACTGCCACACAGGTCATCGGCTCCTCCGCTGTCATGGTATTGATTCCCGTCTTATCCTCGATCAGTTCCTCAAGTCCGCGAAGCAGTGATCCGCCTCCCGTGAGAACGATTCCGCGGTCTGCCACGTCCGCCGCAAGCTCAGGCGGCGTCTTCTCTAACACCGAGTGTACCGCTTCCACGATCTGCAGTGTCGGCTCCTTCAGCGCCTCTTCCGTCTCCTCGGAAGAAACGGTTACCGTCTTCGGCAGACCGGTTACCAGGTTACGGCCTCTGACGTCCATGGTCTCATTCTGTGCCAGTGGGAAACAGGAACCGATCTTGATCTTGATGTCCTCCGCTGTGCGCTCACCGATCAACAGATTGTGTTTCTTTCTCATGTAACGGACAATCGCCTCGTCAAAATCATCTCCGGCGATCTTGATGGAAGTGCTGACAACCGATCCCCCCAGAGAAATCACGGCGATGTCCGCGGTACCGCCGCCGATATCCACGATCATGTTGCCGCATGGTCTTGAAATATCGATTCCGGCTCCGATCGCTGCCGCAATCGGCTCCTCGATAATCGCCACCTCACGCGCACCTGCAGAATAGGTCGCATCCTCAACCGCTTTTTTCTCGACCTCGGTCACTCCGCTCGGCACACACACGCTGATGCGCGGCTTGCGGAATGTCTTCTTGCCAAGTGCCTTCTGGATGAAATACTTGATCATCTTCTCGGTGACAGTATAATCAGAAATAACACCCTGACGCAGCGGACGGACTGCTACAATGTTGCCGGGCGTTCTGCCGAGCATCAGTCTCGCTTCCTCTCCGATTGCCTTGATTTTGTTTGTATCACGATCAAAAGCCACTACTGACGGCTCCTTTAACACTACACCTTTGCCTTTAATATATACCAGGATACTTGCAGTACCAAGATCGATACCGATGTCCGTACTCATCATATTCTAATCTGCCCCTTTCTTTTCTCTGCCAATGGTTCATCTATTCGTTGAATCTTTCTTCACGTCCAAAAGGACATAAAGATGCATTTAATCATATTTTTACATATACAGCATTATTATATACAAAAACTGGGATTTTTCAAAGCTTTTTTTCGCCCGCGCCGCCATTTTTGAAAAAAATAAGAATTTCTTCATTTTTTGTCCGGAATATCATATTTTTTCATTTTTTCATCACGTATTCATCACATTTGCGGGTTATATTTTTTTACGTACTAAATGGTGTACCAAACATACACCGCCCCGGAAATATTCCTCAAATATTCCGCGGTTAGTATAATTTTTCATAACTCATACCTTCCGGCGCAAACACCAAACGCCGGGAGGTACTCCCCGGGTATAACGAATTTTCATCCATATGAATTTTCGATGCCATATATTTCACAACATTTCTCTGACCGCAGATGTCAACACATCTGTTGTCAAAAAAGGCACTGTATGCTGCGTGTTTTCCACGTTTGCATCCAGTGCCTTCTCCTTATTTCCACTATTTTTCCAGATATTTCTTGACATACTGTCCGGTGTAGGACTCCGGTATCTGCGCCACCTCTTCCGGCGTTCCCTGCGCAATGACCGTTCCGCCGCCGTCTCCGCCTTCCGGTCCCATGTCGATGATGTAATCCGCCGTCTTGATCACGTCCAGATTGTGCTCAATAACTACCACGGTATTGCCGCCATCGGACAATCTCCGCAAAATCTCGATCAGCTTGTGCACATCCGCAAAATGAAGTCCGGTCGTCGGCTCATCCAGAATGTAGATCGTCTTTCCGGTGCTTCGCTTGGAGAGTTCGGTTGCCAGCTTGATTCGCTGCGCCTCTCCTCCCGAAAGCTCTGTGGACGGCTGTCCCAGTTTTACATAGGAAAGTCCCACATCGTAGAGCGTCTGAATCTTGCGGTGGATGGACGGCACATTTTTAAAAAACTCCAGCGCCTCCTCCACCGTCATATCCAGCACATCATAAATGCTTTTTCCTTTATACTTGACCTCAAGCGTCTCCCGGTTGTAACGTTTTCCCTCGCAGACCTCACACGGCACATAGACATCCGGCAGGAAATGCATCTCAATCTTTAAGATTCCATCCCCTCCGCACGCCTCGCAGCGTCCGCCTTTTACGTTGAAGCTGAATCTTCCCTTTTTGTAGCCCTTCGCCTTTGCATCCGGGGTCGCCGCAAACAGATCGCGGATCATATCGAACACGCCCGTGTAAGTTGCCGGGTTTGACCGCGGCGTTCTGCCGATCGGCGACTGGTCAATATCAATCACCTTATCCAGCTGCTCCATGCCAAGAATCTCATCATGCTCTCCCGGAATGCAGCGTGCCCGATTCAGGTCGCGCGCCAGCCGCTTATAGAGAATCTCATTGGTCAGGGAGCTCTTTCCCGAGCCGGACACGCCGGTAATGCAGGTCATAATCCCGAGCGGTATGTTCACATCGATGTTTTTCAGGTTGTTCTCCCGTGCGCCTTTGATCGTCAGAAATCCCGTCGGTTTTCTGCGCTCATCCGGTACCGGGATCTTGATTCTGCCACTTAAGTACGCTCCCGTGATCGACTTCGGATTCTTCATGATCTCCTGTGCCGTACCGCAGGCGACCACTTCTCCACCGTGTGAGCCGGCTCCCGGTCCGATATCCACAATATAGTCCGCGGCAAGCATCGTATCCTCGTCGTGCTCCACGACAATCAGCGTGTTGCCGAGATCTTTTAAATTCTTCAGCGCCCCCAGCAGCTTATCGTTATCGCGCTGATGCAGTCCGATCGACGGCTCGTCCAGAATGTACGCAACCCCGACCAGCCCGGAACCGATCTGCGTTGCCAGACGGATACGCTGTGCCTCTCCTCCCGAGAGGGTACCGGTCGCTCTGGACAGGGACAGATAATCCAGTCCCACCTCATTCAGGAATCCGACGCGTGCACGGATCTCTTTTAAAATCTGATCGCCGATCCGGTGCTGCTGCTCCCCCAGCTTCATCTCCGCCAGAAAGGCATTGAGATTCTTCACCGACATGGAAGTCATCTCATAAATATTTTTATCCGCAACCGTCACTGCCAGAGACTCTGCTTTCAGCCGCTGTCCCTTACAGGTCTCGCAGGGGGTAATCCGCATGAACTGCTCATATTCCTGCTTCATGACCTCCGAACCGGTCTCCCGGTACTTGCGCTGCACGTTTTTGATCAGTCCCTCAAAGGCAACATCATAAACGCCTTCCCCGCGCTGTCCTCTGTAATGGACCTTCACTTCCCTGCCGTCCGTTCCGTAGATCAGGACATGGCGGATTTCCTCCGGGTATTCGCAGTACGGCGTCTCCAGTGAAAAATGATACTCCTCCGTCAGCGCCTTTAAAATAGCGTATGTGAAACTGGACGGATCTGTACAGGACTGCCATCCCATCACCTGGATGGCGCCTTCCGCGATGGAAAGCCGTTTATCCGGAATCATCAGATCCTCATCGAATTCCATTTTATAACCAAGTCCGAAACAGGTCGGGCACGCGCCGAACGGATTGTTGAAGGAAAAGCTTCTCGGTTCAATCTCGCCGATGCTGATCCCGCAGTCCGGGCAGGAAAAACTCTCCGAGAACTGAATCGGTTCACCGCCGATCACATCCACGGTCATGAGTCCGTTTGCCAGTGTAAGCACATTCTCGATGGAATCCGCCAGGCGCTTCTCAATTTCTTCCTTTACCATGAGACGGTCCACCACGATCTCGATATTGTGCTTTTTATTCTTGTCCAGTTTGATCTCTTCCGACAGTTCATACATGCTGCCGTCGACAATCACACGCACATAACCACTTCGCTTCGCCTGCTCAAACAGCTTCTGATGCTCGCCCTTTCTGCCGCGCACAACCGGCGCCAGCAGCTGGATCTTCGTGCGCTCCGGCAGTTCCATGATCTGATCGACCATCTGGTCAACCGTCTGCTTTTTGATCTCTTTTCCACACTTCGGGCAATGCGGCACACCGATCCGCGCATAGAGCAGTCGGAAGTAGTCGTAGATCTCCGTCACCGTTCCCACCGTCGAGCGGGGATTGCGGTTCGTTGACTTCTGATCGATCGAGATTGCCGGTGACAATCCTTCAATCTTCTCGACATTCGGCTTTTCCATCTGCCCAAGGAACTGCCTTGCATAGGAAGACAGTGACTCCATATAACGCCGCTGTCCTTCGGCATAGATTGTATCAAACGCGAGGGACGATTTTCCCGATCCCGACAATCCGGTCAGTACGACAAATTCATCTCTCGGAATATCCACATCGATATTTTTGAGGTTGTGCTCATTCGCTCCTCTGATTTTAATATATTTTCTTTCGGATGTTTTCTTCATTGTCTTATCCTTTCTACAGGTCACGCAGCATCCCTTTGAGTTCGATCATCTTGTCGCGGTATTCCGCCGCCGCCTCGAAATTGAGATCCGCCGCCGCTTTTTCCATCTTTTTCTGGATATCGGCGATCAGCTTCGTCAGTTCCGCCTTGTTCATCGACTCCGGGGACTTCTTGAAATTCATTTCTTCTTTTGCGATCTTCTTGGAAACAGAAATCAGTTCCCGCACCGACTTCTGGATCGTCGTCGGTGTAATGCCATGTGCCTCGTTGTACTCCTGCTGGATCTTGCGGCGCCGCTCCGTCTCCTCGATCGCAACGCGCATGGAATCCGTAATCGTATCCGCGTACATGATCACATGTCCCTCACTGTTACGCGCCGCCCTGCCGATAGTCTGGATCAGCGACGTCTCAGAACGCAGGAAGCCTTCCTTGTCCGCATCCAGGATTGCCACCAGGGTAATCTCCGGTATGTCCAGTCCCTCACGCAGAAGGTTGATGCCCACCAGCACATCGAACACATCCAGACGCAGATCGCGGATAATCTCCGCGCGCTCTAACGTATCAATATCGGAATGGAGATATTTGACGCGAATCCCCAGTTCCCTCATGTAATCGGTCAGATCCTCCGCCATTTTTTTCGTCAGGGTCGTAATCAGCACCTTGTGGTGGTTCTTGATCTCCTTGTTGACCTCACCCACCAGATCATCAATCTGCCCCTCTACCGGGCGCACCACAACCTCCGGATCGAGCAGTCCCGTCGGCCGGATAATCTGCTCCGCGCGCAAAAGTTCATGCTCATCCTCGTATACGTTCGGCGTCGCCGAAACGAACAGCATCTGGTCGATCTTGCCCTCAAATTCCTCAAAATTCAGCGGGCGGTTATCCTTCGCAGACGGCAGCCGGAACCCGTAATCCACCAGCGTGCTCTTTCGTGACTGATCCCCCGCATACATTCCGCGGATCTGCGGAATTGTGATATGGGACTCATCCACAATAATCAGATAATCATCCTTAAAGTAATCCATCAGTGTGTGCGGCGTCGCTCCCGCCGGAAGCCCCGCCAGATGCCTGGAGTAGTTCTCTATGCCGCTGCAGAATCCCGTCTCTTTTAACATCTCAATGTCAAAATTCGTGCGCTCCGCGATTCTCTGTGCCTCCAGCAGCTTGTCCTCGCCCTTAAAATATTTCACGCGCTCTTCCAACTCCGCCTCGATATTATCGCACGCTCTTAAAATCTTTTCCTGCGGCACAACGTAGTGGGAAGCCGGAAATACCGCAAAATGCTCGAGCCGGCACTTAATCTCGCCGGTCAGCACATCAATCTCCGTTATGCGGTCAATCTCATCCCCGAAAAACTCCACGCGGATCGCCGTATCGCCATAGTTTGCCGGGAATATCTCAAGCACATCCCCGCGGACCCGGAACGTGCCGCGATGAAAATCCATCTCATTTCGCGTGTACTGAATATCGATCAGCGCACGGATGACCTCGTCCCTGTCCTTCTCCATGCCCGGGCGCAACGATACCATCATGCCAAGGTAATCCTCCGGGCTGCCCAGACCATAGATACAGGAAACCGATGCCACAACGATCACATCTCTCCGCTCCACAAGCGCAGCCGTGGCAGACAGGCGCAGTTTATCTATCTCCTCATTGATCGCCGAGTCTTTTGCGATATAGGTATCCGTCTGCGGCACATACGCCTCCGGCTGATAATAATCATAGTATGACACAAAATACTCGACTGCATTCTCCGGGAAAAATTCCTTCATCTCCCCGTAGAGCTGCGCCGCCAGTGTTTTATTGTGAGAAATAATCAGTGTCGGCCGGTTCAGCTGTTCGATGACGTTCGCCATCGTAAAGGTCTTACCCGAACCCGTCACGCCGAGCAGCGTCTCAAACTGGTTGCCCTCACGGAATCCGCGCACCAGTTCTTCAATCGCCTGCGGCTGGTCTCCGGTCGGCTTGTATTTGGAATGTAATTTGAAATGATCCACTTGCAAATCTCCTTTTATGTTCTCATAAAAAATAGAAAGCGCCATTTCCCGGCTGTGCAGTACATGTCCAGAAAATCTTTGATGCTGCAAATCGGAAATTACCAACGCTTCATGTTCTTCTCAAACTTCCCGGTATATGCCTGCTTCAATTCATCTGCCGTAATTCCGTAACAGAGCATGACATCATTGTAGTACATAAGAACATCTGCCATTTCCTCAACCAGATCTTTTCTCAATTCTTCCTGTGTCAGGGCATTCACTGCACCATGCTTTTTGACAATATCAATCACTTCACCTATTTCGCCAACCATCCAAAGCATCTTGTTCTGTCCTGTTTCCGGACAGATCGGTTCCCATCTGTCCTTGTACTTATCCTGCAAGCTTCTCTGCATTTTCTGCATTTCGTTTATACTAAAATCTTCCATACCACATTCCTCCACCATATCCCGACTGAACCCATTCCGGAAACGGGAAATTGTTCTATTGTTCTTTCTATTTCTCTCAATAAGCAAGCTACAACTTGCAGTTGTTTATTCTATAATTTTTTTATCCCCAAAATACTGTGTTAAAATCAAAATTAGCGAACTACAAGCAAGTACTCCGTCCATAATACCTGCAGGTAACATAAACATCATCAGGATCATCGTAATGATACAATTTAAAATAGACAATACCAGTCCCCACATTCTATTTTTCCACAATCCAACTGCTCCTATGACCCTCACAATACCATAAAGCATTCCCATTATAAGCATCAAATCCATATTTTCTTGAAAATACGGAACAATAAACGAAATATACTCATTTATATTAAACTTATCTGCCCCTAATATAAATATGGGAATGAGGCAAAAGCAGCCGCCTATTTCCATAAAGGCTCCATGAATCATCATCAACACTGATGCAATTTTATATTTCTTCATCAAAACATTCCTCCCCTGAAATAGTTCTGCAAATCAAAAATTTTCACTTTTTTGCAGCTTAATAAGCTGAACCTTGCCATCCATTTTAACATCCTTGACAACAAAATCATACTTCTCAATCAATGAAATTCTGCAAGTGGAAAGTTATACCGTTATTTCAATCTGATTTTCCTCTATTGCAACAACACAGCTTTCATAATAGCCATCGCCTGTTGTGCGTGGACCACTGACGACCGGATATCCTGCTTCTTCCAGTTTCATTGTCAATTCATCCACTTTTTCTTTACTGCCGACGCTGAAAGCAATATGGATTAGACCTGTTCGGTTAAGTGTTTTCTTCATATCCTCCATATCCGGCTTATTCATTATCTCAAGTCTCGAACCGCCCTCAAAAGCAAGAAAATATGGCCTGATTTTTCAGTCTATCTCTCGTTCCAACAGCCCCTAACAATCATGATTTTTCCGATTCTGCAAACTTGAATTTCATGCGCTATTTGTTTATCAACCATTCCATAGTTTCAAAATTCAAATATAGTTCTATTTCTTTTCCCCATGTCAAAAATTCAAAACAACTGATTTTTAAAATATTCTCTCTCCATTCAACAAATTTCAAATTATCAGCATTAATGGGAAGAACTATGTTTTCCATATCGCTAATCTTAGTATTTGCAAACATCTCAATGCCATAGCCGTCTGTAACTAAAATTTTTCCAAATGGTGTGACTGTTATATCTACATATTCTGGTTGTGAATAATATTCCATAATTTCACCACCATAAATATCTAGCACATACATATAATCAGAAGTCAAAACAACAATAATTCCTAATGTTGTAGAACAAGATACCCCTCTATATTTACCTCGAAATTCACCACACCAAATATCGTCTTCTTCGGTAAATTTTATCCATGTCCAATCAGTTGAATTCCATGGACTTTTTATATCATAAATTTTTTCAATATATTCCCCTGAATATGGTTGTTGAATATATTCTGCTCTAGAAATCATTTAAACGCATCTCCAAAATACCGATTTTTATTGCTAACAAGCAGACATTATCTTTCATATAAAATATGTAAATCTCCATCAACAAATCCAATACCTATTGCTTGATATTTTTTTAAACTTCCAGCATATTTCCCAAAAGAAAGGTATTCATTCAATAAACCAATAAAAAATGTTTCCATTGATTTCCAATCACTTTCACGCTCTATCATAAAAGGATTATCTCTTGTAGCAAATACTTCATCACAAGCCCAATCGTCATTATCCCTATCGAATGAAAATGTGCCGACTAATTCAATAGACCATTTATTATCTGTATCTTCATATAAATTAAAGTTAATCGCTTTTATTTCACTATTCAATTCATTCTTTAAGATCAAATCTAACCATTCAAAGAAATCTTTGTTGTTTTTATTCGGTTTTAATTTATCAAATAATCCCATACTTCGACCTCCACAAATATCGATTTCTCGATTTCAAAAACTAGAAGTTATCTTTTTCTTCCTAAATATCGGCATACTTTTGATTTGTATTGCAGGTACTCATTTCCAAATGCTTCTATCAAAAAATCTTCCTCTACATTGACTATCTGTAAATGAAAAAATACCACTGCAAAACCTGTGGCAAAGCAAAGGAACCAATTAAAGAACGAAAACAATATTCCTATATACATTAAATCAAAACCCAAAAATGCAGGATTTCTGCTAATAGAATAGATTCCCGTTGTTACCAAATTGGTCTTTTCTTCTTTTTGCACACCTGCTCTCCAATTCTCCTTCATCTGTGTAACAGAAACAATAAAAGCAAGTACACCGAACATTGTTATTACAACTCCTGTAAATTGCAACACAATATGTGCTGTTCCCGAATAAAACACAATACTGATAATCTGTATTACAGGAAGCAAATATGTGATTATTTTAAGAGCTACTTCTATAAATTTGACAAATCCCTCTTTTCCTTTTCCTAATTGGTCTGTCTTTATGCCTTGCTTTTTCTGACTAATCAGCTTTGCAAAATAGCAGATGTAGAACACTGCCATCAGTGAAATTGTAACAATTTTTATTATCATCGTGTACCTCCAAATTCCAATTTACTGGGTTAAGCCGAGTATACCACACTCCTCCATGAAAGAACACCCCGATATAGTGAAATTTTGCCATTTTTCTGCGTACGTGCGTACACGCTCCGCAGGGATTCTAATGGGCTTGGCCCCTTGGCACACAGACTTTGGCACAAAGTCTAGTGTGTTACACCTTGTCAGAGGTGTACAGGCTCCCGGTACGCACGTACACAGCGATTGCCCCCAATGCGTCATATAGGGTGACGACCAAGTTCGCACAAAGCGAACTTGATTCCTCAAAGCAAAAGGCAGGATACCACCGTCATAGTGATACCCTGCCTTTGCTCGTTTA